>Ga0209270_1000169_pt1 | contig 167017 bp, 138 predicted proteins | sample MTBAKSrepl1MetaG_FD_187456 | JGI IMG/M metagenome (GOLD analysis project Ga0209270, IMG submission 187456) | Enrichment culture microbial communities from Arthur Kill intertidal strait, New Jersey, USA, that are MTBE-degrading - MTBE-AKS1... | ecosystem: Environmental > Aquatic > Marine >... | reverse complement strand
GCAATAGCGCCGTAATAATATCAAGTAGTTAAGTATTTCGGTAGGCCGGTTTTTACACTACAAGCCTCCGTTCATGGCAGGGACGATGGAATAGGGGGCGCTCCGATCAAGGCGAGCCAGTGTTTGTGTTCGTCCGTGGGACGGGTCACGACACGGGTTTTCGTGGCGCCGGTTTCCAGTTCCCCTATCTTGATTCTTTGGAGTTGAGAAAGGAGCTTGGGTACGGAGACGGTTTTCAGTTTCGAGCGCATCCATCGCTCTACTTGAAGGGCAAGGACGCAGACAAAAATATGAGCGCGTATGCGGGCTTCCGTCCAGTGGTAGACCGGACGGATCAGGAGCGTGCTTTTGAGGGACCGCCATCCGCGCTCGATTTCCGCCAATTCCTTGTATCGTTGGACCACTTCTTCCGAAGAGAGAGCCAGGTCGGTGGTCTCCAGCATCAGCATACCGTCGATCTTTTCTTCCCATTCCAGTGCTTTTCCGTTCTTTACCACCGTTACTTTGTCCCCGACCCGGGTTGATCGGTAGAAGCGAAGCAGGTTGCGATCACGAAGGTGATCGCGGATTCGATCATAGGTTCCTTCCGGCGTGGGTCTTCGCCCTCTCCCCTCCGGACGGGTCAAGTGATGGAGCGTCTTCTTAATCCAATCCTCCGAAGCCGCCAACCGGCGTTCCCGATTCTTCTTGGACTCCAAAGCAATCACGGGCGAGTAGGCGAGCACGAAGCGAACACCTTCCCGCTTTTCCTCAAGGAACTGCTCTTGATCGCTTTGCCTGTCGAACCCCTGTTCAAGAGATCCGAGGATATCAACGGCCCATTGGTTCCGCCGAAGCGGATGGGCTACGATGAACCCCAACTGCTCATCGAGCAGTGCGTTCAAGTTGGCGTCCGAGAGCATGCCGCGGTCTCCCACGAAAACCACGCGGCTCAGAGCGAAGCGGCTTCTGAGGTCCTTCACCACGTCGGAAACGGTCGTCCTGTCCGCCGTGTTTCCGGGGAATACATGATGACACAAAGGAATTCCTTCGCGCGTCACCACCATTCCGATCACCACTGGACGCTTGTCGAACCGCCCGTCGCGACTGTATCCGTATCGACGGAAATCATCTTCCACCAGAGAACGCTCGCCTTCAAAATAGGTGGAGGTGATGTCGTAAAAGACCAAATCCAAAGGCTCGGGGGCGTCGATAACACGCCGTGCGATCAACGGTTCGGCCTTCTCCTTGACGCGAAGCAGGCGATCCATCGCCCGGAGGAGATGGTGATACGGAGGCTTGTCCCCATCATCGTAATGTACCGAATCCAGCCAGTCCAACAGGGCCAACTTGCTGCAGGGGTCGCACACTCGATTGACGACCAGCATGCGGATCAGCTCCGAAGCGGGAAAAGACACGGACCCGCCGATTCCCCCATGCACCAAAGCTTCCGAAAGCCCCAATCGATCCCATACGCTTCCCACTGCATGAACGTGGCCGTAATCGCGTGAGGAAACAAGGCAAGGCTTTTCCCCTTCGGCGGAGAGGTCACCAGCCGCGCGTTGAAAACCTCTTGCAAGCTTGCGAAGGGTCTCGACCCCCAACTTGTCCACAGGCCCGAGGTTAACGATGACCCGATTTCTGGGAGCACCTCCTTGTGCGGGATCTCTGTAGCTCTCGCACAGCTGGACGGAGCTGTACACCTTGCCCCCCTGTTTCTGTCGATGCACCCGAACAAACATAGACTACAATATACATATTCCTATCTCATATAGCAACTTATTTAAATGCATCTTATACACTACCTGCCCAAATACCCACTTAACCAATTATCTCATGATTCCACTAAGTTACACGAAACGAGTCAACCAAAAGTGTCAAACTTCGGAGGCGTCACAGCAGGTCTCGCTTTTCAACAGCCTGTTAATACAAGAAGCCCGGCCTCCTCGAGGGGACCGGGCTTCTTATGCATGATGCAATGTCCTTCGGGACGGATATTACTGCTCGGTGACCGTAATGGCGTCCTGCTCGCATACCTCGACGCAACTTTCGCATCCCAGGCACTCTTCCATGTTCACCGGAACGGCTTTCCCGTTCTGCATTTCATAAACATCCACGGGACAAACTTCTACACATTCCTCGTCTCCGACACACTTATCGGTATCCACTTCAACCAGATAACCCATCGAAATAAACCTCCTTAATTCAAATTGAACCACTCAAAAAGGACAGCTCGTTTCCCAAGCTTTTTACTTCCTTAGGATGTATCCCAACACGGTCCCACATCCCCTTTATCGCGCGGATACGACGCAAATACCTCGGATTCAAACCCCAACGGATCCTATTTGACCCGCCGACCGAAGTCAATCTTTATCTGACGCCGGTACTTTTCCCGATAGAATCGGTTACTTGAGTTCAACCTGCTCCTTGATGGAAACGGCGATTTTGTACAGTACGGTCAGAATCAAGAAGCCGGCCGCCCAGACTCCTAAGGTGATCATCAGTTCCGGACCGGTAGGTACGTATTCACGAACCATATTCAAGGGGTTCGGAACAAAGCCTCCGGAAATCATTCCCAAGCCCTTATCGATCCACGTGGAAGCAAATACAAGCCCACAGGCGATTCCCAAGACCGCCTCTTTTCGGCGCATCGGGCGCCGAATCAGCAGTGCAATGGCGGAAAGTCCGAACACAATGGAAGCCCACATCCAGGGCACCAGGGTGCTATGTCCATGAGAACCGAAGAAAAGATACTCGAAATGATGAAGATGTTCCGGAATCTGACTGTAACCCACGGTGAACACTTCCAGGACCAGAAAGAATACGTTCAGAATAATGGCATACGTTACGATATCGCCAAGTTTCTGAACGGCCTCGCGGCCGGGGTCGAATTTGCTGAACCGGCGTACGAGAAACGAAAGCAAAATGAGAAACGCGGGACCCGAAGCGAATGCCGAAGAAAGAAACCTCGCAGCCAAGATGGCGGTTAGCCAATATCCTCGGCCTGGAAGGCCCGCGTACAGGAAGGCCGTTACCGTGTGAATACTGACCGCCCAGGGAATGGAAATGTAAATGAACGGTTTGATCCATTTGGGCGGCGGAAGTTCCTTCCGCTCCGCTCCCAAAACTGTCCAGCCGATTACGATGTTCAAGAACAAATAGCCGTTCAGGACCACCATGTCCCAGAACAGGATCGAGCCGGGCGTGGGATGAAGGATCACATTTAGAGCGCGATCGGGCCGGCCCAGATCAGCGATGATGAACAACAGGCACATGGACACCGCCGCCACCGCCAAGAATTCGCCCAGAATCGTGATTCGTCCGAACGCCTTAAAATTGTGAAGATAATAGGGGAGAACCAGCATCACGGCGGACGCCGCCACTCCGACCAGGAAGGTGAACTGGGCGATGTAAAAACCCCAGGACACGTCCCGGCTCATTCCCGTTATGGTCAGACCCTCGTGGAACTGCCATAGCCAAAAGGCGAATCCGACACCCACCAGACCCAGTAAAACGATCACCAAGGACCAGTATTTCCTGCCTCCGCCTATAATTGCCTTTTCTAACATGGTCACCTCACACTACGTAGAAAACCGACGGACGGGTTCCAAGGTTGGTCTTTCTGCGAATGGAATACTGGGCACGAAGGATCTTCCGCACATCCGAGCCGGGGTCGGCCAGATCGCCGAAGACGAGTGCTTTCGCTTTACAGGCCTCCACGCAGGCGGGTAACTGGCCGACAGCCAGCCGTTCTTCGCAGAAGTTGCATTTCTCCACCACCCCGCGCATGCGAGTGGGGTATTCCTCGTTTCGCTCCTTGATAAAGGGTCTGGGGTCCTTGAAATTGAAGCTCCTGGCGCCGAATGGACATCCCGCCATGCAATACCGGCACCCGATGCATCGGTGAAAATCCATCATGACCACTCCGTCCGCCCGTTTGAACGTCGCCTTGGTCGGGCAGACCCGAACGCAGGGCGGGTTATCGCAGTGGTTACACAAAGCAAGAAACGGCTTTCCGATGGAATCCGAGTATTCGTGCTCCTGGTTGGGGAATACGTTCTCGTAGGGATCCGTCCAGATCCATTTGATTTCTTCCTTGATGTCGCCTATATCGGGCACATTATGAACCTGATGGCACGCGTGGATGCAGTCCTTGCACTCCCGTTTCTCCTGCTCCTCCCAGCATTTCTTCATGTCTACGACCATGCCCCATCTCTTGCCGACAAGGCTCCGCGGTTTGATGTCGTATTCAGGCCGGCCGGATGCAGCCGACACTTCGCTGAGAGGCGTGAGCCCGGCTCCTACAGCACAAATACCCGCTAGCTTTTTAAGGAAATCTCTTCGATCATTACCCATCGGTCTTCCTCTCTGGCACGAAGTGGCAATCCCAGCAGTATGGGCGGACCGAAGCGTAGTTGTGGCATCGGTCGCAGAAGTTCTCCTTGTTATAATGGCACTGCATGCATGTATTACTCAGGCTCACGGTATACTGCCTGCCTCCCGAACCCGTATAGATACGCATGCCCTCGCGAACGGTTTGGTCCCGCCACTCATTGAGGAGTTGCATGTGGGTGCTCCGCATGAACTCCGTGCCCTCGACACATTCCTTGGCCGCTTTGGCCTCCGCAGTCAACTCCACCTGAGGCAGCGGGGTCGGCCTTCCCGGACTGGACCAGAAAGGATAGGTCATCAGGCCCACGAAGATAACCAACCCGACGATTATCTTTCCCGCATCATACATCCTCGTCATCCTCCATTCCTGGGAGAGGTTCGCCACGCAGGTTCGTGGTCCGCTCATTCTCGCCGCTCATGACCAAAGCATTGGCCACGAGTTCGTGAACGCCTGACACCTCCACTCCCGGGACCCAATACTCCAGCAAGGCCGGTAGCACGGCCCGGTCGATGGCGCAGATGCAGGAAAGCATGTTTACGTCGTGCTTCTCATGTACATATTTCACCGCGTTGGCTCGGGGTAGTCCTCCGCGCATCCGGAGTTCCATGTTCTCACCGGCATTCAGTCCCGACCCGCTTCCGCAGCAGAACGTCTGCTCACGGATGGTATTCTCCGGCATCTCATAAAAATGGTTGCAAACATTCTTCAGAACATATCGGGGCTCTTCCAGCAGCCCCATGCCCCTGGATGTATTACACGAATCGTGAAACGTAACCACGAGATCGTCGTTGCGTGTCGGATCCAAATTCAACTTTCCGTTACGAATCAGATCCGCGGTGAATTCCGTGATATGAACCATCTTGGTGAGCTTGGCATTATCAAACCGCGTTCCTGTAATGGGTGATACGGGTTCCTCCAAGAAATCCGCCGGTCCATTCATGGTATCCATGTATTGGTTGACCACCCGCCACATGTGGCCGCATTCACCACCCAAAATCCACTTCACACCCAGTCTCTTGGCCTCGGAGTACATTTTGCTGTTGAGGCGTTTCATCATCTCGTGGGAGGTAAAGAATCCGAAGTTACCTCCTTCCGAGGCATAGGTGCTCCATGTATAGTCCAAGCCCAGTTCATGGAAAAGCATGAGATATCCCATGCACGTATAGGTGCCGGGGTCGGCAAATACATCCCCGGATGGAGTGATAAACAAAATCTCGGCGCCCTTGCGGTTGAAGCTGGGTTCAATGCGGATTCCCGTGAGTTCCTCGATTTCGTCCACGAAAAAATCGATCATGTCGCGAAACGCATGCGGCTGAATACCGAGATGGTTTCCGGTGCGGTAGCAGTTGGCCACAGGCGCCGAAATCCAGTCCGTGTTGAGACCTAAAAGGTTGGTCAATTCCCGGCCGATAATGGTGATTTCCGCGGTATCAATGCCGTAGGGACAGAAGAGGGAACATCTGCGGCACTCCGTGCACTGGTACAGGTAATACCATAGCTCCTTCAGAACGTCCTCGGTAAGTTCCCTGCCTCCGGCGAGTTTGCCGAGCACCTTACCGCCGAGAGTGAATTCTTTTCGGTAAATGGAGCGGAGCAATTCAGCCCGTAGTACCGGCATGTTTTTAGGATCTCCGGACCCAATAAAAAAATGGCACTTGTCCGCGCAGGCGCCACACCGGACGCAGACGTCCATAAAGATTCGGAATGTGCGAAAACGATCGAGCCTTTCCTTGAATCCTTGTTTGATGATATCCCGCCAATTATCCGGCAGTTTCCAGTCCTCGTCCGTCGGGTTCCACTCATGAGCGTTCGGCATACCCACGGTCTTGACGTTCTGGGGTTTGGCCGCATAGCAGTGAATTCCAGGTCGTATTCGGACCGGTTCATCCATCCACCCTTTCAAAGGCGGAGAATGGTCGATGTTTCCTAGTTCTTGAGGTTTGGGAACGTCTGCCATTACGACTCCTTTTCTACTGGCAATCCAGCTTCGATCATCCGATCTCTGAACTCGTTCTCATATTCTTCGTATGTGTGCACTTTTACAGGATAATTCCACGGATTCACATGCCGTTTGAACCGGTTGTTATTGGCAAGATTCCGAGTGGGGCTCAGGAACACCCCCGCCATGTGAGTCAACTTACTGAACGGAAAATACGCGATGAGAACGCTTACGAGAAAGAGGTGGATGAAAAAGATGGAGCCGATACCTGTAGCCGCTTTGGGACTGAATGTGAACAGACCCACGATGAACTCTTTCGTCAGCGCCACATCCACGCGAATGAAATACCGCATCAGGATTCCCGTGGCCGCGATTCCCAGGATAAGGAAAAGAGGAAAATAATCAGATGGAAGCGAGATATAACGTATCTGGGGATAGATCACCCGGCGGACGAAAAGCCACCCCAAAGCTCCCAAAATAACCAGGTTAGTTATATAAAGTTCCGGAATCCCGACCTCGAACCAAGCATCAAGTTGCTCGATCCATGGAATAAAGAAAGGAGTTGGTTCAACGAACAGCCTGAAATGTCTTATAAAAATCACCAGGAAAGAATAATGAAAAGCAATGGCCGCCAACCACAACCACTTTTCGGATCCGTAAGCCAGCCTCGGTCCGTCATGCATCTCCATACGCGTATTTCTGAAAAGGGATCGGAATGTCAAAATCTCGAAAAGCATCCGCACAACAACACCTGCGGTTGTGCTGGGATTATCTATCTTGGCATCCTTGATCCATGGTAACGATTTTTGCTGGCCGGCTGTAGTGGGAATTCGAAAAGGCACCGGAGATCGAGCCCAAGTCAGTACCCGATATACGACACCGGCAAAGAACGTCAGTATGGCTGCATAGGGTATCACAACACCAAATAAGCCCCGCAGGTTTATGGCGTACACCCCGATAAACGCCACCACAACGAGTCCTATAACTCCGGCAAAGGACACGATCATGGAGTACAAGGGATTCATGGAAACCTACCTCTCTTCACTGTGCATCACAATTAAATATCCTTGCTGTCGACATCAGCCGTTTCTTCTTCCAGATTACGGATTACGTTGGCGCGTTGGAGCAGCTTGAATGTTTTCCGGTGAAGTTCATCCATCCGTATCTCATACAGTTTCTCCCGGCATGCGACATACTGCTCAAAAGCGAGAAGACCCAGCCGATCGATCCTGGCATCCAGCTCCCACAATTCCGCCGCGGATATCAAATTCTGGGCGATTTCAGACTCGAGTTCCTTACGCACGATCCTTTTAAGGACAAAAACAAAATCAAGCGCCTGTGAAGGTGAAAAGTCCTGCACCGCCTTGATCCGAACAATACGGTCTACACAAGGAAGCAGTTTCTCTCTGTCCATTTCGCCGAACAGCTGTTCGCAAATGGAACCGATTTCCGTCTTGAATGTGTAGCCTACGGGATTCGCAAACCGGTCGCTGCGGCTTTTCAAGAAACTCGCGGTTTCTCCCGCGTAAGCTCCAAACAGGGCCTCCAGCCATTGAGAAAGAACGGATTCCCTTCGCTTCTTTTCCGTAAGAACGGCCGGCAGCCGCATCCAGGCGCCCCTTTGACCTCTCTCCGCGCCTCCGGCCACAAACCCCTGGAAACGCCGGTTTAATCCACGCGCTAATGGAGTATAACTAGTTGAATTAACTCAAATAAATCCTATCCGAACCCCTCTCCCGCGTTGAATGTACCTTTTAGAACAAGATGTCTTTATTTGTCAAGAGGAATTCCGCCTGTCGACCGTTGCGGGCGCCCGTTTGGGTCCCGGCAACCCGTTGATAAACCGTATTGTGTGCAGGCCGGTGCTAAACGATCAGATGGAAGGCGGGCGAATCCTGTGGAATGCGCCGTACATACAATACGCTGCAATGACGAAGGGTGAAGCGCAACGAAGCAGATCGCGTTGTTCAACGGCCTGGTAGGTTGCCATCAGGGAGGGCAGGGACAGACTCTGGACCTGCATGCAATCCGAAATCGGGTTCATGGATGCCGAAAAAAAAGGTCGAACCCGGCGTTTTGTGCCTTGCGGCACAAGAAACCCGACGCAGCAACGATCATCCGGGCCGTTCATGCGCGCTCCGGACGGGCGCACGTGTGCGCCCGTGCTTCCTCCGGATGGAAAATGGGGTTTTATACGCGTCGGATCCGTTCTTACAAATCTTCAGGCGTTTGAATAGGCCCGGCTTGGTGGACGGTGGACCCCTTCTTCTCCATACCTTTGATGGGTCCGATGCTGTTTTGGACTTGTAATCAATTTGGCGAACTGGTAAAGTATTTGTGAAACTCATGACATGCGTCTGCATTTCGCTCCTGAACAAGATTCACGTTATTTATGTGGGTTTATGAGGAACCCGACCCTAAGGGATATCCGCCGGCTTGGAGGGAGAGAATAATCTGCGGAAGGCGGGGACGGATTGCCGGGAAGGTGAAAGCCGCCATTTCTTGGTGCGCCTTGGAGCGCGGCGTTTTATCACCCGTTGCGCGTCCTCTTTCGCACCGGCGCCCATCATTCCTGAAGAGGTCCACATGGAGGGGGCGCAGCGGAGCGGAGCAGCCTCGGGGCAACCAGTTCGTGCCGGAGGTTTTGTGTTGACAGTCTTGGCTTTTAGAGTTATAGACACGTTTTAACTCTTTGATAAACAAGCTAATTACACTTTTCACAATTGGGCAACTCCTCGGCCGCCCTCGGCATCAAAGCCTTCACGCGCGGGAACTTCGAGACGGCCGTTTCTTCTTGAAAATGAGGAATCTCCTAATTACCTAAGGAGGTGGTGGACCCATCCGCGTGGCGCTTTCGAACCCTAGTGACTCGAACCCCCTTGAGCCGTCGTTCCATGACCATTAACCATTGAGGAGGCAAACATAATGTTTGAACCCAAACGAACTGAGAAGGAAGTGAAGTACAGCGAACTGCGGATTTACTCCGATGAGGAGCTGAAGAATTACACGGAAGAGGAACTCAAGACCTTCAAGGTCAAGTATGACATTCCGACGTGCGACGAACTCGAGTCGGGGCCCTGGCCGAGTTTTGTAGCCGATGCCAAACGAGCGGCTCTCCGGAGAAGGAAACTGCCGCAGGAACGCATGATGATTTCCCGTGACGTGGTGGAGGATCTGCTCGGTCAGTTGGAGCTTTCCTTCAAAGACGGGGAAACTCATTGGAAGCACGGCGGTATTGTGGGCGTGTTCGGTTACGGCGGCGGCGTCATCGGGCGGTATTCCGACCTTCAGGACAAGTTTCCGTCCATTGCTCATTTTCACACAATGCGGGTGAATCAGCCCGGCAGCAAATTCTACAATTCGGACTACCTGAGAACCCTGTGTGATCTCTGGGAATATCGCGGCAGCGGCATCATGAACCTGCATGGTTCCACGGGCGATATCATCCTTCTGGGGACCTTCACGGAGCAGTTGGAGCCCATCTTTTACGAATTGACTCACGTCATGGATCAGGACTTGGGCGGCTCCGGCTCAAATCTGCGTACACCCTCCGCCTGTATCGGCAAAGCCAGATGTGAGTGGTCCTGCTACGATACGCAGGAGATGAGTTACGAGTTGACCACTCATTACCAGGACGAACTTCATCGTCCCGCTTTTCCTTACAAATTTAAGTTCAAATTCGACGGCTGCCCCAACGGGTGCGTGGCCTCCGTTGCCCGCGCCGACCTCTCGTTTATCGGCACATGGAAGGACAACATCCGCATCGATCAGGAAGCCGTAAAAGCCTATATGAACCTCGAAATCAAGCCCAACGGAAACGCCCATGCGGGTAAAGACTGGGGCCCGTTCGACATTCAAAAGGAAGTCATCGGCTTGTGTCCCACTCAGTGCATGTGGATGGAAGACGGGAAACTCATGATCGACGACGCGGAATGCACCCGCTGCATGCACTGCATCAACGTAATGCCTCAGGCTCTCCGACCGGGTACGGATACCGGCGTGAGCATTCTTTGCGGCGCCAAGGCCCCCATCCTGGAAGGCGCCCAAATGGGCGTTCTTACCATTCCGTTCATGAAAGCCGAGCCCCCCTACGACAATATCAAAGCCATTATCGAACGGATCTGGGACTGGTGGATGGAAGAAGGCAAGAACCGAGAGCGACTGGGTGAGCTGATTCAGCGGCAAGGGTTGCCGAAATTTCTGGAAATCTTGGGACTGCCGCCTATGCCGCAAATGGTGCGCGAACCCCGCAGTAACCCCTATATCTTCTGGAAGGAAGAGGATGTTCCGGGTGGCTGGACACGCCAGATCGAGGATTACCGTTCCCGGCACAAAAGATAACCAGCCACTCCAAAGAAACGAACAGGAGGCACACGAATATGGCACTGTCTACCGAAAGATTCGCGCGATATAATCCCGAAAAGCCCATGGAAAACCGAATTACCGACTTAGGACCTCGCCACTACTGGCAGTATCTTCCGCCCGTTATTCAGGAGAACTACGGTAAGTGGAAATATCATGAGATTCTTGAACCCGGCGTCTTGGTGCACGTTTCTGAAACGGGTGACAAGGTATTTACCGTACGTGTCGGCGGTTGCCGCTTCATGACTGTCGAGAATGTACGCGAAATCTGTGAGATAGCGGACAAACACTGCGGCGGGTATGTACGTTTTACCACACGCAACAACATCGAATTCCATGTGGAAACTCTGGAGAAGGTCGAAGCACTCAAAAAGGATCTGATTAGCCGCAAGCACGTAAGTGGAAGCTATAAGTTTCCGATAGGCGGCACCGGTGCAGGCGTTACGAATATCGTTCATACTCAGGGATATATCCACTGCCATACTCCCGCGACGGATGCATCCTCCATGGTCAAGGCCGTGATGGATGACTTGTTCGATTACTTTCAGAGCATGACCCTGCCGGCCCAGGTGCGCGTATCCATGGCCTGCTGCCTGAACATGTGCGGCGCCGTGCACTGCTCCGACATCGCCTTGTTGGGATATCACCGAAAACCGCCCATCGTGGACGACGTAGTGCTCCAGTCCGTATGCGAGATTCCTCTGGTGATCGCCGCTTGTCCCACGGCGGCCATTTCCCCCACCAAGACGGCCGACGGAAAGAAGTCGGTCAAGATCAAGGACGAACGCTGCATGTTCTGCGGCAACTGCTACACCATGTGCATGGCGTTGCCTCTTTCGGACAAAGAAGGCGACTGCGTGACCGTATTGGCGGGCGGGAAACTCTCCAACCGCATATCCCCTCCCCGCTTTTCCAAGGTGGTCATCGCGGCTCTGCCCAACAACTTTCCGCGCTTCCCGGAAACGTGCGACGCCGTCAAAAAGATCATTGAGGCGTATGCATCCGACGCCAAGAAGTATGAACGGATCGGGGACTGGGCGGAACGTATCGGCTGGGAGCGCTTTTTCGAGAAATGCGATCTGCCGTTTACCGAACACTTGATTGATGACTATCGCTTAGCCTACGACACGTTTCGCACCTCCACCCAGTTCAAATACAGCGAGGCGTCCTGGGCCGTGTCCAAAGCGGCGGAGAGCGCCTCTGAAGAATAGAGTTCGCACATGGGTTCTTGACGAACCAAACTCGAAGGAGTAACTGACCCATGAAAGACGAGATCAAGAAGACCATCCTGGAATTCGCTGAATCCAGCAAGAAGACCAAGTTCTATTTCAAAGACATGGAGAAAGCGGTCCAGGAGAAGTTGCCTGACGCAAAGAGCAGGGACGTGAAGAAGGCGGCCACGGAACTGGTGAACGAGGAGAAGCTCATCTATTTCTCCACCGGCAGCAGCACCATGTACGGCCTCAAAGGTCGAGGAGTCACAGAAGACCATTAGTGGTTATCCGTCTTTTGTGAGCGGCTCGGTATCAGACGGAAACAACGTTTGACGGGAAGCCGTTACCCGGAAGGGGACGGCTTCTTTTCGTCCGTGGGCCGGGATTTTGAGCCACTTCCCGTGTCACTCCCGGAGATGAAGACGTTTCCACAAGGATCATCGATTGAGACAGGAGCATCCCATGAAACAACCTCAGGATGCGGACGAATTCATTGAACGCCAAAAAGCGATTCTGAAGGAAAATCCCGAATGCGCCAATGCCTACTACATCCTGGGCGTCGATCTCTTGAAAAAGGGGCAGCTTGATGAAGCCGAAGCAGCGTTCATGAGCGCCATTGAAAACAGCGCCCGGATGTTCGAAGCGTGGGTGAATTTAGGGTACATTCGATATGCCCGTGAAGATCTGAACGGTGTGGCGGAAGCGAATCTCAAGGCCATTGAAATCGAACCCAGGTATGCCCGGGGATACGCCAATCTGGGGTTTGCATACCTGCAAATGGGCCGCACCGAGGAGGCCGTTGAGGCGCTTGAAAAAGCCATAGAACTGAATCCGGACATCGTACAGGCATGGACGCAACTCGGCAATGCTTACCTGCAGATGGGCCGCGAGGATAAGGCCATTCAAGCGGGCGAGAAGGCCGTGGAGATCGCCCCGAACTTTGGTTTGGGTCATAATAACCTCGCCAATGCCTACTTCTTGAAAGGCGATTACCGGAGAGCCGTCAAACATTTGGATCGCGCCATGGCGTGCGGTTTTGAGGTACACCCGGATTTTCTTCAAAAGATCAAACCGCATCGGCGCGATGCCGATTCCGGATAGGGAAAGAGCCCCGACCGGCCTGATCAGAGCTGAAACCGCTGGAGATGCGTTCGTAGTTCCCGCACGTGAGCGGGTAAGCGCAGATTCACGGTCTGTCTCTCTTCAGGATCCAAAACAGATTCGGAATCCAGAACGGACTCCATTACGGTGTGGAGTTCGTTTTCGCTGAATGACTGGAATAGGCTCAGGATCTCCTCTAACGGGGCCGCATGCCGCTCCATCGCCCCCTCCTTCCATTGGAGCGCACCGAAGAACCCTTGCAGGATGGGATCCATGCACCATTCCCCGGCCCAGAGTACTTCGTCCGTTCCATTTCTTTTATCCAAACGCATCTTGAGGCAGAGTTCCAGAAAATAGTAAAGCAACGCCGTGATGGATCGAACCGTTCGATCCTCAGGTAATCCATCTAAGCACTCATACTCCCGCACCGTGGTCAGCTTTGCCTGGACACACGTTCCATCGCTTCGGATGACGAAATCCCCCGCTGCGTGACTCCACGAACGGATCCTTCGATGGGTTCCCCGGTCATAGAAACAGGTAAGAATCCCGGATACACAACAGTAGATCTCTCCGCACTCCACTGGAGAAAGGATTCGGTAGCCTCGATGCGTATCCCACAACTCCGCCCTCACCGACCGATCATCGGAACCGGTCTCGGCCATAAGATGCCATTCGTGAAATCCATCAAGCCACTCCAGGAGCATGATAGGAAACGTTTCTCCGGCGAACCGCGCTTCTCCTTTGAGTAAGGTTCTTGGAAGAAAAGGCGTTTCAAATCGGTGATTCAAGTCGCACAGAAGCTCGTATTCCCGGTTCAGCCCCTTTTCCCCCCGAAAGGACGAAGGCGTGACGGCGGCCAAGGTTACGTGTTTTCCCTGAGCCGCAGTCAGATCGATTCGGGCTATATGATAATATGCACCATGCTTTTCGCTTCGTATGGAAATGCGCTTCACGACATCAGGGCGACACGGAGTGGAAGCGTTCCCCAGCAGGAAAGGGGCGTGGGTGCGGGCGAATCCTGCCAGCCCACAGAAATAATGGCCCAGCGTCAACGTGGGATGGGATCTGCCGGGGGCGAGCAAGAGCGGCCGCCCCAGGCACGCATCATCCAACAGGATCTCGCCCTCCGGCGTCCATACCACATAATCGACTACTGGTTCTCCATTCTCCGGGAGTTCCATTAAAGCTCTTCGATGGCCCGAAGCGCCAGTCGGCCAACCGTCGTATGTTCCATTTCACCATCGTGGTATACGGCAACTTCATGGGCATCCTTCAGGAGAGATCTAAGCCCATCCATACCACTCTGTAAACGGAGTATTCCCGCAAGCCGTGCGCTATAACCTCGGATCAGGGGATCCGGGTCGTTCAGCAGCGGCAATAATGAGTTTCCGTACTGAACAACGCGCGCCGGACATTTCTCGGCGATACGTCCGAGACTCCAAAGCACGGCGGAACACAGGTCTCGGTCCCGGAGAAATGCCAGCAAATGCGGCATATATCCCCCGAACAGGTCCGGCTGGTTACGTATGATCTCTCCCACGGCGTCCAGAGCACCCCAGGAAGACGCAGCGCTGTCGGAAACCGACGCAATCAATCTTTGAAGCAGAGTCGATACGGTATCAGGGTCTTGAAGAGCCACCACTCCGGAGGCTACACCCAGAAGATCGGCGGCACGAGAACGGAGAAGACGGTCGCCCGTGTATAAAAGGCGTTGAAGATCACGGAGAACCCTCTTGTCCTCCGTGGCGGCGGAACGCACTCTTTCTCGATCGTAACGGAGCACCCATTGCTCCGTCTCTTTGCGGTCGGATCGCCTTCGATATAACCGTCCGCGATCCGACGATTTACCGGACACCGTTGAAAGCGATTGACCGGGAGCCCGATCCACCGTTTGGGGTTTTGCAGGTTGAGACGTACTCCCCTCCAATCGGACAAACAGGAGAACGCCGCGGATTCTCCGGCCTTCCAGGGTCCCGCCCGGAACGACAAGGTGGGTATCGATATCGTAACGCTCCACCTCTTCCTCCTGAAAATCGATTCCCGATGCAAGGCCCCAGGCGCGATCCCAGTCGTCTTGACATGAAGATACCAAGGCTTCCACCAAAGCGGCTCCCAAACTATGGCCGGTCACGTCGCAAGCAAAAACAGCTCCGCAAGAGCAACCGCCCACGGGCATTTCTCCGAATCTCCGAAACGCGTGCTTTCCGGGAGCCTGGATGGTGTCACCACAAAATGGACATCGGGGACGCCGCACCAGTTCTCTTTTAGAAAACCCACCCACCATTACACGGTCTCACTCCAACGCATCCAATGACATCTCTCCGCCCTCTTCGTCGTATTCGAACTCCACGATTTCGAATGCGGATCCCCGTGATCGGAACGTAATCATCCAACACTTGAACCGGTCTCCGGCAAATCCACAATCAATCACACCGGTTCGAGCATCGAGTCTTCGAAGCTTGGGCGCCATCTCTTCATGAAATACGTCCTGGATGTGAGCACGTTCCTCCGCCGTCAAATTCCTGTGCACCAGATCGCCCTCGCTAACCATGAACGTGCTCCCCCATCGCAACACTGCGCCGGAAATACTCTTTCCATCCAAACAAATAGGCGTTGCTCCGGAAATCATTTTTCGGAAGGTCCCGGCACGTCCAGAGTGTAGCAGGAACTCCCCGGACCACAGGATTTGGAGGTCAACGTGGGTTTCTTGGTCTTGTTTCCGCCGCCCATCAGGTAATTGGTAACGCTCACCACGCGTTCCAACGTGTCGCCCCCACACTCGGGACAAACCAGGTGTGTTTCTTCTTTCGACACTGTGAACAACATCTCGAAGATGTGTCCACACTGAAGGCATTTGAACTCAAAAATCGGCATGGACCGCACCTCGTCGGAGGTCACTACGCGCAGGCAAAGAGCATGCTCTCAACCCACCGAGATCAAAAAGAAAAAAGGCGCTTCGGCAGCAATACACACCTCACGCCTTTCTCAACTTCAACGACAAACGCTGTTATACCGGTCAAAAGCACGGTTGATAAGGCTGGAACCCCCGGATCAAACGCATCCCGTAGGCTTGGGCAGACCGGCCATTTTACAGGCCCCTTTACCAGGTCCGGATGGAAACAGTTCGTAAATGTACTTCAGTTTATAACCGGTCACTTTGGACAAAATCCGCACCATAGGGGCGATACCGTTCTTTTTGTAGTAGTCCTGCAAAACGTTAATCACCTTCCAGTGCTCATCCGTGAGTTCTTCGATTCCCTCTGTTTGTTTCACATATTCGACCCACGCATGATTCCAGTTATTGAAATCGTCGATGAATCCATCCTCATCAACACTGAATTTATTTCCTTCAAATTCTACTACTGGCATCTCCTGAACCTCCTGATGTTAGGTTAGCTTTTTATAATATCTTTTTACCCATACGTCAAGGCCGCGTCTTCCACCGATCCCACCTCCCATCGGATCAGGAAGCATGTGGGAAAAACGGGACTTCTCATAGATGCCGTGCGCTTCCAGCCCAAAGCGACATGCATGCAACGTCCCGCCCTTGCCTTCGTTGCAGCGAATACTCCGCGGCTTTTTCCACCAGCGCTCTGCCCCATTCATGCACGCCGGCGGCATGAATGTGGCTGTACAAAGCCAAAACGTTTCGATACATCAAGCCGTCCCTGCGATCGAAAGCACCTACTCCGCGATCCAATCGGAATCCCGTTTCCACGTTCGCTCCCGTGGGCACCGCTTTTGAGTAATGAAACTCATGACCTCTCAGGCGAGTGCCGGCACGAAAGAAAGGATTGTCGCGGTCGGCGAACAACAGGCTGTAGCCGTGGCCTTGCGGCTTCTTGTCCATGACAAATCGTATCGGGAATATTCCCGCCATGGGAAACAGGCCATCGGTGGTTTCGATGGCCTCGCCCAACAGCATCAAGCCTCCACACTCAGCATAGATCGGTAGGCCGTCCTCCGCCAGATCGCGGAGCCAGTTGAGAAAACCCCGGTTTCCCGATATGGCCCGGGCGTGAGTTTCAGGGAATCCGCCGCCGACGTACAAAGCGTCGATGGGCCCCGCCGGAGGTCTCTCGAGGGCGCTCACGTCCGTCAAAACGGCTCCGGCCCTCTGCAACGCTTCCAAATTCTCGGGATAGTAAAACCAAAACGCCCTGTCTCTTACGACTCCGATTCGGACGGGGACGCAAGACGTCTCGACAGGTTCCACTTCAGCGGAAACCTCGGAGTTCAACATACGGGGAGCGGAAAAAGCCACAGCTTGCAAGCGCTCCAGGTCCACGTTGTCTTCCACCATCTCTCTGGCCAAGGTCACGGCCCGCTCCCGATCCACGTACTCACTGGGGGAAATAAGTCCCATCTGCCGTTCGGGCAGGAATCCGTCAGCCACACGTCTCAGAACACCCAGCACGGGCAGTCCTGTGTAGTGCTCCACTGTCCGAAGGACCAATGCGCCGTGTCTCGTCCCGGCGATTCGATTGAGGATAACGCCGCGAATCGACAGCAACGGATCGAAATGGAGACACCCCAAGACCATGGCCGCAATGGTCCTCGTCGCCATAGAGCAATCCACAACGATGACTACAGGCGCCTGGATGAGTTTGGCCAACTCCGCTGTGGAAAACGTGCCGTCTTCATCCATTCCGTCGAATAAACCCCGATTGCCTTCGATGATAGACATGCATCCGTGAGCACGCCTCCGCACCGAAAGGAAACAGGCATCGCCGCCCATCAAGAATGGATCCAGATTATAGCAAGGTCTCCCGGCCGCCAGCGACAACCACCCCGGATCGATGAAGTCAGGCCCTTTCTTGAACGGCGCCACATCCGTTCCTCGCCTCCGAAGTGCGGCAATCACTCCCATGGTGACGGTGGTCTTTCCAGATCCACCCCGCAATGCGGCGAATATCAATCTTGGGGAATGTTCCAGCATAGGCTCCGAACTGTCTAATCTGATACGGACACCGTCTTTCCCAATCTTTCACAGGGAATACGCATCGATATTTGGACACCCTCTGCACCGGATGTGTTTAACGCCGCACTCCTACAACATCGGCAATTCCCGAATCCAAGTCCCCCTCGGAGTGCGGGTCCTGATGTCCCCATGAACCATTGCGTATACATTTTGCCGTACATGAAGTCAACCAGGAAAATAAACTTTTCACAAAGCTCGGTTTCCTTCGCTCAGTGAGTGATCTTAAGAGCCCGTTGATAAACAGCATTTCGGCCAGGCTGTTCAGAAACGATGAAATGCAAGGCGCGCGAATCCTGAGGAATGAGGCGTACAACCAGTACACCGCAATGACGAAGGATAAAGTGCAACGCCGAAGATCGCGTTTTTCAGCAGCCTGTTAAGCCGACGATCCCCTGCATGAACTCAGGCCCCAGCGGGCTCCCAGCAATTCATAAACGATCCAGTCCAACTTGGCCAGTAGGGTTCCCAAAGGCCCGTCCCAGGCTCCAGATCCTGAAAGCGGGCTTAAAAGACCTCCGTTTTCGTGGCGACTTTCCAGGGATCCGATCCCCGCCTGTGAGAGAGACTCCATTTCAACCACGGTACGACCAAACAACTCCTGAGCGTCTCGAGCGGCATCCTCCATAACCCGGAGGAACCGATCCGGGGAAAGATCCGCAGCCAGCCTAATGGACTGACACCCACCGATCCGATGGATCTCTTGAATCATCTTCTCGATGGTGTTAAATGCAAATCCGTTTACACCGCGTTTCCAGATCAGAAACCGATCGTTCCGGCGTTTCCAGTAACCCAGCAGACCACCCTTTTCCACCAGAAAGCGGATGCCCGCATCCAAATCGGATGCGATAATCCGAATCCTCGATGCGTGTCCGTCTTCCACAGGCACGGATTGGCAAATCTCGGATAAACCCTTCGTACGAGTGCTTTTGTCCCGTAACTGGGACAGAAGATAGTGGAGCAGATTGGATAGCCCAAGCAATCCCCACATGTTTTCCGGGGTCTCCAAATGGACGTAGGAGGCGACCACGGTACCCAAGCCGTAGCGACCTTCCAGCAATGCAGGCTCCCCTTCCAGTCGTCGCGGGTCCAAATTAATTCCGTATCGTGCTTCCAAATCCTTCCATGGGGTTCCTGCGCCTTCCACTTCCCAAACGTTCAGGTCCGCCACGAAAAAGTCCTCGCAGGGTTCGGCATAGCGGCCGAGAACTTCAACAGCCTTCCAATCCACTACCTCGAACTGCGAAGGCCACCACACACACATGGGCCGAGGACCGTTTATTCCAGTCCAAAAGGGGTGCTGCCCTTCCCCGCATCGTATGAGAATGCTTCCGCTGAAGTTTGGGAGGCGTTCACCGGCCTGCTTGCGCCGTACCGGTATAAGGCCCAATCCTTCCGGAACATCGAGGGCCAATCCGGCCCCTCCACAAAAACCCAGGTAACCGCCGCCTTGCGCCACAAACCTACGAATCACTTCTTTCTTTTCCCCAAGCCCTCTATATTTTCGGGAAGCCCATCCGCCCGGAACGATGAGTAGGGTATACCCCGCCAATCTGTCCGGACATATCTCCGAAAACCGAATAACGTCGAAGGAGAAATCCGCCTGTAGCAAGCCTTCGCATGCCATCAGGCCCCAAAGAAAGGATTCGTCCCAGAGAAGCGCGACTCGTTTCCCGTTCGACGGATTCAGACAGGCATCGGTTATATCGGTCGGCTGCATACTCGTGACTTCCATGACTTGTCAAGAGAAGCGGAAACATCAATGCCTTACCGGCCCGTTGATAAACACCGTTTCGAGCAGGCTGGTCAAAAACGATGAGACGCAAGGCGCGCGAATCCTGAGGAATGAGGCGTACATAGAGTACGCTGCAATGACGAGGGATGCGGCGCAACGCAGCAGATCGCGTTTTTCAACAGCCTGTTATGAGAGGAAAAGCATAGCCCTCCATTCACAAGCAGTCTCCAAGCCGAAAGTCCGGGATGTGAATTATCTTCGAAATATCTACACCATGTAGGAAGAGCGGAGTGTTACATGAGTGCAAGTGTTCGAGTCATAATTCAAATTCCGCCTTGATCTTGAATACTTTCGTGGCAGGCATATTTAGTATATCTTTTATATGTGTACGTCTTGATATGGTTTCCAGGTTCTTCTCTATATCCTCGAAGGATTCCGCTATGAAGGTGAACCACACGTTGAAGTAGTGTTCCCGACTATAGTTGTGCGTCACTCCCGCGTATTCGTTGACAGTGTTCACGAATTTCGCTACCCGTTCCTCGGGGACATGGGCGGCGCATAAGGTGCTCACAAAACCGATACTTCTCGGATTCACATTGGCCCCTATCCGTCGAATCACCCCCAGCTCTTTCAAACGGGACACTCGCGCCAAGACCTCAGTTTCCGTAAGGCCCAATTCATTCCCGATTTCGAGAAAAGGTCTGGCGGACACAGGGAACCCGGACTGCATCCGATTCAATAGTTTTCGATCCACATCTTCCAGGCGGACTTTCCCGGCACGCAATTCACACTCTCCTGAACAAGGCAGGTTACGTGTGGGATCCCTTATTTCGATCCCAAACCCGGTACAAGAATCTTCCCGAGTCCTCCACCGGGGTACTCTCCGTCTGCGATATACTCCGTGAGACGGTTCCCCCTGAAACGGACCCTTTCAGATCGGTTACTCGGTACACTTCACATAGACGGTCCTGTTTCGTGGACCGTCAAATTCACAGAAGAAGACCCGTTGCCACGTTCCCAGAAGCAAACGCCCGTTTTCGATGAGGATCATTTCACTGGAACCCACGAGGGTTGCTTTGATATGCGCCGCCGCGTTGCCTTCCGCATGCCGATATCCGTCCTGCCAGGGAACCATCTTGTCGAGTTCTTTAAGGATATCCGATTGCACGGCGGCATCCGCGCCTTCGTTTATGGTCACCGCAGCCGTCGTATGCGGTACGTAAACGATACACAAGCCTTGGGACATCCCGAAACGCTGTACTTCGTTCTGCAGCTCCATAGTAATATCGATCAATTCCGCTCGATTCTTGCTGCGGACGTGCAGGATTTTCATAACATCTCCTTGCTCGAAGGAAACGTTCACAGAATTAACGAGGAAACAGGAGAGTCCGCTTCTTCGCCTTCCTCCCCGTAACTTCCATGGTGAAGTAACACCGAGAGCCTCAGCAGTTCTGTCAAGAACGGAGTCTCGGCCGTCAGCTGGTGTGATTCGGTGAGATCCAGAGCTGTTGCCAGAGCAATACAGGCCAGTTCTTCCTTCCCCTCACGCCGCCAGATATAACTCATCTCTTCCAGGCGACGTTTCAATTGGAGTCGTTTGGCGGGGGGAAAGAACTCTCTAGCGGCCTGTTCGTAGAGTTCATTGAGTCGACGCTCCTTTTGCGCCGCTGAAAGCACCAGCCTGCTCTCTTCGGCCTCCTCCAGCTTTCGCACGAGTGGATCCACATCCTCTTCCCCAAGAAGCCAACTCGCCATAATGGGTTCTTGAAAGAGTTCCGGCCCGCGTTTCACATAGACCGGGTTCTCTTTCGAGAGCTTTGCCTGAGCTTCCTTATATACGGCTGCGGTTTCAGGAACCGGTTCATAGTCCTCGATCCATCTCTTCCACTCGAAGAATTCTCTGGGAGGAATCGTTCCCTGTCTCTCATGCAAGGCCAAAGCCTCCCGGTATAACCCGCAAACATGGCCCGCCGTTGTGGAAATAAACGGGAGCCCTTCACCCTTTTCCGAATCCTTGAGGAAACGAAGTATCCCTGCCTCGGTGATCTCCGTGTGCCGGAAATCCCGAATTCCCGAATCTTCGTCGAGCACGGCGACCAGCAGTCTGTTTCCGGAAGGATGCCTTGGAATAACCAGAGCCACGAGCCTGGCGCCGAATCCATCAATGGCAGTCACATACCCGCGGGGTTCCTTTCGCTTCGGCTTCCTGTATACTCCGGCTTGACGCCTTTCCTCAGGGAGGCTTCCGAAAGCCACGCCCTTCTGCTTCAAGATGTGGCAGCCACGCCGTATTTCCTTGCGGAGCAGTTTCGAGTCGGCGACGGCCTCCATTTCACGAAGGACCTGAGCGGCAAACGGGCTTGGGCGAGAAAGAGCCATTTCAACCACGTAAGGGATCAGTGCATGTTCCTCACTCACCGCCCCCAGGATGTGCGTTACAAAGACCTCGTTTTCCTGGTTCCCGGCCTGTTCGAAGAGATTTCCAAAGTGCGCCAGTGTTTGCTGCTGCCCCTGGGTCAGGGCCGGTTTCTCTCTGTGGCGGTTCTTCTTCCCCGATTCGGTCATAAACGAAATCCCGCTTGAGAAGAGGTGATACCCGGCCTCCGCCTCGCCATGTCCTCGTATTGCAGAGGCGCAGGGGCAAAACCGGGCGTTGCACTCTAACAGGCCGTTGATAAGCAGTATTGCGGGCAGGCCGTTGAAAAACGATGAGCTACTATGTGCGCAAGCCTTGAGGAATGAGGCGTACATACAGTGCGCCGCAATGACAAAGGATGAAGCGCAATACAGCGGATCGCGCTTTTCAACGGCCTGCCAACGGTTGGGCGCGTATGTCCGCCTAATTTGTCAAAACTCGACATCCACTCCCATGGTCAGTAGAACACCGCCCAGATTAAAATCCTTTGTGCCGAACCCATCGATTACGGCGTATCGGCCTTCCACGAACAGAAATGTCTTCTTGGATCCAAAAGCCCGGTGGAAGGTCAGGGCATCTTCCTTCAGGATCCGATCCAAAAGCAACCGCAGTCCCACTGAACCGTGATATCCTCCGGTAAGACCACTTGCGTCCTTATGGATCCCCTTAATTTCCTCCCGGTAATACACTCCCTGGATACCCCCGTCCACATACGGGGTGAGCAGTTGGTCCTCGGAAAACTGGAATCGATACCGCAATGTGAACTCCAGCGGCACTATGAACAGATCCGAATTCAACCCGCTGCCACGATCGGAAACGGTCAGAGCCTCCGCGTTTAGTACCATAAGTCCCAGGCCCGCGGTGGTTTCGAAGTTCGAAGGATTGAGCCACGTAACCATCAAAGCCCCCCCGAATCCTCCTTCTTCATAGGTCTTCTCTACTCTTCCGCTGGTGGGAAGGTAGTATCCCGCTTTGAGTCCCATACGAATGCCGGTAATATTGCGCCAGTCCACTTCTCTGGCGGGAGCTTCCGCACACAGTATCACAATTCCGAAAATCCCCAGTGGAATAAAACGCTTTCCGAAGCGTGTTCCCAAAAGGCATACCAGTGTAAGCAGGATCCACAAAACCCATATAGCTCTGCCCGCAGTCCTCTCCAGAGTATTTATGAAGCATCCCCCCGACGATACGGTCCCTGGAATGCTTTCGGGCATACCGCTCGAGACGGGGCTTGGATCGCTTTCGTTGCCGGCTTTATCCATAGCGGAGACGGTCAAGTAGTAGGTAATCCCCGGAGCAAGCCCCGCAAGGTCGAACTGGTGCACGTCTTGGGTGTTCACCGTTTCATCCAATTGGTCCGGAACGGTCCCGAACCGGATTCGATACCCCGCAATACCGGAAATCGCATCCGAACTCGGGTCCCAGCTCACCCGCAGGAAGGTGTCTCCCGTACTGATCCTTACGTTCTCCGGGATGGAAGGAGGTTCCGAGTCCAGAAGAAGCCAGGCGGCTATACGTCCAATGAGAACGGGTTCCTGGGAATTCACGTACACGAACACGTAGTATCCGCCGTCTCCTTCGGTCAAGTCTTCCGCATGCACCGTAAAAGCCATGTCTGTTCCGGGTTCCACCGTTCCGGTTTCCAGAAGCACACCCGATCCCTGTATACCCTTTCCCCCTATTTCCACTTGGTAAGAGCCGGATCCGTCCGACTTCCAGGTGATGACGGAACTCGAGTGGTCCGGATGGGTCCCAATGGCTTCAGGCTCTGTTTTCAGAATGGAAACGAGGGGGGCTTCCGAGAGAATGCTGACTGAATTATCCTCAACGTTCAATGCGACTATGTGGCTTCCTTCCGGTGTCAAAGCCACACCGGAAGGTTTTCTGCCGACCGCAACACCCGGTCCGGAGAGTACGAAATTATCCAGGCGGATCTCCGCCACTGAATCCTCGCCTCGAAGGGTCACATAAGCCCGATCCCCCTGGGGATGCATCGCGATTCCATAGGGTTCCTCCCCTACGTCCAATTGACCCACGAGCATGCCCGTCGGCAAGTGAATCCTGGCCACCGTGTTTTCATCGGTGACCGCCACATAGGCATGGATTCCTTCGGGGTCCACCTCGATGCTGTGCGGAAGCGCACCTACCGATACGAATCCTGCCTCGGTCAAGTGATCCGCGTTCAGCATCAAGACCGATCCCGATCCCAGATTGCTCACCAGCACGAGCGTGCCGTCCGGCACCACCTTTATTGCGAACGGCGCCTGCCCTTCACCCAAGGAAACCGAAGCCTTAGGCAGAAGATTTTCCGATTCGTAGGCGGTCAGCGTATCTCCATCTCTTGCCGCCACATAGAACTCACCGGCTTCGGGATTGAAGGCGACTCCCTGGGGAGACGGATCCGTGGTCAAAACGGATGTTACCTTGAAGGCCTGCGTATCGATCACGGATACAGTATTGTCCAGACTACTGGCCGTATACGCTGTCCGGCCGTCCGGACCAAGGGCCACGCCCGAAGGCCCATGCCCGACTTCAAGGGTCTCGGTGTCCACGAGGAACCGATACAAATCAATTCTTGTGAGAGTCCCCGCCGCCGAGTTGGTTACATACGCGTACCGGCCGTCCGGATCAATAACGACGGATAGAGGCCGCTCACCTACGGAAAGCGTATGGACGACCCTTAACGTCGATCCCATTACCGGCCCTGGCCCTGCAAGACACCACCCCCAAAAGAACAGGAGCACGAGCGCCGTGGTTAGATATTCCCTTGATCGGCTCACTTGATGTCACCCCACTTGAGGCGGGTTCTGAGAATCTGGAAATAGTTGGTCCAGGGTGACCGCACGAGACGGAGCTGATTTTCCGCCTTTCGGACGCGCACCACGTCCATAGGCATCAGGTCGAATCCCACCTGCCCGTCAAATGTCAACGTGACATCCCGGGCCTTGCTTCCTATCTGAATTTCGATCACTTTGCTATCCGGAAGTATAATAGGACGATTGGTCAGCATGAATGGGCAAATGGGAGCCAACGTGACACACTCTAGTGTGGGATATAGAATCGGTCCCCCCGCAGAAAGATTATAGGCGGTGGAACCCGTGGGTGAACTCACAATAAGGCCATCCGAGCGAAACGTATTGAGAAATTCCCCGTCCACCGACGTATGGAGGCGAATCATCCGCGCCAGAGCCGCCTTGTTGATTACAGCGTCGTTCAGTACATTACATTCAGCCACCTGCGTATTGTCTCTGTAGACCTGAACCTTGAGCATCGTTCGCGGTTCGGTGTCGAACCTGCCCTCGAGAATCCGATCCATCATCGGATATAATTCGTCCAGCGAGAACTCGGTCAAAAAACCCAATCCGCCCAAATTCACGCCTAATATGGGATCGAGGCCTCGAATTTTTCGTGCCGCGCTCAGAAGAGTCCCGTCACCTCCCAAAACGATCACAAGATCCGCGCTGGGAAGACAGTCCTCTCCTCCCACAAATCCGTTTACACCCGGTTCGGCATTCTCATATACACACACGCTTCGGCCGCGCTGTTGAAGCCAAGTCGACAGCGAATCGGCGATACGCATCGCGTGAGGTTGATTATACTTGATAACCAGCGCTACCCGATTGACTTTATTGTTATTCCCCATGCTCCTTCCCTATATATAGGGTAAAACGGCAAGTCAAGAAGGTAGCTGTACCCTTCTTCGGTTCCCGTCCCAGGCATCCTTCAGCCCCGGCAAGCGACGGCGGAAACGAGCCCGTTCCCACACATCGAGCCTTGTCTCGCCCTACTTTGGGAAACGGGAACAGCCCAATTCCGGATCCGAGGGGAATCTGCCGTCCCCAAGCCGAGGGAATCCCTCGGAACGCCCATAATCCAAGGGGATTTGCGTCCATCGGTGAAATGTGGTAGGGGAAAATCGGTTATATATGTCCACCACGGGTCTACAGAGCGATCGTGAAAGAAACTGTGAAACCCGTCGGATCATAGAGCGAGGTTCCATGTTTATACCCTGAGGAACCTTCTTTCACCCCGGGCGTGGGGAGTGCTTCCACTGAATCCCGGCAAACCGGAGAGTCTGAGAGATGAAACAGATCGGAAGAAACGAACCCTGTCCTTGCGGAAGCGGCAAGAAGTTTAAGAGATGCCATTTGGGACGTGAAGGCGAATTGATCGTCCACAAGATGGAGCACATCCCGGACAATGCGGGGAAACGGATCATCGACTTACCGGAGGTTCATTACGGCCGTTCCAAAGAATTTCTGGAAGCGCTCGATATAGAGGAACTCACGGGCGCCCGAACAGGCATCAAAATGATCGACCTACAGACCTATCAAAGTTTGGGTTTTTCAGGACGCCAAGCCCCCAAAGACCCTCGAAACGCCGGACTCATGGTGAATCCCAAGAAAACAGAGCAGGAGGATCCCAATCACATATACCTGGCCATTACTCCCGATATTAATGATTCCACGCTGATCCATCAGATTGCTCATGTTTTGGATTACCTGGCCGGCTCCCGTCTGGCGCCGGGAGGCGGTGACGCACTCAGTATGCAGACGGGCATTCCTCCGGAACAATTGGATCATACGAAAGAATTCGCCGGCTGGCTAATGTTCCTAAAAGATCGTTTCCATGTGGAACTGGATGCCGAAGATGAAATCATCTCCTTTCTCAACGAACATCATCAACTGTTCACTACCGACGAGATCAAGTCGCAAGACACCACCGGTCTCCTGCTTCGATCGGAACGCCTTCTGCGTTTTCTGCGCACGCATAAGGAAGAACTCGACTTGCGCATCCGTACCCTTCAAGGGTATATGAAGGATGCATCACACACCGCATCTTGAGCAATTTTCTATATGAACAGGGGTACTATACGGAATTCGTTCACATCCACCAAACCTCGATCCGTCAGCTTGAGTTCGGGAATGACGGGGAGCGCCAGAAAGGAAAGGGCCATGAAAGGATTGTCCAGAGCACACCCAAGCTCCCGGACAGCCTTCATGAGTGTCTGCTGGCTTCTCACCACCGCTTCTGCGGATTCCAAAGACATGAGACCGGCCAAAGGAAGGGGAAGTGATGCCGTAACTCCACTCTCCAGAGCCACCGCCATTCCGCCGCCCATTCGTTCAATTTCTCTGACCGCATAAACCATGGCTTCATCATGAACCCCGGCGATCACGATATTATGGGAATCATGAGCTACACTGGAAGCCAGAGCTCCCCGCCTCAGCCCCAGACCGGTTACCAGGCCCAACCCGACGCGTCCCGTCCGATGATGTCGCTCCACCACCGCCAACTTGATCACGTCGTTTCCCGGGTCCGCCCTAACCTCCCCTTTGTTTCTTAGGACCCGCAGAGGAACCGTCTCCGTGAGCAACTGCCCGGGAACCACTCGGATCACTCGGGCCGTTTCACCTCCAGCAGGAATTCGAAAAGAATCCTCCGAGATCGCCGCTATCCGAACCGTGTTTTCGAGAAGGCATTCAGAGGAACGCGAAACCTCCAATTGAAGCAACCCTTCCCGCGCCACCATATTCCCTTTAAAGAATACCGTGTTAACGATAACTTCCTCTAGGTTCTCCAATAACACGATATCGGCTCTATAGCCCGGAGCTATGGCGCCTCGGTCGGCGAACCCAAAGTATTCCGCCGCGTTCAACGTGACCATCTGTATGGCAGTCGCTGGATTCAAGCCCCTCCGAATGGCCCGGCGGAGATTATGATCCAAATGTCCGCCGGAAAGCAGTTCACCGGGATGCCGGTCGTCGGTTACCAACATCATTCGCCTCGAGGTTTCGGCGGTAACCAAGGAAAGCAGTGCGTCCAAATTCCGGGCCTGGGTCCCTTCCCGGATCATGATGAACATTCCCCTGGCAAGTTTCTCCCGAGCCTCCTCCAACGTGGTGCACTCGTGGTCCGAACGAGGTCCCGCGAATAGGTAGGCATTGAGGGCCCGCCCGGATAACAAGGGTGCGTGGCCGTCCCGAATCGAATCCTCGAACAAAGCCAGTTTTTCCAGAAGTGAGTCCAATCCGTTGACTACCCCCGGGAAATTCATGACCTCTGCCAGACCCAGGACACGCGGTCTTCCTTTAAACTTCAGCATTTCCTCCACGCCGAAAGATCCTCCGGCCGTCTCCATATCCGTTGCGGGAACGCAAGAAGGCAGCAGGAAATGGACGTCTACAGGTAGATTTCGGGTAGCCTCCAGCATGAACTCAACCCCATCCGATCCCATGACGTTGGTAATCTCGTGGGGATCCGCCACCATGGCGGTGGTTCCCCTGGGAACCACCGCCCGCGCCAATTCAGCCGGCGCCAGAAGGGTACTCTCGATGTGGATGTGTCCCTCGATGAAACCGGGCGCGGCGATCATACCACGAGCATCCACTTCCCTCAGACCTCGGTAATCACCCAGTCCCACAACCCGTTCTCCGCAGACGGCGATATCCCGGCTCTCGAGTTCCCCCGTAAATACATTGATCACATCGGCTCCGTGAATCACCAGATCCGCCGGAATATCGCCCCGGGCCGCCGCCAAATGTTTCTGGGCTGCTTGGAGCCTGTTGTTTCCATTCATGGAGCATCTCCTTGGGAAGGTTTCAGAGAAGTACACGAACACGCATGAACCTGAAAGAAGTGGAATCGCGCTTGGGTTACCAACCCGTTGATAAACACCATTTCGAGCAGGCTGCTCAAAAACCATGCGATGCAAGACGCGCGAATCCTGCGGAATGAGGCGCACACACGGTACGCTGCAATGGCCAAGGATGAGGCGCAACGCAGCAGGTCACGTTTGTCATCAGCCTGTTACCGGACGCTCGAAGCCTGCATACGCGCTTCCAGGAATGTAACGTTTTGCTGCACGTCATCATCTCCCGCCACTTCCAGGTATCGATCCGTCGGAATTCCCGCGCGTGGTTGGAAGCCGACCTTTTGCCTCCTGTATATTTCCCAACGAGCATCCGATAGCGCCGCCGGATCCTCGGCCCTCTTTGAAAGGCGTTCCCGGACAGTGCCCTCCTTTGCGGTGCAGTGGACGAAAAGCACCTCAATATTCGCATCGGTTTCAAGATCGAGAAGACGTGCTCTGTCCTCGGGATTTCGAAATGAGGCGTCCAGAATGACCCAATAACCTTGGGACAAGAATTTTCGGGCGTCCTCGGCCATCTTGGCGTAGGTGTTCTTCGTCATCTCGCGGGAATAGAGACCCTGTTCAAAATCTTCCGGTTCTCGAGCTGTGGGGGGGAGATTCGCAAGGACCTTCCTGATCCGGTCCGCCGAAAGCACCGGGATGTCGAACCGGTAACCTAAGGCTTCGGCCAGAGTGGTCTTCCCGGTTCCCGCCAGGCCGAACACGACGATAACCCTGAGCAGCCTGGAAGCACTTGTATAGGATTCCGCCAAGGCGAAGTACCGCTTGGCCTGCATTAGGAAACGCGCCTGTTCGTCGGGGTGTCCCCAAGCTTCATCAAAGGCGAAACACAGGATCTTACCGCGCACATATGCACGATAGCACTTATAAAAATCCATGAGCTTTAGACAGTCCGGATCGTTGGACTTGAGGGCGAATTCCCTTATGAAGAAATCGGAAAGATCACGCCTTCCCAAAAAATCCAGATCCATAGCGAGAAACGCCACATCCGCCGCCACATCCCCATACCGAAAGCGGCGGTTGAATTCGATACAATCGTAAATGATTACATCATCGAGGATACAGATATTCTTGGTGTGCAAGTCCCCATGACAATCGCGGATTTTTCCTTGAGTAATCCGGGAACGAAACAGGTCTTCTTGGGTCAAAAACGTTCTGGTAAAAGACTGGATGTGTTGAAAGCGGGAATCGGACAAAGCCACGTGGATGTAATGCTCCGTTTGGGCATAGTTCTCTTCCGTATTGAAGCATATGGCCTTAACCTCGCCGTACCGATCGATCTCTCCTCCCGTGTCGGCATGGTCGTAGAAGTCTACCAGGACATCACAGATACGCCGGATCGTGTCCGTGCCGACCAAGTTTCGATCCAGGAGGCGGTCCAGCATGCGATCTTGGGGGAGTCGTCTCATCTCAACGGCGTATTCAATGATCCTCCCCCTCCCTCTTACCCGAACCTTCCCCTTCTCCAAAGTAATGGGGACTACGCCCAAATAGACTTCGGGGGCAAGGCGCCGATTCAGAAGTACTTCCTCGCGGCAGAACCGTTCTCGTTTGGCAAGGTTCGAAAAATCCAGGAAGCCGAAGTTGAGAGGTTTCTTTACCTTGTAGGCCAGATCCCCGGCAAGGAAGATCCAGGAGATATGCGTCTCGACCCGTTCGACAATCTGCGGTCGGTTGGGGTACACTCCGGGGTTCATCAAAACCTGATCGATGGACACTTCTTGTCTCGAACCGCCCCCCATGACAAAAACGTTCCGCGCTCCTTCAGCGGATCCGATCCGGATCCCTGATATCGAAGTCATCTCTCAAAAAGGCATTCTCGTTCATATCCAGGCCGTATTCAGGCTTTCTCAGACGATTGTAGTGACGGAACAGCAGTTCGAAGTATTGGATCCATTCCTCCTTGTCTCGTGCTTCGATACGCATAGTGAGTTTGGGAGATGTATTCGAGTACCGGAACAAAATAAATCCGTCTGGGGTATCCAGGCGAAAGCCGTCTCCAAGGACGTCCATTCCGGCTATCTCCCAGTTGTTCCGGGCGGCTACCTCTCTGAACGCCTCTTCGACACCGGCGACCACACGTGCTTTGTCCGAATTGTCATATACTGTCCGGATCTCAGGAGCCTGGAGAAAGTCATCAAATAAACCCTCCGCCTTTTTTCGTTGCAGGAAATCCCGGATCGTGAGGCCAGGTACATCCCATATCTTGGCATATTGATCCATTATAGTGATGAACTTGAGCATAAACCGTAGTGCGTCGTCGGAAGGAACTCCGTATTCATCCGTCCCAAAAAAATGGAGGGAATACTCCGCCTGCCACATCACGTAGTTCGTCTGTTCAACCAGGTCTCGTGGGGACGAGAATCCGGAGGCTCGGGCCAACGCGTCCATCAACCGGTTCATGGTGGACTTGATGTGAGAGTGTCCGATCCGATGTTGTACGGGTCGGCCCCCCAATCTACGGACCAACTGGGTCAACTGCTTACTGCATCGCGGATCGGCCAGCACCGTACCGGCCAGTTCTTCCAATTTGGTTTCATCGTATCGGGTGCCCAACCGCTTCAGTCGGGAGATCAAATCGGGTCTGTCGACCTGGATCTTATGCGCGGCCAGAGGGAACCCGATCATATCGCCCAGGAACAGTTCGCCGGCCACCATGACGGACACACGGTCGGCATCCAGATCGAAGCTGAAGAGTGTCACCTGAGGATTCGCAATGGACCATCGAATCTGCTCCTGCAAGTAACGGGGTTGAGTCGGGTCCGGTAATCCCCCTGAAGCCTCCGGGTCGCTTTCGATTCGGAAAGTCTTTACAAGCCGGTCGCCCAAGATCCTTTCAAAGGCCCGGGCATACAATCGCGCCGTCCCCCCGCCGAAGTTCACGGCAACCGGTGCATGCCCTTGTTCAATCCCGGACCTGAATTCTTCCTCCAGGCAGTCCATGTACAGTTCAGACGTCTCGTCGCCGATCTTCAGGACAGATGCATCCTTGTCCGCACGACGCGCACGACCTTCGAACACCGAGTCCCGAATCCGGTTGATATATTCACTATGGAGCGCCTCCCTGCCGAGGACGATTTTCATCCCATTGTATTCCTTTTCCACGTGTGACCGAGTTATCATGATTCCGCCTTGGGCGTGGAGTTTCTGAATCATTCCATACACTTCGCCTGTGCATCCCTCACCCAGTACCACCACGTTGACGCCGCTGCGGACGAGTCCCCGAACCAATCCTTCCAGCAAGTCCGGCGATGTGCGGCCGTTGTCCATACCCAGGACGAAACAATCACCGGGATTGAGTCCTTTTACCGGCCCCGGCAAACTATCGAAAACCACGCATCCTAAAGAGCGACCCACTCGTTCGGCGATCCCGGGCCCTAAGTTGGCCGATATCTTGCCGGAATCCCCAGCGCCATCGTAAGAGATCACCACTCCCCGAATGTCGTAGGACTTGAAAATGGATGCCAACTGCTCGCGGGCCTCTTCCTGTCGGGTAAACGCCCGCATCTCAGGGAGTTCGAAAACTGGAGGCAACATTTCCCAGGAAACCTGCTCTTCCGTATATTTCGTCCTCCGTTCTTCAAGGATGTTTCGCAATCGCCGGATTTCTTCTTCAATCATCGTGTTGATAACCATCGTCGGGCGCTCCTTCACATTCTATGCACCGAATGAAGCTTCAGTAGATTCGTGGGGTTTTCCTGGGGGATGGGTGAGCCCATGGTTATGGCAACCAAATCTCCTTCCTTCGCCAATCCGCGTTCCAATGAGAAATCGTTCATATAGCGAATGCAGGATTCGGTGACGTCGAAACGAGGCGAGAGCAAGGGATGAACCCCCCAGAACAGGGTCATTCGTCGAATTACATCCTCCACGGGGGAAAATGCATAAATATCCAATGGAGGCTTGAACTTGGATACGAAACGAGCTGTATTTCCGGTCTGTGTATACACCCAAACAGCTTTGAGCGGAAGATTGTTTCCCGCTCGGGCGGCCAGCCGGCAAATGGCCTTTGGAACGGTTTCATTGTCGATATCCGGAAGCGTGCTGAATGCGCTGTAACCGTCCTTGAAATGTTCAGCGTTTGCCACTATACGCTTCATCATCTCCACTACCCTTACCGGGTGCCTTCCCACGCTGGTCTCTCCCGAAAGCATCAAAGCATCCGTGCCGTCATACACCGCATTGGCCACATCCGTGGTCTCCGCCCGTGTGGGTATCTGGCGTTCGATCATGGATTCAAGCATCTGAGTCGCTGTAATGACCGGAGTCCCTAATCCGTTGGCCTTCCGAATTATGATTTTCTGCAGCACTGGAACTCGTTCCACCTCCAGTTCGATGCCCAAGTCCCCTCGCGCCACCATGATCATATCCGCCGAGCGGATGATGTTGTCCAAATCATCGAGCACCGCAGGTCGTTCCAGCTTGGCGATAATGGGAACGCACCGACCTAACCGGTTCATTTTTTCGCGAAGCAACTCCACGTCCTTTGCGGTTTGCACGAAGGAGAGAGCCACGTAGTCAAAACCCAGATCGAGCCCGAGTTCGAGGTCTCGTAGGTCCTTATCCGTCAGGGGAGGCAGGCTGGTCCTTGTGTCCGGTAGATTGGCGCCTTTGTTTTCCAGGAGAACGCCTCCTTCCGTCACTCGGCAACAAACCCACTCGCCCTCTATTTTCGTCACTTCCAGGCGCAGTTTGCCATCATCGAGAAGAATCGCGTCTCCGGGTCGAGCATCCCGGCTGAGTCCGGAATAGCTCACCTGAAAACGGTTGCCCATGCCTTGAATGGAAGCGGCCGTAACACAAACTTCTTCGCCTTCTGTCAGGAACAGGCGCCCGTTTTCCAAAGAGCCAACCCGAATCTTGGGACCCTGAAGATCTTGAACGAGCCCCACCGGTCGTCCCGCGTCGGCTATGCAACGGCGGGCCGTCTCGAAGAGTTTCCGATGAGAAGCATGCGTGCCGTGACTGAAGTTGAACCGGAGAGCGTTCACCCCGGCCTGAAGCAGTCCACGTATGACCGTTTCCGAGGAAGAAGCGGGACCCAGCGTAACCAGTATCTTGGCTTGCGTTCTAACCGGTTCCCCGCCCACTCGATTGGCGAATACGTCGTCTCCGGACTTCTGTATCATCGAGCACCCTTACACTGCGGCTTATCGACCTGCACACGTGTTTCCCCGGTCACCAACCTTCCTTCCCTCCGGGTCCGCATCAGTCTGACAGATTCGATGCAAACTTTCAACGGGACCTCAGCCGGTCCACGAGTCGCCCATAAAGGCCGCTTACAAGCACCGATCCGCTGTATCCGCTGCGTTCCTGTCGCCCTGCTGGAACAAAGGAACCGATGTCCCTGCAGGCATCCGAAGTAAGTCTCTTCCCTCTGAATTCGCACCGCCGCATCGCTTCAATGTTCCCCGGTCATCACTGAACCCGATCCTCACTACATATACCCGTCAATAAAGTTCATATCGCAGGAGCCGGCATTCTATGGGGCCGTTGAACAAAATCCTTCTACGGCAGGTTCTCAATCCGATCTGTTTAGGCATATTCTTGTCACCCGTAAATACCTCTGCAACCCATCCGCTGAAGCTTCGCTTCAGCATATCTCCGAAGGTTTTATAGAATTGCCCGGCGTCCCGCCCCAGCCTCAATCGATGCCCGAATGGGGGATTCGTCAAAATGATCCCATGAGTTTCGGGAGGGCTTATTGAGAGAGCGTCCTGTTGCACGAAGCGAATCAAATGATGTACTCCCGCCTTGCGCGCATTCATTCGTGCAGCCCTCAATACGGATGCATCCGTATCCATTCCCAGAATCCGACATCCTGCTTCCGGAGGTTGCGCTTCCGATGCACCGGAAAGCACCGCTTTCCATGCCTTCCTCTTGAAATTCAACCATCTTTGAAAACCGAATCGAGGCCGAAGGCTTCCCGGAGCGCGTTTCTCAGCCATCAAAGCTGCTTCAATGAGGATCGTCCCTGAACCGCACATGGGATCCAGCAAGGGAGAACGGCGGTCCCATTGAGAGAGCAGGATCAAACCCGCGGCAAGGGTTTCTTTCAAAGGAGCCATCCCACGATCTTGCCTGTACCCCCTTCGGTGCAGCCGATCTCCCGAGCTGTCCAAGCTCAGGCTCGCTTTTCCTTCATTCACGTACAGATTGATCCTGAGATCAGGATCCATGCGATCCACATTAGGTCGGGCGCCACGGCGCCTGCGCATGGCATCCGCCACTGCATCCTTCACCTTCAGCGCGGAATACTGAGAGTTCCGCAGCCGGTCCGTATCCCGCGTGAATGCGTCCACCATAAAGGTGTGTGAAGGAGTGAGCAGTTCCTCCCACGGAACATCTGCGGATTCTCGGTAAAGGGTATCCGGATCGTCACAAGGGAAGGTCTTTAGAAGCATGAGAATCCGGTTCGAGGTGCGAAGGTGTAAGTTCGCTCTGTAACACTCCTCGACAGGGCCTTCGAAAGCAACCCCTCCCTGTCCCTTTTGCACCCCCTTCATCCCCATATCGACGAGTTCCTGCTCCAGGACTTCCTCCAACCCCCGCGCCGTGGTTGCAAAAAAAGCGTGCGACCTTTCCGTCATCGAATTCCAACCTCCCACAGCCCATTCCAACTCGTTTCCCGATGCCATTATACATTTGACCTTCCCCGCGATCTATTCTAAACCGGGAACCTACAAAATGGTAGGTTCACCTTTGTCGGCCGGGGGCCTGAATGCTTTATAGGAGGTGTGTGGCGTGACCGCCGAACAGCCACCCGTGAGAAAGGAGTTGAAGGAATTATCCCTCTTGTTCGAAATCAGCCAGATCCTGGACGCGGGAACGGACCTGCGGGACGTGGTCGACCCCGTGTTGCAGGCCGTTTCAAAACACATGGGCATGGAACGGGGGACTCTGCTCCTTCTGGATCAAGACAACGGCGAGATTCTCATCGAAGCCGCCCATGGGTTGACACCGCGACAACGCCAATTGGGGAAATATCGCCCCGGTGAAGGCGTCACCGGGAAGGTGGTGCAAACCGGGCGGGCTCTGGCGGTGCGACGGATTTCAGACGAGCCTCTGTTTTTGAATCGCACCGGAGCCCGAAAAAACCTCGCAAAAAGCGACATATCCTTTATCTGTGTGCCCATCCGGCTGGAAAACGAAATCATCGGAGCCTTAAGCGTTGATCGGCTCTTTGCCTCAGACGTAGCCATGGAAGAAGACATTCGGCTGCTCTCCATTATCGCCTCCATGATCGCTCAGGCGGTTCGGCTCCGCCAGTCCATGCTTCGGGAACGAAAACGACTCATGGAAGAGAACTCCCGTCTCAGGGAATCCTTAAGGGATCGATTCGAGCTCCATAACATCATTGGAAACTCAAAACCCATGAGGGATGTATTTAATCTCATTGCCCAAGTCTCCGACAGCGACACAACCGTATTGATTCTCGGTGAAAGTGGTACCGGAAAGGAACTTGTGGCGCATGCCATTCATTACAATAGCTCCAGAGACTCCAAGCCGTTTGTTAAGGTGAACTGCGCCGCCCTCCCCGAAACCATGCTTGAAAGCGAACTGTTCGGCCATGAAAAGGGTGCTTTTACCGGAGCACTTTCCCGGCGTTTGGGCCGCTTCGAGATGGCTCATGGCGGCACCATCTTTCTGGATGAGGTGGGGGACTTCACCGCGGCCATGCAAATACGACTCCTCAGAGTCCTCCAGGAGCGTGAATTCGAGCGCCTGGGAGGAAATAGGACGGTCAAGACAGACGTACGTGTGATAGCCGCGACGCACCGTAATCTCGATATCCTGATGAAAGAAGGGAAATTCCGCGAAGACCTCTACTACCGTCTCAATGTATTTCCGATCCATATGCCCCCCCTGCGGAACCGCAAGACGGATATTATGCTTTTGTGTGATCACTTTGTGGAGAAGTATGCCGGGCTGACTCACAAGAACGTCCGTAGGATTTCGACCCCCGCCATAGATATGCTCGTGAGTTATCACTGGCCGGGTAACGTGCGCGAGTTGGAAAACTGCATAGAACGGGCCGTCTTGTTGAGCGACGATCAGGTCATCCGGTCCTCAAATCTGCCACCCTCCCTGCAGACCGCCGAAGCCAGCGGCACAATACACCCGAAATCCCTCCCGGCGACATTGGAAACCGTGGAACGGGAACTCATCATGGATGCCCTCAAGTCCGCTCGTGGAAACAGGGCCAAGGCGGCAAGAGCATTGGGGATCTCTGAACGCCTCATGGGACTGCGGGTGAACAAGTACGGCATCAATCCTTCTTCATTCCGTACCTCACGGTAGTTTTTTTCGCCCTAATCCTACGATTTTGTATGACCTCATTGAGGGATGCCCGCGACCGTCTTTCCGCGAAGGCCGTAATTCCTGGGGCCCTCCATGCCATGAGCCTCCGGCTGATTCTCTCCGTTTTCCTGGCGCGGAACTTGCCAAGAACATACGCATTTCCCCTTCCCCGAAACCGCATGCAACGCCGCAGGCGGAGCCGGGCCGGGGCGTTATCTCGAATGTTTTGAGGAAAGGAGAATGCGTTATGAGGCGTATGTACATCATGTTTCTGTTTTCCTGCTGGGTTCTGGCGGGACTTGTCCTGTTGGGAGGAACCACTCCGGCGGCTTTCGCCCAGGAGGAAGAAAAACCTTGGTCCGTCACGCTGGATGCCACTTACGCAACCAAGTACATTTGGCGCGGGTTCGACGTATACGATGGAGACGGAGCCTTCCAGCCGAGCCTCGATGTCTCGTTATACGGTTTCGGTCTGAACGTTTGGGGATCGTTCGCCACGAACGCAGGCCACGAAGATCTGGACGAGGTCGATTTTACGGCGTATTGGAACCATAGCTTCTTCAGTGATAGGCCCTACGCGTTGGACTTCTATCTGAATTACATCTACTACGATTTTCCCAACGTAGACTCCGAACCCGCCGACACTCAGGAGGTGGGAGGCGGAATCGCACTCCCCAATATACTCGCTTTTGGTTCGGTGAGCCTGACGCCCAGCTATTACCTCGGCTACTTGTGGAAGGCCCATTCCGGAGGGCCGGAAGACGGGTATTTCCATGTCCTCGGGTTGTCGGCGGATATGGAGCTTGCCGCAATTATTCCCGGATCGGATGGAACAGGCGTCAGTTTGTACGGAGACCTTACCTATAACAGTGGGGCTTTCGGTGTGGAATCCGGATTCAGTCACGCCACAATAGGAGTTTCGGCAAACGTTGATTTCGCAGGTCTGTATATCAGCCCGTCCGCGAATTATCAGTTCTCAATGGAAGACACGGTGAACGATGAAAACGATGCATGGTTCACCATAAGCATCGGACTCACCTTCTGATTTCATGAGAAAACCTTCTCCCGGGATACCCTGCACGCGCTTTCCCGGAGCAGCAAGATATTGCATAGACGGTCGGGTTCCAGATACTCGACCGTCTCACCCCATCAGGCTGTTGAAGAACGGTTTATCGACGGACTCATAGCCAATCGAGTCCCAGGTATGCGAGTCTCCCTTTCCGTGGAATCCCGGTATCCCGGTCCCATCCCATAGCCTCGTAATAGAGATTGAGTGCGTCATGGAACTCATCGCGACACAGCCTCATTTCAGAAGGAGTCCCGGGCTCCAACGGCTCGAAGAGCCGTTCGGGAAGATCGTCGTACTGGGTGGTGAAGCCCTCCCGAACGTTGAACATACGTCCCATGGTAATAGTGCGCTCGCCAAGCTCCATAAGTTCGTACACGCTGGTATCCCAGCCTATAATAGCCTCAACGGCCTCGGCCAATAATCCAAGGGTGAATGCCGTATAGGGAACCGCAGCAAAGTTGCATACACCCAGAGAATTATAGAAGTTCCATATCTGTTGGGTATGGACAAAGTGTCGGACCTTCTGCGGCGTCAAGCCGAAAGCGGTCACGGGCTCTAACACACCCGCCGGGTTCATGGATTTCAACATGAGATTTTCCGTCAAAAACGCCGTGTCATGCGGGGCCTCGATGTGATCCGCGCCCGTGGGGGATGTGGCGTATCCGAGCGCAACCCCGTGTTTGCCTCTGGGATCATGCATGGGCAGCTCTTGACCCTTGACGTGAAGTGCAAAGCGTTCGGCTCCTCTCCCTATGGTTTCCGCCGCAAGACGCACACCCTCCGCAAGAACATCGCCGAACCCTTCCCGGAAAGCGATCTTCCGAATCATTTCCACCATGGCTTCGGCGTTTCCGAAAGCAAGGTCCAAGCCATCTGTCTCCGTCTCGGACAGGACGCCCTTTTCCACACATTCCATGGCAAAAGCGATACAAGCACCCGTAGAAATGGTATCCAGCCCCCAACGGTTGCACAATTCATTTCCATAAGCCACCGCTTCGAGATCTTTGACCCCGCAAGCGGATCCCAAAGCCGCGAGCGTTTCATACTCCGGGCCGCCGTATTCGGGTGATACGGAATATTTTCCCTTGGCGCTTACGGAACGTTTACAACGAACGGCGCAGGCATAACAGCCTTTAGACGATTCCAAAATGGTCTCGTTGACGGCTTGGGCCGAGATGTTCTCGGCGCCTTCGAAACGACCCGCCTGGAAATTGCGCGTGGGAAGAATCCCTGCTTTCTGCAACGCCATGACAAACATGGGGGTACCGTACTTCTTCAAGGACTCTCCAAGGGGAGACGGCCCAATCCGCTCCACCAGTCGTCTCGAAAGCATCCGGACCCGTTCGGGCTCCGCCATGGGCAAAGACTGCGTCCCCCTCACAGCCACGGCACGCAGGTTCTTGGACCCCATGACGGCGCCCATGCCCGTCCGTCCATTGGCGTGTTTGAGTTCGTTAAGCACGCAAGCGTACCGAACCAGACGTTCTCCGGCGGGACCGCACTGGGCCACACGAACCCTCGGATCTCCCAATTCCTCTCGGATCCATGTTTGAACTCGGCCGGTATCCTGGCCATGGAGACGAGCAGCGTCCCGAACCTCGGCCCGGCCGTCTTTAATCCAGAGATACACCGGCTTCGGTGACACTCCTTCAATGATTATGCCGTCGAATCCCGCCCTTTTGAGTTCCGGACCCCAGTAACCGCCGGCCTCGGCCTCACCAAAAGCTCCTGTGAGCGGAGAACGGGCCGCCACGGTGTATCTCGTCAGGCCGACCAAGGGAGCACCCGAAATCACACTGGACATGAAAACCAGCCGATTCTGAGGCCCCAGAGGGTCCATCCCCGGCACATGATCTCTCAGCAGGAAGTACAGAGACATGGCTGAGCCGCCCATGTATCGGCGATATGTTATCTCCGGGGGATGCTCTTCCCCGAGTTCACCTGCAGTCAGGTTAACTCGTAATATCCTGCCATGAAATCCTCCCGGCAAATCATACTCCTTTTCTTACGGTTCGGTTCTATCAGCCCGTTGATAAACGGTATTGCGGGCAGGCCGGCGCAGAACGACGAGATGCAAGGCGGGCGAATCCTGAGGAATGAGGCGTACCTACAGTACGCCGCCTGCCTGTGCGTGAGTGCACGCATACAGGTGCGACGCACGGGCAGAAAGGATGAAGCCCAACACCGCAGATCGCGTTTTTCAACGGCCTGCTAACCTTTACAGATCGGTCATAGGTCCACTATACGAAAACGCAGTATGGACCGAACTTCCGGAGACCGGCACATAAATTAGAAGTAGCATACCGGAGGACATGGTGCAACGGCCCTGTGGTTTCAAATAATGCGGATGAACGCCGCCTGTTTGCTCCGGAAGAGGACTTTCTCTTTCTCTGGAGCGGGATTTGACGATTCTCGTTTCATACAATACGATGTGCTCGGTCGGGTAAGGTAGCGGTGAAGTTCTGGTCCTTGGAGAGATATTTAGGGCATTGGGAAAACTCGTAGGTAGGGTTCTCGGCACGCCGGACGCGACAACGCTCCACCACCTGGCCTGCACCGGGGCCATGTGTCTCTCACGCAATCCAATGGGCTCCAGAGGTATATTTCTGTCCCTTGACTCCCTGGGAGATCAAGCTTCTGGAATGTGAACCGAAAGTGGGTGGGTTCTCGATACACGATCTCTCATGAGGAACCGACATGACCGCAAGTCTGCTTCGAGACATGGTGATTGTGCTGGGACTATCCGCCGGCGTAGTCTTTTTGTGCAACCGTCTACGCGTGCCTTCCATAGTCGGGTTCCTGGTGACCGGGGTATTCGCTGGTCCATACGGGCTCAGTCTTCTGAGCTCCCCCCATGATATCGAACTACTCGCTGAAATCGGCGTGGTCCTTCTTCTGTTCACCATTGGAATGGAGTTCTCGTTCAAAAAACTTCTGGAGATTAAGAAAACCGTTATCCTGGGCGGATCCCTCCAAGTAATGGGCACTATCGCCGTCTCCGCTCTCTTATCCAATTTGCTGGGTAAGGATCTGGGGACCTCCATCTTTTTAGGATTCCTGATTTCCCTCAGCAGTACGGCCATCGTCCTGAAACTCATCCAGGAAAGAGCAGAAATCGATTCGCCACAAGGACGTACTTCTTTGGGGATCCTGATCTACCAGGATCTCATCGTGATACCCATGCTTCTGGTATGCCCCATCCTGGCCGGTACGGACGAAATCACCCTCCATTCAAGTCTCAGCCTGGTGGCCAAAGGGCTTCTTGTCATCGCAATCACCTTCGTGAGCGCCAAATGGGTCATGCCTCGAATATTACACCTGGTTGCAGTCACCCGCAGCAAGGAGTTGTTTATTATCACTATAGTGCTTACCTGTCTCGCCGTAGCCTGGCTCACTTCCTTCGTAGGCCTGTCGCTGGCTCTGGGCGCCTTCATCGCCGGGCTGATCATCTCGGAATCCCCATACAGCCACCAGGCCATAGCCAACATTCTACCGCTCAAAGACATTTTCACGAGCATTTTCTTTGTATCGATCGGGATGCTCATGGACGTTCGGTTCCTCTCGGAAAATTTCGAGACGGTGGTGCTGGCGGCGATGGCCATCTTGCTTCTGAAGAGCCTTACGGCCGGGATGGCCGCCGTTTCCATCGGCCTTCCCATGCGGATCGCCCTCCTGGTGGGTCTGTCTTTGAGTCAGGTGGGCGAATTTTCATTCCTTCTCTCCCAGACCGGGATGCGAAACGGATTGATCGGAGGCGACGATTATCAGTTGTTTCTGAATGTTGCCGTGTTGACCATGTCCCTGACCCCCGCCATGATGGGTTTAGGAGTCTTCTGGTCCCAAAAACTGCCCCGGGGTTCTGTTCCGGACATGTATCTGAGACTGCGAGGAACCCATCGGGAGGAACTCCGCAATCACATCATCATCGTCGGGTTCGGTGTCAATGGGCGCAACGTGGCCCGGGCGGCCAAAGCGTGTTCCATCCCCTATGCCATCGTGGAAATGAACCCCTGGACGGTAAGAGAGGAAAATGCCAAGGGGGAACCCATCATTTACGGTGACGCCGTGTATGATGCCGTCCTGGAACACGTGGGTATTCACGAAGCTCGTGTTCTGGTCGTCACCATTGCGGATCCGCCCGCCGTTCGAAGAATCGTGACCAGCGCCAAGCTTCTGAATCCCAAGGTGCATATTATCGCCCGGACACGCTTTCTCCAGGAACTGGAACCCTTGCTTCAACTGGGCGCCGACGAAGTGATCCCGGAGGAGTATGAGACGGCAGTAGAAATATTCGCCCGCGTGATGCGTCGGTTCCTGATTCCTAAGGAAGAAATCGACCGATTCGTAGCCGAGGTTCGGTCCGAGGGATATGAAATGTTCCGGGCCTTAAGTTGCCTTCAAGAAGTCGGCCAGGAACTCACCAGCCTGCTCCAGCAGGTGGATATTGAAACGTTTCGAGTTCAGCCGGGATCTCGGGCCCAAGGTAGGACTATTGGGGAACTGGAGCTGAGAAAGAAGCACGGGATCACCGTTCTGGCGGTGCAAAAGCAAACGGGACTGGTACCGGATCCCGGAGCGGAAACGATATTCCAACCCGGGGATCTTGTCGTCACCATGGGAGACTCGGGTAAACTGGCTTCCGTAGCCGGAATATTCTACGGTTCAGCCGACCGCGCGTGCTGAAAAGTCGCCGGAACCACCACTTCATGTTAGTTACCAGGATACACCCGTAACCTCTATATACATAACGACTTATTTACCTTAGAACGGGTCCATTTGTTTGTACGGTCGAGAGCAGAATCGGCGTAAGGCACAGCCCGGATAGGCTTCACCCTGCAACTTCGGAAAACATTATCTCGTATACAGGCGTCATGGACCTGATGTATGGTATCGAGAGTTGCGGGGCGCCCTCGTACATCCCACATCGAAAGATCCGAGGTGTCCCGCCACGAAGAGGATGGGCAACCGCCCCCCGGTTCCGGCGGCCGTTCCTATAGCCGGCCCATGAACAGCCCTGGAGAATGTATCCACGGATTCCATCTCCGTTGGGAAAGGAGGATTAGATGAAAACAGCTTTTGGTATGTTGTCGTTCCTGATGGCGATTCTGTGGACCCTGTCTGCATTGGCCGTCCCCGACGGCATCTGGAAGGATGTGACCCCGGGGACGCCCACGGATCATTACGCCATGTATATTCAGACGTACACTGAGGACTCGGTGGTTGTGATTTTGCTGGACAACTCCGGCGAGCATGGACCCCAACGCTTTTACGCATTCCTGGATTCCGATTACATAGACGGGATCGACGCCTGGGAAGTCGGTGGCGCCGACGCGCATCTGGATATAACGAACCTGGAGGCGGACATTGTTTACAATGCCATCTTCACGGGAGGGGATGTTTCGAGTGCACTCGAACTGTATCGGTGGTTCGAGGCGCCCGGTTCCACTTTTTCCTATCTGGATGGAATCTATAAGGACGCTCCCCCGTTCGAGAATACTCCTTTTAATATGTACCTCCAGACATACGATCTCGTGGAGCCGCCTTCCGCCATCGCGGTCGTCACTTCGGACGGCGGGATTACGTATTACGCCTTTCTGGACCCGGATCTTACCGACGGATTTTCGGCGGAAGACATTTTGGGATCCGGCGCTGAGCTGCAACTCGTGTTCAGTGACCTGGATACTTCCGACCCGGCCTTCGCCGCAGGAATAGATCCTATGAGTGTGAATGACTCGTCGCACTTTGTGTTGCACGTTCCCGACGGTTCGGAAATAACCGGAAACCTGTACAAGTGGTTTCACTCACCGGCTATTGAGGAAAGTTATCGGGGATCATTCCTTGCACAATGATTCCGTGCCTGCAAAGCGAGGCATTTTCCGATTCTTGTTGGATTCAATCGTAAGATAGGAAGCAGGAAATAGGGCGCCTGTCCGCGGGATCCCCGAACCATCCTGAAGCGCTTACGGTTTGTCCCCGAATCGCCGTAATTCGCTGGAAGGCGTTATCACGTTGGCCCGTCGTTTGTCGGCGGTGTCTCCTATTAGCCCATTGATAAACACCATTTCGAGCGGGCGGGGTTGAGTCCTTCGGACGTGTTCCACCGTCATGCTCACGGCTCCAAAATCCTTTTCCACCCTACCCTGCAACAGTACGGCCCGTTCAGAATCCACATACCGGCAGAACCGCCGAAACGCTTCCGGAAAAAAGACCGTCTCGAAGATCCCGGTTTCGTCCTCGAAAGAAACGAATTCCATGGGTTCCGCCCGGCGGGTGAGCACCTCTTTACGGGTAACCGGCCAGCCCAGCATGCAAACTCGTTGTCCCACATGCCGCGCCATATTCATTCCGAGGACCAGGCGACAGGCCGGCGATTCCTCCAGGGCATACAGCTTTATGGGGTGGACAGACAGTACAAACCCAAGTGTTTTCAACTCGTGCTCCAGGCGTTGCTGAAGGGAGAACTCGGGAAGGGCGGGAATCATCTGGCGAAATAAACTTTTTTTCAAAAACCGCGGTCCTCCGCGGGATCGCCGGAACCATGATTCCACGGCCCAGCGAACCTGAGGACGGGTGAGTAACCCTCCCAGGGAGTCCAATGCTCCACTGTTTACCAGAATTCCCGCGTCCGAGGGATCCAGTTCCACCCGCATCACGAATTCCTCGAGTGTTGAAAACGGACCGTTCCGCGCCCGTTCTTCCAGGATGGCTTCCAGGGCTTCCCGACGCATGTGCCGGAGTTGCTCGAACCCCACCCGGATGGCATCTTTTCTCCCCTCGTACGCCCATCCGCTTTCATTAATATCCGGCCCCAACACTCGGATTCCCATCCGGCGGGCTTCCGAGATATAGGCAAAACGCGTATAATACCCTCCCCCGTTATGCATTACGGCCGCCATGAATTCCGCCGGATAATGCACTTTCAAGAAAGCGGACTTGAAACTTACCAGAGCATAGGAAGCGGAATGGGGCTTGCAGAAAGAATATCCCGCAAAGGATTCGAACATGCCCCATACCTCCTCCACCACGTTTTGCGAGACGCCCTTCGATGCGCACCCTTGCTCAAATTTCCTCCTATATTCTTCCAGGCGTGTTCGACTCTTTTTGCTCAACACTTTTCGGAGTCCGTCCGATTCGGCCCAGTCCCATCCGGCCAGGGCCATCGCCGTTTGGATTACGTCTTCCTGATACACGAGAATGCCGTAGGTCTCGGATAAAAGAGAGTCCAGTGCCGGATGGAGGGGTTCATAAATCTCTCCGTGCAAACGGCGTACGTAGTCTTGGATATACCGGTTGGCGGCAGGACGGATGATGGAAGAATGGATGACCAGGTGTTCGAAATCGCCCCGGCCCGTCTTTTGCTGAAGTCGACGCATTGCCGGGGATTCGACGTAAAACACCCCCATGGTATTTCCCCGCGCAAGCAAGTCCACCGTGGCCTGATCCTCCAGGGGATTCAACCGGGCGTATTCCAGGTGCATTCCGGTGTTGCGCTCCACCGCGGTCAGGGTGTCCCGAATCACTGCCAAGGAACGATTGCCTAAAAGGTCAATCTTTACCAGGCCTCCCTCTTCGGCTTGATCCTTCTCCCACTGGATAATCCGCACTCCCTTGGCGCTCCGCTGTACGGGCGCATACCGCGAAACCCGGTCCGGCGCCAGAATGACCCCGCCGCAATGCGTGCCCAGATGGCGGGGAATCCCCTCCAGGCGGGCGGCCCATTGCATGATTTCCGGCCAAGGGGGATCCAGTGAAACTCCCTGAAATCTGGGATGCCGAGACACCCGCTCATCGATACGCGCCGGATGGGTCCAAGCGCCCATATGCCGCGTCACGGCCTTGATCTCGTCCGCCGGGATTCCGTATACCTTGGCCACTTCCCGGAGGGCGGCTCGGGCTCCGAAACCGATGTGGTTGGACACCATGGCCATGCGATCCGCCCCATGGGAAGCGGCCAGTTCTTTCAAGAGTTCATCCCGCTCATCCCATGGAAAATCCACATCGATATCGGGATAGTCTTTTCGTTGAGGATTCAAGAACCTGCCGAATACCAGCCGGTGCTGAACGGGATCCACATGGGTGATACCCAGGAGATAACCGACCAAACTGGCGGCGGCGCTGCCGCGACCACAGTGAATAGGGCGGCGGGCCACCAGGTCCGCCACCACCAGAAAATAATCCACGTATCCCTTTTCACGGATGAGTTCCAGCTCTTCCTCCAGGCGCGTTTCGATCCCCGGCTCGTCTCTTCCGTAACGCCATCGAATACCCTGCCGGCACCGATCCGCCAGTAGCTGGAAGTGATCTTTCTCCTGATCCCGGTAACAGGGGAACACCGTCCGAAAGGATCTCCAGTCCGTACGACATTCCCGTACCAATTCCATGGTATTGGCCACGGCTTCCGGACAATACGAAAAGCGATCTTCCATGGCCTTGGGAGGCTTCAGCCACTGCTCCGGGGAAACCAGTTCGGAAGGAGGAAGCGTACTGAACGTACAATTCAAGTCGATGGCCCGGACCAGACGATGCAGGAGATATCCGCCGGAATCGGTGAAGTGCACCGCATTGGTCACCACGGGAGAGAGATCCAGGTCACGCGCCAGAGCTAATGTCTTACGCGGTGAATTCCAGGCTGTAAGTTCCACCCAGCACTCGGCTTTCCCTCGGAGCGCTGTGAGCACTTCCGGGTCTGAACTCAACACGGCAAGGTGACCGATGCACGAAGGAAAATCGGCTCCAATGCAATAGCCTGGTTCCATATGGCGGCGGGTCAGGAGCTCGTTGAGTGCTTCCAACCCCTTTTCGCTCTTAACCAGAACGACCATGGATTGAGCGCCGGTGTTCAACACGGCGCCGATTACAGGGCGGATCTTATATCGCTTCGCCGCTTCCAGGAAGGGCATCAGGCCATACAAGCCGTTGGTGTCCGTCAAAGCCAGTGTGTCCATGCCAGCCAAGGCCGCTGCGTGGCACAAAGCTTCCGGAGAACTCACCCCCCTCAGGAAGGAGTAGTGGGAACGTACGTGCAGATGAACAAAAGACCGACTCATCGTTACTTCTCAACACTCCGATGAAAACACGGAGACAAAGGGCTTGTCCGATCCGGGAAAATCCTCCGGGTTCCGGGAAAGAGCATCCACGGGAACCGTTCGCCCCCAGGACACCGCGTTTCTCCCGAATCGTCCGCGGATTCGATCCACAGCCCTCTGAAGAGCCATGCCCCTCTTCCGGGAAGGGTCTTCCCAGGGAAAGAGAGGCATCTGATAAAAAGGCTGCTCGAAGTCGGAGCATTCCAGGACCAAGCGCCGGATCGCCACCCGTCGTTCCATGGACCGAGCCAGCAGGGGACGAACCAAATGAAACAAAGGGCGGTCCATAAACAGGACTCTTCCAGGGAGGCCAAGAGCGTGTCGTGCGCTGCTTCCGTCCACATATCGGACTTCCAGCGAAATCCGCCGTGGACGGCGGTTATGTACACGCAGAAGCCATGCGGCGTTTTCCACTTCCTGGAACAGGACGCCTTCCAGCCGCTCCCGATCGATCTCCCAACGATCCAGGTTCCGAACCAGGGTTAGACGAGGAACTTCATGGAAGGGAACCACCGGAGTTGTATCGATACCCCGAGCGAACTCCGCCAAGCGGACCGCCGATTTTCCGAAAATAACCGAGAGATGTCCCGGCGGGATGGCGGCCAGTTGGCCTACCTTTGAGATATTGAATTCCGACAGACGGGACGCCGTAACCGCTCCCACGCCGGGAAGCGACGTCACCGGTAGTGGAACCAGAAACGAAGGCTCTCCGCCGGGAAAGATCCGGCACAAATCCCCGCAAGCGACGGAATGAGCAGCGACCTGGCTTATAAGCTTGTTGGCGGCCAATCCCACCCGTCCCTCCAACCCCGTCCGGTGTTTCAATTCTTTCTCCAAACGACAGGCCAAATCGTCCGCCGCTCCCCATAGACATTCCGTACCGGTTATATCCACAAAATACCGGCCCGGTATCGGGCCTTCCACTTGAGGAGAGAATCGATTCAATAGTTCCAAGACGGACTGGTGACATTGCCGGTACCACAATCCGTCCGGAGCAATCGCGTGAAGTCGTCGACACAACCGCCGGGCATGCTCCAGGGGCATTCCTTCCCGAAGCCCTTCGGTTCGGGCGACAGTATTGACTCCCTGGATCACCGCCCGGGTCCCCGACCCGGTAAGCACCAGGGGACGTTGTTTCCATTCCGGGTTTCGGGATTCTTCCAGGACCGTACAAAAATCAGGAACATCCAGGTGAACAATCCGGCGTCGAGCTTCGTCCATGTGTATCTCATGGGAATTGGAGAGTCATCTCTTGCGAAATGTTCGGGTTCGATAGTGGCGGAGTAATCCCACCACGACGCCCACGATCTCCACGTCCTGGGCATTGGAGTGGATGGGTTCCATTCGGCTGTTGGCTGGCCTCAGTTCCACCTTTTCCCCATATTGATACCATTTCTTCACAGTGGCTTCCCCTCGAACGAGGGCCACCACGGTCTGCCCGTTTTCGGCTTGAGACCGGCGGCTGATGATCAAGATATCTCCGTCGCGTATTCCTTCCTCGATCATCGAGTCTCCTTGAACTCGAAGAGCGAAGTGTTCCCCATTTCCCAGGAAGCTTTCGGGAACGTCCATAGTTTCCGGCAGTTCCACAGGTTCGATAGGAGTTCCGGCAGCCACCCATCCCGAAAGGGGTATGGAAACGGCCCGGTTGGTAAGGGGGATAAGATCGATGGCCCGTTTCCGATTATCCCAAGGGCTCCGGAGTACTCCGCGGCGTTCCAGTTGACGGAGATGTTTGTACACGGCGTTCAGCGACTGAAATCCCAGGGAACGCCGGATCTCTTCATAGGAGGGGGCATGCCCGTACTGCAGGATGTAGGCTTCCACGAAGCGATATACGCGCATTTGGGCCGGGGTGAGTCCCATGTCGAATCCGTTCTCCTTAAAATGTGTTGGCCGTGATTCACACTATAGGTGAAGGAAAGGTGAAAGTCAAGCAGCCTTCCCATCTCTCATGCCTGTACCCGTCCATAAGATCTTGAATGTCCTCACAGGACTACGTATGCTTTCCCTGTTTGCACAGGATTGCGGACCACACCCACAAAACCGTTCATCCAATACGTATTCCCGCTTCAAGCGAACATGATCACCGGAGGCAAACCCGCATGCATCGACCTGCAACTCAACTCAAAAAGTTCCCGGACCGGGACTACATCCTCCAGAAGATTCAAAAACATGTGGGAGAAGGCGTCTCCCCCGACAGGCTCCGCATCATCACGGACACCAGTAATTTCTTCCAAGTGGATTACAACGACGTGGTTTGTGCGGGCGGCCGAGCGTATCTCGTTCGAGGCACCGCACGAGAAGGACGTTTCGGACTGGATGAAGAACCCAAGCTATGGGTCAAGCGCGCCATAGATCTGGAATCCGGCGAGCGGAAAATCATCAAGCTGGCGTTTTTCGAGCGCTTTGAAGGAAACGTGGGAAACGTCCATTTCTGGTTTTACCGGAGTCCCCGAAAGGAGGCGCGGATCCTGGAGTTGGTGCGGAGCCATCCTTATTTCATGCAGGGATTCGCCGTTTCGGATGATAAAGATAACATTCTGAGGGTCTTGGATTTCATTGAAGGCCCCCCTCTTTCATCCGCCATCTCCGACATTCCCGGTCCTCACGAGGCCTACTTCTTCGAGCGATTGCCAGGGTTTATGGATCAACTTATGGAAGCCTTCACCGCCATCGGGTTTCTGCACAAAAACCAGGAGGTACACGGAGACATCCGAAGGGATCATATCTTGGTGGAGCGAACCTCCGGCCGGTACGTGTGGATCGACTTCGATTACGCGTATCGTACCCCGGAACACCCTTTCGGCTTCGATCTTTTCGGTCTGGGAAACATCCTGGCCTACGTGGTAGGACGGGGAGACATCACCCTCCCACACATTCGAAAGCACCAGCCGAATCTCTTAGAGAGGCTCACGTCCGCGGATTTTAACCTGGCCTGGCCTAACCGGGTCATGAACCTCAAGAAAGTGTATCCCTACATCCCGGACTCTGTGAATAACGTACTCATGCATTTCGCACAGCGTGCGGAAATCTATTATGAGTCCGTCGATGAGCTGCTGGAGGATCTGAACAAATTCCGGAACACCATTAGCATGCTGTAGCTTCAATGGATCTCAGCATCTCCAAGGAAAAGGAGTCTTCATGGACAACTCGCGGAACATTCTGGTATGCGTGGACGATTCGGAAAACTCCCACAGGGCGGTTCATTACGTCGGAAACTTCCTGGGCGGGGCCCCCGGATACCGGATCACCCTGCTCAGCATCGTTGAGGATCCGCCCATGGATTTCTTCAAAGACGATGCGGATCGCAGCCAATACATTGCAGGCAAGCAGGAGGCCATGCAGCGAAGTCTCGGAAAAGCCCGAGAGGCATTACTCGAATATGGTTTCCCTGAAGAATCCATCCAAATGAAGATCTATGTGAGGGCGTGTCCCAGCATGGGACAATGTATTTTAAATCACCAATCCCAGGAAAACTTCGGAACCGTAGTGGTTGGACGAAGAGGCATCAGCAAGTCGGAAGAGTTTCTATTCGGCAGCATTTCCAACACCATCATCCACTATGCACGCAACTGCACGGTCTGGGTGGTGAACTGAGACGGAGCCGCCTTTCCGAAGCCGACGCTCCGTCCCTATTGGCTGCAGCGGGTGCGTCAGCCTCGAGGAACGGATCCAGGACGGCGCTCCCCGCTAGTCCAAATCGCTCAGCGAATCGTCCCCGGAAGAAAAACGGGTGATTCTCAGAATACCGCGGGCCACGAAGGGGGTGTTGTCCTCGAACACACCGGAGATGGACGCCGAAAAAAACAACGTACCGGGTCCCGGCCCTTCAAAAGGTGCGGCGACTTCCTCCATCGGAAAGCACACGGTGTATCGAGGGGCGTCTGTCGGCGGCATATCCTGGCCCACACAGGACGCAGGGGTCGGCCGCAGCATTTTCTGCTGGAGATTTAATACGACGGAGGATTCACGCACTTGGGCCGCCTTCTCAGGGCTTCCGAATTCCACCGTGCAAAGAAACACTTCTCCCTTCTCAACAGGCAATCGCAGTTCGGACGGGGAAAAGCGTGCCGGATACACATGAAGTGATTCCTGAGACACCTCGTCTCCGGAGCCGTCCTCACTTCGGGGCCCCGGTTCCGGCGGGGTCGTCACAATAGCCACGAGAAGCTCTTCCAGGCGGTTCACGGTGTCCGAAATGGACCGGATCTGTTCCTGAATGACAATCTGCCTGGAGCGGATGTCTTCAAGGTCCTCATACAGGGGATCGAATTGTCCTTCCAGCATACCTACATCTGAATCACTCAGTGCGGATAAACTTGGGATGTCGATGGACGACGGATAGCGGTCCCCCATGAACAGGGAACCGTAGCCATGGAACTTGCCGGTTTCCCCGGCCGTGATACGGAGTATCAGCACATCGCCCGATCGTGTCTGGGTTTGCGGTCCCCGCCGGGCGCTCGAAAATAGACCCGGTCCTCTGCTGTATCCCAACCCCTTGGGCCACGAAGCCAGAACCGTTTCCGAACCTCCGCTTTGGAGGAGCAGCTCCACGGATGCATGCACACTGGCGCCGGAGAGGTTCTGGGCGTATAGGTTGAATCCATAGAAGTCGCCCATCATCCTTCCCGTAAGAATCTTTCTCCATTCCAAGCGATCCCCAAGGCGAATGGCAACCTGGACGGTTTCCCGGCCGGAGGAACGTTCACTCAGATGCCCTCCGGGAGTCAGGTAGAGTCTCGTGCTGGAAGCCCCGCACACGTCCGGGTGAACCCACCACCCCCCCAGTAAGGAGAAAACAACCAGTCCCAGGACCAAAAGCACTCGCGGACACGGACTATGTTCCCTATTCTCGATCATTCAGAACTCCTTACGTTGAAAAGGCTGCCTTCATCGACTCTCCTCGGCGTGCGGTTTACTGTATGGGGGTATCTCAAACCCCGCCTGAAACAGGGAGTGGGTCAGTACTTGTTCAGGCAGGGAGACGGGAAGGACCCCTTGATGTTTATCATAATAGAGGCGGATCTGTCGGATCAACGCCTTCTCGACCGCTTCGTGGGCCGCCCACCCCACCAACTGACCCAATTTACAGTGACCTCCGGCACATCGAACCACACGACCCGTGCCCGAAATCACCACCACCTCGTCCGTCCCTGTTCCCGTAGCCCAGGCCCCCGGCGTATAGGAGCTTCGTATGCCCAGATCCTGCAGCACGGCGGTCTTGGCTTCCGTAATGGTTATGATGGATCGGGCCAACTCAGCATCTCCCAGAGAAACATTGGCAACAAGAATAACGTTGATGGTCCCGGGTTGCGGACTCGATGGGACCGAATCCTTCCAGCGATCCTGCTTTCTGAGTTTACGGGGAACTTCTTGCTGATCCAGCCAGTCCCCATAGTCCGTTCCGGTGCGCATGGCATTGGTGTGGGCGCCGGCCGTAGCCAGCGCGGCGACGCTGACTCCATCATAGGAACGGTACGCAACACCCAACGCATCCAGATCCGCCCCTGTTGACAGCCGTATCAAATCCTCCATGCGAATCCCCGTCTCCCGGGCCAAGGGTTCGAAGGCTAATCGGGTGTAGTCCTGATGGTGACGCTTGTGCAAGACATCCCATAGAGACACGGGAACCTCATGGTTGGCCGCCGTATCCGAACGCCTTAGACCCTGTGAGGTGGATAACATCCAACGGGGCTCATGGAATCGGATGAGGAGAGTCTTCAGCACATGCACCCCCTCCAGTTCCAAGGGATACTTGTACACAACGGCGGACGCCCCGAGATCTTCGGGCAGGAGTATATCTCTCTTCTCCATGGGAGAAGCGGCCCACGATCCCACAGTCCACAGGATGACCAAAACGAAGCCGATCAGACGGCGCTTTGCGTCCCGGCGATTCCGGGTGGCTCCCATTTATTCCTCCTCGACCCTCGGGGGGTCATGCATTTCGGAACAGCCAACGAGGCAGCCAGGCGCTCCGCCTCGTCAAGCACATTTTCCAGGATGGCCAGTCCCTGATGCCAAAATTCCTTTTTAGACAAGCCGACTCCAAAAGGTTTCAGCAGATCCTCCGGAGAAGCGCTGGACCCCGACTCAAGCAGTTTCAAGTACAAGGGCACGAAGGCGGACCCCAATTCGCCGTATCGTTGAATGAGGCCGAATACAAGCAGCTCACCGAAAGCGTACGCATACACGTAACCCGGCGAATGGATGAAATGGGGAATGTAAGACCACCACCAGCAATACTGATCCGAAAGCCGCACGGAATCGCCGAACATCGCTTGTTGGGTTCTCATCCAGATCTCCGAGATCCGCTTGAGAGAAAGCTCTCCTTGGGTCCGGCGCGCATGGTGCGCCTCGTCTTCAAAACGGTACATGGATACCTGGCGGAAGATCGTAGCGATGGCGTCTTCCACCCGACTGCACAGCAGTGCTAATCGAGCGGCCGGATCCGCGGTTTGAGCGAACACATGTTCGAATACCAGGATTTCGCCGAACACGGAAGCGGTTTCGGCCAGAGTTAGAGGAACCTCGAAATTCAAGAATCGCTGACTCCCCGTCAGCACCTGGTGTATTCCATGCCCCAGTTCGTGGGCCAATGTAATTACATCCCGATACCGCCCCGTGTAATTTACCAGCACGTAAGGGTGCGCGCCTGGAACCGTCGCGTGGGAGAAGGCGCCGCTCCGTTTGCCGGGCGCCACGGGAGCGTGAATCCACCCCTCATGGAAAAATCTCTTGGCAATGGTATACATTTCCCGGGAGAATGCACCGTATGCTTCAAGAACGATCCTCCGGGCCTCCTCCCAGGAAAAGGTCCGATCGAAAGAAGTGCATAGAGGCGCGTAACGATCGTAGTCTTCCAGGGAGTCAAGCCCCAGGAGCCTCCGTTTGAGTGAGTAGTAGCGGTGGACGATATCGAACCGATCGGTCACCGCCGCGGCCAAAGCATGGACCCTCTCGTCCGAAATCTCGTTGGACAAGTTGCGGGATCTCAGCCAGTGCGGGTACTTTCGGACGCGATCCGTTATGCTCTTTTCCAAGAGGACTGAGTTGAAAATATGGCCCAACACGTGAGACATGGATTTCAAACCTTGAGTCAAGTCTTCGGCCGCTTGCCTGCGAATTGTCCGGTCCGGATCATACAAATCGGCAAGGACCTCAGAATCCGTGCGGCGCTCTTCTCCGAACCGCAGGTTCCCCATGACTTTGTCGAACAAGGTCTTCCAAGCCCCTACACTGGTGGGTTCCTTTTCGGCCAGAATCCACTCCGCTTCCTCGGAGAGCCTGTGGGCTCGATACCGCCTCAGGACGTTCAAATAATGGGAATATTCTGAAAGAGCCGGATGTTCAAGCAGCCATAGAACCCGGGATTCATCCAGGATGATCCATTCCCGTTCAAAGAACAAGGTCTCCCGGTGCATAATGCTGTCGAATTCCTGGGCGGACTGCCAGAGAGCGCCGGCGTCGGGGTCTTGAGTCCGGGTGCAGAAATTGAGGTAGGCGTATGAAACAAGTTTCTTCCACTTCTCCTTAAGATGCTCCCAATGCCGCAAGGCGTCCAGGAGTTCTTCCGGTTCCATTTCAGGTATGCGTCCCTTATATCTGGACGAGAAGAACCGTGCTTGGGCCAAACACCAAGACTCATCCTGGATCCTCGATGAATCCTCGGCACACTGATAGAGGTCTTCGAGTCGCCATACGACTTGGCCGGCGCCGAATGAATCGGGATCCATGGGCATTTCCTCCTGAAACTAATCATGCAGTCCACAGCTTCTTGAAATCAATACCCATGCAAGCCGCCCTTGCAATTCCATGATCGAAAGGTTAGATTTGAAAATAATGTCCTTGAGGTTATCTATTGGTTTTCTCAATATTATCGGCTTCTGTTTATCGGCTGTTTCGGTAAGTCGCAAAGAATCGTGGCGCCGTCAAAACTCGACCCGATCGAAGCCGGAGTGAGTTTCAACGACTCTATCGCCTATGAGAGCGCCATGAATATCTCTCTGGTATTCCCACCCTTCCATCTGGAGTCCCTGTACAATCTCCCGCCGTTGGGGCTCATCCGCCTGGCCGGAGTACTTCGTCCGTTTAGACATGCCATCAGGATTCTGGATTTTACACTGTCCCTGAGAGTGGGAGCGCTTCCGATGGGGAAAACCCTCTACGAAGAATGCGCACGGCAAATCCTGCAAGAGGAACCTCAAGTGGCGGCCTTCTCCGCCCAAGGCACCACCCTTCCTGCGATTCTCCAAATATCGAGAATATTGAAACACCTCAATCCCGAGGTTCATGTGATTCTCGGGGGACATACCGTGTCCTGCGTGGACGTCCGGATTCTGAACCGGTACCCTTGGGTGGACTGTATCGTGCGAGGAGAAGGAGAGGCCGTTTTGCCGGAATGGCTTTCAGCATTGGAGAATGCCTCGGGTTTCGAGGAAGTGCCGGGGATAACCTACAGGAAAGATTCCTCCATTCACAGAAATCAAGATCGGGACCTCATCGAGGATTTGGATTCATTGCCGCTCCCCCCGTATGAATACGTGCCGCCACTCAGCGTATACCGCGAGGCATGCGGTCTCCCTAGTAGCATCGCGATACTCGAAGTCGGGCGCGGGTGTCCCCATCGATGCGTGTACTGTTCCGAGTCCGTACTTTGGCGGAGAAAGAGCCGAAGGTATTCGGCAAACCGAGTGATCCGGGAGATGGAACACCTCTACGTGAACTTCGGCGCCGAGTGTTTTCTGCTGGCCTACGATCAGTTTACCTCTTCCCGAGCGTTCGTCACGGAGTTCTGCCGCTCACTCGTCGATAGAAACCTTCAGCACCTTCCCTGGTACTGCATTTCCAGATTGGATACCGTAGACGCGTCCTTACTGGAGATCATGCATCAAGCCGGCTGCGAATCCGTGTGCTATGGGATCGATTCCGGATCTGCAAGAACGCTGGCCTTCATCCGGAAAAGCATCGATCCCGACGTGTTGTTTAATCGCGTGGAGGAGACGACCACCCAAGGTATCATTCCTACCCTGAGCTATGTAATCGGGTTTCCCGAAGAAGAAAAAGAGGACGTGGACGCCACTTTGAACCTGGCTTTGCGGACCGGAACCTTGGGCAGTGTGAATACCCTGATACAGCTCCCCACCGTACTCCCGGGAACGGATCTTCACAAGAACTACCTTCACCGGCTTGTACGGGAGGTAAACACGTATTTTGCCCTGGGTCTGGAATTCGATCATGGGAATCGTCTGGAATCGGATGAGCGGCTCATCGAATCCGACCCGGAAGTATTCAGTTGTTTCTACAACATACCCTGTCGAGGGTTCTCTTTGAAGGATTTGGAGCTCCTGAGCACACATTTCCCCGGTATGCTGATCACGTATCCTAAGTCGTTTCTCCTATTGTGTGCGGAAACGGCCGGATCCGAATCGAAACTGTTCTTCCGATGGCTCAGCCACCTCGAGAATGAAGGCGTCCCCATCGGGCGGCCCTGCCTGGTAGAGCACTACCCGATCCGGTTCCCGGATTTCGCGTCCCGGATCATGGAAAACTCTCATTCATCTTCACGACCCTACTTGTTTGAGGTCGTGCGTTACGAGACACGATGCTTGGAGGCTGGATCGCAGTCCGGCTTCGGAACATCCTTCGACATAGACCTGCTCGGGTCCGCCGCGTTTTGCCCCAAACGGAGTCCGAGCTGTATTGTAGACGAATTTGCATATCCTCTTCCGGACATCGTGGCCGAATTCAAGATAGGCCGAATTCCACAAGACATTTCCGAACGGAAAACGATCCTTGTTTTCAAACAGGACGGCTACCGGTTGGAGGTCATGGAGGTGAACGAATTCGGGAAAGATCTACTGAAGCTCTGCAATGGGTCGGCAAGGCTGGAGGAACTGGCAGCGGCTCTCTACCTCCGCTATGGTTCCGGCCTGCAGTGGGACCAGTTCACCCAACACTGCAAAGATGCTTTGTCTTTGTTGGGGCAGGCGGATTTGCTTGAATCTCAAGAAGAAAGAACAGGTTGACGGAAAGGAGGTGATTTCATGCTTAAGATCAGGAACGTGGAGACCAAAAAGACGTCTCGTCCGGCGTGTCACGGGCCGGCGTGTCACGGGCCGGCGTGACCGACCGAAACCAGCCGGAGTCCTTAGAGAATTTGCCAGGCTGGTGCAAAACGCGATCTGCTTCGTCGCGCTTCATCCTTCGTCATTGCGGCCTACTGGAGTACGCCTTGTTCCTGAGGACTCGCGCGCCCTGCATTTCATCGTTTTGCGCCGGCCTGCCCGAGATACGGTTTATCCACGGGCTGTTACAGTTCCCTGAGGACTCTCACGACCCGATCCCTCCCACGGGGAGGCACCCTCGTCAAACGATCACGGGGAAGAAGGGCCTTGCGACAGGACTCCCCCTTCCCGCCGATTACGGTGGCGCTTCTCGGATTCCGCAGGCGGCTCGTGCCCCGGAAGGACGCAAGGAAATGGAAGCCGTTGACGGCGCGTCAAGTTCCGCCGTCATACTACATCAACGGACTCGCCCCACTCACTCAAGCTCCTTCAGAAGTTGGGGATCCAGGTTCCCAAGATATACCTTGCCGTTGACCACATACGCTGGAGTTGCATCGATACCCAACCGGGCGCCGAACAAAATATCCCGGGATAGATGATTCAAAACCTCGGATTCCGACAATAGCGGGATCAGTTCTTCAAACCTCAGCCCGGCGGCCTGAGCCATTTCCCTCAGGGAAACCTCCGTCTTCTCCAAATCCCTTCCAAACAATGCCTCGTGCATTTCCCAAAATCGCCCCAAACGAAGGGCCGCCAACGCCCAGACCGCCAGATCGCATCCGCCTGAATGTATGGACTCCTCCACTTTCGGATTGCAGTTGCGATCCAAAGGGTAGTGCCGGACGATCAACTTCACGGAATCCGGATGATCGGCCAGAATACCTTTCAGAAAAAAGTGAGCCTTGCGGCAGTAGAAACACTGGTAGTCCGTGAATTCCACAATGGTGAGCTTCGCGTTCTCGGCGCCGATCCATGGATAGCCGTCTTCGGTGACGCCTTGTTGGAAGTGGGAAAAGGATATCGCCGACGGTACTTCCCAGTAGGTGGGATAAAAAGCCAAGCACGCAGCGGCCGTTATGGCGAACGCCAACAGGCCGGGCCGGGAGACTCTCGCAACTCTTCGGAGAAAACGAAGATCTTCCAGGAAGCCGTGCCGGAACAGCACTCGTCGTCTCGATCGCATCGCCATGACGAAGAAGAACACCAGCAGATTGAGCGCATACGTGCCGAAACAGATCACACATTTCGACCGTATAAGAAAGGTGGACACCGCCGCCAGGCTCACACTGACCAGCACGAACAATGCGGTTAAGACATAGACCGTCACCCAAATTCTCCGGCCTGAGTGGTCGTACAGCATCCCCAGAAATGCCAGGAAACCCAGAAAGCCGTATCCGAAAATCCCCCAGACGGCGACCGGAACGCCGAGAAACACGGAATATCCACTCTGGGCCACCGTATCGCAGTTGACCGCCTTTGAATAGGCGCAGAAACTCGAGAAACCGATCATGGTGTGGACGGCATAGTGTAAGTAGGCCAAGTACACTGAGGCCCCGATACCCGCGGCGGCCATTAAAATAACGAGAAGCCAGGGTGTCGGGGAAAAACTCCAGCGCGGAGCGGTGGTTCGATATACATGCATAACCTGGGACCTTAAGAGGTCGTTGAAAAACGCGATCGGCCGGCACACTGTTGGCGTGAAGCTTCATCTTTCGTCATTGCGCCGTACCGTGGTAGACCTCATACCTCAGGATTCGCCACTCCGAGGGCGTGGCTTGCATCTCATTGTTTTGTATCGGCCTGCCCCCAACACTGATTATCAACGGGCTCATAACGGCGCACTACTTGTCGACAACCGAGTGGAAAGCAGCGATTATCTCGTGTTCGGAAGCTGCTGAGACGAGGAGCCCGGAATTCATCTCGGTGACCGGACACTCAGGCACCTCATCAACCGGCTCATAGATGAAACCGACCTCGATCCTGCTCGAAAGCGTCAAGTCGTTTCAAATCACACGCGTATTTTGTACCCTGTGAAGGCCGCCGATTCCGAATCAGGGATTCCCCTCTGTTTCACTCGCTCTCCATATTCAAGCCCAGCTTCTCGAGTCGATATCGCAACGAGCGAAGATTGATTCCCAAAAGATCCGATGCCTTCCTTCGATTCCCATGCGCCTTCTTCAACGCCTTAAGTACCAGGTCCGTTTCGTAACTGGCAAGGACTTCGTCCAGATTGATCCCTCTGTCAGGAATTTCTTGCACCAATCCCTCCGGAAGGTTCCCTTCATCGAATCGCTGCTTGTAGTTGGACAGGGTCATGCTGTCGGGCAACACGATGTTGGAGGTTTCCAGAGCCACTGAACGTTCCACAATGTTTTCCAACTCCCTTACGTTTCCCGGAAAATGGTACTCCTTGAGGATTTCGAGGGCATACGAAGAGATCTTGCGAATGTTCTTCCCCTGAATTCTCGAGTACTTCTCAAGGAAATACTGAGCCAGTAATGGGATGTCTTCCTTCCGGTCTCTTAGAGGAGGCACCTGCACGTGGATAACATTCACCCGGAAAAAAAGATCCTCCCGAAAATGGTGTTCAATGACTTCTTTCTCCAGATTTTTGTTCGTAGCAAACATGAACCGGACGTCCACGGGATTCTCCTGGGAACTCCCCAGCGGCTTTACGGTTTTCTCTTGAAGTACCCGCAAGAGTTTTACCTGCATGACCGGAGACAGCTCTCCCAATTCATCCAAGAAAAACGTACCGCCGTGAGCGCTTTCCACCAACCCTTTCCGATCCATAGCGGCTCCGGTAAAAGCCCCCCGTTTATACCCAAAAAGCTCGCTTTCCAGAAGGTTCTCGGGGATCCCACCACAATTAAGTGTTTGAAACGGGCGATTACGTCTTGGACTATGCTCATGAAGAGCACGGGCAATCAGCTCTTTTCCCGTACCGCTTTCTCCTGTAATGAGGACGTTGCTGTCCGTGCGGGAAACGCGTTGGATCAGTTCATAAATCTTGCGCATGCCGGGGGACACGCCGATGATATTACCAAATCCTGTCTCCGTGGACGCATCCGTGGAAGGCAAGGCGGCTTGTTTGCCTTCCCGGACCATGTCCCGAATAACTTCCCTGAACCGTTCCGTGTCGAAGGGTTTGGGAAAGTAATCATAGGCTCCTTCGCGCATGGCTTCCACCGCGGTTTCAGGAGAGGCATACGCAGAAATCATCACGACTTTGGAGTCCGGCCGAAGCTTTTTGGCTCTCCGGAGCACCTCTAGGCCGTCCACCTTCTGCATTCGGATATCTGTGACCACGATGTCGAAGTCGGCCGCTTCCAGTTTCGACAGGGCGTCCATTCCGCTTCGAGCGCACTCCACGGCGTACCCTTCGCGGCTGAGAAGGATTTCCAGGAGTTCTCTCATACTATGATCGTCGTCCACTATCAGGATCCGGGTCATGGCGAGTCCTCGCCCACGGAATGCAGGGCCTTGAAATCACTACGGGGTCACATGAGCAAACGAACGCTCTCTGGGGACCATCTCAATATGGGTCTCCCTCGGTTCGCCGGGGAAGTCGAATGACGCGCCCCTTGACGACCGTCTGCACGCTCCGCCCCTGCAATGTCATACCGTCGAAGGGGGAATTCCTCCCGAGAGACAGGAAGGACCGCACGTTTACTTGATAACGCGCATTGGGATCGATAAGGGTCAGGTCCGCGGGACCGCCCACACGGATACATCCGCCAGGCACATTCAGAATTCGGGCGGGATTCGAGGAGAGTAGGCGGAGGGCCTGAAACAGGTTCAAGACACCCTCGTTGACCAATTTCAGAGTAAGTCCGAGGATGGTTTCAAGCCCCACGACGCCATAGGCCGCGCGCTCGAACTCGACCTCTTTCTCCAAAGACGAGTGGGGCGCGTGATCCGATGCAACGACGTCGATGGTTCCATCTTTAAGGCCGCCACGAACGGCTTCCATATCTTGGGCCGTGCGCAACGGCGGATTCATTTTTGCTGAAGTGTTATAACCGTCCACAGCTTCGTGGGTAAGCGTGAAGTAATGGGGAGCCGTTTCAGCCGTAACGGAAATCCCTTGCTCTTTGGCGCGACGAATAAGTTCTACAGAAGCCGCCGTGCTCACGTGGGCGATATGCAATCGTGCCGAAGTGAGCCGCGCCAGCGCGAGATCCCGATACACCATAATCTCTTCCGCCTCGGCGGGGATGCCGCGTAGACCGAGTCTGGCTGAAACGCTTCCCTCGTGCATGGAGCCGTTCCCGCTAAGGGTCGGTTCTTCGGCATGAGAGATGATCGCCCGGTCAAACACACGAGCATATTCCAAGGCCCTTCGCATCATTTGGGAACTGGACACAGGACGCCCGTCATCGCTGAAGGCGACCGCACCCGCTCGCAGAAGATCGCCGAATTCGGTCAACTGCTTTCCCTGAGAACCCACGGTAACGGCCGCCACGGGGTATACCTCGGCAAATCCCTTCTCCCTGGACTTCCGCAGTATATAATCGGTAACCGCCGCATGATCGTTCACGGGAATGGTGTTGGGCATACAGGCCACCCCGGTGAATCCTCCCGAGGCGGCGGCCATGGTCCCTGTCCGTATGGTTTCCTTGTATTCTTGTCCGGGCTCCCTCAAATGCACGTGCATGTCTATCAGGCCTGGGAAAACCAGCAGTCCTTTGGCATCGAGGATTTCCACCTCTTGAGTCCGCACCAGCGCATCGACTTCAGCGCCCTTCAAAAAAGACTCAATGATTCCGCCGCTGATGAGAAGCCCCGCCTCTTCCAACCGTTCGGAATCGGCATGGACCAGAATTCCGTTCACCACCGCCAATTTCACGTGTCTCGGCCTCCCAGAAGAAGATACAGCACGGCCATGCGTACGGCTACGCCGTTGGTCACCTGATCCAAAATAACCGAGTACGGGCCGTCCGCAACTTCGGGATCGATCTCCACCCCCCTGTTGATCGGCCCCGGATGCAGGATGATCACGTCCTTTGGAGCCTTCCGAAGTCTATGCCGGTTCAACCCGTACTCCCGGGAATACTCCCTGAGTGAAGGAAATACGGGATCCTGCTGGCGTTCCAGTTGAAGGCGAAGCATCATGATCACATCCGCATCCTCAATGGCTTCATCCAGTCTATACGTGACCCGAATGCCCAGTGTTTCGGGTTCGGGCGGCAGCATGCAGGGGGGACCGGCTACCGTAACATGGGCCCCGAGCTTGGAAAACGCCAGTATGGCGGATCGCGCCACACGGCTGTTGGCAATGTCTCCGACAATGGATATGTTCAGACCGTCCACCCGTTTCTTGTGATCCAACACCGTCAATACATCGAGCAAGGCCTGAGTCGGGTGCTCATGAGAACCATCTCCCGCGTTGACCACGGAAGTCCCCACACGATCGGCCACGAACCGAGCCGATCCCGCCATGGGATGTCTGAGGACCAGAACATCGGGTCTCATGGCCTCCAGGTTCCTTACCGTGTCCAGCAATGTTTCTCCCTTTTCCATACTGCTGGACGAAGCCGATAGGCTGACCGTATCGGCACTCAGCCGTTTTGCCGCGATTTCGAAGGAAAGGCGGGTCCTGGTACTGGGCTCGTAAAAGAAGTGAATCACCGTTTTTCCACGGAGTGTGGGAACTTTCTTAATATCCCGTAAAGAGATGTCCTTGAAACTGTCCGCAACATCCAGGATGACCTCGATTTCCTCCCTGGAAAGATCCCGTATGCCCAGCAGGTTCCGCTTGCTGAAAGCGCTCATACGGTCCCCGACCCATACAAAAAGGCCCCCCTGCCTGTCAGCAAGGAGGCCCGCTCTTTGGTTGGCGAAAAGGCTTCCATAATCGGTCTATTTCCTCAACATTCTGAACTCGGAAACCCAGTATCAACTTTGATTCCGGGAGTCAAGAACCATGTGGAGAGCGCGTATCCGGGTCCGGATCGTATCTGGCCGCCGAGCGTTCGTTGGCGGGACATTCAATAAATGCGCTTAAAAACCCTCGAAGCATGGAACTCCATGGGACGAAAAGTCCAGGAGCCATAAATCAAAAATGCCTTGCCCAAGAGAGATCTTTCTTCCACGTATCCCCAAAACCGGCTGTCGTAACTGTAGTCCCGGTTATCACCGAGCACGAAATAGGATCCTTCCGGGATGGAGATGGGGCCGAGATTGTCCCGCTGTCCCGTGCTGAGGGAGTGGTCCATGTGCGAGGCATGGGGATCGGGGTAAGGGCGATCGTTAATGTAGACCTGCTTGTTGATGATCTGGATCCGGTCTCCAGGAAGCCCGATGATTCGTTTAATAAAATCTTTGGAAGGCTCCACGGGATACACGAAGACCACCACGTCCTCTCGTTCAGGGTTCCCAAACCGGATGAGGGGTTTGTTCACGAACGGGACCTGGATGCCATATTGCATTTTGTTTACCAGTATATGGTCTCCCACGATGAGGGTCGGGCGCATGGAACCGGAAGGAATCTTGAAGGCCTGCACGAAGAAGGTTCTCACGATGAGGGCAAGGATGATCGCCGTGATGATCGCTTCCGCGTACTCTCTGGAGGTGCTCTTGGACTTGTGATCTCCCCGGTTCCCGGAGGCGGGGGACGTCTGGTGGGATGTGCTCATGGCTTGGGAATCCTTGTGTACTCCGCGTAGTAAGACCGCGCTCCTGCGGCGGCGGAGTTCATTTTAGAGGGGGGCTCGGGGTTTGGCAAGCGGAAAATAGGATTAAGTTACATTTAAGTTGATACTAGTTATATATAATTTAAAAAAAACTTGACTTAATTATGAGAAGTGTATTTAATAGCGTATAAAACGTATCACTCCATGGGCGGAGGAACCGGGGATGCAGCAAAATAGGGTTAAGGCTGCGCGAGAACGCCTCCTCATGAGCAAGGCGGAATTGGCGCGGAAAGCAGGTGTGTCGCCCATAACCATTGACCGCATCGAAAAAGGATTCAGTTGCCGCATGGAGACCAAACGGAAAGTTCTGCTGGCTCTCGGGTACGGCCTGGAAGACCAGAGCCAGGTGTTCGGAGAGGAGTAGTTGGCCTTTTCCCTTCGTTCCAAGAAGAGCCTTGTGGGGCTGGACATTGGTTCGCATACCATCAAACTGTGCAGTCTTAAGATGGGGAACCGGGGTCCCGCGTTACTGGATTTCGGAATGCTTCGCCTTCCTCTGGATCAGGACTTCCTGGACCCGGCGGCCCACAAGGAACTCATCGCCCGGTATATCCGCACACTGCTGGACAATCTCAAGCTCTCTCCCAGAGAGGTGGCCACTTCCATCTCAGGCTTTTCCGTCATCATAAAGCAGCTGTCCCTGCCCTACCCCACCAAGAAGGATCTGCTGGCCAATATCCAATGGGAGGCGGAACAACACATTCCTTTCGGGGTTCAGGATGTCACCATGGATGTTCATGTGGTGGGCCGCAACCGGGACAAGGAGGACCATACCGACGTAATACTGGTGGCGGCGAAAAACGAGCATGTGCAGGCCATTGTGGACTTGCTCCGCATGGCCAGGCTTTCCGCCGGAGTCATCGATGTGGACATGTTCGCACTGGAAAACGCCTACGAGGTGAATTATCCCTACGAGGAAGGTTGTATCGCGTTGATCGATATCGGTGCAAGCCAACTCAAGATCAATGTTCTTCGGGATGGCATCTCCGTCTTCACTCGCGAAGTTTCCCAGGGAGGAAGCCTGATCAATCAAAAGATCCAGCGCCATTTCAACGTGGGGGCGGTGGAAGCGGAACACATCAAGCTGTTTGCCAAAGCGCCCCAGGGACGGGAAGCCGGTTTGAGGCAAATCTTTGAAGAAGCGGCCGTTGCTTGGTCCTTGGAAATCAAACGCGCCTTTGACTTCGTGATCTCTTCCAACGAGGAGATCCGCATCCAGAAAATCCTGTTGGCCGGTGGATGTGCTCTGACACCGGGTTTTTCGGACTTCCTGAAAGGTCGAGTGGGGGTCCCCGTGGAATTGTTCGATCCGTTTCTCGGAATAGCCTGTGATCCCAAACGCCTGGACCCCGACTACCTCCACAGTGTAGCCCCCTTGGCTGCCGTCAGCGTGGGGTTGGCCCTGAGAAAGGTGGCGGACAGTTGATTCGGATCAACCTCTCACCCAAGAAGCTGGAAAAGAAGAAGGAAAACCTGCGTCTGCAGGTATGGATATTCGTTCTGACGCTGACGGTCGCCGCGGCCTCGTGCTTCTGGGTGTATACCAGCACGCACAAACAGGTCCGGCGGTTGGAGCAGGAGCGGGACCGGATTCAGGCGGAAAGCTCGAGACTGGCTTCCGTGATCAACTTGAGCAAAAGCATTTCCGAACAACGGGTACTGATCGACAAGCGGGTCGGCTCCATACGCAAGCTGGACGAACGGCGGGCGCTCCCCTTCCAACTGCTCGTTGCACTTCGCGTGGCGCTTACCGCGACGGAGCCGGAGACCCCTCCCGGAGAAGTCTCATCCATAAACGTCGCTGAAAGGACCGGGCTTCTCAAGGAGAGAGTGTCTCTTTCGGTGTTGGAGATCGCCAACTACCGGGTCTCCATCGAAGGGTACGCCACGGACAATACGACCATCACCCAGTACATCAAACGCCTTAAAGGAATGAATGCGGCTTCCCTTGAAGAACTCCGGTTCGTGAGGGACTTTGCCGCTTTTTCGTCTGTCCGAGGCGCCGACGAGACACCCGAACCGGTCTTTCGATCCGTTCAACTGGCTCATTCCACACTGAAAACGGTGCCTGTAACTTGGGAAGGTATCACGATACGGGGCCAGAAGGCGGCGGAATTGGAGGCCCGTGAATACACGGGCGCCAGGCGGGTTTCGCCGGAAGCCACCGTTCGCTTTCAAGGCCTCAAGAGTAACGAATCCATGGAAAGTTTTTTTGATCGCTTCGGCCGCGAATATGTCCGAAACCAGCAAAGATTGGCGGGATATGCCGAGCAAATGCGGGAGGAGTTCGCCCGGAGAGTGATGAGCTTTAAGATTGCGCTTTTGCTCAACGAAAGACTGGCGGACCGGGAGCAATTGATGAGCTACTGCGATACCCCAAGTTGTGAACAGGCCACAAGTGTTGCGGCCGGGAACGAAGACACAGGCTCGAAAACCACTAAGTCCAACGTCAGGTAGGCCATGCAACCCAATATCATGCACTTGCTTGATAGGCTCACATTATTACATAAAGTGCTGATCGGATCAGCAATTATATTCCTATTGGTTGTTGGATTCTACTTTGTTATATATACCGGGCAGACTGCCGACATGCGGTTTCTTAAGCAGGAGATCGAGCGGCTCCAGTCACTCAACAAGACATACTCGCAACGGCAACAGAACATCGAAATAGATAAGGCTTGTCTGGATGAGCTAACCGATTGTTACAATAATATATCAATAATGTTACCCGAACAAGGAGAGACCAACAAGTTAATGGGAGAAATTATACGAAAAGGCAAGGACGCAGGACTCGAATTTCTTTTTTTTCAGGAATCCAACGAGATTAAAACCGAAGTTGATGACTATGCAATAATACCCATTACGATTCATGTTCGAGGATATTTTTTCCAGATTTATAACTTCTTTCAATCCTTGCTCGACAACAGAGGCAGGCAGAGTTTCAACCGGATCGTTACCATTGAGAAAGCTACTATCAAGGACGGCATCCCCAGCGAAGCCGGTATTAGTCTCCGGGCCGAAATTCTCGCCCGGGCGTACCGTCATTTGACGGATCAAGAGATCCGGGAACGTCAGGAACAGCTTAAGGCCGCCGACACCAAGAAGAAGAAAAGATAACATTTATATTGGGGTTATTGCAGGAGTTGCTCGCGTGGTCATACTGTACGGGAATATGCACTGGCGAAGTCGCTTCGACAGTTTAATGATCGGCGTGTGCCTTACGTTCGCCGCCCTTCTCCTGGTGATCGCCGGAGGAACCCTACGGGTCGCCGTCGCCCAGGAAAGCGGATCCTCCGCCTTGGTCCCCCGCGACGTGGACCCGTTCAAGCCGTTTTTTCTTCCCCTTCCGCAGGCCCAAAAGAAGGAACGTGTTCGACGCGAGCAGTCCCCCCTCACGGAGGTGGAATTCGCCCAACTCCAGTTGGTTTCCATCCTACACGAAAGGACCGGTTCCGTCGCGGTATTTGAAAGACCCGACAAACGAACGTACCCTATTCGGGCCGGAGAAGGCATCGGCGCCAAAGACGGCGTGGTCTTATTTGTATTGCACGATTGTGTGGTCGTGCGGGAGTCCGATCTCTACGTCTGCAAATGCACCAGCGCCACACTGGAAGAACAATGCCCCTCGTGCATCCAAACACTGGAAAGACGCGGATATCTCGACTTTGACAGTTTTGAATCCGATCTCTTCAAAAGAGCCGTCCAGTGCGACACCAGGGAGCCGGATTCTTGGACCGCCAGGCTGTATGGGTCCTATGAACAGGTCCTCTCCCATATATCCAACTGCGATGAAGTCGTGGATATCACTATACCGGTGGTTTCCCCTTATTACCGTACGGAGTTGTTCTGCGTGTTCACGCCCGGAGTCGAAACCCTGTGCCGACGTTACCCGGACTTATGCCGGAAATGCCTGGATGACTGTACCTACTGCCTGCAAAGGTTGGATGATTTGGAATGCCTGGGATATGCCCTGGAGATTCATAAGGGCAGACTCCAGGAAAAACTGGAAGAGGTGCGATAATGTTGGGGCGAATCGGCGTGTTTGTGCTCGCCGGATTTCTGGTCTTCGGCGGACTCTCTTGCGTCCAGGACACTTCCCACAAGAAGGCCGAAGAATCTCTGGAGACCGGCTTTATTAAAGGTTTTGCCGTGAGTCAAAACCCTGCGGGAACCCAGTTCCTGATTCGAAGTGATGCACCTATTCGGTATACCGCCTACTCCATGCGCTCTCCCTTTCGGTTACTGGTTGAAATCCCGGATATGAGCGTTTCGCCTTCACTTATGGAGCAGCCTGTGCCAGGCGGAGGTCTCATCGATCGTGTGGAATTGAAGACCTTGGACACCAAAGGCAGGCGAAATTTGTTTCTCACCCTGTTTCTCAAGGGACCGGTGGATTACGATGCGTTGACCACCCGAGAGGGATTGGCGTTCACTTTGAAAACGGTTTCCTTGGCGTCGGAGCTGCCCCAAACAACTTCCCTCAAGCCTGAGGAACCCACTGTGAAGCCCTCCGGGGAAACTGCGGCTCAGCCCGTTCCACCCCTGGAACCCACCCCCGTCGAAGTCCGGTGTGAGCCGGATCGCGCAGATCGTTTGGTCTGCAGAATCCAATCATCGAGGCGGTTCCTGGAAGTCAAGAGTTTCTCTCTAAAGGATCCGGAGCGCTTGGTGGTGGATCTGCAGGGTGTACGCCCCCTGACACCTCTGGAAACCTTGGCTGTGGAACGCCCTGAACTCAAAACGGTCCGTATTGGCGGACACCAGGACAAAACGCGGGTCGTTTTCGAGTTTCCCACCGGAATGCTTCCCAGCACGGAGATGGAGGAAGGCGCTGATTACGTTCTGGTGCACTTTCGGACACCGGGCAAGCCTGCACCCGAAACCGCCGACTCGATGGCCTCGATCCCGGTTAAACAAACCGAAAGAAGCGTTCCCGACTCCCTTCCGTCTCCACGGCCGGTGACTCCGACAAGAGAAGATCCCGGAAAACCCTCTCCGAAGGCCCTCACTTCATCCGCCGGCGACCCGGCAAGAGACGCCGCACCTGCAGCGCCCTCTTCCGTCTTCATACCCTTCGCTCCCGTATCGGGCGAGCCGGAGTTCGAACCCATGGACGCTTTGGGCGCCAACGTCTCCATTCTTTCCGGGAAATCCAATACCTATATAGGCTCACCCATCACCATCACCATGCGTGATATGGACATCAGGGAATTCTTCGACTTCCTCGCGGACCATATCGTCAAATATCATCCCAGGGAAGGCCGTATAAATTTCATTCTTTCGGACAATGTTCAGGGCCGGATAACCATGAAACTTATAGATATACCTTGGGACCAGGCCTTGGACATGGTATTAGAGGCACATAGACTTAGAAAATTACTTCGAACAAACAATGTGGTTTGGATAACAACAGAAGACGACCACAACAGAGTTCAGAGAGAACGAGAGCAGGCCAAGCTTGATCATATTAAGTTGATTGCGGAGCAGCGCAAAGCATTTGCAGACCGACTGCGCGAAGAACGAAGGGCTACAGCACAGCACGAATTGAAACGCGCCCAGGAATTGAATCGGTACAGCTATATACCTGTTAAGTATGCCGATGCGGAAATGGACATTAAACCGGTACTGGAAGAACTGCTTACCACCTACTATGTAGAAATATACAAAGACTTGTATGGAGCCGCGGAAGGGGTCGAAATCAAACCTCCGGGAAGCGTCCAGGTGGATAAGAGGACCAATACCGTTATCGTCTACGCGAATCCAGAGGTGATCGCCAAATGCGAAGAAGTGGTGGAAAAGCTGGATCAGCCTACCAAACAGGTACTCTTACACGCCCGTATCGTGGAAGTCCGTTCAAACTTTGAACGCGAATTGGGGATTGCGTGGGGGGGACGATATCAGCGCTTCGATGGAGCAAACACGACGGGTGTGTCGGGAGCGGCATCGACGAGTTCCACCAGCGCGGATACCGGCGGCACAGGAAGTTCCATCCCGAACCCCGTGGTGGACATCCTCCCTGTGGGGACCGTGACCGGCGGATTAGGGGTTAGTTTCGGCCGCATCATCGGTGCTTCCTTATTTGAGCTGGACGCGCAACTCCAGGCCCTGGAAAACGAAAACAAGGCCACCATTATCTCGGCTCCCAAGGTGGTTGCCTTGGACAATTCCGAAGCCGTCATCGTTCAAGGGCAGCAATTCCCCCTGATTACCCGGGATCGGGATAACGCGCTTCACGCCGTGTACCGGGACGCCGCTCTCAAGCTCATTGTGAAACCACGCGTAGTACCCCATAGCACGCGGATCACCATTTCTATCAACCTGGAAGAAAAGCAGATCGTTCCAGGCTCTGAAACCCGAAACATCCTGGGAAATCCAACTCTCCAGACCAAGGAAGCCAATACGGTCATGCTTATGAACAGCGGAGAGACCATGGTCATCGGCGGCATTACCTCCCACAACAAAGGAGGGGCCCAGCGCCGTGTCCCGTGCCTCGGAAACCTTCCGGGCATCGGTTACCTGTTCAAAGCCGATAGCAAGACGGATGAAAAACGCGAATTGCTCATGTTCATTACACCTACCTTGGTCGAGTACTCCCCAGACCTGGAGGAATCCGAACCCGGTGCCCGCAAGAACACCGGAAGTTGAGAAGGAGTTCAACTTCATGGCAAAAGTGGTGAGCCGATTCCTGGTAATGTGGATTGTCGCGGCGTTTCTGGGCATGGGCGGGCTTGCGGGATGGGCAGGCGCCGAAGAGACGGAGTACGTGCTCAAGAAATCGGATCAGTTTTTCGGAACCATTATCTCCGGTACGGAAGAGAAGTACCTACTCGGGCCGGGCGACTATGTGGTCACCGATTTGGGTACCGTGAACAAGAAGGTTAGAACGGGCGGCCGTTTCCATGTATTTCAGTTGAATCCTTTTGTTCCCAAGGACAACTCCGGCCGGCGTTTCTTCGAGCGCCTGGCCGAAGTGGAAATCGTGAAATCCTTCGATGAGAAGTCCGTGGCGCGGATCATACGAACCAAGAAGGAACTCAATTTCCTCTTGGAAGAGACCTTTTATATGGATCCCGTCGACTTGTTCCCCGCGGAAGGCGTTCCTTTGCAGGAAAGGGACATCACTGGAGACGTACCGCCCATCGGGGAAGACGGAATCGCTCTGAGGGAACCGACGGAACCGCCCTTTCCGTCCGAGCCGGCCGCTCCCCTCGTGGATCGATTGCCGGGAGAACGGGAAGCATACACCTCACCGGAAGACCGCTTCCTTCGGGAACTCGTGCATTTTGCATTCGACGATTCGGGCCTTACCACCGAGGCCATGATTGCTCTAAAGTTTAAGGCGCGCTTCCTGCTCGAACAGCCTCAGAGAAGAGTTCTTATCGAAGGCCATTGCGACGAGCGAGGCAGCGTGGAGTACAACCTTGCCCTCGGACAGCGCCGTGCGGAAAGCGTCAGACAGTATCTTCTGGACTTAGGCGTCTCCCCCGATCGCATACGCTCCGTGAGCTATGGAAAGGAACGCCCCATCGATTCCGCGCACTCCGAAGAAGCCTGGGCGCGGAATCGCCGTTGTGAATTTCGTTTGGATCCCTTCCCCGTTGGGAACGGAGATTCGTGAAAAATCAGTCATGGAGTAGAGCTATGAAGCGAATCTCAGTGTTGCTGTTTGTGGCGTCGGTGGCCGTTCTTCCCTGGCTTCTTTCGTGCGGTGGAGATTCCAGCGGTACGCCCGGCGTCGAAGGTCAGTGGAATCCCGTGTTCGAACTGGTGACACCCATTTATTGCGACACAAAGGATCTCAATGAGCCAGCCATCAACAATGAGGTGGACGCTTATTTCGACCCTTCTCCCTGCAATCCTGCGGATCCCGGCAGCCCTCCGGAAGTCTTCACAGACCACAAGCTGTTGATCCGAATGTGGAACGCGGATTATCCCGGTAATCCGGGCTCGGCGTACCCCGTCACGTTGACCCGCTTTCACATCGACTTTCGCCGCCCTGAAACCGCGGGGGATACGGCGCCCATCCTGCCGTCGGTGGACAGGGCAATGACCGTAGGTCTGCTGCCCGCGAATCTGGATGATCCGGAGAATCGACCCGCGCCGACCTTCATCCTTTTGGACTTGGTGGATCTCGCCACCAAGGATGACTTCCGGAGGCAATTCGATACGGGTGAGCGCATACCGCCGGATTTCCCAACACGCTATACGGCCGTGGTCACCATGTACGGGTCCAGTATCGTGGACAAGAACTTGAAAGTGGTGGTGACCGCGGATTTCACCATCGGGAATTGGGATTATTGCGACTGCAATGACTAGAAATCATCATAGGAGATCGTTCGATGAAAGTTCTTAAGTGCGCATGTTCCGTGTGGCTGGTTTTGATTCTGGCGACACTTCTTTCATGCGGGGGTGGTGGTTCATCCACGGATCCTTTCCTGCCGGAACCCGGAGGCAAAGATCCCGCTGACGTTCTCCTGGGCGTTCGTTACGGAATTTCCAACCTCTCGGCTTCCCAGTCGAGCACCATCTTCGCCACAGTCATGGATCAAAACGGTGACAAAATAAAAGACGGGACTCCGGTTCGATTCAGGATCTCACCGGATCCGGATACCACGGGATTTCGGTTTCATAACTCGGATACCGTAGTGGATTCCAACACCGTCAAGGGAGTGGCGTCCGCTATCCTGACCCATGTGGGACCGTTGACCGCCCCTAGGTTCATGCAGGTTCATGTATCCGTCCCCGGATTCATCCAGGTGTTCCGCACCGTGGATGTATTTTTCTACAGCGATCTCGCCACGTCATTTCAACTTACCCTGATACCCGAAAAGGTGACTCTCCGGGGAGATGGGGTCGATTTCACACGGATCACCGCGCGGATCGTGAACACGGCAGGAGTGCCCTTTGCAGGCGCGGAAGTGACATTCGCCGCGGATCCGGTATTCGGAAGTTTTCAGCCTGCCCTGGGTGGAACGTTTTTTACTCCCGCCCTTTCCACTACCCGCATCACCAACGAAGAAGGAGTCATTGCTCTCAACTACGTCGCCGGAAAAACGGACAAACCCACCACGGTCACCATCGCGGCTTCCGCCACCCTGGTGTTTTTCGTGGACTCCCTTCCCCTGGGTAAAATCCAGGTGGCCTTATATCTGGCTGATTTGCTTTCCCTGAATATAAACGCCCAGGAGCCGGGAAGCATCAGCGTTCAGGTGGATCCCTCGCGCATCTTCGCCAGTGTGACGGGAGCCCCGAACGCGCCGGGGGAAAACGAAGCGCAGGTTCTGATCCGGGCATTCGACGTCACCGGGAATCCCATGATCGAGGGAACCGTGGTCAGCCTGGAGTCTGTGAACAAGGCTTTTCCGGAAAGCAGACTCGGCCTTTTGCCGGCGTACGCCATCTTGGGAAACGTGAACGTTGCGGGTACCGGTCAAACGGTTGAAGGGGCCGCCCTGGTGCAGTTTTTCGCTGAGGGCGAATCCGGGGTAGCCGTGATCCGCGCTTCCATCGGAGATGTTTCGGGCTCTGCCGAGATTGAGATTTTCGATGCAAATCCTCTGCAAATTGAATTGGTGGCCAGCGATGAAGACCAACCGGCCACCTTCCAGTGGCCCATCACCGAGTGTACTGCGGCCACCCGCACCTATCGGGTTTCCGGAGGGTTGGCGGATCTGGGCCAGGGTACCTATGTTTGGGAAGTGACCAATATATCCAAGTTGATTGAAGTGGATACCTCCCCTGCCAACACCAGTACGGCGACCCTCGTATACGACGGCAGCCCCATTTACTACCTGGACGCAGGAGAATTGTCCACGGTGAATATGGTCATCGCGGTCACGGACACCGCTACGGGAAAGATCCGCAGATTCTCCGTCGCCGTGGTGGTTCGCGGCATGGATGTCTGCCCCCCCGGTGGCGACGCCGGAGACAGCGACCTGGCTCTCCAGGCGACCCCCGACAACGCGCGTCTCACCGTGGGATCGGCCGCTCAAGTGAATTTCGAAGCCACGGGCGGTGTTCCACCCTACACATGGACCTTCAACCGCGGTGCGGTCACTTTGAGTGATATCACCTTTGTTTCGTCCATTGATCAGGCCGTGCTGGTTTACAATGGCGCCGCCACCACGACTCCGGACGTCATGATCGTCACCGTGACGGACGCCCTGGGGCACAAGGCCAGTGCTCTGGTAGTCCTGGCCAAGGGAGCTCCCGGCGCCCTGGTGGGTTCCATGGAGATTACGCCGGATACGATACAGTCCGGAAGCGAAGCCGTGGTGCGTTTTACCCTGGAGCATTCGGACGGCAGCCCTGCTTCGGGTACCGATGTCGTCTTTGAAATCGTCAACCAGACCCCGGTGACGGATACCGAGTTTGTGGCTCCCGCCACCGGGACAACCGTTGCCGCGGTCACCGATGCGAATGGTATCGCGACGGCCGTGGTTAAAGCGGGTGAAACCACCGCCACCATGAATGTTCTCATCCGCGCCACAGCGGATTCCGTGGGTGTAACGGAAGTATTGACCGTGCTGGTAGGCGCAGAGATCTCAGGAACCCTGCAGACGGCTCCGGCAACCGTGGACGTAGGCGGTGAAGTGGTGGCCCAACTCACCCTCAATGACAGCGAAGGAAATCCATTACCGAACCAAAGCGTGCTGCTGGAGATCATTACTCAAACCCCGATCACCGATACCGAGTTCTTGTCGCCGTCCACAGGTACATCCATCCCGCTGACTACGGATGTCAACGGAGTCGCGCTTGCGGTGATTCAGGCAGGAGACACCTCGGATACCACCAACATCATCCTCCAGGCAACCGTAGGCTCCCTGACCATAACAGACGTCTTCACAGTGGTGCGGGGCAACGGCAAAGTGGTATTCAACTTGAACGAAAACCCCACGGTTCAGATCCCTGGGGATCAGGCTCCGATAACGGTCACCTTCGTGATGGCCATAACCGTGCAAACAGACGACGGCAACGGCAATCCCATCGCCAATCGTGTTCTGTCGGTGGAAGCGCTGCCCGACTTCACCTCAACCAGTGTGGACAGCACGGATCCCAGCATACTGGATCCCGACGTCCTCAGTTTGCTCACCGATGACGACGGAGAAACCGAATTCGTCCTGCGTGTCACCATCACCGGAGTCGCCGCGGGCGCGGGTGAAACCGTAGCCATCGGGAACCTGGTATTGTCCGGGAGCATTTCTCCCAGAGCCGGAGCACCGGATATCACGGGGACAGCCGCTGTCATCTTCAGCGCCGTAGGGCTTGCCCCTTAATCCTGAAACGATCGCGCAATAATTAGGGAGGCCTCCGCAACACGCGGGGGCCTCTTTCATTCAATGGAGACGGTCCAGCGGAGATACGGAGCGGATTTCCGTGGAACAGCGGCGGATCAATGGTGGGGATTCGGAGGAACAAGCCCCCTTCGGTCTTGACGGGTTTGCTTACTGCCTGAATTTCGGGGATCTCGTGACTCTGCTGTCCGGGATGCTACGTTACGCGCCAAAGAGAATCTTCTGACCCCAAACGCGAATATCGAACCGGCGAAACAGTCGGATCCTGCATTGAGGAAAAGCGAGGAAATAGGTTCCATCTTTATGCACCAAGCGTATGTCTTTTTCATCGACGGCGGATGGAGGGTGGCATGAGCCGACGGACCATACCAACCCGTGGCTCAGTAAGGACGTTCCCGGATTAAGCCAACGGTTCAGCCAGTTCTCGGTGCATCGGAGAAAATGCCACAGACGGATCGGAGTCCAGGAAGTCCGCTCCAACAAGGCCTCATAATCGGAGTTGGAAACCAATCGAGCAGGTGGAGTCGGACTTGCCTCCGGCTGGGGTCTCCGTAGAGCCGAACCCCGAGCAATACCGTTCATAAGAGGCATCAGCAGGGCTTCGGTCAATTGAACCATCTCGCTCCGCGAGTCTCTCCAATTGCGTCCCGGCCAGAGACGGTAAGCGCCCGCCGCCAGAATATCACCCGTATCCATTCCGGCATCGATATAGTGAACCGTAACACCGGGGTTCAGTTCCATATCGTACGCCATCCAGAAAAAAGGATTGGGGCCCCGATAGCTGGGCAACAATGCAGGATGAATATTCACCGAACCCAAAGGCGGCAGACTAAAAATATGCGCGGGCAGAAGCGGAGCGGCATATACCACCAATAGATCGGGAGACCGATCACGCACCCAGTCCGCCACGCCCGGGGACGTGACGTCGAATGTCCTGAGATAGGGCAGCCTGTTCTGCCGCGCAATGGTCTCCCAAGAACTCGGGGAACGCCGAACACGAGAATAGGTGATCCTCATCCGATAACGCATCTTTCGGCGGTTTCCCCATGAGTTCATGAGGCGGTGCGTCTGCACCATTCCCACCAGGCGATGACCGGATCGACGGATCATCCTCGCCAGTTCCGGAGACCCGTTTCCCATGAGAACAATATCCAGTTTCGAACGCATAATCGCTTGATCCGAGCAACACGAGGCGACTTCAGGCTGTTGGTCAGGTGAACCGTTTCCGTATCTCGTGGTTTCCCGCAGCCGTCTCAGAGTTTCAAGGCGGCCTTGTATCCCGCTGCGTTGCCCAAGTCAAAAGGAGTCCCCTCCAGTTCAACGGCGAAGAGGCTCCCCTTCCGGATCAGATTCTGATGAATGGGGACATCGTCGATCTCACCCCCCGGCTTGGACGGTTTCGATGCTATGAGATCGAAGTAGCGCGGACTGTAAATACCCCCCCCGAAACCTTTGGGCTGCCTCCGACCGGAAAATCGAGGAACGCCGGGGGCCTTATCTGAAAGAGCCCGCACTTTGAACAAAGGGGGATCGAGCGGGGTCACGTCCAGAAGCCCTACGTTTCCAAACTCATGGGCGCGCTGTCTCTCCAACCAAAAGAATCCGATCATATCCACCGGATGTGCTTCGTACATCCGAATCAGTTGCCGCAGAAAAGGCGTCTCTGAATGCAGGTAACAATCGGGCATGATCAGTGCAAAAGGCTCGTCTCCCACGAAGTCATTCGCAAGAGATACGGCGTGAGCCACCCCCAAAGGCGCGTGTTGCATCCGGAAATGGAGATCCACTCCTTGGAGAAGGTGCAGGAATTCCGGGTCTGCGCCGCTGTCTTCCGGAAGTCCCGTATCTGCACCCATAAGGAAACGTCGAATGATTTCCTTCCGAGGTGAGAGGATCACCGTGATTTGAGATATTCCCGAGGCCACATGCATCTCGACAGCCCTTTGGATCATGGGCTTGCCTCTTACGGGAAGCATTTCCTTGGGCAGGATACCAGCCAGACCCCGGACACGGGTCCCCCGTCCCGCTGCCGGAATCACGGCTCTTCGAATACGCGCCACCCGCACATCCTTTTCCGTAAAGGACACCCGGCTCCCCGGACAATCCCAAACATGCCGTTGGGAAGAGGAGATCCTGAACAAGACGCCGAACCGACCGGGAATTCATCGCGCAGCCGCATGAAGGTCTCCGGTCAGGAGGAACCGGCTCTCACCCTGAGCCACCAGAGATTTGTCCTCCGACAAACGGATTTCCCCTTTAGCCTCGATGACCCGCTTCTTCCTTTGATCGATCCAGCCGGAAACATCCAGCGGCTTTCCGATGGGAGCCATGCTTCGGAAGCGGATATTCAGGCGGGCTGTCAGAGCCTTGCCGGCATGGTGAAAAACGGCGTGAGCCATGATTTCGTCCAGTAGCGTGGAAACAATGCCGCCATGGGCGATCTCGGACCAACCTTGAAAATGCTTACTCAGAACAATCCTGCAGAAGGCTCTATCCGGAGCGTATTCGACCCGCATTCCAAGTCCGATAGGATTCCTGGTTCCACAAGCAAAGCAGTAGGAGTCGTCGTTCAAAGAATTTGACGTATCCACGCGACTTGTCGCACCTCCTCGCCGACAGGGCTTTTGAACTTGAACCGAACTCTCGGTTTTGCTTTAAATAGTGCAACGCTTCGGCTTTGTAAAGGAGGTCCCGCCTGAGAGATGAAAAACCGCGTCCCTGTCGATTCCGCTGGCGAGCCTGGATCGGATGATCGCGAGATAGGCGGGAGGAAAGAACTCATAGAGCGTTTGCGCAAGGGAACAAGGTACGTTCGCCTCATGCGCCCCGCGATCCTCGGTGACGGAATCGATTCTCTGGAAACCGGTGAAAACTCATGCTTGTTGGAAAAACACCGGGATGCCGCAGAGAAGGGTCGCCTATCGGTGTTTGTTCCAGCCTCCGGCGCTGCCACACGCATGTTCCAGGACCTGATCCGGATGCTGAAAATGAACTGTACGGAGCACGAGGCACAGGAGCATTTCGAGCACTTCAAAAGGGATTTCCAGCGCTTTCCGTTTTTCTCCCCTTTGGAACAAGCCATGAAACGAGACGGCGTCAGCCTCCTGGAGAAAATTTCCCGAGACGAATGGCGGCCGATCCTTTCCTATCTACTGACGGATCAAGGTTTGAACTTGGCGGATACCCCCAAGGCGTTGGTCTCTTTTCACAAGTACGGGGATACCGTCCGGACCCCCTTGGAAGAGCACCTGGTGGAAGCCTGTTCGTACCTTAGGGATCGGGAGGGCGTATGCCGTCTCCATTTTACCTTTGCTCCAGGGCGCCTGTCGTCGGCCCGGCAGTTTCTAGAAAACGTGGTACCCCTATATGAAGACGCCTTGAACGTCCGCTTCAGAATACAGTTATCCACCCAGGATCCAAGCACGGACACCCCGGCTCTCTGTCCGAACGGCGAGCTATGCAGACTCACCGACGGCACCCTCATGTTGAGACCCGGAGGCCACGGCGCCCTGCTCGAAAACCTTCAGACCAGCGAAGGGGACATCGTATTCATAAAGAATATCGACAACGTAACACCGGATCACCTGAAGCCCCCGGTAATTCATTACAAGAAGCTTCTCTGCGGTCGATTTCTGGAACTGGAGTCGGAGTTGCGAAGATATCTTCGCATTATGAGCCAGCGGAGATTACTCGCTTCCGAGTGCGAGGAACTGTTTGAATTTGCCACAGGGAAGCTGCATGCCTCGATTCTTCCCGATCCATCCTCCATGAACCGCGACGAAACACAGCGGCTGCTCCTGGAGTATCTGAATCGGCCGCTTCGAGTCTGCGGCGTCGTACGCAACCAGGGGGAGCCTGGTGGAGGGCCTTTTTGGATCCGGGAACCCACCGGGAATGTGTCGCTTCAAATCGTCGAATCAGCGCAAGTCAACCACATGGAACCCAAACAGCATGATATCTGGCATTCCGCCACCCACTTCAATCCGGTGGACCTCGTGTGCGGCCTCCGGGACTGGATGGGGCAACCGTTCACTCTCAGCCGATACGTCGATCAGGAAGTTTGCATCATCACCGAGAAACACCATGAAGGCCGGCCGATCCGGGTGCTCGAACTCCCCGGACTTTGGAACGGGAGCATGGCCATGTGGCACACCGTCTTTGTTGAAGTACCCGTATCCACCTTCCAGCCGGTCAAAAGGGTGGAAGACTTGTTAAAGGAATCTCATCTTCCCGAATAAGGAGGTCTCATTGGATCGCTCCCTGGAAGACAAACTGCGCAGAGCTGTTCAAGAAGAACCGTTTTCCCGAAGGCTTGGAATGAATCTGAAGGAAATGCGGGAAGGGTTCGCGCGCGTTGAAATGATATTCGATCCCCTCTCCATGGCGAATATATACGGCAAGGCGCATGGAGGGGCGCTTTACTCACTGATCGACGAGGCATTCCAGCTTGCGGCCAACTCCCACGGATGGATCGAAGTGGCCTTAAATGTAAACACCACATACATCGCTCCACCCGAACCGGGTTCCAGGCTCACGGCAACGGCGAAACTCACGGCAACATCCAAGAAGACCGCCACGTACCACATACAGTTGAAAGACGAGCAGGACCGAATCATCGCCGTGTGTCAGGCGTTGTCCTACCGCATCGAGCGGACGCCGCTTCTCTAGCGGGCTGTTCAAAAACGCGATCTGCTTTCACGCCAAGGGCGTCACGCTTCATCCTTCGTCATTGCGGCGTACTGGTTGTACGCCTCATTCCTCAGGTTTTGTGCGCCTTGCATCTCATCGTTTTGAACAGCCTGTCCGAAATGCTGTTTATCAACAGGCGCTTGTGTTTATTCAAGAGAGAACCTCCAGAAACGCTTCGATGCGATTTCGGGTCTGCGCATCCAGATTTCCAGGCCGGTCACCTTCCAGCGTAAGGATAGGTACCGGCAATTCGGCACGAAGCACCATGTCCTGGATCTGCCGAAAACAGAAGCTCTGTGTGTAGTGTATGAGTCCATCGAGTCGCCGGGTATGCACGGCTTCTCGAATGTCCTCTATCCGTCCGTCCACATCATACGGGTAGGTGTAGGCAAGATACTGGTCGATAAGGTCTTCTTTCAAATGAGGCATGGCAAACTGCCGCTGCACTTCGTTGAATACAACTCGAGCCCCCAGACTTTCAACGAAGCGATGGAGCCCACGCACAATGGGAGGAACACCGAGAAGTCCTACCCGAATGCGGTCTTCGTAAGCAGGGCGTTTTTCTGCGGACGAGAGAAACCCCTCCAAATCGTTTTCAAATCGATCCGCATCCGAGTTGAAATCGGAACTCGCCACCAAATAGAGGTGGTTCTCTTCCCCTGACACCCGGTTTTCTTTCCAGGTCAGTTCGTCCAAAATAACTAGTTTCCGCCGTATCCGGTCCAGTCTTCGCTTCATTTCCATCACCGGTTCCCAGGATACGTGGAATTGATCCATGAGGTGCTCCACTTGTTCCTGTAAGGAATGGCGGTCCCGTACTCGCGGGTATTCAAACGACATGATCCCCTTCCCTTTCCTATGCAAAACTTCGAGAAGGGCGTGAGTATTGCTGCAATCCCCCCGGGTGACTCCGATGAGCACGCGGATATCAGGCCGGCTCATCGCCGCGAAGTAGTTCCCTTTGATCCAACTGCACACAGTCCTCGGGAACCCTTGCTGTTCGGCCGCGAGCACCCAGCTTGCCGGGTCGGGACTTCCTATAAACAGATTGTTCAGATCTACGGGCGCCGCGTTGGCGGCAAACAGGACCTCTACCGGCACGGAACTCGTCAGACCAATGGGTTCTCGATGCATCAATGTAATCTCCGGCTGGGAGCCAATACTCGAGGATGAAACCGAGAAGGACCGGGAAAAACCCGAGTCATGCGGTTAAGAATCTCATTTCAGGGAGAACCACGCAGGTCAGTACATTCCCGTACACGGCGCCGGTGTCTATTCCAATTCGTCCCTCCCGAACAAAAGGTTCTCGAAAAGGAGTGTGTCCGAATACCACCGTCTTGCCAAAATCGTAACCCGACAGAAAGAATTCATCCCGAATCCAGATAAGGTCATCCGGAGACTGCCTCGACAAGGAAATACCGGGACGCAGGCCCGCATGAACAAAAAGATAGTCAGGGGTTTCCCAATATAACATCAGGTCGCCCAGAAACCGCCAGTGAGGCGGGGGTAGCCAAAGGGTATCCTTCTTATTACCCCCTCCCATCCGCCGGTATTCCGCCAACGTGGCTTTGCCGCCGTTGAACAGGAAGTTTTGGGAATCCCTTCCTTCCAGATAGTCCAGAAACATGCTTTCGTGATTCCCCATGAGGCAGATAGTCTGCGGCCAAACCCGGCGAATTTCCAAAATCCGCTCGACTACTCCGAAAGAATGAGGCCCCCGATCGATGTAGTCCCCGATAAACACGAGCCGGTCCTTCGATGCGTCCAAGGATATCTTGTTCAGCAACCGGTTCAGATGATCCAAACAACCGTGTATGTCCCCTATGGCAAAAATTCGACCTTCCATGTTTTATAGCCACTCGAACATGAATCTGGGACGCCTGGAATCCAACCGACGGAGGCCCGCGTTCCGGGCCGCGTTCACCGCTTCTGCGTACTCACCCTGCTCCAGCCCCCGGTTCAGTTCAGGGTACTTGTATGCGTCGCCGCACGGGCGATATTGGGCCATCACATTAACGTAAGTATCAGGGGATAAGGAACTCGACAAGAACTTCATGATCGCCGAAGTATCCTCAGCGTGTCCCGGCATGACCAGGTGTCGGACCAGCAACCCCCTCATGGCTATGCCCCGTTCATCGAGCTGCAACTCGCCCACCTGTCGGTGCATTTCCTGTAAGGCGTTACGGGCCGCATCCGGATAATCATGGGCAAGAAGGCAGGTCTCGGCCGACTGCGGGTTCCAGAATTTGAAGTCCGGCATATAGATATCAAATACGCCGTCGAACAAATGGATCGTCTCCACTCGGTCGTATCCACCCGTGTTGTAGACCAGGGGCAACCGGAGTCCTTTACGAACGGCTAAAGGCAACGCCGCCAGAATTTGGGGCGCAATATGCGACGGACTTACGAAATTGATGTTATGGCATCCCATACTCTGAAGCCGAATCATCATATGAGAAAGCGCGGAGACCGCTACTGTCTGTCCCTGCCCATCGTGGCTGATGTCCCAGTTCTGACAAAACACACATCGAAGGTTGCAGTTGGTCACAAAAATAGTACCCGAACCTCCCGTACCCACCAGTGGTTCCTCTTCCCCGAAATGCGGGCTGTAACTCGAGATTATCGGGTGTCTGCCGGTCTTGCAGAATCCTAACTCGCCCCTCATCCGGTTCACTCCGCAGCTTCGAGCACATACATTGCATTTCGTCATAAGGGCATAAGCCTCTCGGATTTTCTCCCTGAGTTTTCCGGAGGCGATCGTGTCCAGGTAAGCAGGTTCAAATCCTTTTTTCTTACGAACTCTCGACATGGATCACCCCTTCATGGGTGCACGCAGTGCTTCCAACAGGAGTATTCTCTGTTGAACTTTTCCGCTTTGAACGTACCCGACGGTTCATGAAGAAGACGGCAGACAGGAAAGGATATGTGTAAGGAAAGTATAGATCATCTTTTAATGGAATTAATTATAGATAAGAAGGGCTTGTTTGTCAAACCTCACCATCCTTACACAGGCGATCGGGAGATGTGACCCGGTCGTCGGAGCCCCACCTTAGCCACGGGCGAGTGCTCCAATGCGGTCTCATTACGCGGGGCGGGAGCGCACACCATTTCGCCGGCATGCTTGAGTCTATGATGGGCGGCCTCCCTTTTCCCCGCCACAAAAAACTCAAGACTTGGGAGCGATGCTTCCAGCATGGGTACAGGTCTTTACCCGCGTGACGCCCTGTGCTAAAGAGTGGACACAAGAGAATCAAGACCGGCCTGAAGTCGCATGTCATGGATTTGACCCAGGGAGGAATGCCGCATGGATTCGTTGGATCACATCGCTGAAAGCCTCATGCAACGCCTGTCTCTCCGGTATGAACCGGTGGGTGTGCGGATCTACAGGCAGGAAGAACTCCTCCCGGAAGGCCGCACGTTTTCGGACACGACCGTGAAGAGTTACTGCCATGCCTTGATGCGGGCTTCGGAGGGCGATGACCTCTTCCTGGATAAGGGCCGACTCGGATGCAGGTTGGGTACATCCGCATTGGGCATGGAGGAAGATCCGGCTCCGTTACTGGACGATGGGATTCTCGAGAAATACGGAGTAGGTTTGTTTGGGACCGAAGAAGCTTCTGCCGAAACAATAACCAAGGCGGAGTTCCTGGAAGAAGGATCCACCTTGGCCGTCCGCATAGCACCGCTTGCCCTGTGCAACGAAATTCCCGATGTAATCGTGTTTACCGCCGACCCGGAACAGGTTATGTGGATTCTCTACGCGGTCAACTACAACCGGGGCGGTATGCTTCCCCTTCCCCAATCCGGGGGAGCGCTGGGCGGATGCTCGGACATTACGGTCTACCCGCTGGTAAAACAGCAGGCCAACGTGACGTTCCTGGGACTAGGATGTCGCCTGAAATCCCTCATCCCCCCCGACCATCTTATGATGGGTTTGCCGGGATCCCTCCTCCGGGCGGTCCACGAACACATCGTGGCTATGGAAAAACCCATGGCCCTGTTGAAGAAAGCCTCTTCGCCCCGCTGAGGCTCGGTGTCCGATCCACGGAGCACGCGACCTTCGTTACAACGCACCCCCTGTGATTCGATCGAGGGCCTCCACATAGCGGTCCCTGGTCTGTGCAATAATGGTCGGAGGCAGGACCGGAGCAGGCGGTCGCTTATCCCAGCTCAGGGATTCAAGGTAGTCTCTCAAGAACTGCTTATCGAAACTCTTCTGCGGCCCACCGGGAAGATATTCATCCTTCGGCCAGAAACGGGAAGAGTCCGGAGTTAGGATCTCGTCGATCAGAATCAGCTTTCCGCCGCATATTCCGAACTCGAATTTCGTGTCCGCAATGATGATTCCCTGATCCCATGCCAGGTCGCGAGCGCGATGATACAGTTGAAGGCTGATTCGTTCCACTTGGCGAAACGTGTCCCGACCCACGAGTGACTCCGCCTGCGGAAGAGTTATGTTTTCATCGTGTTCTTCGAGTTCCGCCTTGGTGGAGGGAGTGAACAAGGGCTCCGGCAGGGACCCGGATTCCACAAGCCCCCGGGGAAGTACATGGCCGCACAGGGCGCCGCTTTGTCGATACTCCTTCCAACCGGAACCCGCCAGGTACCCGCGGACAATACACTCTATGGGAAGCGGCCGCGCTTTCTTGACCCACATGGTGCGGCCTTCCAGGATGCTCGCATGCTGTTTGCACAACTCTGGAAAGGCATCTGCATCAAACGAAATCACGTGGTTCTCCACGATATCGGACATCCGGTCGAACCAGAATTTACTGATCCGGGTCAGGATGCGACCCTTGTCGGGAATGGGATTCTCCATGACCACGTCAAATGCGGAAATCCGATCTGTAGCCACGATAAGGAGCGAATCCCCCAAGTCATACACGTCTCTGACCTTGCCCCGTTTCAAAAGTACAAGATTGTCCAGATGGGTTTCCATAATCGCCTGTTTCGAAGCGCTCATGAAGTGAATTCTCCTCTTCTCGTATCGGGGTTGCTTGAAGGGATTCGTTCGTACCATAATCACCAGACTCAAGCAACCTTTTCCCACTTGTACACAACTTCAATATAAATTTATATAAATTATTTCGAATCTAATAAATCTATTGACAACTTTTTCTCCATTTCATTAAACTGGTTTCTATCTGCTTGATTTCATGCGGCTTCCATCTGGAATGCCCCCCGATAATTGGTCCATGTATAATGAGAGTCTGAACCAGAAAATGATGGAAGGAGACTTATTGCATGGCCAAGAGGAAGAGACACAGCGCAGAGCAAATCATCCGGAAACTGGAAGATGCTGACCGGCGATTGATGGCGGGGCAGAGCATAGGGCAGGTTTGCCAATCGCTGGAGGTGAGCGAGGCGACGTACCACCGATGGCGAAACCAGTTCGGTGGGATGAAGGCTGAGGAGGCAAAGAGGCTCAAGGAACTGGAAAAGGAGAATGCCCGTTTGAAGAGGCTGGTGGCGGATCTGATGTTGGACAAAGCGATGCTGAAGGATCTTGCTGAGGGAAACTTCTAGGCCCGGCGCGTCGGCGGAAAGCGGTGCGTCACGTTCGAAAGGAACATGCCGTTTCAGAGCGTCGGGCCTGCGAAATAGCCGGCCAACACCGGTCGACCCAACGTTATCAGCCCAGGGAGCGGGATGAGGAGATGGAATTGGTCAAAGACATCCACGGGTTGGTTGTAGAGCATCCCCGTTTTGGATGTCGGCGGATCACCCGTCTGCTGCGTGATGCGGGGTGGGCGGTGAACTACAAGCGGGTTCACAGGCTTTGGAAACAGGAAGGGTTCAAAGTGCCTCGAAGAGCGAAGAAGAAACGCTTCCTGGGAGTGGATGCCAACGCATGCAACAAGCGTAAGGCGGCTTCTGCAAATGATGTCTGGACGTTGGATTTCATTCATGATCGTCTGGCCGACGGTCGTCAGTTCAAGTGCTTGGCCATTGTCGACGAGTTCACTCGGGAAAACCTGGCTTTGAGGATCAACCGTTCCATCACGGGTGAAGACGTATTGGACGACCTAAGCCGGCTGATGGGTGAGCGGGGAGTCCCAACGGGGATTCGATCGGATAACGGTCCTGAATTCCTGGCCAGGAAAGTAAGAAGTTGGCTGAAAGACCTGGGAGTGGAAACTCTTTTCATTGAACCGGGAGCCCCCTGGCAGAACGGATACGTGGAAAGTTTCAACAGCCGATTTCGGGATGAATTCTTGAACGTGGAAATCTTTAACCATATCAAGGAGGCGCAAATTCTGGCCGCCAAATGGAGGAAAGCCTATAACGAGGAAAGACCTCACAGTGCGTTGAACTACATGACACCGGCCCAGTTCGCGGCCAATCCTTGGGGCGCCGACTCCGCCTCGCTTCACTCGGCTTCGCCGATGCCCCAAGGACCAGTGACGGAAATCCGGGAACCATGAAAAAACTCTCATAACTACTGGACCAAAAACTGGGGGCTTGACACATCGCCTCCAGGCAGTATCCCTAATTCCGATGACGTCCGGCGTCGGGAAGCCGATGGTGTCTTGTGCGAATTGGCGCTCGCGGCCAACGTATCATCACAGTTCCGTTCCCGGAGGTCCATAACTCTGATGGCGGCCTTGAAACTCTTTTGGAGGCACTCGGCTATGAACAGACAGATGATTCTACGTTTCTGGGTGGCATTGCCCATGGGATTGCTTCTCCTCCTGTCGGGGGGATCCGCCTACTCGGGCCCGGCCAAGATCTCTCCCAACCTTCAAAAAGTCATTTCCGTCAGCTCGGATCTCTTCCCCCGAGACTTGGAGGCGCCCAAAGAGCCGGGGCCGGAAACTCGAGTCATTATCCAGGCACTATGCACGGATTCCCAACTCATACACGCCGGGCTCCAGCTTTCCAGCCGCATCGGAGACGTCATCACGGGAACGATAAACGTTACCCGTATCCCCGCATTGGCATCGCTGTCCTGCGTTCAATTCATGGAAGCACCGGCTCCCGTTCGCGTGTATATGGACAAGAGCTACCCCGCCATCCAGGGAAATCAGTTTCGTTCCGGCGGCGCAGGTTCCTACCTGGGACTCACCGGCCGTGATGTACTCATTGGCATCATCGATACCGGGGTCGACTTTTCGCATTCCGATCTCCGGGATGCAGAAGGCGCCCGAATTCTGTGGTTGTGGGACCAAACCGTGGACCTCGCTCCCCCCACGTCGTTTACATACGGAAACGAGTGTTCGAAAGCCCAGATCGATGCCGGCTCATGTACCCAGGTGGATCTGAGGGGGCATGGAACCCATGTGGCTGGAGTGGCCGCTGGAAACGGCGTGGGGACGGGGAACGGGTTCCCATCGGAACGGTACGTGAGCGCAGCGCCGGAAGCCGGCCTCATCGTGGTGAAAGCCAGTAACTCGGGAATCTTCGAGTCCGATCGGCTTATCGACGCCATTTCCTATATCACTCAGCGGGCCAAGGAACTGGGTAAACCCTTGGTGGTGAATCTGAGCTTGGGCACTCAGTTCGGTCCCCATGACGGTACATCTCTCCTTTCCCGAGCCGTGGACCTTGCATCCGGCCCCGGCAGGATTTTCGTGGTTTCTGCAGGAAACGACGGGAATAATGCCCCGGATACTCACCCTCAACCCCACCTGCACGCCATGGGAACTCTGCCCGACACAGTGACCATTCACCTCCCTTCCTGCCGCAATGAGGGCGCCAACAATGATATTCTGGCCATAGACATCTGGTACTCGGGGAAGATGTGTATGGAGATAGTGCTTACAAGCCCCAATGGATATGTCCACCGCGCATCCACAGGAGAAACCAACGACGAGTTCCTGCGGTGGACCGATGACGGTTATGTCTATATCAACAACGCCGTCGGCGGAACGAACCCGAATAATTTCGATCATGAAGCGCTTGTGCAGATTTTCGATTTCTTTGACAAGAACGCTTCAGGAGAACGCGTTCCCGCCCCGGGAACCTGGACCCTGGAACTCCAAAAGACCTGCAATGCTCAAGATGAAACGTATCATCTGTGGATATTTGACAACCAATTCTGCCGGGAGGATTTCGGCATTACATCGTCGAATCGTTCCAACACGCATCTCGTGGCCAGTCCCGGAGACGCCCTACGGGCCATCAGTGTGGGGGCCTTCACGGCCCGAAATCAGTGGACCGACGTGAGCGGGCGTACGATAACCGAACCGGATATCTTGGGGGGCTTGGCCTTCTTTTCCAGCCCGGGTCCTACCAGGGACGGCCGGGTGAAACCGGACCTGAACGCACCCGGTAATCTGGTGATCTCCACTCTCAGCGAGAAGGCCGCTTTCGAATACCCGGTGGAACGAATTGCCGAAGACGGAGTGCATGCCCTTGTAAAGGGCACCAGCTTCTCAGCCCCGCACATCACCGCCGCAGTGGCCGTGCTTCTCCAAATCGACTCGGAAATGGACCCTTCCCTGGCACGGAGTCTGCTCATCGGTTCCGCCGAATCCGACGTATTCACCGGAATCGTCCCGAATTCCGCCTGGGGTTTCGGCAAGGTCAACATTCTGGAAACCCTGAGGATGTCGCCTCCCCCGGGTCCCGCAATCACCCGGATATCCCGAATATCCGCTACGACGGCCGAAATCTATTGGGGTGAGCCCATGGTTCCGGCGACATACATTCTGCTGGATCGAAAAGAGGAAGACAACGGCGGATGGGTGCGAGTCGCCGCCTTGCCGGGAAGCGAAAGAAGCTTTCGGGACGAGGGACTGACCGGCGGCTCGGTCTATCTCTATAGGGTGGCTGCGGTGTTCAATCAACTTGAGTCGACATTCAGCACGGAACAGCCCGTTTCATCCGAAGGAAGCTCAAGCGGGGGCGGAGGTGGAGGCTGTTTCATTCAAACGCTTACAACCCATTGACTGGAATAAGGAATCATCTCAAGAACATGGAAAAGTCGAGGCTTAGCATTACCGATGTTCCCGGTATACGGGTGGGACACTGTTCCAATTACGAGGGCATGACCGGGTGCAGTGTCGTGCTTTGTCCTGAGGGAACCGTGGGAAGTGTGGACATCCGAGGATCCGCCACGGGCACGCGTCAAATCGACGGTCTGTTTCACCGCCACGCCGTTCCTTCTCTCAACGCAGTTATGATCGCCGGTGGAAGCGCCTTCGGCCTGGACGCGGGAGGCGGCGCCATGCGTTATCTTGAAGAGCGAAAAATCGGTTTTGACGTTGTCGTGACGCGGGTACCGATTGTACCCACAGCCATTCTTTTCGACCTCGCCTTCGGGAGATCCGACGTACGACCCACCACGGAAATGGGATACGAAGCTTGCGCCAATGCTTCCGAGGACGTGCCCATGGGCAGTGTGGGCGCAGGCACCGGTGCAACCATCGGTAAATTTTTCGGAGTGGCGCAGGCCACCAAGGGCGGGTTAGGCGCCTATAGTCTGCGGATCCCACCGGACGTGACGGTGGGTGCACTGGTTGCGGTGAATTCTTTCGGCGATGTTCGAGATCCTCTTTCCGGCCGTATTCTCGCCGGCGCAAGAAAATCGTCCGACTCCACGGAATTCGTGGATACCCGGGCATGTTACTTGTCCGGTCTCCAGCGCAAAGGATTCGCCCATATAAGCAATACCACCGTGGGGGTGGTCTGCACGGATGCCCGGTTGACCAAGATCGAAGCCGCACAAGTGGCCCGCATGGCTCAAAACGGGCTCGCCAAGGTTATATCCCCCGTGCACACCCCTTTTGATGGTGATATCGTCTTCGTCCTATCCACCGGAACCAGGGAAGCGGACGTGAGCGCCTTGGGGCTGGCGGCGGAAACCGCTCTCGCCCATGCCGTGTTGAGAGCGGTGGGCGCGGCGCACGGCCTGGGTCTTCTGCCCGCCTCTTCCGATCTCGGATCTTTGCCTCCCGCCACAGCTTAATCGTTGCGGCTTGACAGCAAATAACGTTTTTTCCGGATCATCAACTGATTGAGGAGACTATCATGAAAGCGGTGCTGTTCAACGGAAGTCCTCGAAAGGACGGAAATACCGCCCAAGCCCTGGCTCTTTTCGAATCGATCCTTCAGGAGAACCATGTGGATACCGAAATTCTCCGCATCGGCGGAACCGGCCTTCGCGGCTGCATCGCCTGTTATAAGTGCCTCGAGAAGAAGGATCACAGGTGTCATGGAATAAAGGATGACCCCCTGAACGAGTATCTGGAGAAAATGAAAGCGGCGGACGGCATCGTCATCGGCTCACCCACCTACTTCGGAAACATCTCCGCCGATGTGAAAGCGCTTATCGATCGATGCGGCTTTGTGTCCAGGGTAAACGGGTTCATGCTTCAGCGGAAAGTGGGCGCCGCCATCTCGGTAGCCCGGCGGGCCGGAGCCGTTCACGCACTGACGTCCATTCATCACTTCTTTTTGATCAACGACATGATGCTGCCCGGATCCACCTATTGGGGGTTGTGCCTGGGCCTCAAACCCGGAGATATTCAAAACGATTCGGAGGGCCTGGAGAGCATCAAGAGGATGGCGGCCAACACGGCCTGGATGATCCATAAGCTGAGGGGATAGGCTCCGGCGCCGGGTATTTTCCGTGAAGTGGACGGCGTTGATCGTGGGAGCCCGTTTCGAGCAAGAGGGATTACAGGCGTTTCCTGACCGAATTGGTATCAGACGACGTCAAACAGGTTCACTAATTCTCCCTTTCGTACGTCAAGAAGCCCGCGATCCGTCAGGCGGATAAACGGAAGGCCGGTGAAGCAAAGGGTCTGGAAAGTCATGAAAGGCCGCGTTACCGAGCATCCCAGGCGGCGGATCGCCTGTTCGACCTGATCCATGTCCGCTACAATCTGCGGGAGCGGCGCTTCGCTGAGTATACCCCCTACCGGAAACGGACAGGACGCCAGTACTTCTTCCTGGTTCACCACGAACACGCCTCCTCCTTCTGAAATGAGACGGTTTACGGCTGTGGCCATGTCCGTGTCGGAAACTCCCACGACCAGAATATTGCAGGTATCCCAAATCAAGGACGTGGCCAAGGCGCCGCTTCGGATGCCGGCGCCATGAAGAAATCCCACACAACCCTTGAAATCGGGAGAAGATCGATCGATCACAGCCATCTTGAGCAGATCTCTATCGGGATCACACCTCACGAACTCTTCGTCCGTACGGTATTCCATCAAGACTTCCCGGGTAATGGTTTCATTGACCAATGAAACGGCTCGAATCCGGAATCTCGAATCGGGAGGAGCCACACGCAGTTGTTCCGGATGGACGGTCTGCGTGCGAATACTTCCCCTGGTAACCTCCGGATACCGGAACGGTCGGATCGAAACCATCCATTCGTCGTGACGAATCGTTTCCCGGCCCGCCACCCAAACACTCAGGCAACGGAAATCATTCAGATCTTCCACCAGAACAAAATCTGCATACTTCCCCGGTGATACAGCCCCCATGTCCCTCAGTCCAAAATACAGGGCCGGGTTGAGCGTCGCCATCTGAACGGCCTCGATCGGCGGGCATCCCGAGCGAACCGCCTTGCGTATCAGTTCCATCATGGCGCCTTTCTCGATGAGCTCATCTGGAGAAACCAAATCCGTGGTAAGCATGAAGTTTCTCAAGTCACGCAGCTCTCGCAGCAATGGTGCGATGGCTTCCAGTTCCTTTCGGATGTATCCCTCCCGGATCTGAACGGCCATACCCAGACGCAATCGCTCCAAAGCCTCCTCCGGCCCGGTGGCTTCATGACAGGAACCGACGCCGGAAGCGGCATACGCCGCCAAACGCTCGCCCCGGGCCCCCGCCGCATGTCCCTCACACGTCTTCCCGAGAGACCGGGCTGTGACCGAATGGTGGAGAAACCGAGGATCCAGAGCGAGGGCTCGGGGCCAATAGGTCTCCCCCACTCCCACTACATCGTGTCGGCGGATCATACGATCGAACTCTTCCCCACTAAACCCGCGACTGGTCTCCAACTCCGGGAAGGGGGGCGCCAAGGCCGGAGTGAGGAAGTAAAACCTGAAGGGCAGTCCCCGACAGGAAGCCAAGAAGTATTTCACACCATCATATCCCAGCGCATTGGCAATCATTGCCGTCTCGGTGACGGCGCAGGTGTTGCCGCCCTTAAGGGCGTACTTGACGAATTCCGGGCACGTGAACATGGAATCCAGATGCGTGTGGCCGTCGATCAGTCCGGGAAGCGCATAGGCGCCGGCCGCATCCGTTACGAGCGTTTCCGGTCCGATGCGACCTCCGGCATCTTTCCCGACATGGGCAACCCGTTCCCCCAGAATTCCGATGACACTATCCCGCTCGATCCGACCTGTATACACGTTAAGTACATGGACGTTCACAATAACGGAATCCAGGGTGAGCTTTCCCAAGGCTGCTTCAATCAATCGGCTTGTTTCTTCGATGGTCATGGTCTTCTCTGGATGGTTGGTCTCTGTCCTCAAACTGCGGTCACATCAAGCCGTTTCTAACAGGTTGGATGGGAATGGTCAATGATGTGCATTCCCGGTGCGCCTTCAACGCTCCTTCTTCATGAATCACGCCGAGAATCCGATTGATTCCGGGATCCAATCTGCTACACTTTGAGGAATACGATACGGAGCCTGTATTCATGACAAGGGTTATCCTGCTTATTGTGATCGTGAGCGTCTTGACGCTCATGATACGGCCGCTGTCCGCTCAAGCCGAGGAATCCGCAACAGTGGGATTGGGAAAACACGTGGGTGTTTCCCTCGTTCGATTGTACCAGGGATTTCTTTCGCCGTTCATGATCCATTGCTGTCCCATGTGTCCGAATTGCTCGAGCTACGCCTTGCAGGCTCTTGAAAAACACGGTCTCTTGATGGGATGGTTCATGGCCGTGGATCGTCTGCTCCACGAAGCCGGTGAGGTGGAAAGGAGTTCCTCCGTGTTTTTCGACAGGGGGGCGCACTGCGTATACGACCCCGTGGTAAATAACGATTTCTGGTGGGCCCGAGATTCTCCTGAAATCACCCCGGATGAAGCAGCGGACCTTGCGCGGGACCTGCTTCCCTGAATCCCATCGCTGCACACGGAATTCGTGAGGAGGAAAAGCCCTTGTGGATGGTGCTTCTGGCTGTTCTTTTGTCCGCCCAGACGGCTCAGGTGGAGGCGTCCGGACCCGAATACCCTCCCACCGAAATTCTATCCTTTGCGGACGAATTGTATCGGCGCGGGGATTTCCCGTCGGCCCGTATGGAATATGAGCGCTTTCTGTTCCGTTTCCCCGATCATGCCGGTGCACCGGAAGCCCAAGTCGGCAAGGCTCGATGCCTCTTCTGGATGGGGGCCTACAACGCCGCCCTGGAAGGATTTAAACAACTCGCTCGGGATCATCCGGAAACGCCCGTGGGACTCGAGGCGGCTCTCATGACGGCCCGGTGTTATTTCATAATAGGGGAAACGCACGCCGCCGCCGCACTATACGAAAGAATGATTCAACAGAGCGCCCTCGCCTCTCCGGCATACAGGGCTCATTTTGATTTGGGATGGATGCATCTCAAAGAGAGCCGCTGGAGTGAAGCCCGGAAGCATTTTGAGCACACCGAAGCCGAAAGTCCTCTGGCTTTCGCAGCCGAGAGACTTTCGGCGCAATTGACCCCTCTTCCTGAGCTTGAACGGAAGTCGCCGCAAGCCGCCGGAGTGCTCTCGGGAATCCTCCCCGGTGCAGGCCAACTTTACTGCGGCCAACCGAAGGATGCGGCACTGGCGTTCTTTCTCAATGCGGTATTCATCTTCGCCTCCTACCAGGCGTTTCAGAAAGACATGATCGTCCTGGGTGGATTCTTGTCTCTCGTGGAAATGGGACTTTATGGGGGCAACATCTATAATGCGGTAAACCACGCTCATAAGGCAAATCAACGAACTCAGGAGGAGTACCTGCGCTCCTTATGGCAGGCTTCCAAACTCACTTTGAAGTTGCCCTATGAAGAAGAGAAATGGTATGGTCTTATGCTTCACATTCGCTTCTAGCAGCTCGTTGATAAACCGTATTTCGGGCAAGCATCCCGTTCATTCAAACCGCACCTTGGGTCTTGCCGGCGTGCCGGCTAGATGCAGGCGGATTCGGTCAAAAGGCAATCGCAATCTCTCCTGCACGGAAGCATTCAACGATGCTTCCACGTTCAAGTCCAGAATACTCTCCTTCCATGGATCCTGAGGAACGATGTTCCCACGAATAAGTGCGGTTACATCCGAAGACTTGACCTCCAGGTTCCGAATTCTCAGGCGCCCTTCCCCAAAAAGAAGAGAGAGCAAACCCAGGTCGATGTCCAATGGATCCAGAGGGATGAGGAATGTCTTAAGACCTCGAACAGTTCCGGAAACAAGCGTGAAATCACCCTGACCGGCGCCTTTTCCCACTCGATGGGGATCGCACTCATAAGAAACCGTACCGTTCAATCGTCCTTCCATCTTTAAAGGCAGGAATCCGTTATCCGGATTCCATAAGGACAGATCAATATCTTTCAACGAGGACTCGAACTCGACCCGATCCATCCCTCTTCGCATACGGAAGGAGCCTGTAGTCAATCCGCCGTAAGGATCCGTCCGGAACGAGAAGTGAAACATGCTGGACAGGAGAGAGGAGATGCTCACACGCACATCCAGATGGGGCAATGAGGCTATCTTGAAGGTCCCGTCCGGAAGCAGAAGATCCAGCTCCACCCCGGAAGTCGAGAATCGTAACGGCACATAAGAGGGCTTGATGGATTCCGAACGAATTCGCAGCGACGTCTCACGCTCCAAGTTGGAGAATACCTGCTGTTTTACCTCTTCGTAAGGAAACTGACGATAGAAGCCCCATGCCACCACCACGAGGCCGAAGATCACTGAACCTGTCACCATAAAGAACGAACGCATGGATATCTTCCGCAGCTTCATGCCTTTTGTAACGTCACGACTCTGAATGTAACGTTGATCAGGTTTGGACTGGTATAAACGGGCTTGAATTGAATCGATTCGATCCGGAGCAACTTGTCCGAGTATTCAATATGATACAGGTATCGAATAAGACTCCCCAGACCTACGTTCTTTAGACTCACTTCGAGACCCAAACGACTCAACCCGCCCGAGCTGAGGGAATCCATGGCAGGCAGGGGCCGCATGTATTGAATATGCTTCTCAACCCCCGCTCTCCGCGCCAGTTCCTCGAGGTGGCGAAACATAGAGAACTCGGGACCCCGTTCCGCCAACTGCTGAAGCATCCGCCGGCGATCTCGCTGAATCACCTTCCACTCCCTTTGGAGATCCAGAATTCGCCGAAGTCCTTCTTTTTGAACCTGTATGCGTGCCTCCATGGCATCGACCCGCTCCATGGCGGGATGGATGAGTCCGATATAGCTCAGGGCCGACAGTAAAAAAACCGCACCGGCGCATATCCAGATTTTTTCTCGTTGGCTGACTCTCATACGCATTCCTCAGCCATCCCGTTTCCGGGTAACTTTCAGGTTGAATTCGATGACCTTTCCGTAGCTGCCCACTCCGGCCCCTTCAACCTGGACATCGGCAACCGCCGGGATATCCAGCAAACGATCCTTGAGGATATCGACCGATTCAAAGGATCCTGCTTCTCCCGTGATTCTGAACTGTTCGGCATCCATGGAAAGATCGGTGACACGAATCCCTGACTCGGGAGGAATTCGGTGGCTCAAGGCGGCAAGAAGATCCAGCATACGCATTCTCTGGGGGTGGAATCCCAAAGCGAGAAGCTCTGTGCGGGCTTCTTCAATTGCGGAGGCCATCTGGTGAAGCTCGTTCACTACGATCCGTGATTCGGGGAAGGTTTCCGTATACACGGATCGAATCTTCCGATCGATGAAAGCCGCCTCCCGTTCCCGATGATCAATCTCCAACCAAAATCGAACACTTGCCGTGAGGAGGATCACCGCCGTAAGTACGGCCAAGGAAATCAACTTACCTCGCATCAGGGTGCTCGTCTTTCGGAACGCGAATTCTTCCTGCCGGAAGTCTACGCGTTGGTGTAGCGGCTTCAAGGCGGAAAGGCTTGTCCCGAGAATGGAGGCAAACTCCGGGGCGCGGCGGAAGTCTTCCCCGTCGACTCTATGGGGAATGCTCTCCAGCGGATTCCATATCCTGCAAGGCACGCCTGTAGCTGTTTGAAATTCTTCAGCCAGACCGGGCACGGAAGAGTGGTCACCCGTCAGGATGATCTCGGCCGGGGGGCTTTCGCGATGCAGGAGGGTCAACCCGATCTCCCGGACTACCCGAGATAGTGCAGACTGCCCGACAGGGAGGGAGTCCGATCCTGAATTCCGTTCCCCGGAGGAATGGTCTTCGCCGGTACTCGAATCCAGCCCACCGGTTATTCCGGCCAACGAACGCGCCATCCTTGGTCCGTAGCCATCAAACTCAACTAAATGAACGCTTCCACCTCCCAGGTCCACGATGACCCGTTCCTCGTCGCCGCTTCCTGGGTCGCCCAACCCTGCAAACGCAAAATAAGCTCCCAGGTTGCAGGCTCCCACAAGCCTGGGATCGAGAGAGGATCGGTGAAACGATTCGATGCAGTGGCTGATGTCGCTTCGGCGAACAGCCGAGGCCAGCAATTCCGTCGGATTTCCTCCCGGCAACCTGCGCCGGAGGATAAAATCGACCACCACGGATTCTATATCCACCGGAAGGTGAGATTCCATCTCGTACTTGACCAATGAATCACCATGCTTCGCCCTAAATCCGGGAACCGAGAGCATCCGGGTCATCACCCGGTCACCCCCGATCCCCGTCACGATCCAATCGGGTACTTTGGACCAGGAACGTTTAACGAGTTCCAAAGCCTGAGAGAGCCCTCCGTCGCCTTCCGCCTCTCCGAGTGGAGAAAGGGGAATTCGAGAAAACGCGGAGACGTGGAAACCCCGCAACGTCACGGAAAGTGTAACGGTCTTCAAGACATGCTGCGCCAGTTCCACGCCCATGATCTCTGAAGGTCCGAACAGGTTCTTCATGGACCGATTCTCCAATACACGGGAGTGATCCTTCCCAAGGTTCGGTTCACAACGGCGTGGAGTTCCATATTGGCGGAACCTTCTCCGGCGTAAACCTCGATGGAGAAGTAGGTGCTTTTCACGGTGAGCATGGAAAGAATACGAGAGTATAACATCGCGTCCACGCCTGCCACCCGTTTCAGGTCCTGGCTCTTCTCGAACGGCGATTCAGCGCGGTTCCCGACGATGGCGTGGGTGAGGGTCTCATCCAAAGCATCGTCGAGTGTTCGAAGAATCTCTGCCGGAGCTGTGTTGATGTTGATTCTTCCATCCGAATGAATCGTCAGAAACCGCGATAAACCGGGCGACTCCTGGTTCCCGAACAGGAGTTCCCTCGTCCAGCCCCTGATGAGCAAGAGCTGGTTTAACGTCTCCAAAGGACCATTTGGGCAAGCATAGGGAGGAGTTCGTTGGGAATAATAGCTTCTTTCGGCCCCCCCCGGTCTGACTTCGTCATCGGAATCCAGCCAATCCAAGAGAGACTCCACTGGTTGATCGTCCAGGCCGAGCACTTGGAACAGGCGGCGAAGCTGCAACTCCCTCCCCTCTCGGACACGACCCCGGTCGTCCACGATCAGGTTCAAATTGAGTTTCGTATTCTCATCGGTCACCGTTCCATTTACCCTGCCCGATATGGAAAGCAGCGACATACCCAAAGGCAGAAGATCGCTCCGTGCCCATAAGTCGGTAAGCGCATCGTAATCGTTGGTATCCCGTTGGAGTGCTCCGACACCCACCTCGTATCCGCTTTTCAGTAAACGATACGTTTTCAGCCGATCCTCAATGTGCCCTGAAAGCGCAAGTTCCACTCGGGTCCCATAGCTGAAATGCGTCGCCAGGGACACCAGGATCGCTACGATCAGAAGTACGATAACCAGGGCGGTTCCCTTCTGCAGATGCGAATCAGAGGACACCAGGCGGCAATGACCATCCCGATGCAAATCGGTGTTCCGTTTCATCAGTACCCACTAAGGAGAAGTTCAACTCCACCCTGCGAGGCAGCCGTCCTTTTCCATGACCTTCCGAGGAGTTCCAGGTGGTGTGGGAGCGCCCTTGCGAATCGAACCATCTCAAGTCAAAACTTGCGATACGTTCCCCAAGAACCAAATATCGCTCCTGCGGCATCCGCTGCATCCTGGGAAAAGGATCATCGTACCTTCTCAGAGAGAACAACCCGGTGTGTTGGTCTTCCACCAGCACGTATTTAATATGTGTCAGATCCAGTCCCAGGGTCCGTTCCGTGAGCGCCAGATGGGTGGTCGAACTGAACGAAAGCGTGGGAAAAGACCGCGCACCGCCGCTCTGCACATCGCACACGAAAGGCCGGCGCACCGTGATGCCTGAATCCGACTCGTCCACCAAAACGGAATGCGACAAGGTGGCGCACGACAGGTCCAAAAAGAGCCGGTCCAGAATCACCCGTGCACTTTGGTAGACCTCCGAGTCCTCTCGGACTGCCGATATTCCGCTCGCGATCGAAGAAAAAACCGCGTAGGTGGCTGTAAGTATTACGGATAGAACAGCAAGCGCAACGAGTACTTCGAGAAACGTGTATCCGCCATGCAGCCCGCTGGGCACTCGGGGACAACCCGAGAGACGTTCCGGGAGAAAATTCCCCTTTCCTGCTTGCATTTCCGGCTCATACCCTCAGAAAAACCCGGTCAGTTCCACATAGCGTTCCGCTTCTCCCTGCCGCCATGATACTCGGACGCTGGCTTCCCGGACAATGCCGACCATGGGTGAAGTGGTAATATGCACCGACCAACGAAACCTGGAAAATGCCTCTCCTTCAAAGCCGCCCGTACGCATCCCTTCATTTCCCGGGCCATATACCTCCAGTTCGGACATCTTGCCCTGAGCCAGCCACGAAGCCGCCATGCGCATGCGGGCCTCCTCGACCGCGGCCAACGTCTCGGTCTGAATCTTAACTACTGCAAGGAGAGTCACGGCCATAACGGCCAAAGCGATCATGACTTCCAGCAGCGTAAACCCGTGTTCAACCAAGCTCCTCTCGCACCACATAGCCTTCCTGAACACGCACGATACCTCTTACCGGATCGACGAACAGGGTCATGGTTTCCAGGTTGTCTTCGACCAAATGGATATCGGCTGGTTCCACCAGCCCCTGGGGAGTGAACCTGATGGTTGCCCGTCCCTCGGATACCATACCGCTCCCCAGGGTAATGACATCTCGGAACCGAACGGACACGGGAAGATAGTGGAGTTCCGCCAAGTCCTCGCGTGGCCCAGGCTCCGAGAGCAGGGACGCATCCTGACTCAACCAGTAACGGGCATTCTTCAGATCCAGATGGAGATATAAGTCCTGTCCGCCTGTTGCAGCCAAACTCCGGGCGTACGCGATGGTTTGACTGATAGCCCGCACCGCACCGTCCATACGGCTGGAACGCAAGAAATCCTCCAGCCGCGTGCTGCCCAGCATCAGGAACAGGGATAGCAGGAACAGCACCAGCATCACTTCGAGAAGAGAAAAACCGCCTTTCAGCCGCGGAACGACATGGGAATGATCATGTCTCTTCCCGTGAACATTCCTGGTAGCGGCACGCACATGAGGAGGATTCAAGATGCGCCCCCGGCGCAAAAGGGACCACCCGACCGTTGGATCGTCAGTGGACGAGATACGCTCAAGCGTATTTCCCAACCCGATTTCAACAAGATTTGGAGAATCCGACTTCCCTCGATTCTCCAGGAAACGCAAACGAGGAAAATCGCCTGCCGCAGCAACAAAACCGAAGCCGCCGGTTCCCAAGTACGCCGCCCCTCGGAATGACTTGTCGAAGTCCCGCCGCCTTTGGAATCCGACGCCGGTTCTCAAGCTGACGAATACCGCCCGTTATGAGGGCTACATGCCCGACACTTCGGCATATGAGAAGCTTTTTCTCTTCAAGAACGGGGAGAGGATCCTCATATGGACCAATCAAGGGGACAGGCCGCTTCCTTACCGGCCGGTCAGGACTCCGCTTCCCAATTGGTGACGTCCCGATCGCGACCTTCTCCTCCGTCCTTGCCATCCGGTCCGGGAGACCACAGGTCATAGTCTCTGTTCCGGATTCCCGGGCTCAAGTACCTGAAGTCGTTACCCCATGGATCTTTGGGAACCCGTTCTTTATCCAGATATCCGCCCTCGCGCCATTTAAGTATGGTACGCCCTGTTTCAGGTTTTCGCACAAGCGCTTCCAGGCCTTGTTCGGTTCCCGGATAAAAGCCGTTATCCAGGTGGAACAGTCTCAGGGCGTTCTCCAGGGTCTCGATCTGCAGCCGCGCCTTTGTACGGCGCGCCTCTTCCGGTCTGTCCATGACGCGTGGGATGATCAACCCCGCCAAAACCCCAAGTATAATAACGACCACGAGCAGCTCGATCAGGGTAAAACCGCTCTGAAGTTCACGCGTAGCATCCCTGTTATAATCCTTGCGCGGCATTGTGTATTCTCCTGCAATGGTAGGTAGTAATGCGCCCGAAATGAGCCGACCGGCCGGTGTCGTCACCGAATCCCGTGGCTCATCTCGAAGATGGGGAGAAGCACCGCCACCACGATGAAGCCTACCGCCAGACCCATACCCAGAATCATTACAGGTTCCAGAAGCGCCACCAGAAGAGCCAAGCTCCCGGAAACCTCCTTTTCATACGAATCCGCCACGTGGATCATCATTTCCTCCAACGCACCGCTCTTCTCCCCCGAATGAATCATGTGCACCGCCATGGGCGGGAACAGCCCGGTCCTCTTCAAGGGATCACTCAGGGAAGCACCCTCTCCCACTCGGATTTCCACTTCCTCTATGGCTCGAACAAACACGGGATTCCCCACCACGGAACGAGCCACCCGCAGACCGCTCAGCAGAGGCATACCGCTGTTCAGCAGGACTCCGAGCGTGCGGGCGAAGCGGGAGACCATGAGCCACGTCTCCATAGAACCCACCACCGGCAGACGAAGCATCAATCTACCCTTTATGAGTTTTCCTTTGGGCGACCGGTTCAATCGAGCCCAAAAAAAGACGACGACGCCCACCAGGATGATCCCTACCCACCAGTACCGCTGAATGCCGCCCGTTACCTTCATCATAAGCGTAGTCGGCCAAGGCAACCGCTGGCCTGTTTCACGAAACAACTCCGTAACTTGAGGGATCACTACCGCCATGAGGAAAATGAGGACGCCGGACCCGACAACGAACATGAATAAAGGATATGCCAGGGAGGTCCGGATCTTGTTCTGCAGCTCCATCCTGGATTCCATCAACTCCGCCAACCGAGCCAAAACGATTTCCAGTCCGCCTCCCGACTCTCCCGCTCGGACCATGTTGACCTGCAACTCGTTGAATACGTTCGGGTGCTCGGAGAGAGCCTCCCACAGGGGCTTCCCTTCAAGAACTCTTTCCCGGACTCTTCGTAAGACTTTTTGCAGTAAAGGCTGATCCGTCTGCTCCAGAAGTGCGTCAAGACTTTCGACCAGAGGAAGTCCTGAATTGACGAGCGTTGCAAACCGGCGGAAAACCACGGCCAAATCACGGTTGCTCACACGACTCAGATGAATGCGGATTCGCCGTCCACGCGAACGACGCCCCGCCACTTCCTTTAGTTCAATGGTTCGGAGACCGCGTCCTCTGAGAACATTCCGGGCGGCGGCAGGACTGTCCGCATCCAGGACTCCTTTAGTCTTTTTCCCGGTTTCATTGATGGTTACATACTCAAAAACCGGAGCCATGGATCACTCCTGGGTGACGCGGAGAACTTCTTCCACCGACGTGAGCCCCGCCGATATCTTACGAATTCCGTCCTCTCTTAGAGTGACCATTCCTTTCGATACGGCATATTTCTTGACTTCGGAAGCGTCGGAACTTCGGAGAACGAGCCGCCGGATGGAGTCATCCAATACGAGAATCTCATTAATGCATGTGCGTCCCAAGTATCCCGTGCCGAAACACGCATCGCATCCCGAACCGCGGTACAATCGAACACCGGCGTCGGGATTCGCGTTCATGCCCAGCTCATGCAGAACTTCCGGTGCGGGTTCGTCCGGACGCCTGCAATGGGAACACACCAGGCGAATCAGCCGTTGAGCCATAACCGCCTGAACGGAAGAAGTGATCAAGAACGGTTCTATACCCATGTCGACGAGGCGGGTCATGGCGCTGGACGAGTCGTTGGTATGCAGGGTGCTAAAGACCAAGTGTCCTGTAAGCGATGCCTGAATGGCGATTTCCGCGGCTTCCCGGTCCCGTATTTCTCCGATCATGATGACATCGGGATCATGGCGCAGGATGGATCTCAACCCTGTGGCAAAGGTGAGACCGATCTTGGGGGCGACCTGAATTTGGCCGATTCCCTGAAGTTGATACTCGATGGGGTCCTCCACCGTGACGATGTTCTTATCCCTGGAGTTGATGCGGCTTAATGCGCTGTAGAGTGTGGTGGTTTTACCGCTCCCCGTGGGCCCCGTAACCAGAATGATCCCGTGACTCTTGCGGATCAGCTTCTCGAAAGTCCTCAGAGCATCCAGTGAGAATCCGAGTTCCGTCAATTCGAGAAAGGCGGACTTCTTGTCCAGGAGTCTGAGAACCACCCGTTCACCGAACAGGGTCGGAATCACCGAAACCCGGATATCGATGTCTCGATCCCCGATCTTGATCTGAATGCGGCCGTCCTGGGGCAGTCGTTTTTCGGCAATGTTCAAATCGGCCAGTACCTTGATCCGGCTGACCACGGATGGATGCAATCTCCGTTGCAGCGTGAGAACCTCGTACAAAACCCCATCCACTCGATATCGAATCTGCACGTCGGACTTGTAGGGTTCGATATGAACGTCACTGGCTCTGCGCTTCACCGCCTGCGTCAAAACCATGTTGACCAAACGAATAACAGGCGCTTGACTGGTGGAATCCAGTAAGTCTTCCGCCTGGTGTAGTTCCTCGAGAATTTTGTCTTCCTCGGCCTGCTCATCCAAGTCTTCAATCAGGCGCCGTGTGGATTCCTCGTCCTGATGCATCAATATCTGAATGATTCTTTGAATCTCCCACCGCGGAGCCAGCACCAATTCGTATCGATCGCACCGGAGGGCATGAGCTACGTCGTCAAGAGCCAGGACATTCTCCGGATCCGACGCAGCCAACTGCAGGATTTCCCGGTTGACGGACAAAGGCACCACATTGTTTTTCTTCAAATATCCAAGAGAAAGATCCCCAACAGCCCCCCGGGTAAACGACGTTTCGAGTTCAAGGGAAAACCGGCAACCCAAAGCGCCCGCCAGTAAGCTCAAAGCCTCTTCTTCTTCAAGTTCTCCCACCCCGGTGAGAATATCCAAGAGGTTCCCCTCGCATTGAACAAGCTTCTGCCGCATCTGGCCATCCCAGCGAGGATTCTCCATCAGGCGTTCCAGCAAGAATGATTTCATCGGATCTCGTCGGCGGTTTCCACTTGATACCGCCGTCCTGTGTTTCCAGGGTTGACCCGAAACCCACTAGTTGGAGGAATTCGTGGATTCCGGCTCCTCCTTCTTCGGTTCCGGTTTCCCGGCTGCAAAAGGATCCAGCCCGCGGCCTACGATACCCTCCTGTTTGGAAATGGCGTCTCGGATTTCATCGTCCTTTCGCTGGGAGAGCGCCCTCACTTCTTCCGGCTCCTTCACGATATGGGGTGTGAGAAACACCAGCAAATTGGTCTTTTCGGACTGCCGTGACTTGGCCTTAAAGGCCCATCCCAGAACCGGGATGTTTCCCAGACAAGGGACCCGGCTTTCATCACCCCGCTCCAGGTCCTGGATCAAACCTCCCAGGACCACCGTCTCTCCATCTCGGACGATTACCGTGGTCTTGGCGGAACGCACATTGGTCACGGGCGCCAGGATCAAGTTGCCCGCCGAATCTCGCGTAGAGTCCCGGATTACGTTTCGAACTTCCTGCTCAATCTTGAGCCGCACCAGCCGGTTTTGATTGATTTGCGGCGTTACCTTAAGAATGACTCCCACATCTCTGTATTCGAACGTACTAATGGCGCGCGAAGTAATCTCCGTCCCCTGGTCGACCCGGGTTTGAAAGGGGATGTTCTGGGCTACTCGAACCTCGGCCTCCACATTGTCCGTGGTCAGAATTTGCGGAGTGGAAAGAATGTTGAAATCTTCGTCGGTCCTGACCGCGTTGATCAGCGCCGAATAGGATGGAAACGTAATCCCGCCGTAGGAAAGAGCTCTTCCGATGACCCCCATGGCCAGTCCCCCGGGCAGCGCAAAGGTGGGTGTCTCCCCCTGCAATCCGGAAAACACGGTTCCCAACGTTCCCCCGGATCCCGCCGTAGCTCCGCCAAACCAGAAGGCTTCCTGATTATCAAAATCGTTTCCCGCGTGCCACTCGACACCTAACCGGAGCGCTTTGTCCGTGGTGACTTCCATAATTAGTCCTTCCACATAGACCATGGAACGCGAGATATCGAGCTTCTCGAGAATCTTAGTCAATTCGGTGAATTCCTGTGGCGAACATCTCAGGATCAGTGAATTGGTGGCGCTGTCCGGTGTTATGGCCACACTGGATGACAGAATCGGGGCAGTGGTCTTCACGGCCGCATCCTGCTTTTCCGCTCCCCGGAGTTCGTTCATAACCTTCGCTAAGTCTTCAGCCACGGCGTGTTTCAGATAATAAACGTGAATATTGTCTTTTCCGGCCGGTGTAGGGCGATCCAGGACAGCCACCAGCTTCTTGACTTGACGCGTGTCATCCTCATTGGCCAAAACGACCAAGGCATTGATCCACTCGATGGGAATCAGTTTGAATTCCTTTTTCAAACCGATCCGTTTCACGGGTCTGGCCTGCTGCTGTTCTTCTTCCAGAAGTCTGGAGAGCTTGTTGGCCAGTTCCACGGCATGGGCATGCTCCAACTCGATGACCGATATTCTGCTTTCGGCTCCGGGCGCATCGATCTCATTGATAATTTGCACCAGCCGGCGGATGTTGGATTGAACGTCGGTGATGATCAGCGTGTTGGATTCGGCGTGGGCGGTCAGGACGCTGGCTTTCGAGATCAAAGGAGCCAAAATGGCCTGGACTTCTGGGGCATTGGCATGCTTCAGGGGGACGAGTTGGGTGACCATGCTGTCCTGACCTCCCTCCGCAGGTTCCCGTCGAGGGATCACCGTCTCCAGCCCTTTGTCCTTGGCGTCACGCAAAGGAACGACCTTAATCACGGCGCCGGCCGGTACTGTGGTAAATCCGTACACTTCCAAAACGGACTCAAATACGCGATACGCTTCCTCGGGAGTAACCTTGGTCGGCGATATGACATTCACCGTACCGCGCACCGCGTTGTCCAATACGAAGTTCTTTCCTGTGAGGGTGCTTATGAACTTCACGAACACCTTGATGTCCACCTCGTCGAATTCAATGGCCACCATGGGCGATTCAGAGCCGGAGCGCGCTGGTTGAGCCGTTGATGACCAAAGCATCAAGACACAACAGACAGTGGTCCATACCAGCGGGAACCTCCTCATCCGTCCTCGCCCTTTATGCATGGCGTTTGATCTCCTTTCGAGATATACAGAGGTCCCCACAACCAAGAACCGGAAAACGGTATCGCATTACTTACTCTCAAGTCAAACCAGACCTGCGTCTGAACGGGTTGTCTCTGAGAACCCAACGAATCACTTCCCGGAACGGCCAGGCAACGGATTCCAAATGACGGAATTGCGGAAATCTGAGATAAGGACCAAGAAACGCACATCAGGTTACTTGAGCTGGTACGTGTGAACCGTGGTGTGCGGACCGCGTTGCAGCTCGAGGGTCAATTCCGACTCCTCCTGAAGCTGCTGATACGCGGCGAAAGCCTGCTCCGGCCTGGTAATCGGCATCCCGTTCACGCTCTTTATGATGTCTCCATTCCGGATCCCCAGACTCTCGATGACGCTTCCCTGTCGAATGTCGCTTACCAGGTATCCTGCGGGTGCTCCGTTCACAAAATAGGGCCGGATCCGCAATTCCGTCATGAATTCATTGATATTACTGATCATGTTCTGGGCTTCAGCTCGATCCACCACGAAAGTGTCGGAGCCGGTTCGACGGGCCGGTCCGGAACTCGGGAGCGAAGGAGGGACAGGAGTCTGCTGCTTGTCCGAACTGCGCTGCAGGTGGGAAGCCATGATCAGAACCTCCTCTTTGCCTGCGCGTTCAAGAAGAACTTCCCGCCAACGAATGGCCTTGATGGTGGCTCCTTGAATCTGGTTCCCCTCCTGGAGGAGTTTCTGCTTTCCGCCTTGAATCTCTTCTCGAATCACCGCGAAAGAATACACCGGATCTTCGGCGACAACCGTACCATGAAGCACCAACTTGAGATCCGTAACGGACGGCTCCTGCATTGAAACATCGCCCTTGGGGGCCGGAACTCCGGGATGCGCGGGAAGAAGCGAAAGTGACTCGGACGGTGTTCCCGGACTGAACACGTTGTGGCGGGCGATGACACTGTATGCATCGATGCCCGGGAGGGCGGGTTTGACTTCGAAAGGCAAAACGGCTGCCGATCGAAAGCTGTCCAAGGAAAGGGTAAGACGAGAAGCCGCCCATTCGGCGCACATACCGCCCAACAGCCACCCCAGTACGGCAAGCAATGTGAAATGAATGGTCCAGAAGTATTTCTTTAGAAGCATGCGTGTATTTAAGAAACCTTGAGGGGAAAAGTCAATCATTTCAGGGTGGCGGGCGGAACACACTCCAGCCCTGAAACAGGCTGTTTAAACGATTTGGACACTCCTCCCATCGAACTTGTATATTATGAACCGAGACGTTCGAATGTTACGCAAAACAACCGTGAAATTCAGACGCGGTAGAGGACGGTCGTCTGCTCGAAGTCCTTGCACCGCAACCTTGGTTGACAAGAAGCAATGGATGCGTTAAGGCCGCCGTCGGGGCCCACACCGTGATGGAAGATCAACGAAATACTCATTTTGAGGACGCGATCCACGCCCTCAGGCAACACCGGGAATCCGCTTCCGTAACGGGTCTGACACGTTCGGGAACCGCTTTTTTCCTCGCCTCCGTGGCCCGCTCCTGGAGCAAACCACTTCTGGTCGTCACGCCCACTGCGGAAGAAGCGGAACGCCTTACAAGCGACCTGCATTTCTTCTTGGATCCTCCCATCGAAAACGGATATCACCCCTTACGGGTATTCTTTCTCCCACCCCAAGACGTGGCCCCCTTTGAGGATGTTGCTCCGCCCGTAGAAGTGTCCGCGAGACGCGCCGAGGCCCTCTATGCCCTTCTTACAGCGGACTCCCCCGTTATTGTGGTTACGACGGCTTGGGGACTCCTGCAGACTCTACCTCCGAAGCAAGAATTCAACCGCCGTGTGGAATACCTGGTAGCCGGTGAAGAGGTGGATCGCGACAGACTCCTGGAGCGTCTGGTTGAGGGAGGATACTACAGGACTCAACTTGTGGAGGAGCGGGGCGACTTCTCCGTTCGAGGCGGTGTATTGGACATTTACGCACCGCTCGCTCAACACCCCGTTCGGATCGAGTTTTTCGGGGATTACGTGGACTCCATGCGGCTGTTCAACGTACTCAGCCAGCGATCTTTCCAGCAGGTGGACGAATGGGTGCTCCTTCCCGTAACCGAAGTGTTCCATACTCCCGAGCACTTGGCCCGCGCCGAAGAACGACTCGGCCATTTCCCTTCTCTTCCCCACACGCAGCGATACCTGGAGTATCTGAAGTCGGGCAGGCTGTTTCCAGGTGCTCAGGCCATTCCTACATTGTTCTATCCCGATTGCGGTTTCCTGCCGGACTATTTGCCCGTTGGGTCGCTGGTGGCATTGCTTGATCCTGAAATGCTTCAGGATCAGGCCATGAGAGGCTTCCGCGAATACGAATCGCGATACCCGAACCTGGGAGATCTCGCACCGTCTGAAACTTGGCGGACCATGCAAACCAAGATCGAGGCTTTCCAGAAGCTGACATTGTCCACGCTCCGCTTTGGTACCGAAGAATCGGGGAACGGCCTGTATTCATTTCGTTCGGAATCGAACCTGGACATCAAGGCGCTGGCGGATTCGAAAGAAAAACAATGGGAACAGAAACGCGTTCTCGTGGATCGTGTGGATGAATGGCTCCAGATGGGCATGGATGTAGTATGGGCATGTTCAACCGCCCGAAGAGCCGCACAGCTCCAGGAATTCTTCCTTCAGGCGGACATTCAGGTCCGCAGAGAAACGGTCCCCTTCATACCCAAAGCAAAATCCGGTGCTGTGCACATCTATGTCGGCACTCTGTCGGAAGGGTTCAAACTGTGGGACGAGCGAATCATCCTGATTACGGATGAAGAATTCCTGGGTACCCGTCATGTGGTCCGCCGCAAAGGCAAGAGCAATGTCGAAGCGTTTGTCAGTTCTTTCGAAGACCTGAATCCCGGGGACTTTGTGGTCCACTCGGATCACGGTATCGGGCGGTATCGGAATCTGATTCAGATGGAGATCGGAGGAATTCCGGGTGAGTTCCTGCTCATCGAGTACCAGGGAAATGACCGGCTGTACATCCCGATCTATCATTTGAAATCCATTCAGAAATACGTCGGAATGGAGGGACACGAGCCCAAGCTGGACCGACTGGGTGGAAAGACTTGGGTTCGGACCAAGAACAGGGTAAAGGAGTCTGTCGAGCAAATCGCCAAGGAATTGGTTGAGATCTATGCGGCCCGTAGCGTTCGGAAGGGTTTTGCCTTTTCCAAGAACAACGGAGAGTTGTCGGAATTTGCCGAAACCTTCGAATACGAAGAAACCCCGGATCAAACCCGGGCGATTGAAGAGGTTATGGCGGACATGGAAAGCCCGCGCCCCATGGATCGCCTGGTTTGTGGGGATGTGGGATATGGAAAAACCGAGGTGGCGTTGCGGGCGGCTTTCAAAGCGGTACTCGATGGAAAACAGGTATGTTTTCTAGTTCCCACCACGGTCCTGGCGGAACAACATCTGAAAACGTTCGGCGATCGTTTCCGGGGCTACCCGATTTCCGTGGACTCTCTCAGCCGCTTCAAGTCTCCTCGAGAACAAAAAGAAATCCTGGAAAAGCTTGCCACGGGGAAGTTGGACATCGTCGTCGGGACACACCGGCTTCTTCAAAAGGACGTAACTTTCAAGGACCTCGGGGTGCTTATCGTTGACGAGGAACAAAGGTTCGGAGTGGGACATAAAGAGAAGATAAAGCAACTTAAGAAGCTCGTGGACGTACTCACTCTGACCGCAACGCCCATACCCAGAACATTGCATATGTCTCTCGCGGGCATCCGGGATCTCACCACTATTGAGACCCCTCCCAGGGATCGCCTCTCCATAAAAACTTACCTGGTCAAGTTCGACGACGAAGTCATCCGGGCGGCCGTCACTCGTGAGTTGCGGCGGGCGGGGCAGGTCTTCTTTGTACACAACGAGGTGCAGACGATTGACCACATGGCGGATCACCTACGCCGCCTGGTTCCGGAGGCCCGCATAGGAGTGGCGCATGGTCAGCTGAAAGAAACCCGCCTTGAGGAAATCATGCTTGCGTTTCTCAAGAAGGAACTGGACGTTCTCGTATGCAGTGTCATCATCGAGTCCGGTTTGGACATACCTTCCGCCAACACCATTATTATCAACCGCGCCGATCGACTGGGACTTGCACAGATGTACCAACTCCGAGGCCGGGTGGGACGAAGTTTTGAAAGAGCCTACGCATATCTCCTGGTACCCGGAGAAAACATCATAACGCCGGAGGCCCAAAAACGCCTGAAAGCCCTTATGGACTTTACCGAGTTGGGATCCGGATTCAAGATCGCGTTTCATGACTTGCAGATTCGCGGCGGCGGTGAAATTCTGGGTTCCTCCCAAACCGGTCATGTCGCCGCCGTCGGCTATGAAATGTATCTTGAACTCATGGAGAAGGCGGTGCATGAACTGAAAGGCGCACCCGGACGCACCGAATTCGACCCGGAAATCCATATTCCCGTGCCTGCATTCCTTCCTGAAACCTACATCAGTAGTATTAATCAGCGGCTGTCCCTTTACAAACGACTCTCGTCATTAGTCGATGAAAACGATATCGAAGAAATGCGTGAGGAACTCAAAGACCGATTCGGACCATTGCCGGAACCTGCCGAATATCTCCTTGGCATGGTGGATTTGCGGAATCGGATGCGCGATGCCTCCATTCTTCGCGTAGATCATCGAAACGGCGAGCTGGTTTTCAGCTTCGATCCGGAGTCTCGAGTGAACCTCGACGCCTTGCTGGATTTCGTCCGGAAGCATCCACGACAAACCCGTCTGTCCCCGGATGGGCGGCTATATCTGAAGTTGCCCCAAAATGTGGACGTTATGGATGAACTCAAAAAGACCTTGAAACACCTCATGTGACATGTTAGCTTCGGAAAAACAGAACAGATAAAGGTGTTACATTGAGAAAAGTGGAACGATGTATGAAGTACTTTACTGCATGTGCCATGTTTTTTGTTATTTATTTGGGTTCTACCTGTGCCGCTGAATTGGTAAACCGAATCGTGGCCATTGTAGGTGACGAAATAATCACAATGGATGAACTGTTGAGTGTTACCAAATTTGAAGAAGATCGCATCATGAGGACCTACAGAGGTCCTAGACAACGAGAAGAGCTATTCGATATGCGAAAGACATATCTGGACAATATGATAACAGAGAGGATAGTACGTAAGGAGGTTCAACGTCAAGGCATAGAAATACCCGACGACAGAATTGACAGAAATATTCAACTATGGCGCGAACAAGTAGGTATGACCGAATATCAATTGGGTGAATGGTTACAGAACCAGGGCCTTACCATGGATACTTACCGTGATATATTGAAGTCCCAACTCGAACTCCAGGTCCTTTTGACCAGACTGGATAAGCAGATTGTGGTTACTCAGGCAGAGATCAAGGAATATTTTAACCGGCATAAAGAAGAATTTATTCCAGGCAACCGAGTTCATTTAAGAACCATCCTGATCCATGCAAACCCGGAAGGGCCGGGGCTTTCTGAAGCGAAGCGCGTACAAGCCGAGGAAGCTTTGCGACGAGTCCGGCAAGGGGCATCGTTCGAACAGGTGGCCATGCAGGTTTCTGAAGGGCCCAACGCATTGTCGGGCGGCGATATATCCTGGATAGATTGGGAACATCTGGATTCCGACCTCCAGGCCGTTATCGGGGAGATGAATCCGGGAGACACCTCGGACATCTTGGTCCTGGATCGGGGGGCGGAGAAATGGTTCCAGATCATTCAGTTGGTCGACCGTGAGATTCCGGGCGAACCCAGTATTGAAAGAGCCGCCCCCAGGATCGTCAAGATACTCACGGACCGCAAAGTCGAAGAGCGGAAAGATGAGTGGCTCAAAAAAGTGAGAGAGAATTACTTTGTCAAGGTCAAGCTGTAGACGTGAAAAAAACGTAATGCGGGAGCACGTCGACGGCGTGGCATGCATTCCGCGTGATGGCGGCGTACCGTGTGCGTGTCTCCGTGCCCGGAGTATAGACGTATTCCATGCCATCGCTTTTCATTAGCCCGTCCTTGCTTCCTATCCTAAGCGCGGTTTCGGCCGGTCCAAGTCTTCGTCCAAGGGTGCGGAAGGGGGAGATTAGAGCCTTGAAACGGCACTCGACAGGCACATGCCGGCCCGTTGATAGACACCATTACCATTGCGGGCAGGCTGGTGAAAAACGATGAGATGCAAGGGGCGCGAATCTTGAGGAATGAGGCGTACCTGCAGTACGCCGCAATAACGAAGGATGAAGCGCAACACAGCAGATCGCGCTTTTCAACGGCCTGATACGGGCCGGAAGTGAGACACGCTTTGTGCACCGGTGGAATATGAGGACTGGGCACACTCATCGTATCGCTTTTCTCAGAAACGGAGCCTTCAGCGGTGTCACAGGATCGAGAACACCTCAGAGAGCAGTTGTGCGAATTGCTCACGACCAATCGGGCGGAGCAGATCCCGGACCTCCTGAACGGAGTGCACTCTGCAGACGTAGCGCATATCCTCGAAACCTTGGATCCGGAACAACGGGGCCGGGTGCTGGTCACGCTGCCTCCCCCGACAGCGGGGGAAGTACTCTTTGAGCTGAGTGAAGCCTCCCTCACTCAAGTTCTCGAAGCCCTTCCCGAAAACTTCCTCATCGCGATCATCGAAGATCTCGACTCGGACGATGCCGCGGACATCGTCTCGCTCCTTCCCGCCGAAAGGGCCGGAATCATCCTTCGTCGAATGGACAAGGTGGATTCCGCCGAAGTCCAGGCCCTGCTGAAATATCCGGAGGATACCGCCGGCGGTATTATGCAGGTGGAAATGATCCGTGTCCACACACGAGATCGAGTGCGCGACGCTATAGAAACCATCCGTGCACGTAGGGAAGAAGTGGAGAATTTGAACAACGTCTTTGTCGTCAATGATGCAAATCGGGTCGTGGGAATCCTACCACTATCCAAACTGATTCTGCTGGCTCCGGACAGCCTGATTTCAGAAGTCATGGAGCCGAATCCGACGCTGATTTACGTGGATGAAGATCAGGAGGAAGTGGCCAAAAAGTTTCAGCGTTACGATATGTTCTCCGCACCCGTGGTGGATCGTGACGGCAAACTCCTGGGTCGAATCACGGCGGACGATGTGTTCGACGTCGTACTGGACGAGGTTTCCGAGGATTTTCTCAAGTTGGCTGGAACGGGATCCGAAGACATCGTTTACGGAACCCAAGTGTTCCGTATTTCCCGTATACGTCTCCCCTGGTTGATCACCAACCTCTTCGGGAGTATTATCACGGGTTACTGTCTCTGGCTTTTTAAGCTGACTATCCGGGACACCATTGCCTTAGTCACATTCATTCCGGCCATTACGGCCATGGGTGGAAACGTCGGAATACAAACATCCATGATTATGGTAAGGGGATTCGCCATTGGAAGAGTATCCTTTTGGGACTTGAAACGCATACTGTTCAAAGAAATACGAGTAGCCGTTATCATGGGTTTGTGTTGTGGATTTACACTTGCCGCCGTGGCTTATTTATGGCATGGAGAACCGATCCTGGGTTTGGTTGTGGGAGTGGCCATGGTGACGGTGATTGTTCTGGCCGGAGCCATGGGAACCCTTATGCCGGCTCTCTTCAAGAAGCTCAGCGTGGACCCCGCGTTGGCCTCAGGTCCCTTTGTGACCACGGTCAATGACATCACGGGCATTCTGATCTACCTCGGGGTCGCCGCTGCCCTGTTGAGCCTTTTCGGTTGAGTCGGGCGTCCGTTCATACGGCGGGAATTGTCCTGCAGAGCCGGGATTACCGAGAAGCGGACCGGGTCGTCACCTTTTTCGGAGAGATTACGGGAAAGCTTTCCGGTATCGCTTTCGGCGCCAAGCGAAGTCGAATCCGGTTTGCCAATTGTCTGGACATCTGCTCCAAGTCCCGCTTTTTTTTGATCCTCAAAGCAGACAGAGAGTTGAGCCGCCTGGATCGGTGCGAATTGATCCAGGCATACCCTTCTCTGAGAGAACACGCGGCCGCCTGGGCCTACGCCGCTTATATGGGAGACTTGGTGAATCGTTTGACCGCCCCTGGAGATGTGAATCCGGGCGTATACCACTTGCTGGATGCCGCCTTCAATCGGCTTAATGAGGAGGAGCCGCCTTCCGAGGTGGCTCGTGTATTTGAACTGCGCCTACTCGGTTTACTGGGATACCGATTGGAACTCACTCAATGCCTTTCCTGTGGAAAACCTCCGCCGGAGGGCATCGAGTGCGGTTTCAGCCCCGGTCGGGGGGGTATCGTCTGTCCCGGTTGCGCAATATCGCTCCATCACAGTCTTTCCCCCGGAACGCTCCGCGCCCTTCGGTTCGCTCAAGCAGCGCCCCTGGAAACCCTGACACGGCTCAGACTGACACCTCGTAACCTCCGCGAAGCCAAAGACTCTTTGCACGCCACCCTCGCTCGGCTCCTGCACAAACCGTTGCCGAGCATGGCCTATATCCAAAGGATGGAGAAAGAGGGAAGACCATGAACTTTCAAGACGTAATCCTCGGCCTGGAAAAATACTGGTCGGAATACGGTTGTCTGATCGCCCAGCCTTACGATATCGAGGTGGGAGCCGGCACTTTCAACCCGGCAACGGCCCTGAGGGTACTGGGACCCGAACCCTGGAATGTGGCCTATGTGGAGCCATCCCGGAGGCCCAAGGACGGCCGTTACGGTGAAAATCCAAACCGCCTGCAGCATTACTACCAATATCAAGTGATTCTGAAACCTTCTCCGCTCGAAGTGCAGGACCTGTATCTGGACAGCCTCAGGGTGCTGGGGATAAATCCACTCGAACATGACATTCGCTTTGTGGAAGACGACTGGGAATCTCCGACCGTCGGGGCCTGGGGATTGGGTTGGGAAGTCTGGCTTGATGGAATGGAAATCACCCAGTTCACGTACTTCCAGCAGATGGGTGGTCAGGAATTGCCCGCCATTCCCGTTGAGCTGACCTACGGCTTGGAACGTATCGCCATGTACCTCCAGCAAGTCGACAGCGTATACGACCTTCGATGGAACGACAAAGTCACCTACGGCCAGGTGCATCATCAAGGGGAGGTGGAGCATTCCACCTATAACTTCAGAGAGGCGGACGTACACATGCTCATGCAGCTCTTCAATCTTTTCGAAGGAGAAAGCAGGAGAATGGTGGAACGGAACCTTATTCTTCCTGCCTACGATTACTGCCTGAAGTGTTCCCATACTTTCAATCTTCTGGATGCACGAGGAGCCATCAGTGTAACCGAACGCACGGGATACATCGCCCGAGTGCGAGAACTCGCCCGCGGTTGCTGCCAAGCATTTCTGGAGCAGCGTAAGGAAATGGGGCATCCTTTGTTGCAGAATGGAGGGAACATTCGATGACCGGAGAATTTCTGCTTGAAATCGGAACTGAAGAAATCCCGGCGCGATTTCTTCCCCCCACCATGGAACAAATGAAAGAGTCCATGAAAACCAAGCTGGATGAGATTTCCCTATCCTTCCAGTCCCTGGAAACCATGGCCACGCCTCGCCGTCTGACCCTGCTGGTCTCGGGACTTCTCTTGAAGCAGAAAGACCAGGACCAATGCATCGTAGGACCACCCGTCCGGGCCTCTTTCGACGAGGATGGAAATCCCACCAAAGCCGCCATGGGCTTCGCGCGCGCTCACGACGTCGATGTCTCGCTTCTCCGAAGGGTGGATTCCAAGCGTGGGCCTTGTGTGGCGATTATCAGGCGGATTTACGGAAAATCCTCCATGGAACTTCTGGGCGAGTTTCTGCCTGCATGGATCACGTCCCTTTCTTTCCCCAAATCCATGCGCTGGGGAACTTCACGGATTTCGTTTGCCAGGCCTATTCACTGGATCCTGGCTCTCTTGGACGGCAAAGTGATTCCTTTCGAGCTGGACCGTATCCATTCCGGAAGTCTGACCTACGGTCACCGATTCATGGCGCCGGGCCCCATCCCCGTCCGCAGTTTCGGCGAATACATAAGCAACCTAAACGCGGCCCATGTAATCGTGAACCCTTCGGAGCGCCGGAAACTGATGGAAGAATCGGTGCACAAGGTTGCACTCGAATATCAAGGGAAAATACTCGAGGATCCCCAGCTGCTCCTGGAAAACAGTTTTCTTGTGGAATATCCTCATCCCGCATGTGGGTCCTTTGACAAGAAATTTCTGGTTCTTCCCAAAGAAGTGCTGATCACCGCCATGAGGGAGCATCAGAGGTATTTCGCCGTAGAAGACGCCGAAGGCAATTTGATGTCGTTGTTTGTAGCCGTGAACAACACGGCGCCTCGGAACGACAAGGTGGTGACTTCGGGACACGAACGGGTCCTCAAGGCCCGTCTGGAGGATGCCCGCTTCTTCTTCAACAAAGACCGAAACAAAACACTTCCGGAGCACTTGGAAGAACTCAAAGGTGTTCTTTTCCAGAAGAAGTTGGGGACCTCTTACCAGAAGATGGAACGTTTTCGAAGCCTCGCCTTGTTCATGGCGGACACTCTCTGCCCAGAGGAAAAGGCGGTAGTGGAACAAACAGCGACTCTCTGCAAGGCCGATCTGGTAACGGAAATGGTGGGCGAGTTCCCAAGCCTCCAGGGCATCATGGGGCGTTCCTATGCTCGTCTGTCGGGCATTGCCGAAGAAGTGGCCGCTGCCATCTTCGAACACTATCTTCCCAGGTTCTCCGATGATGCACTGCCCACTTCCGCAGCGGGAGCGCTGGTGGGCATCGCGGACCGGCTGGACACCATCTGCGGTTGCTTCGGCATCGGGTTACTCCCCACGGGAGCGACGGATCCCTATGCCCTCAGACGCCACACTCTGGCCATTATTCATATTTTGCTTCACAAGGACTATCGCCTGAATCTCCGCGCCGCAGTGGTCAAAAGTCTGGAACTGCTGAATGATCGCCTGGAGCGGAGCGCCGGCGAGGTGGAAGAAGACGTGCTTTCCTTTTTCCGTGCGCGACTGCACAACCTGATGACAGGGAAAGGATTTCCCCACGACGCGGTGGACGCCGTACTGAGCGTGCATTTCCAGGTACCTCCGGAAGCCGTGGGGCGCATCGAAGCCTTGAACGAATGGCGGAGCCGTCCCGAATTCGAGGCGTTGGCCATCTCATTCAAGCGGGTCGTAAACATCCTCAAGAATCAGACGCTGGACGAGCAGATATCGCCGGAACTGCTTGAAGATCCCGCCGAGAAGGAACTCTGGGAGGCCTTAGGGCAAGCCCGGGAAACAGTGAACGGGTTTATCGGGGAGAAAGACTATCGTGGAGCCTTGGAGGTGATCTTTCGGCTCAAGGGGCCCATTGATTTCTTCTTTGATACGGTCCTGGTAATGACGGATAGGTCCGATCTGAGGACCAATCGGCTGAATCTGCTGCACGGATTGGGCGCCTTATTCAGAACCATAGGCGACTTCAGCAAGTTTGCCGTATAGCAGTCCGCCTGACCAGGTGGTCTGCGCCATGCCGCTCCTCTTGGTACGACCGCGTTTCACCTGTGCGTCTGCTGAACGGTCTGAGGCGTATGTGGCAGGCGCTCCAGAAGGATGCCCACCCACGTGCGCCTCATCCCAAGGCTTTTGCATGCCTTGCCTCTCAACCTCTTTTGAAGGCGCCCCTACGCCATGGATTATCCTTTGCGTAAGGCATCGTTCCCTGACTCGTGAGCCTCCTACTCCGAGGGTAAGTCCTCCGAGCCGGCAAATGACGTGTCTCCGGACCGGCTCTGCCGTATTAGGTGCTTTCCACCACCGTGCTCTCGACCCCATATATTGTATTTCCGCTTTGGAGCCTATACAGCATCTAGGTTTTTCCTTTACAAGACCGACTCGATCTGTTATGTTGAATATCGGCGTTAGCCATCTTCCGAAACTCCACCCAAACTCTATGGAGCGTGTGTTTCCCGGTGAAGATCAAGCGTCTGGAAATTCGAGGCTTCAAATCCTTTCTGGAAAAGACGATAGTCCATTTCCCGGCGGGTATCAGTGCGGTGGTGGGTCCCAACGGATGCGGTAAGAGCAACATCGTGGACGCCATCCGCTGGGCTCTGGGCGAGCAGAGCCCCTCCCGCCTTCGCGGCCGCCAAATGGAGGACGTTATTTTCGGGGGATCCAACGGACGCAAACCCTTCGGCCTGGCGGAGGTTTCGCTGATTTTCTCCAACGATAACGGGAACGCGCCCGAACGCTACCGGGATTTCACCGAAATCATGATAACCCGCCGTTTATTTCGCTCGGGAAACAGCGAATATCTTCTGAACAAGCAGGCCTGTCGCCTGAAAGACGTCCAGGAGGTTTTCTGGGACACCGGCTTGGGCAGCCGGAGCTACTCGGTCATCGAACAAGGCCATGTGAGCGCCGTGGTGGACATGAAACCCGACGAACGGCGCACGCTGATTGAAGAAGCCGCCGGAATCAGCAAGTACAGAAACCGGAAGCGTGAGGCGCTTCAGAAAATGGAAGCGGCCCAACAGAATCTGATACGCATACAAGACCTGATGGGAGAGGTCGGTCGCCAACTCAACGCACTGAAGCGACAGGCGAGCAAAGCCCGGAGATACCGGGAGTTCCAGAGCCAATTGAGATCCATAGAACTTCAAAGGGCGTATCTCCTGTTTCACGACATTGAAACGATGCACCATGCATTACAGAAGGAATACGACACCACTCGCGATGGGGCGATGGACCTCGAATCCCGGACTTCCGCCCTCAAGTCACGATACGACGTGGTGAAACTTCGCTTCTCGGAACAGGAAGCGGCCATTCGTACACAGGATAGGTTGCTTCATGATGTAAAGGAGCAGATCAACCGCCACCGATACGATGCTGAAAGAACTTCCCAGCGCCTGTCCGACCTCGCGAAAATGGAAGAAGATTGTCACAGTGAACTCGCATTACACGAGACCCGTCGATTCCGGTTAGAGGACGAGATCCGAGAACGCGTTCGCGAGCTTGAACAACTAATGAAGGATCATGGGGAACAGAAGCGTATTCTCAGGGAACTGGAGGATGAACTTCGCCGTAAGGCCGGTGATGTCGCCAAGTTGAGCAGCTCTTTGGAGACGGAAAAGACCGGGCTCCTCCGACTGATTGCAGCGGAGTCCGACTTCGAAAACAAAATCAAGCGATTCGAAGACTTAAACAGAGAACTCGAGCGAAGAAGAGCCGGGATAGGCCGTGAATTGGAACAACTCTCCCACGAACAGGATTCCGTGGAAAGATCCATCTCTGAAATCTTGGCTGACCTGGAGGTACAGGAAGAAGAATGCGCCCGCTCCGAAGAAGAACGAAGTCTGGCAAGGCAGGCAGTGGACTCTTTGAACCGCCTGCGGGATGAAATGGAAAAACGGACTCGGAAAATCGAACGCGAAACACACGCCGCACAGAGCCGTTTGAACGCGATGAAAGAACTATGGCAGAAACGGGAATATTTCGATGAAGGGGTGAGAAACCTGTTGGAGAAGATTCAGGAGGCAGGCATTTGTACGGATGATGCTTCTCTCCTCCTGGCGGATGTTGTCCGCGCGGCGCCGGAATACGAAGTGGCCGTGGAGGCGGCTTTGGGGCCCAAGTTGCAGGCGCTGATTGTACCCGACGGCTCTGGAGTCTTGCACATTCTGAGTTCCTTGAGCCATGAAATCGAAGGTCGGATCCGGCTCCTGGATCGAGAGCCGCGCATCCGCGATACCCAGCCCCACACCGATAAGATTTCGCATCCCTGGTTGCATCGCCACGTCCAAGTCCCGGAACCTTACGAAGAACTGCTCAAGAGACTACTGGAGGATATCTGCGTGGTCTCCGACCTCTCGGAGGCTTCCGTCTTTTTTCAGGAAACCGGACTGCCCGTGGTAACCCTTTCCGGCGATCAAGTGGAACGAGATGGGACCTGGACCGTGGGAAGCGGAAGAAAAGTGCACTCAAAGATTCTTTCGCGCAAGCGGGAAATCGAGGAATTGGAACACCAGACGGCCCTTCAGGAACAGGAGTTGCTTGGATTTCAGGACAAGCTCGATGCCTTACGGAAAGACCGGACGAATGCCCAGGACCGGCTGGAATTGGCTGAAGAGGATCTGGAGCGGGCGAAAAGCCGGCTGGCCGAGTCGGAGCATACTTCGGTCCGCCTGCAGGACAAGCGGGATACCCTGGAGCAGAGATGCTCCATCGTCCAGGAGGATATGCGGCGGTTGGCGGAGGAATCCTGCCGCCTGGAAGAACGGATCCAGAGCGTAGCACAGGACTTGACTCAGGCAACGTCGAACAGATCCCGTCAGGAGGCCGTGCTCCGGGAAAGTTCCCTCCAGCACGCCGCCTTGAGCAAAGCAATCGAGTCTCTCAAGGAACACGTGTATCAGAAGCGTCTCATCACGCAATCCGGCGAAGAAAAGATCCGTCTGATCGAGTCCGAACTCTCTCGAACCCGACAACTGACCGATGATATGGAGAGTCGTGCAGAGACACTGAAGCACCGCCTTGAGGAGTGTTTATCCGAGCAGGAGGGTCTTTTCGAGAAAGACAAGGACCTTTCTCAACGTATTTCCTCCCTGACACTGTGCCTTGAGGAAGAGCATACCGCACTGACCCGGCTTCTGGACTCCCAGGAAAGCACGGAACATGCTTTGTCGGAATTGGACCAGGAAATTCGACACTTAGACAAGGAGAATCGCCGCCTGCACGATCAGCTTGGTGAACTCCAGGTGAAGATCACGGAAAAACGCATGGAGTTACGCCACATACTTGAGGATACGTGGACAAAATACGGTGTGCGGCTGGACCAAGAAAAACCCGAGGTTGAAGAGACAGCGGACTTGGAGGGGTTACGGAGAGCGGCCCAGGAGCTTGCCGAGCGCATCCGCTATCTCGGAGAGATCAACCCGTCGGCCATCGAAGAGCACGACACCATGGCTCAGCGATTCGAGTTTCTTGAAACCCAGAAATCGGACGTTGCCCAGTCCATAGAGGAAATCCACAAAGCGGTCCGACGCATCAATCAGGTATGCCGCACCAAGCTGATCGAAACGTTGGATCAGATCAACGAGAACTTGAAGGAAGTGTTTCCTGCTCTCTTCGGGGGAGGCAAGGCGGAACTCCGACTGACTAACCCCGCTGACGTCCTGGAATCGGGTATAGAAATGGACGTCCAACCGCCGGGAAAGACGGTCACGGTCATGGGCCTGCTGTCCGGAGGCGAGAAGGCGCTCTCCGCTCTGGCCCTCCTCTTTTCCATGTATTTGATCAAGCCGTCCCCTTTCTATTTGCTGGATGAAATCGACGCCCCACTGGATGAAGCCAACGTAGATCGGTTCAATCGCCTGTTAAAGGACATGGCTTCCAGGAGCCAGATCATCCTGGTAACGCACAACCGGAGGACTATGGAGGTCGTGGACCAGCTCTATGGTGTGACCATGGAGCAGCCGGGGATCAGCAAGCTGGTGACGGTGAATCTGAAAGAGGTGGCCGCGGAATGAGTGCGCAGTGGAAGCAGTGGTTCAGAAAGACAGAAAACAAAAAGCAGGACGATCTCATCGAGCAGGAAGTAGATACCGGGAGCCGTACCCTTGCGACAGAGTTCCAGGAAGCGCCGGAAGAGCGCTGTCCGACGCCCGTGGAACATACCCGGACAGAATCGCAGCCGGAATCGTCCCCGGTTCGCTCCACAGGTTTCATGGGAAGACTCAGGGCCGGCCTCGGCAAGACCCGCGCCTCCCTTCTCGGAGGTGTGGACCGACTCACTCACGGCAGAAAGGCCATTGACGAAGCCTTGCTCGACGAGTTGGAGGAGCTTCTGATCACATCGGACTTGGGCGCGCGGACTGCGGGAGAACTTATCCGCGCAATCGAGAAAAGAGTAAGTCGGAAGCAGCTGTTGGACCCGAAAGCACTTCGGCTTGCGCTGCAGGAGGAGATCCAGAGACTGCTCCGGGTGGTCGCTCCTCCGCTGCAATTGACATCACGGCCTTCGGTGATCCTCGTAGTCGGAGTAAACGGAACCGGGAAAACCACCACTATTGGGAAACTCGCCCATGCATTCCGAACTCAGGGGAAAAACGTGATGCTCGTTGCCGGCGACACGTTTCGCGCCGCCGCTGTAGAGCAGTTGGAAACCTGGGCACAAAGAACCCAATGCTCCATCGTAAAACAACGTTCGGGCTCCGACCCGGGTGCTGTGGTATACGACGGCATTGAAGCATCCCTGGCTCGAGGTTCCGATATCGTTATAGTGGATACCGCCGGACGTCTCCAAACCCAGAAAAACCTCATGGAGGAGCTTCGGAAAATCAAGAGGGTGATTGGAGCCAAGCTCCCCGGGGCGCCGCATGAGGTTCTTCTGATCCTGGATGCCACCACAGGTCAAAACGCCTTGTCCCAGGCACGCCTTTTTCAAGAGGCGGCGGGCGTCACGGGCTTGGTTCTGACCAAATTGGACGGTACGGCCAAAGGAGGCATCGCTGCCGCGGTCGTACAGCAGACGCAAATTCCGCTCCGTTATATAGGTATCGGCGAGTCCCTGGAAGACCTGAAGGAGTTCGATCCGGAAGCCTTCGCCCAAGCCCTGTTTGTGGAATGATAAGGTATTCTTCCTTACCAGCCCATTGATAAACGGTATTCCGGGCAGGCTCTTGAAGAACGCGATCTGCGACCCCATCGAGATCCCCGTTGGGGACCCCCGTTTCTTTCGGGCAAAGGGTAGATGCGGATGGCGCCGACGCCGGCGGCGAAGGACCCGCAAATTCGGATGTACTGGAGGCAAACATGTTTCCACCAGACCTGTTTTTCGATCTGGAAAGATATGAAGACTCGGCACTGTTTCACGGGGTGGAACAGGTGTGGGAGGTCGTTCCCGGCATCGCCCCCTATCTGGAACGAACCATTTCCCCCAACATATCCACAATCCGTTCGCGGGGGGAGGTCCTTCAGAAACCATACGCCCTCTGGCAGGGAAAGGTATACAGTGAAAACATCATTTTTTCTTTCGGCGATCCCGCTCGCGGGACATTCAAAGTATTCTTCGAGGGCCGGGAGCTGCCTGGAGCGACCGCACTGTATCCCGGCGCGGCGCTACTGTCCGACGATATCGAACTGGGCCCCGGCGCAGTGGTGGAACCGGGTGCATTGATCCTCGGTCCCACTCGCATTGGAAGTCAAACGGTGGTGCGACAGGGCGCTTATCTGCGGGGTGGATGCCTGGTCGGGAAGCGGTGCGTGGTGGGACACGTCACCGAGATGAAAAATTCGGCCATGCTCGATGACGCCAAAGCAGGCCATTTCGCCTACGTCGGCGATAGCATCCTGGGTTCAAACTCGAATTTGGGCGCGGGAACCAAGTTGGCCAACTTGAAGATGCTCTCCACTCCCATGCGCTTTATCGACCCGGGCGGCGCCGTATTCACCGTCCCGTTCCGCAAGCTGGGAGCCATTCTGGGAGATGACTCACAGACCGGCTGTAACAGCGTAACCAATCCCGGCGTACTCCTGGGAAAGCGTTGCATTGTCTCTCCCAACGCCACCGTGAAACCGGGATTCTATCGATCCCGCACCATAATCCGGCAGGCATCTTGAAAAATGGATGGAATCGGTTCCGAGACACGTTGTCTCGGTCCCAATTGGAAGCCTTGCATGACGCGGCCGAGACCGAGGTTCTCCTGGATCCGAAAGAAGGCGGCCTCTATCCCATATTGGTTCGACTGGCGTTTCACAAGTCCTTGACCATGGACGAACTTCTCAATATCCGCCTGCAGGATCTGGATCTATCCAAGAAGCGACCCAAGATCTGGATCCCCGCCCTAAGCGTGGGTGGAAAACCGCGCATGATTACCCTCTCCCGAGACTTGCGCGAACGAGTGGTCGAGTATCTTCACTTCCGCAAGACCCGGATCCGCGAGGAAGAGGAGTTATCCGAATACCTCTTCACCGATGGCGGGGGACTGGCCATGAGTCGTCCAGAACTGGAAAAACGCCTGCAACGCCTGTGTACCAAGGCGGGTCTTTCGGTTCCATCCGGCAAAGGTTCGCCGCCGAAAGCCCGGTAAGATCCGTATCAGCCCGTTGATAGACAGCGTTGCGGGCGGGTTGGTAAAAAACGATGAGATGCAAGGCGCGCGAATCCGAGGAATGAGGCGTACAGACAGTGCGTCGCAATGGCGAAGGATGAAGCGAAACACAGCAGATCGCGTTTTTCACCAGCCTGGTATGGCGCCGTACAACCTCCGGCAAGCTGCTCCCCCCGCAAGAAGCGCCCGGCCGTTGTCTGTGTGGCCCTGTATGGGACCTCCTCCCGACTTTGGTGTCGGAAGGAGGATCCTCCTACCGGGTCAGGGATTTCAGAAAAGAGATTACCGTGCGGTTGAATTCCGCGGCTTCTTCCATGAAAAAGAGATGACCCAGATCGGGAAACAAATGTATTCGGGAACCGGGGATTCCCTGGTGTAGTTGCTCCGCCATTTCGGGAGGTATCAGCAAGTCACCTTCTCCATGTGCGATCAATACGGGATGTCGGATTTCTCCTAATCGGTGACACAGGTCAAATCGCTGTACCGCATGGTCATGGTTCTTGAAAGTGGCATGGGGGGAACGGTGTTCCAGGTTCTCGCTCACGTGCCGTTCGATGACCTCGGGCTTCTCCCGGATGGTCCTCTGCGAAAACAACACGGGAACCGATCTGCGGATGTTTTCCTCGTCCGTCGCATCGCGAAGGGTGACAAAGCGCTTCAGGACCTCGGGGTCCCGAGTGATTCCACGGTGTGCGGAACATGTCGTACAACCCAGCACCAAACTCCGGAGCGCATCGGGTTGGTCCAGGGCCGCCTGCATCACGATCATGCCGCCCATGGAAATGCCCAAGGCATGGACCGGCCCTGCATCGAGGCTGCGGATCAGGCCCACCAGGTCCCCGGCCATATCCTGGATCGTATACGGTCCCGCCGGTTTGTCGCTATCCCCGGTTCCCCTGTTGTCCATGGTAATCACCCTGAAATGCTCCGCCAGGTCCGGTACCTGATCGTACCAAAGCGCCCCGGCGCTTGCATATCCCCGCACCAGAACCAGAGGTTCTCCACTCCCCTCTTCCCGGTAGGCAATTCGGATTCCATTGATATCCGCAGCAGGCATAAACGACTCCTTCCTTCAAGAACAGGTGCAAACTCCAGCCGGAGGAATAACCCTACATCCTGCGCTCCAGCCAGGGTTCCCTGCGTTTCCAGAACTCCTGCATGGCCGGCTCGTCGGCCACTCCCCAATGAATCATATAAACGCTCCCCGCAGCATCCGCAGAAAACTCCAAGGAATGGATCCCTCCCCGCAACCTTCCCAGGCCGACAATGGCGGGATTCTCCGGCATGATTTCGATACGGTTGTTTTCCCCGGCCACGTATGGAACTTCGTACGTGTACACCTCTTCTCCGTTCAACAGAATACGGACGCGGTTTGCGGGCCTTTGATCCGAATTCAGAATTATCAGCGACAACAGCAGAAAATACTCGTCACTCCGTGGAGTCTGAAACACATAGGGATAGGGACCCGGATTCACCCGGTCCGGAGGAATATCGCATTGAATCCACTTCCCGCGCTCCCGATGCTCGAACTCCCAGGCTCTCCCCTGATATTCCAGGGCGAAAGGAACCCGTTCGGGCGCGAGCCCCCCGGCACAGGCGCTCATCCATCCGATCCCTGCCATGAGAAGAACAAGGCATGTCCGGACATGCGGAAACATAGTGGAACATCCTCGTGTTTCGGCAACGGTGGTTCTCCGCTTCTCCTTCAAAATGGGACGGCGCATGGAGGCAGCGGCGTTACCAAACAAACGGCGCCAGGAGGATCCCGCGGCAGACCTTCGATCCGAAAGACTTTTAGCAGCCCGTCGATGAACCGTATTGCGGGCAGGCCGGTGCAAAACGATCAGATGCAAGGTGGGCAAATCCTGGGGAATGAGGCGTACATACAGTACACTGCAATGACGAAGGATAAAGCCCAACGAAGCAGATCACGTTTTTCGACGGCCTGATAGAAACAACTACCCCTCACTCCGGAACACCTGAAAGCCCCGCCGGCCGTTACCAATCCGAAGGTTTGCAGAGGATCGCCCTAAGTTTCAGATCAAAGAATTTAGAAGTGTTTGCCGGTCGCATCCATACCGCCGTGTCCGCCCCAACGGCCGTGCCGCCGATGGAGATTACCTCTTCGTCCGTTCTGACGGCCCCCGCATCAGCAGCCATTAAAGCGATTTCACAAGCAACTTTCACTCCCTGTCCGAAGATCCGCAAGGTGAACGCCACGACTTCGTCGATCTCGTAAGATCCTGTCTTGTTGCGGAATGCCCTTCCCACTCCTCCAAAGGCGTGGCCCGTGGTGATGACGCGCACGCCCCGTTCCGAGAGTTCCCGCGCCGCTTCCGCGGAAAGCTCCTGGGTGTTCGGATCACGGAATCCCGTCACATGGGTGACGGCGATCACCTCCAGGTCCGGAGACAGGAGTTCACGCGCCCGGAGGGCGGTTCGACCGCTGCAGGTCGCCACCACGATACGGTTCACCGACAGTTCATGCGCCCTCTCTCCCACAAGATCGAGGACCTTATCCGTGTTGGCGGGACCCGGTTTTCCAAACAAAATACACTCCATTTCAACGGCTTCCCGTGTTTGCATGGATTCCTCCTTTCCGTTTCACTTCTCTTTAAGCATAAACCGACCGAGGATCAAAGGAAAATATGCGGACCCCAATCAGCCCCTTGACTGATCCCGGAGACAGGTTTAGGATTCTTTCCAGACCTTCGTGAAGGAAGGTTACGGGCATGGAACGGGGCCGTAGGGTCCCATTCCTCCAAAGCGTTCCACGAGAGGATCTTCGCGGCTGCCTGAATCCGAAGCAAACAGGCCGGACGGAGACTGAGGGGAACGCATTTCACGGGATCGCCGCGGTTCAGCGGCGGAAAGGTTGAAGGAGGGCGTTATGAAAACTTGGTTCGCTGTCATGTTGGCGCTGGCACTCACACTAAGCATGGTCTATTCTGCTACGGCCGCAGACAATCCTCTGGAGACGAGTGAAAAAGCGGTCCGTCTGGAACTGCACAATCAAATACCCAAGGACCGGATCCTGAACCTGGAACAATTTTATCAATTGTACCAAGATGTGATGGCGGGCAAAGAGAAGGCGTATATCATCGATACCCGCACGCATCCGGAATTCTATGCGGGCCATATCGCGGGTACGGACCATGTGCATGCGGGCCATGTATATACCATACCTCGGCTGATCAAGGACCCAGACGCCAAGATCGTGGTCTTTTGCCGTACCAATGTACGCAACGACTACTTTGCCGGAATGTTGTACAAATACGGCTACACGAATGTCTGGAGCTACGAGGACGGCGTGGTGGGTTGGATGAAGGCCGGATATCCCCTGGTGAACCAGTTCATGGGTAAATTCCAGGTGGTGGAATATCACAAAGAGTTCTCGGGACCCGAAAAAGATCCCTTCAATATCCGAGAGTTCCATCCGTATTGAACGGGGAGTTTAGGGAATCCTCATATCAGCCCGTTGATAAACCGTATTTCGCGCAGGCTGGTGCAAAACGAAGAGATGCAAGGCGCGCGAATCCTGAGGAATGAGACGTACCTACAGCACGCCGCAACGACGAAGGATGAGGCGCAACACAGCACATCGCGTTTTTCAACAGCCGGATCAGCTTCGACTTGGACGTCGGGGGAGGCGAGCGTTCCTTCCCCAGACGGTCTCTGTTGGACAGGTCCCTAAAATCCGGAAATAGCACCTGAGGTCGGGCGTCATTGCCCCTGCATTTTCCGTGACCGACCATCATCGTCCGTCCACCCCGAGGACACGCGCAACGCCGGCCAATTTCATGAGAAATTCAATAGTCTCTTCGCTCTGAAATGGGGTTTCCTGATAAACAGGCTTGCCGAAGGCCGGGTCCTTGCTCACCTTCGCCGGGACGGACAGCCATTTCCGGCCTGCCAGTATTTCCCCCAGGAGCCGGGCCGCTTCCGAAGGATCACGGCTCATCGGTTTCGGGCCTGTGTGGCGGGAAGAATCCCCTCGAACCTCCGTCTTCGAACCGGCCATCCACGCATCCACCCAGTCCGCCACAGAGAAAACCCCGCCAATGGGATGGCTTTTCACAAAGTTGAGGACCCTGCAAAGGGACAAGAGGGACAGAACCCGGTCCAGGGTGAATTCCCGATCCCGGAATGAGACGGCCGTAGATCGGCATGACTCGAAGGCAGGCGAAACCGACCGATCCTCGACCACAAGTCTGTGGTACAGAGCCGTGCCCGGAGGCGGATAAAACACGGAAGGACCCAGAAACACGGGGCGCTCGGCCAGAAATTGTATGAGTTCCAGGAGATCCCCAAAACCATGTCCCGGGTATCCCAGGATAAAGTAAACGGTCAACGGAAGGCGACATCGGGAAGCGGCATGGATCAGGTCTTCCAATCGGCCCCAATCCTCGAGGCGGCTCCCTCGGCAAGGATTCGGCCTGTGAGGGAGACTGTTTCCCAGCGACACGTCCAGCCGTTCGAAACCTGCTCTGATCATGACGGGAAGAATCGCCGGGTCCAGATGGAAATAGGCTATGCCGTTCATACAGGTCAGGAGTAATCGGCGTTCACCGAACGTTTCGAGGATCCTGTTGAGTAAGGCTTCAAACCGATGGGAATTCACCGAAATGTTATCGTCCTCGAAGTCGAATGCGGAAATACCGAAGCGTTTGGAGAGAAGAACCATCTCTTCGACGACGGAGGTTACCGAACGAGCCCGATAGGTTCGTCCCGGAAAAGCCGGCGTTGAACAGAACTCGCAATGTTCGGGACATCCCCTGCTGGTGTGGAGTGAGGCGAGGTACCGTTTCCCGAGCCTGTAACGGCGCCGAATCACCCTGGATCGCATTTCGGGATCGATGGAGGACGGTTTGCAGGGACCCCCCCGAACCTCTTGAGAAATACTTCCCCCCGCCATCAGCCTTCCGGCCACGGCTGCGACCATACCCTCCCCTTCCCCGGAGACACATGCATCGACCCCGACTCGACCCAGGGTGTCTTCAGGAAATGCGGTTACGTGGTGTCCGCCCGCCATCAAGCGAATTTCGGGATACTCCCGCTTGATTTTCTCGATGATCCTTAGAGCGACGGGAGCATAAGCGGTCATGGGGAGAGTGAAACCGATGACTTTTGGAGCCAGCTTTCGCACACGGTCGAGGATTTCCTCGTCGGTAAGACCGAAACGTCTGTAATCTCCGTTCCAGAGGCGAAAGGGAGACCGTTCCGAGAGAGGGAGTCGCATCGCGGTCTCTTTAAGCGGTTCCGGGAGTTCCGCGCGATGTTCGCCGCCCTCCATCCAGGCATCCAGAATCCCGACGGAAACGCCCGAACGAAGCAATTCCGTGCCAAGAGCCATGAGGCCCAGCGGTTCGGATCGGACCCGCGTCTGGTAGAAGTCCTCGATGGGGGGTTGTATCAAGAGCACATCGGGCATGGCCGGATTGGACCCTCCGTTCGCCGGCTCTCACCGGAGGATCGTTACTCGTCCTGAAGCCCGATCACGTCTTTTTTCGTTCGATGTAGGCGTAGGCGCTGTGATTGTGGATACTTTCAAAATTTTCCGCTTCCACGGTAAACCAGGTGATGTTCTCGTCACGGTCCAGGCGTACGGCGATCTCCCGCACCACGTCCTCCACGAACATGGGGTTGTCGTAGGCATGCTCCGTCACGAATTTTTCGTCCGAGCGTTTCAGTATGGAATATACTTCGGAAGAGCCGCAGGATTCCGCGATTCGTATGATGTCTTCAATCCAGATGAACCGCTTGAAACGGAGTTCGAGGGAAACCTGTCCGCGCTGATTATGGGCGCCGTACGTGCTGATTTCCTTGGAACAGGGACATAGCGTGCATATGGGAACCTTCAGACCTACGACGAGGTCCATGCTTCCGGTAAGGGTTCCCTTAAAGGAACAGATGTACTCCATGAGCCCGCTGGTTTCAGAAACGGGAGCCTTCTTTTCGATGAAATAAGGGAACGTGATTTCCATGTGGGCCGATTCCGCATCCAGTCGCTTCTTCATTTCCTCCAGAATGTCCGGGATACTCTCGATACTGATCTGCTCCCGATACTCTCCCAGTATTTCCACGAATCGGCTCATGTGGGTGCCCTTATAGTCCTTGGGCAGGTCCACGTACATATTGATGCAGGCTACCGTGCGTTGTTTCCCTTTCATCTTGTCTTTTACGGTAATGGGATATCGAATGTCCTTGACTCCCACCTTGTCAATTCGCATGTTCCGGTAATCTTTCCGGCTCTGGACGTCGATCATGATTCGTTCCGTCCTTGACTGGTGAATTCAGCAGCGCATTTTCTCTCTGGCGGGCTGTCTGGTCACACTGAGTGATCCTCAGGGCGGCAAAACCAACGAAGCGATCATTCAGCGGCCCATTCCGGGCGTGTCAACGCGGCAAGCTGAGCAGACTCGTCTCGGCGCATGCCTTGTCAGGCCGTTGAAAAACGCGATCTGCTATGTTCCGCTCCATCCTTCGTCATTGCGGCGTACTGGTTGTACGCCTCAATCCTCAGGATTCGCGCGCCTTGCATCTCATCGTTTTGCACCAGCCTGCCCGCAATACTGCTTATCAACGGGTTCTTATAGCACGCAAACCGTCCGAAACCAAGGCCCCGGGACCGACTTGCGAGTGGAACCTCCTGCCGGTAATCCTCATCCGCCCCGAAACACGTCGCGATAGGCCCTGCAATACAAGTACCCGGAAACCACCGTGGTAATCAGGATCGGCGCCATGATGAGGTTGGAGATGACAGGCATCTGGCGGCTGATGGTAACATCGGTATGGCCAAGGGGAGCGATGAAGAGGAGAATGCCGACTCCAAACATCTGTACCAGCGTTTTCGCTTTTCCCCAGCGATTGGCGGCCACCACGGTAGACTTCCGCTGGGCCACCATCACCCGAAGAGACGTTACGATCAATTCGCGGGCCACCACCACGACGGCCATCCAGGCGGCAACGGTCTGGTATTTCACCAGAACCACAAATGCGGTCATGACCAGCAGTTTGTCCGCCAGGGGATCCAGCACCGCACCCAGATCCGTGACCTCGGATCGGATTCGGGCCAGATAACCGTCCAAAGGATCGGTGGCGCAAGCCAATGCAAATATGAACGAAGCGACCACCCGGGTCCACGTGGAATCCGGGATGGTCAGCGCCAGAAAGAACGGAATCAGGGCGATTCGGATGAGAGTCACCCTATTGGCCAGCGACAAGGTTTCCTCCAACAGGAACGCAAAAACGCTTTTGTACGAGACGGAGTCCGGTCTACTTTGAAGAAAGCGCCGAGAGCAAAATCGAACTCATCTTGGCTTCCTCACGCGTGCGATCCAAAATCGTGCTGAGTTTGTCGTTGTTGAGCCCCAGACGTTTCCAGACTACACGATCGAATGGGGGGAGGCTGGAACTACCACTGTAACCGAACCCTCCCTTGAGGCAGATGAAATCCGCCAGGTGGATCAGGGCCGCCATGTCGTAAAAACCTTCAGGCGTGGACGCGGGATCATGATGATACCGGATTCCATACTGGAACAAAGCGGGAAGAGACCACCTGTGGGCCAGCCAGGCGCCCACTTGAGCGTGGTTCACACCAAGGATCTCTTCCTCTGACATCAGAAGGTGCTGCTGCTTTTCCATGCTGAGTTCAAGCGCCCGGGCAAAGTGATCCCGGAAATAGTATTCCAGGATGATCTTGCCCACATCATGGAGCAACCCTATCAGATGAAGTTCGTCTCTGGTATAAATGGAACGAAGATTTCCGGCACACTCTTCGTAGACCACGTTACAGATAATGCCCGTGGTAATGCAATGCTCCCAGAATTTACGGACATCGAAGCATGTGGTCTTCCTGTCGCCAAGAACCGTGAACACGGCCGTGGTCAATGCGATGTTCTTGACGGTCTTGAACCCCAACCGTGCGATGGCAAGAGGAAGCGAGGTAACTTCACGTCCGCCCACCGGACGATAGAACACCGAATTCACCATCCTCAGAACTCGGGCCATGATGCTCGGATCGTCTTCAATGATCGCGGCAACATCTCTGGCCGTGGAATTCGAGTCCGAAACCGCCTGCTCGATCTTGCCGATCACCAGAGGAATAGTGGGAAGATCATCGATGTGCTCCAGCCATTGGAGCACATTCTCGTCCATGCCTTTGAGAACATCCCCTGAAGGGCCCTCCATCCGTATCTCCCCGAGGCTTTCCGAACCCACCGTCGCTGCGCATCGGAAAGCCGACATCCCGGACATCGACTCATCCGGCTTTCCGCGTCCCGACTCCTTCGGACCGGACCGATTCATCCATCGTTCGCAATCATCACCAACGTCTCACGAAGCCGTGTCTCCTGCCTCCGAAGCGATTCTGATCGGCTGCGTGATTTTATCCTCCACCCACTTCGGATCCAGCCACTCGATGGGATCCACAAAAACACCGTGTACGGCGATTCCCAAGTGGAGATGATCGCCGCCGGCCAACCCCGTGGTTCCCGTATAGCCGATGGTTTGGCCCTTCTTCACGCTATCGCCCTTCTGTACTGCGAATTCCGAAAGGTGCGAATAGATGCTGAACAAACCCGCTCCATGGTCCAGGACCACCGTGTTTCCGTAAATACCGATATAGGCCGCTTCCACAACGATTCCGTGGTTACCGGCAGGAATCGGGGCGCGCGCCAGTGAAGCCAGATCCAGTCCCAGGTGCACCGATTGGGCCACCTCTTGGCCCTCCCGGGTATAGGTCCGATGATCCGCAAATCCGGCACGAGCAGCGGCGTTCTTGAGACTCTCAAATCCACCCTCCCACAGGGGGTCTTCATGAGACTGCGTGCATAATCTCATGAAAGTCGCGTCGTTCTCCGAACGCATCTTCGAGTTGATTTCCAGGAACACATCAAGGGAACTCCCTTTGGCGCCCAACTCGGGATATCGTGTAACGAAGTCCGCCGCCAATCGATCCAGAAACCCCTGAGACAACTCAATCCGGTCCGATTTGAACCGCTTGCGTTTCACGCGATAGTGAAATCGGGCCGCACCCTCATTGCCCGCCTGATCCCTCGCTCTCAGAAACATGTCCACATCGGACGTTTCATGGGGAAGCGCAAACAAGGCTTGATACAAACCGTCTTGCCCGCGGACAGGGAATCCTCTAAAAAAACGCCCATTCACTTTTAAGCCCTGCTCGGGGACATCCTTGGAGATCCTGTAGACGACTAGTCCCGCCCCCCCCTGGTTCAAATACACCGTGTTCGATACGACGGAGATCATGGGAGGGCTGGTGTCCACAGTCACTTCGCTGACCACGGACGTTCGATTCCCCTTGAACCATGAATTCAATGAATGGTCCCACGCCTCCGCCGTAAGTCGAGCGGCCCCGTTGGCCGTTCCCAGTTTGGCAGGCTCCAGGGTCAGGGTAAATTCCGCGTGTTTGTGCTCTCCCCCTTCCATCCAGCCGAGGGCCGGGAACTCTTCGTCCAAAACCACTTTCTCTTCCCCGGCCTGGGACAGAATCACCCGCACCCTGCGAATACCGCTGCCCGGATCCGCCACTGTGAGCTGGAGCGACTGTTGGCGCCCCAGATACCGGATCTCCCGGTCCCAGTCCACTTCCGGGGGCCTGCTTTCAAAGCGTACCACATAGAACCAAGTCAAAGGCGCCAGTATGAGCAGCGCCAAAATCGGAATCAGGGTGGTTTTCTTGAACATACGCTCCGTTCTCCAAAGATCAGAGAGGCTTGTTTTCCCGACAAATTCCGTCCAATCGTTCCACGACCACATTCACCAAGGCCCAGACGACATCCAGAGGAAAGTGCGCTTCGATGCTCCGGTCAAACGTGACCACCATGCGCGGAGAAAATTCCTCGTCTCCTTCATACAGGATGAAGCCCAATGGGATTTTGGGCAACGCACTGACCGTGAAGGAAGCATCTCCAAAATCCCGGATGATACCCCCAATCCGTTGGCCCAAGGCTCTGAATCCCGCGGCGTCGCGCCCGAAACGAGACAGAAGCGGTCTTGTGTTCAACCGATGCGGACCCTGGAAAAACAAGGATCCTCCCTTGAGTTCCCTTTCCGTAATCATATCGCCAATAGGTACCGATTCCCCGGCGCGGACAAGATACGTGAGCAGCACCAGTTGAGTCTGGAAGTCGCCGCCGACCTCCAAAAATTCGCTCCCCCGTCGAATGGTCCTGGAAATCGGACTCACAGCGTAGGTCTCGTCCAACAGCGGAACCAGATATTCATCTCCGCCCGGTTCCCGGCGAGTCCAGGTCTTGCGTAAGACATCCTCCACAGGGGCGCGTTCCAGGTCTTCCCAAAGGCGATGGTCCACGCGAAACAACCGATCGTACACCTGTTTCATTTCGGTTTCCCGGCTCATCCGATACTCTGCTCCTGCGGTCTTATTCCCGCAGGCTTTTGGGATGTTACCATACATGATTCGAACCGCTTTGCCAAATGGATCTTCCTTGCATTCGGATGGGGATTTGGTTAAGGTCCCCAACGATATGGGTGCGTCCGTCCGATCCCGAAGATGGTGTCTGCAAACCCCTCGACCCGGTGTCCTTTCCGAATTGCGGGACCGATTGTCCATCTCCCCCCTTGCCGCGCTGGTTCTGGCTAACCGGGGCGTTCACGTTCCGGAAGAAGCGGGGAGATTTCTGCAGCCTTCTTTTTCACACCTCCATCCGCCGTTCGAAATGCTGGACATGCAAACGGGCGTGGATCGGTTGGTACGAGCCGTGTCTCAACGGGAACCCGTAGCCGTTTACGGTGATTACGACATGGACGGCGTCTCCGCCGCCGCGCTGTTGTACCTCTTTTTCAAGGAAGCCGGCATACCGGGTCCGGTTTACATTCCGAACAGACTGCGGGAAGGATACGGTCTCAACGTCTCCGCACTCGAATCCCTGGCGAAACAAGGAGTGCGGTTGATCGTCACCGTAGACTGCGGCATCTCCGGCCATGCGGAAGTGGAAGCAGCCCGACGATTGGGAATGGACGTCATCATCACGGACCATCACGAATCCGGGGCCATTCGTCCCCAAGCCCTGGCCGTCATCAATCCCAAACAGGAAACCTGTCCGTTTCCCGACTTGGATCCGGCCGGAGTAGGGGTGGCCTTCTGTCTGGCCGTGTCCCTGCGGGCCGCCCTCAGGAAGCGACTCCCGGACAATCCGGCGGCGCACGTCAATCTCAAGTCCTTCCTGGACCTGGTAGCCTTGGGAACCATCGCGGACCTGGTTCCGCTGAAAGGGCAAAACCGCATCTGGGTCAAGGCCGGACTCGAACTCCTGGCTTCCTCTCCCCGTCCGGGCATTGAATCACTCAAACGTGTGGCCGCTATCAAACCGGGAGTCGTCACCGAATGGGACGTGGCGTTCCGCCTGGCGCCTCGGTTCAATGCGGCGGGCCGAACGGGGAGCGCCATGGATGCGTTCGACCTGCTGACTACCGCCGACGCCTGCCGGGCCGCGGATCTGGCCGGCCTCTTGGAGGAACGGAACCGCACGAGAAAGCAACTGGAAGCGCATTTACTGAAGCAGGTTCTCCGCCAAGTGGAGGATCGGGCCGTGGAATGTTCCAGGAGTCTGGTGGCGTCCGGAGATCGGTGGCATCGTGGAGTTCTGGGCATCACGGCCTCCAGGCTCAAGGATCGATTCAACGTACCCGCATTGTTGATCGGGGTTGACGAACAGGGCATCGGGCTGGGTTCCGGAAGAAGCGTTCCGGGACTTCATCTGCACCAGACACTCACGGCTTGCCGCCATCACCTGATCGCCTGCGGAGGGCATGCGGGGGCCGCCGGATTCAGGATCGAAGCCCATCGCATTCCGGCGTTTGCCGACGAATTCGACGCGTTGGTCCGGGAAAACCTGCCCGAAGAACCCTCACCTCCCCTTCTCAGCATCGACGGTAAGATCTCCCTGGAAGCTTTGACTCTGGACGCCGTCCACGAACTCCAGAACCTGGCCCCCTTCGGAGTCGAAAACCCGGAACCCGTATTTCTTTCGGAAGGTGTGGAGGTGGTCCAGTGGAAAGTGCTCCAGGACAGCCATTTGAAGTTGACTCTGAGGGGAAACAACGGGCGCGCCGCCACGGGCATCGGGTTCGATCTGGCCCCGGCTCTCCCCGCTCCACCCGCATACCTGGACGTTGTGTTCACTCCGGTAATCGACCGATGGGCCGACAGGGAGAACGTTCAACTCCGAATCCTGGATGTGGGAATCCCCTGATCTCCGTCTCCCGCGCGACCCCATCCCGAACCCCCATGCCCGGACACCCGGGAAAAAGGATGGGAACACCGTTTACGGCGCTCCCATCTCGGGTACTCACGGTACAAGGCGGAAGTTCAACCGGCGCGTTGCCGAATTTGAACCCGGATGTCCGGGTTCGAGATCATTCATCCGTCTACCTCATAAACTTGAAGTATGGGGTCCCGGTCCCCAAGACCAGCGTGGTGTCCTCCTTCAGACTGTTCCGATAGGCCTCCAGACTTCGGCTGAATTCATAGAACTCCGGTCCTCGGGAGTACGCCTCGGCATAAATGGCCACGGCCTCCGCATCCCCTTTTCCGCTGATCTCCTGGGATTCACGATACGCCTCGGCCAGAATGACGGCCCGTTCCTTATCCGCGCGGGAACGGATGATCTGAGCCTGTTCCATTCCTTCCGACCGATATCTCATGGCTTCCCGTTCCCGTTCCGCCCGCATGCGGCCAAAAACGGCGCGTTCATTCTCCACCGGCAGGTCCGCCCGCTTGATGCGCACGTCCAGCACCCGGACGCCCATATCCTGAACGGCCCGGTCCGTGCGCCGGGTCACATTATCCATGAGTACGGCCCGCGTCTCGGAGAGGATTTCCACCAGGGTATGTATGCCCAGTTCCACCCGCAGCTCGGAGTAAATGATGTCATCCAGGCGCGCCAAAGCGCCGGGAACATTGCGCACCGTCTGATAAAACTGGAGGGGGTTCACGATCCGCCATTTGGCATAGTTGTCCACCACCAGGTTCTTCTTGTCCGCGGTGAGGATCTCCGTGGGAGACGCATCGAACTCGAGCACTCGGGTTTCGAAGTGAATGACTTCCTGAACGAACGGAATCTTGAAGTGAAGCCCCGGGCCCCGAACCGGACCCACCGGCTTACCCAGTTGCACCACCAGGGCCTGCTGCGTTTGATCCACCACGAACATACACGTGCCCGCCAGGATCAACACGACCACAACCAAAATACCGATTATCGTACCGCTTCGCTTCATCTTCCCACCCCCTTGTCCGACCCCACCGGCTTGTCCGCGGCTTTTCGAGTCTGTTGAATCGGCAGCAGGGGCAGGATTTCTCTGCCGACACCTTCACTCACCAGGATCTTGTCCGTGTTTTTCAACACTTCCTCCATGGTCTCCAGGTACAGTCGCTTTTCCGTGATGTTTCGGGCCTTTTCGTATTCCGACAGGATCTGGCTGAAACGGCTGGCGTCTCCCTGGGCATGATTCACTTTGGTCTCCTGGTAGGCCATGGCCTGGTTCACGATCTCCGCCGCGCGGCCCTTGGCCCTGGGAAGAATGTCGTTTTCATACCCGTGGGCTTCGTTGATGAACTTGTTGGAGTCTTCCTTGGCGCTGGCCACATCCTTGAATGCATCGACGACCGCCTGGGGTGGATGCACATCCTGGAGTTGCACCGTCACCACGTGGATGCCCGCATCATAGCTGTCCAGGATGTCCTGCACCAACAGCTTGGTATCCTCTTGTATCCGGAACTTGCCCACCGTAAGAACATCATCGATGTTGCTCATTCCGGTGATCTGGCGCATGCCGGCCTCGGCGGCGTCCCGGACCGTCTTCACCGGGTCGTACACGTTAAATAAAAAGGCGGACGCGTCCTTGATCAGATACTGGACAATGAACTGGATATCTACGATGTTCTCATCACCGGTGAGCATCAAGGACTCCTGGGGTACCGCCTGGTACTTGGGCGGCGGCCCCGGGGACAGGGTCCGGAATCCGATCTCCGTCCGCCGGACCTGAGTCACCGCCGGCTTCATGACTGTCTCAATAGGATACGGCAGGTGATAATGAGGACCCGGATCCGTAACGCGCACCATCTTGCCGAACCGCTTCACAACGCCCACCTGGTCCGGAGCCACGATGAAAATGCCCGAAGCCAGCCAAACCAGAACGGCCAGCCCGATGAGAATGGACAACCCCGGTATACGACCCCTGAAGTTCCTGAATTTGTTGATCACTTCCTCGAAATCAGGCGGCGTGGGCCCCCCTCTTCCGGTCCCCTGTTGGCGTTGTTGCAGTTTTTCCCAATCCCAAGCCATGTTGACCTCCGTCTGTTATAAACTTCTGATTTCATAAAACGCGCCGTTTCCAAGTGTCAAGGTAATTTGGACCATGGGATTGCCGGAAACCATCGCACGGATCCTTTAACCTACGTGTACAAACGATAAAAAGCATCGACACGTTTGAACAAGCCGGGTATGTTGCACCTCACTGTGATCGATTTACCAGGAGGAAAATCACCATGAAAGGAAGCCTCGGAGTCATAGGCGCTGGAAACATGGGAGAAGCCATCACCCAGGGGGTCCTCCAGAGCGGCCTGCTTCAACCGGATCGGGTGGTGCTTATGGATACGGCGCCTCCCCGGCTGGATCTCATGAAATCCCGGTTCCGGGTGCATACCGTGGACACCATAGGCGATCTGGCGAAGTCCAGCGAAATCGTGATCATTGCCGTAAAACCGCAGATCGTGGAGCCGGTTCTCCGGGAACTCGGCAGCGTGTTGAAAAACCGTCACCTGGTGATGTCCATCGCCGCAGGCGTCACCCTGAGCAGACTCCGTGGAGGTCTCCCCGAAGGAGCACGCGTCATCCGGGCCATGCCCAACACCCCCGCCTTGTATTTGGAAGGCATGACCGCACTGAGTCCCGCTCCCACCGTCACGCCGGAAGACATGGACGCGGCGCGGGCCGTCTTCGAATCCGTGGGACGGGTGGTGGTGGTCGAGGAATCCATGATGGACGCCGTAACCGGGTTGAGCGGGAGCGGCCCGGCCTATGTATTCGTGCTTATCGAAGCCCTCTCCGATGGAGGAGTGCGCATGGGTCTGCCCAGGGAAACGGCTTCCGCCCTGGCCGTGCAAACCGTGCTGGGAGCCGCGGTGACGGCGGCTCGATCCGGAGACCACCCGGCCCGGCTCAAGGATAGGGTCACGTCTCCGGGAGGCACCACGCTGGCGGGTCTCATGGAATTGGAACGCAACGCCTTCCGCGCCGCTCTGATGGACGCGGTGGAAGCCGCCACGCTTCGCTCCAGGGAACTGGGCGGAAAGTAACGTACGGAATCCGTACGGCAAATAAACAAGGAACGTATTCCAACGTATTCCGAAGATCCGTTGGAACCGGAGATACGGCACGGCAAGCCGTCAGGGTTCTTCGTTCACCACCGGGTTCGAGAGACAGCCGACGCCGTCGATTACCACTTCCACTCGATCACCCGGATTCATGCGACCGATGCCTGCCGGCGTACCTGTTGCAATCACGTCGCCGGGTTCCAAAGTCATGACTTCGGAAATGAAACTCACCAGGCGATCCACCGAAAACACCAGATTCGTGGTGTTGGATGATTGTCGGAGTTCCCCGTTCAGGTACAATCGAACGGAGAGGGACGAAGGCTCCAGTTCCGTTTCGATCCACGGACCCAGGGGACAGAAGGTGTCGAATCCCTTGGAACGGGTCCACTGTCCGTCCTTGCTCTGCAGGTCCCGAGCCGTCACATCATTGAGGCAGGTATATCCCAAAATATACCGGCGGGCTGCGTCCTCCGACACCCTCCGGGCCCGGTGTCCGATCACCACGGCCAACTCGGCTTCATAGTCCACTCTCCTGCTGGATGAAGGCAGCCGGATAGTTTGGTTGGGTCCGATCACGGAAGTAGCCGGTTTCAGAAACAGGATCGGGGTTTCGGGGACGGGCAAACCCACCTCTTCGGCGTGGTCCCGGTAATTCAGTCCCACAGCCACCACCTTGCCCGGAATTACCGGAGCGAGCAGCTCCACGTCCCGTAACCGTTCGAAATCCACTTTCCGCATCCGGGTTGAAAACGGATCCTCGATCCGCGAGATATGCTCTTCCTGCTCGAGTACCCCCCAGTGGCTGAGTCTCTCTTTTCGAAACCGGATGATGCGCATGGTTCTTGTCCTTTCCGAGACGCCCGATATCGCCGGTACCCATGCCGGGGATCGCGGAGAATAGGATCTAGGCCGCGCTCGAACCACAGTGCTTAACAGGCCGTCGAAAAACGCGATCTGCGTCGTTGGGCTTCATCCTTCGTCATTGCGGCGTACTGGGTGTACGCCTCATTCCTCAGGATTCGCCCACCTTGCATCGCATCGTTTTTGACCGGCCTGCCCGCAATACGGTGTATCAACGGGCTGTCCCCGGAATTCTGGCAATCGGCGCCTCATCCTTTTTGATCCGCCGGTCTCCACCCCTCTTTTCCAAGGATGCTCAACGGCGGAAAGCATGTGCGATCCCCTATATACCGGCTTCCGTGGATGAGTCAATTCGGCAAGGGGTTCGCCTCCTGTTTTCAAATTCCCGGATATTCTCCGCTAACCTCCCCCGGATATCGGGGAAATAAACCCGGCGATGAAAGCCCGCGGCTGAAATTTGAAAACCAATCCTTCACAGACTCTACGTATTCCGAGTATAATTCAAAGAGCAACCCGAAAGGAGGCGCATCTTATGACACAATCCGTTTCCTCGCAAACAACCACCATGGCCGAAGCTCAGAAAATCAAGAAGAAGATCATCGAGGCCGCCAGCCGGCTGTATGCCCGCAAGGGACTGGCGCATACCTCCGTGGAGGACATCGCTTCCGAAGCCGGAGTCCATCCCTCCGTCACGTACCAGTTTGTCAGGAACAAGTCGTCCATCATGGAAATGATCATGGAAGACATTCTGTTCCAGTTTCAGGAGGAGATCCGGCCCCGTCTGGGGAAAATTCAGGACCCCAGGGAAAAACTGCTTCTCGCCATGGACCTCTATTTCCGCATCGTGCAACGGGAGCGGGATAAGGCGTTGCTGGTGTATCAGGAATCCAATACCTTGTCCCGGGAAGCCCGGCATCGGATTATGGCTCTGGAGGTGGATACCATGGCTATTTTTCGGGAAATCCTGCAGGAAGGCGTACGAGCCGGGCTGTTTGTGGACGGCCATGGAGACATACTGGCCTACAACATCGTGATCCTCAGTCACTTGTGGGTGCTCAAGGGATGGCACCTGCGCAACCGGTTGAATTTCGAAGATTTCCTGGCCCTGGAGAAGGACTTCGTCTTACGGGCCGTAGGCAAGACCTGAGAAGTGCTCCCGGACCTCCCCGGCGATGACGGAGATTCGGAAACGCCTGGAATCCGGGCGCACTCCGCCACGCCGTCGGGGGGCCCTCCGAGTCAGTTCCCGGGGCGTGCGGTGGCCATCTCTTTCCTGAGATCGAGAAGACGTTCCTGAAGCGCTTTGTATTCCGGAGTGTTCAGGTTCCGGTTCGACTTACGGTAATCGCGCATCTTGAGAAGAATATCCCGGTATTGCTCCTGCATGGAAATTGCAGCGGCCGCCGCTTCGGGCTGGAGCGTCCCGGGTGCGCCCATGGCCGGAGTCGCGGGTGTAGGCGGCGCCGCAGCCTGTTGTACTTGACCCGGGGTGCGATCCCCCGACCCGCTGTCGGTTCGAGCGGTCGTCTCGATCACCCGGTGTCTGCTCTCGTCTTCCAGGATCGCTGGAGGGACGCGCTCTTCGTTGTTCGCGTAATGAACGCAGCCTTTCTCGTCCTCCCAGACATAGATTTTGGCGTCGGAAGACTGCACGGACAGGAAGAAAAAGCCCGCCAGGATACCCCATAGAATGCTTTTCGTCACGGTTGTCCGTCCTTTCTCTAACAGCCCGTTGATAAACAGCATTGTGGGCAGGCTGTTCAAAAACGATGAGATGCGAGGCGCGCAAGTCCTGAGAAATGCGGCGTACATGCAGTACGCCGCCATGGCGAAGGATGAAGCGCAACACGGCGGATCGCGTTTTTCAACAACCTGCCAAGTTTTCCCTTTGGATCCATTATAGTGGATCCAACTTGCCATTTCCACCGATTCAGTACCAGGAGGACCCCATTTCCGGACTGTCGATTGCGCATTGACAAGACCAGCTTGTTTGGATTACCCTGGCTCCAACAATTGATGGAAGCGATAGTTGGAGTTCCGCCCATGGCCACTCCCATCGAAAAGGCGCGCAAGGATCCGGATTCCATGAAAGCCCGGATCCTCGCCGAAGCGCGCCGCGTATTCGGGCGCTATGGCTTCCATGGCGCCACCACCCGTCTCATCGCCCGGCAGGTGGGTATCGATGTCTCCACCCTTTACTACCATTGGGGCGAAAAAGGCGACCTCTACGAAGCCGTCATCGCGGACACCATTGAAGACCTCCGCAGCCAACTCCGAAAAGTAGAGCAGCTCATCCGGGGAAAACCCCTCGCACTCCGCATGAGTATCGCCATCGATCACATGACCGACTATCTGTTCGATCACCCCGAAATACCCAATCTCATCTTCTACCGGTATTTCAGCAAGACCCGCATCGACATGCAATGGGACTCCCGAATGCCCGAACTGCTCGGAGATATCGCTCGCTCCATGGGACTCCAAGATCCGACAGGCAGGGTTTCCACAGCCGTTCTGATGCGTGTGGCCATACTCTCCATCGCCAACTATAACCTGGTTTCGGGCGAGGATTTCTTCCGTTCCATGCTCGGGGTAACCCGTGACGAATACCTGCCTATGGTAAAAGAAACCCTTAAGTTCGTCCTCATTCCCGCATTCACGTACCCCCGGCCCGCAGCCGACAGCCGGGAATCGGACGATGACCGCCCACACGAAAGACAAGAGCCGGCTTGACAGGTTTCCGGCTTCACGTGGAGGCAACTATTAAAGTTCTACCTTAGGAAATCCCCCCACTCTTGAAATGGTACAGGCAACGCATCAGAACCCGCAAAGGCCTCCTGCTCGACGGGGTAAACGCCGGTCGGCAAGGATCGCCGAAACTCGGAGTAGGCAGGTGTCGAGGTATCAGGCGCGCCCGGTGTCGAGCACCCATGCGCCATGCACAACGCCGGGTCACGGATCACCTTCTTGGATCACGTACCCGGAGACGGGGGCTTGTTTCTCCCCATCGCAATAGTCGCTTCACAACCCGAAAGGAGGAAACGGATGGCTCTCAATTTAAGCGCCGTCGGCGAGCACATCGGTCCGTTAATCCGGGACTACGCCTGGAAAGACGTGGTGCTCTACGCCCTGGGAGTCGGTGCGAGCTTCGACGAGCTGGAATACGTCTATGAGGACCGATTGAAGGTGCTCCCGAGTTTCTCCATAGCCGCCATTTTCGACTTCCTGGCTCACGTGGGCGTCAAGTCCAACGCCGATCTGTCAGGCATTCTTCACGGAGAACAGGATATCCTTTTTCACAATCCCATTCCCGTGGAAGGCGCTCTGACCACCCAGGGGACTATTACGCACATATTCGATAAAGGCGAAGCCAAAGGCGCACTTGTGGTCGCCGAAGCGGACACCGTTCATTCCAACGGCAGCAAGCTCTTCACCAACGTGTTCACCCTGTTCTGCCGCAAAGACGGCGGCTTCGGAGGGGATCCGGGCCCCGGAGAAACGTTCGCCCTTCCCGATGGACCGCCCGATTTCCGGGAATCCGCCCGCCCATCAGCGGACCAGCCCCTGTTGTACCGCCTGTCTGGAGACGTCTTCGCCCTTCACGTGGATCCGGAATTCGCCCGGATCAGCGGTTTCGAAAGACCCATCATGCACGGATTGTGCACCCATGGATACGCCTGCCGCGCCGTGATCAAGCACCTGTTTCCGGGGGAGCCCGAAAGAATGCGCCGATTTCGCGTCCGATTTTCCCGCCCCCTCTACCCCGGCGTACCCTTGGTTACCGAAATCTGGAAACTCTCGAAAAACACCGCCGTCTTTCGCACGCTGAACGAGCACACGGGGGAAACGATATTGGATCGGGGTCGGGTGGACTGGCTGGATAAGGAGGAATTCCAAGCCCGGGCGAAACGAAGCGGGATTCGGTTTGACGGGCGTGTGGCCGTGGTAACGGGCGCGGGAGCCGGCTTAGGCAGGATGTACGCCCTCGGCCTCGCGGCGCGGGGGGCCCGAGTGGTGGTAAATGATTTGGGGGTATCCAGAGACGGTGTCGGTACGGGTTCCGAGCTTGCCGCGGAACGGGTGGTTCGGGAAATCCGCGAAGCGGGCGGCGAAGCTGTGCCCGATTGCCATTCCGTGTCTACCTCCGAAGGGGGACAGGCCGTTGTGGATACAGCCCTCCAAGCATTCGGTCGAATCGATATCCTGATCAACAATGCCGGGATCCTGAGAGACAAAACGCTTCTCAAAATGGAACCGGAGAACTGGAAAGCCGTTATCGACGTGCATCTCAGCGGGGCCTACCATGTGACCCGCCCCGCTTTCCTTAAGATGAAGGAAAGCGGGTACGGCCGAATTCTGTTCACCTCTTCGGCTGCCGGGTTATACGGAAATTTCGGACAAACGAACTATGCGGCCGCTAAAATGGGACTGGTGGGTTTCATGAACTCGCTGAAACGGGAAGCGGAGAAGTACGGCGTCACGGTAAACACCGTCGCCCCCGTAGCCGCCACCCGACTCACACAAGACATACTGCCCCCGGATCTCTTAGACAGGATGAAACCGGAGTTCGTCGTCCCCCTCGTCCTGTATCTGTGCTCCGAGGAGTGTTCCACTTCCGGGAAGATTTACAACGCAGGCATGGGACATTTCAATCGAGTGGCCATCGGCACGGGACCGGGCATCGTCGTGGGAGACGCTCGAACGCCCCCATCGGCCGAGGCCGTGGCCGCCGCCATGGATCAAATCACTTCCCTGGAAGGGACCGTTGAATTCCCCAACGCCTTGGCTGCGCTTACAGGCATGATGGACTCGTTGAGGGCCAAGACCCACGACATATCCGGAAAACCAGCCGAGGAGCTTACCATACAGCGTGTATTTGAGAATTTCCCCAAAGCGTTTCTCCGCGAAAAAGCCGCCGGAGTGGATGCGATATTTCAGTTCGACATCTCCGGGTCCCAGGGAGGGGTCTGGCACGTGGTGATCCGGAACGAGGAATGCACAGTGTTCCAGGGAGCCCATGAACGACCCACCACCACCATTGGGATGTCCGATGACGACTTCCTGGGACTCATTTCCGGAAAACTGAATGCCATGAGTGCGTATACTTCGGGAAAGCTCAAGATCGGAGGCGACCTCATGAAGTCACAACTTATCGAAAAACTCTTCAGGTTCTGATGCCGCAAGAGGAGGAAGCGATATGACCGGAATCACCTCGTACGGCGGATATATTCCCAGACTCAGGCTTAACCGGATGAGCATCGTCCAGCACATGGGCTGGTTCGCCCCGGCCATCGTAACGCTGGCCCAGGGTGAACGATCCTTCTGCAACTGGGACGAAGATTCCCTCACCATGGCCGTGGAGGCATCCAGGGACTGCCTGGTGGGTTGCGACAAGTCACAGGTGGACGGCGTAATCCTGTGTTCCACCACACCGCCCTTTCAAGACAGGTTGAACGCCGGAATTCTCAAGACCGCCTTGAATCTGGGGGACTCTATCCAAGCCGCGGATTGCACCTCTTCCCTCCGGGCGGGCGCCACAGGTCTCCTACAGGCTCTCGCCGACGTGGAAAGCGGCCGGAACCGCCGCGTCCTGGTTGCCGCCTCGGACAGGCGGATGACCCGGACGGCCTATTTTTACGAAATGTGGTTCGGAGATGGCGCGGCCTCCGTGCTGGTGGGAAACCGGAACGTCATCGCGCAGTTCCTGGGATCCCATTCGGTGACACACGACTTTGTGGATCATTATCGCGGATCCGGAACTCATTTCGACTATATGTGGGAGGAACGGTGGGCCCGGGATGAAGGCTACTCCAAAATCATTCCCCAAGCAATTTCAGGACTTATGGACAAGCTGTCCCTATCCATGAAGGACGTGAACCGATTGGTGTTCCCCTGTTTGTTCAAGGCGGAGCATCGAAAGATCGCCGCCCGATTGGGAGCGGCTCCGGAACAGGTAATGGATAACCTCCACGAGCAGTGCGGTGAGACGGGAGCCGCCCATCCTTTGGTCATGTTCGTCCACGCTCTGCAGGAATCCCGCCCCGGAGACCGGATCCTGACGGCCGGCTTCGGCCAGGGCTGCGATGCCCTGTGCTTCGAGGTCACTGAAGCCATTCAGGACCTCCCGGAACGACGGGGAATCCTGGGATCCCTTGCAGATAAGCGCGAAACGGATAATTATTTAAAGTTTCTCAAGTTCCGCGATCTGATACAAACAGAGATGGGAATCCGGGCGGAGGTCCCGATGCAGACGGCCATGTCCGTGCTCTGGCGAAAACGGGACATGATCCTCGGTCTGGTGGGCGGTCGATGCAATCGCTGCGGGACTCCCCAATTTCCCAGAACCGACATCTGCGTAAATCCGGACTGCCGGGGACTTCGCACCCAGGAACCCTATGAATTCGCCGACGTCCCGGCGCGGATCAACAGCTATACCGGGGATCTGCTGGCCGTCTCCGTGGATCCGCCGTCCATCTACGGTATGATCCAGTTCGAGGGCGGCGGCCGTTTCATGGCGGATTTCACGGACTGTGACATGTCCCAGGTTCGTGTGGGGCAGCGGGTCCGCATGTCCTTCCGCAAGCGGTATACGGACACGAGCCGGGGATTCACCGGATATTTCTGGAAAGCGGCGCCCAGGAAAGAAGAACCTGTCGGTCCCGAATCCGCGGAATCCATCCGTTACGACGGACAGGTGGCCGTCGTAACCGGCGCCGGGTCCGGCCTCGGCCGGCAATATGCTTTGGAGTTGGCCCGCAGGGGGGCCCGGGTGGTGGTGAATGATCTAGGATCCGCACGGGACGGTAAGGGAGAAGCATCCTCGACATCGGCCGATGCCGTGGTTCAAGAAATCCGGGAATCCGGAGGCGAAGCCGTCTCCAATTACGATTCCGTAACCACTCCCGAGGGGGGCCGGGCCATTATCCAAACGGCCCTCGATACTTTTGGAGGTGTGGACATTTTAATCAACAACGCCGGGATCCTTCGAGACAAAACCTTGGGCAAGATGGAGCCCGAAGACTGGAACGCCGTTCTGGACGTGCATCTCCACGGAGCTTTCAACGTGACTCGGCCCGCGGTGGAGGTCATGAAGAAAAAGAAATACGGCCGTATTCTGTTCACGTCTTCGGCTTCCGGCTTGTACGGGACCTTCGGACAAACCAACTACTCCGCCGCCAAAACGGCGCTGTTGGGCTTCATGAACTCTCTCAGGCTGGAAACGGAGAAGTACGACATCAAGGTGAATTCTATCGCCCCCGTGGCGGCCACGCGGATGACGGAAGACGTTTTTCCCCCGGATCTCTTCGAAAAACTCAAGCCCGAATTCGTGACTCCCCTGGTGATGGTCCTCTGTTCGAATCGCTGCCGCGAAAACGGCATGGTATTCAATGCGGTCATGGGCTATTTCAACAGGGCGGCGGTGCTTACCGGCGCCGGCGCCGTCATTGGGGATCGCGTGCGCATTCCGACTCCGGAGGAGATCCATGCCCAATGGGAACGCATCAACGACCTTTCCGATTCCAGAGAGTTTCCCAATGCCACGGCGGCGCTGGGAGTCATGATGGACTCCTCGACTGAACCTCCCAGGGAAACCCATGCGGAAACCACCTCGGGAGAAGCCGTACGGCGCATCTTCGAGCGCATTCCCGATGCCTTCCAGGAGGAACGGGCCGGTGGAGTGGACGTGGTGTTTCAATTCTCCATATCCGGATCCGAGGGTGGTGAATGGAACGTGGCGGTCAAGGACAACCACTGCCGGGTGGCCGAAGGAACGCATCCGAAGCCGACTACCACCATCAAGATGGCGGATGAGGATTTCATCCGGATGATTCAGGGGGCATTGAACCCCATGACCGCCTTCACCGCGGGAAAGTTGAAGATCCAAGGGGACATCATGAAATCACAGCTCATCGAGAAGCTGTTTACGTTTTGAGACAGAAACCCGGCGGAGCGTTTCCCGGAATCGACAGACGCCTCGGAAAGGGGTTTCCGGGAAGGAGGAGGATTCCAAATGGCGACCGGCATTAGAGATAAAGTAGCGATCATCGGTATGGGGTGCACCCGTTTCGGCGAACGTTGGGACATGGGAGCCGAAGAACTCATGGTGGAAGCCTTTACCGAATGCCTTGAAGACTCCGGTGTCGGGCCGGAGGCCATCCAGGCGGCCTGGCTGGCCACCTGTATCGACGAAATCAACGTGGGTAAAAGCGCGCTTTCCATGGCGGCGGCGTTACGTTTGCCTTTCGTGGCCGTGACCCGGGTGGAGAATTACTGCGCGAGCGGCACCGAGGCGTTCCGCGGGGCGGTATATGGGGTGGCTTCGGGAGCGTATGACCTGTGCCTGGCCCTGGGAGTGGAGAAACTGAAGGATACGGGATATGGAGGTTTGCCGAGTGCGGGCTCCAATTTCGGTTCCCTGAACTGGCTGTGGTGGCCCAACGTTACCGCACCGGGCGCTTTCGCCCAGTTGGCGTCGGCCTACTCGGCCAAGTACCGCATCCCGGACCAAGATCTCAAACGAGCCATGGCGCAGGTGTCTGTGAAGAGCCATGAAAACGGCGCCTTGAACCCGAAGGCCCACTTGAGGCGACCGGTCACCATCGACCAAGTCATGGCCGCGCCTATCATCGCTCACCCACTGGGTCTTTTCGACTGTTGCGGCGTAAGCGACGGAGCCGCATGCGCCTTGGTGACCACGGTGGAAAAGGCGCGGGATATGGGCTTCCGGAATCCTGTAACGGTGAAAGCCCTCCAACTGGCGCTGAGCAACGGGGAAGAAATGGGCTTCAATCAGTGGGATGGAAGTCATTTCATGACCACGGAACGTTGCAGTGTGCGGGCCTATGAGGAAGCCGGTATTTCCCGGCCCAGGGACGAGATCAGTATGATGGAGTTGCACGACTGCTTCTCCATCACGGAACTGGTCACCTATGAGGATCTGAACCTGTCGGACCGGGGACATGCATGGCGGGACGTACTCGACGGTCATTTCAACCGGGACGGACGTGTTCCGGCGCAGGTGGACGGAGGTCTGAAGTGCTTCGGCCATCCCATCGGCGCCTCCGGATTGCGCATGATGTACGAAATGTACCTTCAGTTGTTGGGTCGCGCCGGGGAACGTCAACTGGAACGGGTGCGTTACGGGCTGACCCACAACCTGGGTGGGTTTCCTTTTCAGAACATTTGCAGCATCGCCATCGTGGGCACACTCGACGGATAACGTATCGCGCCGCAAATCCGCGCCCTTATGAATTCAACTACCGATGTGATCTTTGACTCATAAAGCCGTTATGATCTGGTAGGTTTAGTTCAAAACCTTTAAGCTAACCTTAGGAATATGGGCTCGAAATCTCTACAGGTCTCCAACACCTTCGAATGCGTTTCTCAGGGCGGCCCGGCACGGGTTGCATCCGCATTCCCCCAAGGAGACCACAGCAGGATACCGCCGGGTCGGGCTTTGGGTTTGTACTGCACCATGGATGAACCGGAATGGCGCCTTACCGTGACAGTGCGTTTCCACGACGCTCTGTGTCGCACTCACAGCCTGGATCTCGATGTGCCCACCACCAAGGAGGACAGACCATGGAAATCCTGAACTACACGGAAGAACACCGGATATTCAGAGAAACCGTACGGAGGTTTCTAGAGAAAGAGATCACCCCCTATGTGGACCAATGGGAAGAAGCCGGCATCGTGCCCCGTTCCGCCTGGAAAAAGATGGGAGAACAAGGATTCTTGTGCATGGACATTGCCGAAGAGTACGGTGGGCTCGGAGCCGATTTCCTGTACTCGGTCATTGTCTGTGAGGAATTGGTCCGCACCGGAAACACCGGGCTGGCGGCCAACCTGCACAGCGACATCGTGGTGCCGTATATCACTTCCTACGCTTCCGAGGAATTGAAGCAAAGATACCTTCCCGGATGCATTTCGGGAGACACCATCACGGCCGTGGCCATGACCGAACCCAATACGGGAAGCGACCTGGCGTCCATCCGGACAAGCGCGGTGGAGGATGGAGACCACGTAGTCATCAACGGACAGAAAACGTTCATCAGTAACGGCATCAATTGCGATCTCCTGGTACTCGCCGCCAAAGATCCCGCGGTGGAAAACCCCTACCAGGCCATGGATCTCTACCTGGTGGAAGCCGGCGCACCGGGATTCGAGAAGGGACGAAAGATCAAGAAAGTGGGATGGCACAGCCAGGACACGGCGGAGCTATTCTTTTCCGACTGCCGGATCCCCAAGAAGAATCGGCTCGGCTCCAAGGGCCAGGGTTTTGTCATGCTCATGGAAAAGCTCGCCCAGGAAAGGCTCATCTGCGCTATCATGGCGGTAGCGGCGGCGGAACGGATGCTCCAGATCACCATACCTTATTGCCACCAGCGCACCGCTTTCGGAAAGCCCATCGCCAAGTTCCAGAACACCCAGTTCCGGATCGTGGAAATGGCGACGGAGATCAAACTGGGCAGAACCTTCGTGGACAAACTCATCGCGGATCACATGGAAGGAAAGCAAATCGTATCTGAAGTGGCCATGGCCAAGTACTGGACCACGGACATGGCCATGAGGGTGGCCGATGGATGCGTCCAACTACACGGGGGATACGGCTACTGCGAGGAATACCCCATCGCTCGTGCGTGGCGGGATACCCGTGTCATGTCCATCTTTGCGGGCACGAACGAAATCATGAAAACCATTGCGGCCCGGTTCATGGGCCTTTAGAAGCCCGTTGACAAACAGTATTTCGGGCAGGCTGGTAAAAAACGATGAGATGCAGGGCGCGCGAATCCTGAGGAATAAGGTGTACGTACCGTACGCTGCAAATACGCCGGCCTGCGCCCGCCTGTGCGTGTCCGCACGCAGACAGGTGGGACGCACAGGCAGACAGGATGAAGCGTCACGCCAACGGCGTGACAGCAGATCGCGTTTTTCAACAGCCTGTCAGGCTTCCCGACGCCCGGCCCGGGCCATCCGCCGGCTCCGGTCCGGGGGAACGTCGGTATGATTCGATCTCCGGTTAGTCGTCTCGAGTCACCGCAACAGGTTCCCCATACCGGGACCGATTTGGAGGAAGTTATGCCCGGGCTATTGACTCCCATGAAAGTGCTCGATTTCACCACGCTCCTTCCCGGACCGTTTGCCACCATGATGCTGGCCGATCTGGGGGCCGACGTTCTGCGCATCGGTTCCGCCTCCCGCCCCGACCTAACCGCCATGCTCCCTCCCTTGGTGGGTGAGCCCGGCGTCTCCGCCGCCCTGGCATACCTGAACCGCGGGAAGCGCCACATGAGCTTAAACCTGAAAACGCAACGCGCAGTACAGATCGTTCATCGACTGGTGCGGGAATACGACGTCGTGGTCGAGCAATTTCGACCCGGAGTCATGGCTTCCCTGGGTCTGGATTACGAATCCCTGAGTCGAATCAATCCCTCCATAGTATACTGCTCTCTCACCGGATACGGACAGCAGGGCTCCCTGGCGCGGCGGGCCGGTCACGACATCAACTATCTGTCCCGCGCGGGCGTCATGTCCCATTCCGGTCGCAAAGACACCGGTCCCTGCATTATGGGCATTCAGGCGGCCGACCTGGCGGGAGGCTCACTGCACGCCGTAGTGGGCATTTTGGCCGCATGGGTGCACCGCATGAAGACCGGGGAGGGTCAACATGTGGATGTGGCCATGACGGACGGCTCCCTGGCTTTGCAGCCTCTGGCGGCGGCGGCTTTCCTGGTGGATCACAAAAACGTGGGCTGCGAAGAAACCCTACTGAACGGAGGATCCTTGTACGACTTCTATGAAACCAAGGACGGTCGCTACTTGAGCGTCGGGTCTCTGGAACCCAAGTTCTTCGAAGCCTTCTGCCGGACTATCGGGAGACCGGACCTCATTCCAGGCACCGTATTCCCGGCCGACGTGGAGAGAATCAAGGCGGAGGTAAAGACAATCTTTCGCAGCAAGACACTGCAAGAATGGACTGCCTTGTTCGAGGAAACGGATGCCTGTGTCGAGCCCGTGTTGTCCCTGCGGGAAACCTTCAACCAACCCCATGTCCGTGAACGGGGCCTTGTAGTGGACGTGGAGTTGGCATCGGGGGGCGCCGTTCCCCAACCCGCCCATCCCATCAAATACTCCAGGACTCCACCGCAATACGGCAAAGCCGGTTATTCGCAGGAGACCCACAATCATGAGGTGCTCGAAGCCCTGGGATACGAGGAAGCGGAGATCCGGGAAATGGAACGCATGGGCGTCTTCGCTTGAAACGCCGCCGCACACCGAACTTCTGTGAGGCCGGGACGGTCCCCTTTTCAGTGCGATCCGGTGTTCATTCCACCTGTTCCGACACGGATACGAGCAGGTCCGCGTATATCTGCGCCGCGGTGCACACTTGGCTGAAAGGAACGGATTCCTCCTGCACGTGGGCCTTTTCCAACTGGCCGGGTCCGAACAAGATGGGCTTTACACCCGCCATCCACAAGATATTAGCGTCCGAATGGCTTCGGAACGCGTTGGGATTCCAGTCCAGACCCCCGCGCCTGAACACGGATCGGAGGGTTTCCACCAAAGGACCCTTATCCGGGATTTCATACCCCGAATGAACCGTGGGGAAGCGTACGACCGCATTGAGACAAGGATTCTCCGGGCGATTTCGATCCACGATCTCTTCCAGCTCTGACGTGATCTCCCCCAAAGGCGCCGAAGGAGGCAGGTGCACATCCAACCATGCCTCGCAACGGTCCGGAACCACAAAACCCGCACTGGAGCTGGATAACTCCCGGATGTTGTAGATCGCTTCGGCGCTCCCTCGCGCCCAGTAGCGAATCATATCGTGCAACAGGGGAAGCATTGCTTCGATGGCATTGCACCCCTGCTCGGCCAGGGAAGCATGCATCCGTTTTCCACGGATGACGATCTGAACCTCTACATAACTGTAGTGGCTCAGGCAGACCTGCAGGTCCGTGGGTTCTCCGATGACGGCCCAGGGAAAATGAAACTCCTTCACCAGCCGTTGGGCCCCGTCTCCGTCCTGCTCTTCCCCCACCAGGAACATCAAAGCCACGGGCATGGTATGGAAACCGGCTTCCATGGCGGCCAGATACCCTTCCACCATGGCCGCGCAACCCGCCTTCATATCCGCGGAACCCAGGCCCATAATCAGCCCATCCTGCTCTTCGCAGCCGAAATCCTCCAGGTCGTAGGCCGTCACCGTGTCCACGTGTCCCAAAAGAGCCACCCGGATCTCGGAAGTTGAGGGAAGCACCAGCAAGTTCCAGCGGTGCTCATCCACCATTTGTCGAACCGGCTTGAGTCCGTGCCTTCGAAGATATCCGTTCAAGACCTGGAGTATTTCTTCTTCCTTGCCGGAGGGGCTGTACACGTCGATCAACCTGCGCAGTAATTGTCTGAGCCGTTGAGGTTGAACGGCTGGACGGCCTACCGGAGTTTCGTTCACGAAGAAGACCTTTCCTTCGCCGCCCTGTTACCGTTACCCTTCTTGGAAGGCGCCCGGCGCGGCGTGGATAGATTGAGACTCAGATAGATGTGCTGCCGCGGATTCCCGAACCCCATCTTCCGGAAGAAACGCAGCGCCGCCAGGTTGTTCGCTTCGGAATCGACCAGAAGAATCTTCACGCCGTCCTCCACCATCAACGTCTTGAATTGATGGAACAGTTTTTCACCAATTCCCCGGGTTTGAAGAGAAACATCCACGCCGAGCCAGACCAGATGCCCGTACTTCCACGCGGAGCGGGTCTTGCTTACCGTGGTCCCCAAGGCGAAACCGACGATGCGGTCGTCCATCTCCGCCACGAGGCAGTATTCCGAATCTTCCAAGAACAGACCCGCAACTTCATACTCGTCCCAGGTGCGATACAGGTTAGGCGCCACCTCCGCCTTGAAGAGGTTCTCCCCCAGATGAAAAACGGCGGCAAGATCATCCACATCCATTTGACGGACGGTTACATTGGCCGGCTTCTTCTTTTTTCCGGGGCCTTCCACGACAACCATAATACCAGGTCCTTCCCATATTCTGGTGGACGGGGGGGACTCGGCGCCGCCGCACCCGTCCATAGCAGGCCGTCGAGAAACGCGATCTGCTGTGTTGCGCTTCATCCTTCGTCATTGCGGCGTACGGGTTGTACGTCTCATTCCTCAGGATTCGCGCCTTGCATCTCATCGTTGTTCACCAGCCTGCTCGAAACGGCGTCTATCAACGGGCTGATACGATTTATTCTGCTACGGCCTTTCTAAAGACGACACCCAACTCCACACTTCCCCGGTGGACTTGGGGCCGATGACCCCGATCCTCACCGACCGAAGCGATTAGGAGAACTTGCCATAACCGCATTTTCTTCTCACAGAACTCCTTGAGCTGCAAGCCCTTCGGTGGAAAATACGGAGCTCAACCCGTTGAATCATGGGATATGCTGCATCAAGCCCCGCCGACGGAATGTGTTTTCCACCCCCGGGAGTCAGTGGCAGGAAGATGGTCGGTTTTGAACAGCAAGTGGTCCGTTTTCAACCGAACGTGATTGGACACGCAAGGCCGTTTCCATGTGGAGGGCAAAACAGCGCTCGCGAAAAGACTCGGAAGAGGCCGCCCGAATGGCGGGAGCATACCCCCTCTGCTCCATACATAATCCAATAAATTAAGCAGGTTGCTCATATCTCCCATGAGAACTTGGTTGTACTCCCAAGAAAAGACGATTCCCGTATTCCGAAAAAGAACTCCCGCCCACCGCTAACTTCCCGAAAGGCACGCTTCTTGCTCCTCTACTACGTAAATTCATTACTCTTCCCCAGGTAAAGCCGGCCCGTCCAGTGACGAGCTGGCTTTTTATATTGCCTCTTTCGCCTTCAAGGCGCCAGGAGTGTGTGTTCGGCCCAAGGTTCCGGCAACGGGTGCAACGGGATCCGGCTCCGAATCATGCCGCTCCAGTACATTCAGTACACATACTTGGGGGTCACATAGAAACTGCAGTACGCCACGGAGGGAAGAACCCGCTTCACGCGACGCTCGAGTTCGTCGGCAAAACGACCGAATTCGGATTCCGGAACTTCGTCGGCCAGATCGATATCCGCCACGATCAGAACGCGCGTGGGGGAATCCGCAATGACGCGAAAATCATGGTAACCGATAACCTCAGGCAATTCCTCCACGACCCCATCGAATCGTTCCTGTATGGCGCGGACCTCCTCCGTCTTTTCCAATAACGGGTCAGTGTGGCAAACCACCTCACCCCCGAAAACCCTTCGCAGCGCAGTCTCACATTGCTCGACGATTTCGTGCATCGCCGCGGGTCCCAAGTGCTCCGGGATCTCCACGTGCAGTGAAATCAATTGCATGGAACCGTAATCGTGCACAATGATGCCGTGCACGTCCTCCACGCCCTGAACGGATCGGGCGAGTTCCCGTATACGCCGGATCAAGTCGGGACTGGGGGCCTGCCCCATGAGAGGAACGGCGGCATGTTTGGCGTGCCGATAGCCCACGAACAGAAGCCAGGCCGAAACCACCGCCCCCATGTACCCATCCACTTCGGGACGGTCAAAGTGGTGTCCGATGATGAGTCCCGCGAGCACCGCCGACACCAAAACCGCATCCAGGCGATGATGGTGTCCTGCGGTCAGAATGGCCGGAGAATGAACCCGATGCCCCAGAAATTCCACGAATTGACCAAGCCATATTCGGATCACGATGGTGGCGGCCAGAATCCATATCAGCCCGGGCCAATAATACACAGGATGAGGATCCAGGGCCTGATGGATCGAACGCTCCCCGATCTGGAGTCCCGTCACCAGAAGGAACACGGACATGAGCAGGGGTGCGAGGTACTCCATACGGCCGTGCCCGAAGGGGGTCCTGCTCGTGGCGGGCCTCGATGAGACCCAGAACGTGATCAGCAAAATCACCGAGTTGGCGAGATGGGAAAACAAGTGGAAAGCAGCGCCCACCAAGGAAATGGAACCGGATACCAGGCCCAGTACCAACTTTACGACGAACAACACCACGATGGAAAGCACGGAAATCCAACCCGCCACGATACCGTGGCGGACTCGAACCTCACGGTCTCCGGTCCGGTCCATACCGGGAATGCAGATCCCGGCCAGCGCCCGATTGAACGTCCGGATGACATTCAATTCCACCGATACGCTCCTTTCCGCATATAGATCCCGGGAAAACAGCCTGCCAGGGGGCCGCCGTTTCGCTTACCGTCTATCTACGAATTTATAACAACGCGACCCGGATTGCGCAACCGACTTTCCCGTAAACCCCTTCGGTCTTTCCTGTTGCCTCGCGAACGCATAACAGGCTGTCGAACAACGCGATCTGCCGTGTTGCGCTTCATCCTGCGTCATTGCGGCGTACTCTATGTACGCCTCATTCCCCAGGATTCGCGCGCCTTGCATCTCATCGTTTTTGAACAGCCTGCCCGAACTGCTGTGTATCAACGGACTGATAACGGTCTAGAACCGAGGACCGGCTGAAATCATCCGTTTACTACTTGTAAAGAACTCCGACACCGCCCACGAACGCCCTCGCCGCTCGGGACCGGAGTATCGAATTTAAACCATATAAATATCAACAGGTTAATTCCAACAATCTTCCTTCACTCCTTGGCATGGGCCTTGCCATGACCTATAGCGGCCTCCCGGAATTCCTCGTGGAGGCCCGACAAGAGCCAAGAACCGGAACCTTTCGCAATGCACTCGAAGTTCCGGGTTCCGCCATACCGGTGAGAGAGGCTCTCCCACTGGACCCGGGCTGTAACCCAGGATCCTCGAATTATTGAAACACGCGGATAGGGCCGATTAGACGCGGCTCACAGTCACGGATACAGTCTATATTCTGCACAACATTGCACATAACCTATGATATATAAGGCATACCATATATGAGCGCCACCTATTATTCGTCCATGAGAAATAAGTTACTTGTCACCATGATTATTGTGCCTGCAATACCTTTCTGCATTGTCGTGCTTATAGGTTACTACTATTTTACTGCATCTCTCCAGTCAAGCACCATGGCTAAGATGTCCCGGATTGTGGACGATCACCGCCAGATGATCGAACTGTTCCTGGCCGAGCGGAAGTCGGATCTCCAATTCATCACGGACACCTATGCCTATTCGGAGATCACGATCGACGAAATTCTGGCCGGAGTATTTGAACACCTGCGCAAGAAATCCACCGCGTTTTTCGATATCGGCATCTTCGACCAGAATGGTTTGCATGTGGCGTACACCGGACCTTTTGAGTTGGTGGGAAAGGACTACAGCCAGGCCGAATGGTTCAAGTGGGTGCTCCGGAAAGATACGTATATCAGTGACGTGTTTCTAGGATATCGGAATATCCCCCACTTTGTCATCGCCCTGACCAAGGAGGAACCCTCCGGGGGAAAATACGTCATCCGCGCCACCATCGATTCATCCTGGTTCAGCGGAGTCGTGGAACAGGTCCGAATCGGCAAGACCGGAGAAGCGTATATTCTGGATGCCCATGGGAAGCTCCAAACCCAGCGGCGTTCGGGTGGATATCTGATGGACCGGGACATGGACTCGGACGAACTTCTTGTGAAGCACCGCGGAGTCCGCACGTTCGTCTCCCAGCGCCGGGAGGGAGACCGGTTTCTTTACGCCACCACGTGGTTGAACCATGACAACTGGCTTCTGGTGGCCCGTCAGGAAACCACCGAAGCCTTTCAGCATCTCCGCAAGGTGGCCAACCAGGTAATCACCGTTACGGCCCTGGGCGGCATTCTCATCGTGTCCATCGCGTTTCTCGTAACCAACCGCACCGTGCGGCGCATGCGGCGCACGGAGACGGAAAAGAACGAACTGGGGAACCAGCTCATCGTCGCGGGAAGGCTCGCGGAAATCGGAGAAATGTCCGCGGGGTTCGCCCATGAAATCAACAACCCGCTTCAGATCATCCGGGCGGAACAAACCCTCATAGAAGCCATTCTGGGAGATCTCAAGAAGCGCGGCGACTGGAAGGAATCCGAGGATTCGGCTCAAGTCGAGGACTCGCTGCACCAGGTCCGGGTTCAGGTGGATCGGTGCGCCGAGATTACCCAGGCCCTGCTCAAGTTCGCCCGACAGAAGGACTCCCAGACCCAGGAAGTGGACCTTGCCCCTTTCCTCAAGGATCTGATGGGGCTGGTGGAACGAAAGGTCCGCGTGGAAGGCATCGTCTTGAATCAGGACATTCCCCCCGGGGTCCCCAAGGTCACCGCGGATCCCGCCCAACTCGAACAGGTCATGGTCAACCTGATCAACAACGCCATCGACGCCGTGGTGGAACGCCACGGATCCCAGGGCGGGGAAATCACCATCAACGCCGAACCCACACGGGACAACCGGGTCACCATCCGCATACGCGACAACGGTATCGGGATTCGTCCGGAGAACCTGGAAAAGATCTACACACCGTTCTTCACCACGAAGCCGGTAGGGAAAGGCACCGGATTGGGCCTGTCCATCTGTTACGGCATCGTGGCCAAAATGGGAGGAGCCATGGAAGTGCACAGCGAACCGGGGGCCGGCACGACCTTCACGCTTCATTTGAAGAGAGCGTAACGGCGCCGTTTCTATCGACGACAAACCCCGCCGTCGGGCGCCGTATAACAGCCCGATGATAAACACCATTTCGAGCGGGATGGTGAAGAACGATGAGATGCAAGGCGCGCGAATCCTGAGGAATGAGGCGCACATCCCGTACGCTGCAAGGGCGAAGGATGAAGCGTAACACGGCGGATCGCGTTCTTCAGCAGCCCGTCAAGGAGGTCAGGCGAATGGACATGAAAATCATGCTGGTGGATGACGAGGAACGTTTCCTGGATACCACCAAGAAACTGCTGGCCCGGAAAGGATATGACGTGCTCACGGCCGCCAGCGGTCAGGAAGCCTTGGAGAAGCTAAAGAGTCACACGATCCATGTCGTCATTCTGGATGTGAAGATGCCCGGCATGGACGGCGTCACCGTCCTGAAGGAAATCAAACGAACCCACCCCCTGGTGGAAGTCATCATGTTGACCGGGCATGCCACGGTGGAATCCGCGGTCCAGGGGCTCAAATCCGGTGCGTTCGACTACCTCATCAAGCCCACGGACATGGACGAACTCCTGTCCAAGGCCCAGGAAGCCTTCGGAAAACGCCTGGAGCTCGAGGAAAAAATCCGAATGGCCCAAACCCGAGCCTATATGAAATCCCCCAGGGAAATCCTGAAGCAGTCCGAGGAGTCCTGACGCCGGCCATGTTCAATGCCGGCGGCGTCTTTCGGAATACACACGAACCCCTGAAACGAGACGAGGGACAGACATGGCCGACGATGCAAAAAAGCAAGCGAAAGGATACGATAAGTATATCAACTGGAAGGTATTTGTGATTCCGCTGGGCCTGCTGCTCTTCATGCTGTTCATACCCACGCCCAAGAGCATGCTGAAAGTGGGGGTGGAATACGCCTACGGCCCGCAATACGTTCAAGCGTATTTCGCACGCACCCTGTTCGACGCCAGGCCTCAGGATTTGAGCCAATGGCAGGTTCAAATGGTGCGGATGATGGAAGGCGCCGTGCGGCAGTCCTCCTTCAGCCATGCGGCGTTTCTGAAAAAGGGCGAAAAATGGTGTAAGGATCATGACATCCCCAGCACCAAGGAACATCTGGAGCAGATTCGGGCCTTCGCGCAGACGTTTTCTCCGGAGGAATTCCGGGCCGTCATGGACCGGGGTCTGGCGGTCCGCCAGGAGTTGACCCTGGACAAGCTGAAAGAAAATGAACGGGAAAAGGCGTTGAATGCCGGGTTCAAGGTCCGGGCCGCGGTGGGCATCGTGCTTTTCGTGGTGTTCTGCTTCGTCACGGAAGCTCTTCCCCTGCCCATGGTGGCGTTCAGCGTGGGCATCATCGCCATATCCACGGGCATCGTCCACCGGGGGAACATCGCCGGTCTGTATTGGTCCGACGCCACGTGGTTTATCATGGGGAGCCTCATGTTCGCCGTGGCCTTCGTGAAAACGGGCGTGGACAAACGTATCGCCATGATGATGTTCGGCAAGCTCAAGAACCCGGACATCAAATGGGTGACCCTCATCATGATCGTGGTGATTGCGCCTCTGACCATGTTCATGTCCGACCATGCCCTGGCGGCCATGTTCCTCCCCATCGGCATCACCCTGTACACGGCCACGGTGGCCGCGCGGGGCGACGAGGATCCCGAGTTGGCCAAGATGCTCATGATCACCATCTGCATGGCCGCCAACCTGGGAGGCTCCCTGGCGCCCTCCGGCGCCGCCCGTAACCTGATCATGATGGGATACGCGGAAGACATGTTCGGTCTTTCCATCGGCTTCGCCCAATGGTGCATCTACTGTATTCCCTTTCTCTTGTACCTCGTGCCTATCACCTGGATCGCCATCAACTGGAGATTCAAACCCGCCATCGGAAACCTGGGACCCGGCCTGGCGGTGGTGCGGCGTGAAATCGATAAGGTGGGCGGCAAGTGGACCCGGGACCAGATCGTCGCGGTGAGCATTTTCGCCGTGATGCTCTTCTGCTGGATCACGGAAAACACCTTGATCTATCAGCTGACCGGAATCCGTTTCGGCATCGGAGTGTTCGCCGTCATGGGAGGCATCGCCTACATTCTGGTGGGCCTGGTAAACTGGAGGGATTATCAGACACGCGTGGACTGGGGCGTGGTGTGGTTGTACGCGGGAGCCATCATCTTCGGACGAGTTCTCGTGGAGACGGGCGGCGCATACTACATCGCCAAGACCATCCTGGAATTCGTGGTGCCCTTCGGATTGGGGGAAGGATTGGGACTGTTGCTTACGGGTAACGTAATCACGGCCCTGATCACCCAGCTCATGGCGGACGGTCCCGCCTGCGCCGCCGTGGGTCCCGTCACTCTGGCCATGGTGGGAATCGCTCATCCCGGCTCGGCCATGATTCCATTCATGGCCATGGCGACTTCCATCGCCTCCTCCTTCGCCTACTGCCTCATCATCGGGACGCCGCCCAACGCCATCGTGTATTCCAGCGGGTACCTGGAGGCCAGGGATTACCTTCGGGTCGGCATCATGATGTGGTTCGTGGGCATCATTGGATTGACCCTGTACGTCACCCTTTATTGGAGATGGATGGGATGGCCGGGAATGACTCCTTTCTGAGAGAAGACAGGCTCCTTTTCCCCGAGATCGCGGGCGGCCGCGCCGGCTCACCGCGCGTCGCCCTCGATCCCGGAACCCCAAACCGCGGAACACGCGAGGAAACCGCATTGAAAGCATGGATTCAAACCACGTTGAGACTGCTTCTTCGTCCCGGGGACTTTTTCCGCACCATGTCCCAGGAGGGAGGATACGGTCCGGCCCTCGCTGTTCTCGCCGTGTGGAGCGCCCTGGCCGGCGTGCTTTCCATGCTGTACGCCTACGAGAACGTCTGGGTTTCCGTCATGACGCACTTCATGAACGCGTTTTTGACCCCCTTCGTTCTCTCGCTCCTGCTCTATCCCGTGTGCGTCGTTCTGTGCAGGAATGTGTTCGGATACCAGGTCCTTCTGAAAATCACCGCCTATGCCCAGGTTACCGTGCTGTTCTCCTGGATTCCCGGCCTGGGCTGGATGGTGGGGCTCTGGAAGTTTTACCTGATCGGGCTCGGATTGGTGCGGGTGGGGCAGGTTTCGGCCCTCAGGGCGATATCCGTCATGCTGGCGGCGGCGGCGCTGTTTTTGCTGGCTTTCAAAGCCGTGCAGCCCTTGCTGTAACCCATCGAGACCCGGACACCCAAGAACCGTGTCTATGTGGTTTCTTCGTGAAGGAGGTACGGAATGAGTAAGACGATCAAAGTCTTGATGGTCGACGACGAAGAACGGTTTCGTGCGGCCACCAAAAATATACTGGACCGATGGGGGTTTGAAACCATCGTAGCCGCCAACGGGGAGGAAGCCATCCGGAAGCTCCAGGAGGAGCCCGACGTGGTGATCCTGGATGTCAAGATGCCGGGAATGGACGGTCACCAGGTTCTGGCGGAGATGAAACGGCTGTCCCCCAAACTGCCGGTCATCATGCTCACCGGACACGGCGCCCTGCCCTCCGCCAAGGAGGCCCTGGCCCAGGGCGCTTTCGATTACCTGGCCAAACCCTGCGACATCACCCTGCTGACCCACCGGATCCACGAGGCGTACCAGCACGGGAGGAAACAAGCCCCCGCGGAAGAAAAGACCGTGGCGGACATCATGATCCCCATCGAGGACTACACCACGGTCCACATGGACGCCACGGTCAAGGAAGCTATAGAGAAGTTGCGGGAAAGCTTCAGTTCCAAGCTGTCCACGAGCCGCATCATGGAAACGGGCCACCGGTCCATCGTGGTGTTCGACCGTAAAGGAGAAGTGAAAGGCATCCTGGCCATCATCGACCTCATTGCGGGGTTGATGCCCAATTACCTGTTCGCACCGAAACCTTCCACCGCGGATCGGATCCAGTACTCCCCCATGTTCTGGAGCGGCATGTTCACTCGGGAAACCAAGAAACTCGCCGCGAAACCCATTAAGGAAGTCATGTCTCCGGCTCCGCTCACCGTCAAGGCCGACGCGAACCTCATGGAGGCCGCCTACACGATGTTTACCGAAAAGGTCCGCCGCCTGGCCGTCACCAAGGAAGGCAAGGTGGTGGGTATCGTGCGCGAGCAGGAGCTGTTTTTCGAAATGGAGCGGATTCTGCGGAGCTGACCGGAGCGTGAAGCGGCGGACCCGTTCCCCCAGCGACGGGTCCGCTTTTCCCCGTGTCTCGATGCCGGGGAATTGCAGGAACCCCGCGGCGGGCCCCCACGGGCCGGCGGGAACAGCCGTCCGAGAGGTGAACCATGGACTTCAGAGACATCCATCGGCCGCGGGACGCCGATTCCGGAGCCCCATCGCCCCCGTTCAAACTGGAAAAAGGCAAATTGTTTTACCGGAAGAGCACGGAACGCAAGGTCCTCTTTGTGTTCACGCTCTTGATGGCGGCCTGGATGGCGGCGGACCGGCTCAAGGTGTTCTTCGACTGATCCCGCGCGTAGCAGCCCGTTGATAAACCGTATTGTGGGCGGGTTGATGAAAAACGATGAGATGCAAGGCGCGCAAATCCTGAGGAATGAGGTGTACAACCAGTACGCCGCAATGACGAAGGATGAAGCGCAACGCCAACGGCGTGACAGCAGATCGCGTTTTTCGACAGCCTGATAGGACCGACGCTGGAACACGGGACGGGGCGGCTGAAGGATTCCAGGCCGATAGCAGCGCTCCGCCGCGGTAATTCGCGGCGGCGGAACCGTAACCCCGGTCGCCCCTATTCCGGCGTCCGCTCCCCCTTTCCTTCCTGAAGGGCATTGCTCTGATGCAGCAGGTAGGTCCGCAGATTCGTCTTGGACTGGGCCAGCCCCAGCTTTTTTCGGATATTCCGCCGGTGGGTTCGCACGGTGTGTATGGACACGTTCAAGTGCTCGGCGATCCCTTCGCAGCTCATGCCGTTCTTGATCATGGATGCGATGCGCAGCTCCGATTGGGACAGCACGTCGGCCACGCGGCTTTCCGTGTGGAAGCACGAAGTCAGGTCGTGCAGATACCGGTTCAGCAGGAACAACTCCGTGCCGCACGAAACCGCGATGTGCCTCTGGCTTTGAAGCTTGTCCAGGAGCGGCAGGATCAGGGACCGCACCATGGACACCACGCGACGTTCACTTTCCAGCCGGGTATTCTCCAGATTCTTGGCCAGAATGGACAAGGCCCCGCTGGTTTCCTTCAATTTCTGTTTCGCGTCCTGCAACCGTCCCTGATACCCCTGGATCTCGCGATCCATTTCCTGCATCCGGTTCGCGGCCCGCGTCAGGGCGATTTCCGCTTTCTGAGTTCGAAAGGCGCGCTGGACGGCATACACGAGCCAATGGGCCCGGAGCGGCTTTTCCAGGCAGTCGAACGCGCCCCGCCGGATGGACTCCGTCACCACCCGGTGATGCGCGGGATCCAGAAACACGATGGCCTTGGGGAAGGGCTTTCCATCCTGGATGAACTCCAACAGGCGCATGGCGCGCCCCGTCTCGTCCCACACGTCCAGCAAGACGATGTGGAAGAGCACCGCCGCACCCTCATCGAGCAGTTCGAAGGGATCCAGCTGCGTGATCGCCTGGATCCCCATGGGATCCAGAATCTGTTCCACGGTGTCGCACAGGGCCCGGTCCGGGCTCAACACAAGCACGGAAGGGGCCCCCCATGGGTCCGAATCGTCGCCGTCGCCGAATCGCCGGCAAGCCTCCACTACGTCCAAATCCATCTCCATCACCTCATTTCGTTGGAGATCCCATGCACGGGGAAACGAGCCATGAACAGCCCGCTTCCATGGCCCAGGCCCCCGGCGGCTCCTCCCCGGCAGGGTAAACCACATACCCCGCACGAGGCGCCTTTCGGAGCCTACCCCCGAAGCCTACCGCACGCTATTGTCAGATCCGGACAAAACGGAGGGCAAAAAAAGCGTTAACCCGATCCGCGGGCCTAAACGCCCCCCAAAGGGCGGAACCGATCCTGCGGACCCGGTTCCGGTGTCTGGTTCAACTCAATCCCGCCAGGCTGTTCCAAAACGATGAGATGCAAGGCGCGCCAATCCTGGGAAATGAGGCGTACAACCCGTACGCCGCAATAACGAAGGATGACGCGCAAATCCGCAGATCGCGTTTTTTTAACAGCCCGCCAACCGGTTCCCCTCTTCGTTCCTTGGCGCCGGCACAAAATCATGTCGTCCCTTCTTTCAGTTAAACCTTCAAAGGATCCCCTGTCAATGAATTTCGATAAACATCAATAGGTTTTTCGATAAGAGTCCCCTCTTTCGATTCACTTTAGGTACGAAAGATACCTAATTCATACCTTTCAAAATACCGAATCTCCCGAGATGCCGCACCCAAAACCCTAGTTCGTAACTAACGGATATAGCTCTGTAAACAAAAAACTAAGTATTCCACGTACCCCATACCTACGCCTTCGAATCAACCTTCCCTAGATCTTTCTTCCGGTGTAATGTCACGCTACCAGTTACGAAACAGCGCTCCATGCGAAACGGGGAGCCCACAACAAGCCGGTAAAACGCATGCAAGGCCCGATCCTGCGGATCCCGCGTTTTCGAAGCCGGCAACCATCACATACGTGCGTTCGTCCACCCGGGAACAGGGACCTTTTCTCACTGTTGGAGCGATATCAGGCATGGTTGGCGAGGAGCGAAGGATACATGAACGGCGCGCGGCCCGGGACACCACCTTCGTGGTCACCCGGCCTCAATTCAATGTCATCGGCCGGCTGAAAGACATCAGCCGGGGCGGCCTGTGCTTCGAACACATTTCCGAAGACCGGCCCTGCGAGGAGGGACTCGCCGTGGATATATTCCTCGAGTCCGGCAAGTTGTACATCCTGGATGTCCCCTGCACCCTGGTGTACAACACGTCCCTCGGCGCCCATCCCCACGGAATTCTGCAGAACTACCGGTGCGGCGTGAAATTCGACGAGATGGAAACGTCCCGGGTCGAGCAGGTGGAAGCGTACATCGAGAACTACACAATTTTCTTGTATAATCCAGGAACCGCATAATGCAAGTGGACGTATCGGTCCCATTTCCGTTTCGGAGGACATGTCCGTGGAACAGCCCGTTGATAAACAGTATTGCGGGCAGGCCGCTCAAAAACGATGAGATGCAAGGCGGGCGAATCCTGAGGAATGAGGCGTACAACCAGTACGCCGCAAGGACGAAGGATGAATCCCAACGACGCAGATCGCGTTTTTCAACGGCCTGATAACGCGGCACAAAGGGGTCACCCATGTAGTTTTGACTGAAATATGCGATCGTAGGATCCAGAAAAAGCCAAACCCGTCGTGAGACGGGGACGGAAAACCACGGGTCTTGGAGAAGACAGCCGGGTTGCCTGGAAGAACTGAAAGGCAAACCGGCTGTTTTTTTAACATTGGTCGCAACTTACAAAGAAAAATTTAAACTAAAGAGGAGGTTTTATGAATCTACGCAGTTTAATGTACTTACCTCTATTTTTGTGTCTTATTTCTTTTTCTTCGTGCTTATTAGCCAAGAATTTAGAAGCATCGACCATAACCCTAACCGCAAGCTATATGAACGACTATTTTTCTAAGACTTTTGGTGCAAATGACACTTTGGTTACAAAAAACTATACAGGTGGAAGCAGCATAGAGTTTATAATAGATCCTATATATGAATATTATGGTTCTCTAAAGGTAGGTATTGGTGACGGATACCCTCTAGGTATGGGTTCGGATATGACGAGCTATACATCATATTCGATGGTCTTTCAGAACACAGGTGACACAGATATACAGCTAAGCTTATACATGAATACGGGTTTTACCGGGGGGGCCGGGCGGGACTGGACATACGATACCTTTTGGGGAGGTCCTTGGATTTCTTTGTCCCCGGGCGCTTCAGGAACCGCCACACTAGATTTCTCGAACGCCGAAACGTGGGGCGCCGAGGATGACCCCAATGGGGCCTGGCAATATGCCAACGGGACGTGGAACTCTATTTTTCGGCTGGATGAAGTGACAAACATCGGCTTTCAGATGCTCGTTTCTCTGCAGGACGATCTGACCATTTCTCAGACATCCTTAACTAGCATTACCGCATCCCCGGTTCCGATTCCGTCAGCGGTTCTTTTGTTGGGAAGCGGATTCCTGACTTTGGTCGGTGTTCGGAGGCGGGGCAACATGAAACGCAAACCTATGTAGCGTGCTGAAAGATTATTCAGTCAAATGAATTTCAGTCATATCACTTAAGCCTGAATCCGTGAAACGACGGCTATCATTTTATTCCGAATTGGTTCGTAACTAGTGGATAATGTATGCAAAGTCTGCGATAGTGTTTCCTGTTGTCAATTCACTGAACAGGTGAGGGCTATGCAGAAAATCAGCATCGAAAGATCGGAAAGCGAGTTTTATACCGCACATTCCGGGTTGTCGCTTGTGGGACTTCTGATCAACCGGCACACGGATCTGTGCCGGAGGGCGGATTTGACCGTAGCGGGGACGCCGAGCGTGTCTCATTCGGATGTGTTGAAGAGTTACCTGGGACTGCTTTGCGTGGGCAAGAGCGATTTCGAGGCGATAGACGGGATGCGGCGCAGCGACTGGTATAAAGCGGCGCTGGGTATCCGGAAGGTCCCGTCCAAAGAGACCTTGCGGCAGCGCTTTGACAAAAACGCGGACCT
>Ga0209270_1000166_pt1 | contig 168701 bp, 159 predicted proteins | sample MTBAKSrepl1MetaG_FD_187456 | JGI IMG/M metagenome (GOLD analysis project Ga0209270, IMG submission 187456) | Enrichment culture microbial communities from Arthur Kill intertidal strait, New Jersey, USA, that are MTBE-degrading - MTBE-AKS1... | ecosystem: Environmental > Aquatic > Marine >... | reverse complement strand
ATCCTGTTGGTAAAGTACAATCATTCTTGTAGATCATGGTTCTTATCCTTTCCGTTGTTTGTCAGACTTCTGAAAGGATACCGTGATCTACTCTTTTTTGAATTTACAGAAAATTTGTTACACTAACACACAATACATATTTGTGGATAATAAAATATTTTACAGACCAAGTTTTTTTTGTTGATCTAGCAACTTTAATACATCACTCATTGTAGGTAAGGAAGGTTCAGCCCCCAAGATGGTTGTTGCTAATCCCCCTGCTGCGGTACCCATGTAAACAGCTTCGATTGGATCGCGTCCCTGAGAAATAGCAAATGCAAAGCCAGCGCAAAAGGCATCCCCGGCAGCCGTTGGATCAATAGCATTAACATGAAAAGCAGGAATATGTGATTCTCGGCTGGGACCGAAATAGTAAGCACCTCGCTGTCCCATTGTTACCACAACCATTTTTGGTCCAAGAGATAAGATTATTCTCCCAGCCGCTTTTGCGGTTTCAAAATCATCAATTTGCATTCCTGTTAGCTGACCTGCTTCAATTTCGTTAGGTGTCATGATATCAATGACACCATAAAATTCAGCGGGAATTGCGGTGAAAGGTGCGGGATTTAACATTACACGAACACCCGCTGCATGTGCAATTTTGGCAGCATATATACTTGTTTCAATGGGTATCTCTAGTTGAAGCATGAGTAAATCGGCTGCTTTAATGACAGTAGAAGCAGCATCGATGTGTTCTGGTCTAAGTGATTGATTTGCTCTAGGAATGATAATGATGCTGTTGTCACCCTCTGACTCATAGACCACAGGTGACGCCACACCAGTGCCAATACTTTTATCGCGAATAACGAACTTTGTATCCACGCCATCATTTCGCATGGAGGTGATAAATAAATCACCAAACATATCAGTGCCAAGACAACCGATCATGGTAACGTTAGCACCTAAACGCGCTGCAGCAATAGCTTGATTGTATCCTTTTCCACCTGTGAACATCCCAAATTCTTTGCCTACCACAGTTTCACCACGTTTAGGTCGTCGATAGGTGCGGAAAACAAGATCCATGATGAAACTTCCAACAACAACAATATTAGGATGATTGCTCATAAAATATTCTTTCTTTTGATAGCTATGTATTGACCTGACGTCCTAAAGCACCTCCCGGATGGAGATCACGGAAGTCTTTTTGCGTAAAACCACGCTGCATGGAAACGGTGATAGCCAACGCGTCACCGAGTGCAAGTAATGTAGTAGAACTGGTGGTAGGAGCTTGACCGCGTGGATCGGCTTCTTTTTCTACTCCAGTTAATAAAATTAAATCCGCGGAATTCGCTAGCGAGGAGTTCTTTTGAGAGGTAATTGCAATGATCTTTGCCCCAATCCGGCGTATATATGGGATCAAATGTATCACTTCGTCACTGCTGCCAGAATGCGATAACAGAAAGACGAGATCTTTTGCGGTGATCATTCCCAAATCACCATGTGCTGCTTCTGCTGCATGGACAAAAAAAGCAGGTGTGCCCGTGCTGGCAAATGTGGCAGCCAGTTTTCTACCGATATGTCCGGGTTTGCCGACAGCAGAAAAAATGACCCTGCCTTCACAAGCTAAAATCATCTCTACGACGTTTATAAAAGTATCATCAATTAGATCTGCCAGGTTGTTCAAAGCAACAGCTTCAGAAAGAATGACTTGTTTGGCAGTACTGATGTTCTCGTTTGATTCCATATGGCTCCATCCGTGAGAAAAACTATAAAGGCGTAACACCTTTTCGCAAGATGATGTTGGCATACGTCGCTGTGTCACCGGTCATCACAACCGCAAACGCTTTCCTGGTGCGGTCATAAAATGCGAAACGTTCAATTTTTTGAATTTCAGGGGTGTCAGGCCAAATTTTCCTTGCTGATTGCATGTACGAAATCTCAACCTGAACATCAATGTAGTCTCCAGGGGTGGGTGCCATCATGATCAGAGGATAATCGAAGGATTTATCCAGTGCAAAGAGAGGGAGAACTGCATCCAGTAGGGGAACAATTTTTAGACCGTCTGCGCGAATAACATGAGCGTTCATGCTATCACCAGGAAAGTGGGCATCTGCCAATACAATTTCATCACCATGTCCCATGCGGAACAAGGTAGAAAGCAGATCGGGACTTAACAATGGTGAAATTCCAACGAGCATAAAACCTCCTGTAAAAAACAAAAAAGATTCAACCGATTAAACAGTACTTAATCCTCCACATGACTCGCGAATGATAAGCTGTGTTTCGAGTATTACCTGTTGGATAGGATTGTCTGGGTTTTTGATGCGATCAAGCAATAAACGCGCTGCAATTTTGCCCATATCGTAAGTCGGCTGAGCTACTACTGTGAGGGGAGGTTGCAGCGATGTGGCCCAAGGCATGTCGTCAAAACCTACCAACGCAATCTGTTCAGGTATGAGGATTTTCGTTTCATTGAAAGCTTGCAGAGCGCCAAGGGTCATGAGGTTATTGGCTACCAAAAATGCTGAAATATCGTCATGAGCAGCCAGAATATTTTTTGTGGCTTGATATCCCCCAGATTGGCGGAAATCACCCAGTTCTATGATCGGTTTACGATTGGGATGTTCTTCAAGAGCTTCCAGATACCCTTTTTTTCTAAGATGAGCGGTGGAAATATGTTCAGGTCCACCGATAAACGCGATCTTTTGGTGACCCAAATTTATTAAATGTAGAGCTGCTTGTTTTGCTGCCGTTATATTATCAATAGAGATAGAATCTACCTTAAGATTCCCGGGGATACGATCAATGGCAAGGATCGGGATACCGGCATCTAAAACTTGCTGGTATGGTGAACCTGAATTTGTGACCGCTGATAAAATTATCCCTGCCACCCCCTCATCAAGAAAAGCTTGAAGCTGCATGTTTTCGATCCTTGCATCTTCGTTTGAATTGCCGAGGATCAAGGCATAACCGGCTTCATGAAGAGAATTCTCAATGCCTGCCAACACACTGGTAAAAAAAGGATTGCGAATATCAGCAAAAAGGACCCCAACTCTTTTAACTTTACCGGATCTCAGATGGTGGGCTGCTTTATTGGGGCGATATCCTAATTCATCAATTACTTTCTGAACCTGAGATTTTAATTCAGAGCTTACCGCATCATTGTCATTGATAACGCGTGATACTGTGGCAGTTGAGACCCCTGCTTTTTTTGCTACATCGTGAACAGTTATCCTCTTTAAATTATTAGTCATATGTAATTTTTCACACGTTTCAGTATTTAATGTAATCCTTTACAAAATATCATACAAATGAAGTCTTGTCAACATGAAAAAACTATAGAATGGATCTTAATATTATAGAAAATATGGCGAAATAAGGCTGAAACGATGCTGTAAAAGGGAATAAATGTTGTAACCGCTGAGATGTTGTACACAATTCGTAGATATATTAAACTGTTGACAAAAATAAAGTAATCGTTTACACTGAATTGAGAAAACGATTACATCATCTCAATGATTCCGCTACTATACATTATACAAGGAGAAAATTACTGTCTTTAAGCCGTATTACACCTCATGAAGAATATCAATCCATTTCATGGAATAATTTGTCCGATCTTGACCCCCTTCGATCGAAAAGGAAACATTGACTTTAATGCCCTACAACAATTAATTGAATTCCTTATATCTGAGAGGATACCGTGTTTGATGATCGGGGGTACTACCGGTGAAGGACCGCTTTTATCTGTTGAAGAAAGAAAACAATTGTCCGAAGCAGCGGTTCAATTTGTAGCCAAAAGAATAAAAATAATAGCCCATGTCAGTTGCCTTTCGACAAGAGAATCGCTTGTATTAACGGACCATGCCCAAGAGTTAGGAGTGGATGGTATATCAGCGATCACTCCCTTCTTCTTTAATTATTCCGAAGGTGAAGTTTATCAGTTCTATGAGGCGATCGCGAAAACCGCTCCTGAAATTCCAATATCTTTATACTGTTTTCCGGGAAATGCGAAGTATGAAATAAAGAGTTCACTGTTAGAACAGATACTTAAAAATTTACCGAATGTGAAAGCGATTAAGTCCTCAAACCCGGATTTGATTCGATTGTATGAATATGTAAAGATTGCTCAAGATGATTTTTCCGTACTCTGTGGAGTCGATGCGCTTACGCTCCCGGCTCTTACATTGGGAGCTTGTGGACAGGTATCAGGAAATTCAAATATCTTTCCTCAACCTTTTGTCAAATTGTATGATTCGTATCAGCGTGGTGATTTAGAGACCGCTCGGGAGTGTCAGGTTGCGATTAATGCTGTACGGGCTGTTTTAAAAGACAGCATTGCGTACTTCAAGGCAGCTTCTGAAATTCAGGGTCTTCCTGTGGGAAATCCGCGCTTACCTATACAGCCTTTAAGTAAATCTGAAAAAGCGAAATTAAGCATCGATATTGTCAAATTGAAATCATCATAAGTCAGAATTTGAAAAGGAGGTGCTTCTGAATACATTTGCCTGATTTAAAAACACGTTAACGAAAAATAGAAAATGGAGGAAAGATTATGTTGAAAAAATACCGAATGCTGGCATTGTTATTGGCGTTTTCTCTTGTTTTTGCAGCATGTTCAACGGCATCTGAAACTGCAAAAACAGCCGATACTGCATCTACAGAAGTTGAAATGCCGGCAGAAAAAACAACCATCGTCTTTTGGAATGGCGTTGGCGCTCCGGAAAATGTTGTGTTGACCGAATTGGTGAAAGAATACAACGAAACAAACCAGGATAATGTGTATGTAGAAGAAGTGATCCTTGATTGGAGCACGTTGTATTCAAAGATCCTCTTGGACTTTGAAACGGGCACTCCACCAGATATCATGACCATTCAACAAAGTGGATTGTACCAAAACGTCGATTTGGGTATTTTGGCAGACCTTACAAACCTCATGCCTGAATACGGTTTTGCAAAAGAGGATTTCATTGAGTCGGCTTGGAATGGCAGTTTTATTGGTGATAAACAATATGCTGTTCCATTTGATCTCCACCCGCTTGCGTTATATTACAACGTTGGTTTGTTTGAAGAAGCAGGGTTGGACCCGGCAAATCCGCCGGCTACTATGGAAGAGTTCCTGAATGCAGCTCAAGCGTTAACCAAAGATACCAGTGGGGATGGCACAACCGATCAGTATGGATTGGGATTGGCATACAGTGGTGGACTTCCTTTCCGGCTCTGGATGTCATTGTTGTGGCAGCATGAAGGTGCCGAAATCCTGAATGAAGATAATACCGCGGCTGCCTTTAACACTGATGCTGGTTTGGAATCGCTTGAATTCCTGTATGACCTTGTTTATACCTATAAAGTTATCCCCGAACAGGAACAGAGTCCAGATGATGATTTTATGAAGGGCATTGTTGGAATGGTTATATCTGGACCATGGTCACAATTTGACTTCAATTCGGTTGAAGAGCTTGAATATGCAACTGCACCTCTACCGGTCTTTTATGATCAAGAAGCAGCTTGGGCGGATTCTCATATGCTAGCCTTACCTGACACAAAAGATGAAACTCGCATGGCGGCTGCAATGAGTTTTGCTCGTTTTCTTTCGGATAACAGTCTGATCTGGACACAAAAAGCGGGTCACCTGCCTGTAAAACTGTCTGTCTTGGAAAGCAATGAATTTGAAGAGCTCGAAAAAGCGCAGGCTTTCGCAGTGACATTACCTAATGCTCATTACTATCCTTCAATTAAAAATGAATCGCTGGTCTTTGGCAGAGATTCTAATTCTCCTTTCGTAGTTCTGATGGAGTCAACGTTATTGAATGCGATGACGCCACAAGAAGCTTTAAATGAAGTAGAAACAATGGTGAACGAGCTTTTAGGACAATAAGCAGTTGAAAACGAAGGAGGAAGAAGATGTTTGGTAAAAAAAGGATGAATCTCAGTTCGGCAGGTTGGTTTCTTCTGCCTTATCTCCTCATTTACTTTATTTTCTTCTTCCTCCCTGCAATATCTATTGTACCAATGAGTTTCACGGAATGGAGCATTGTAGGGACCCCAAAGTTCATCGGATTTGAAAATTACAAGAATATATTCAGCGACCGCTATTTTCCAAAAACGCTTTCCAATACCTTCATTTATACGATTCTTGTAACAGTTGTTTTAACAATCTTGGGTTTATTGATGGCAATTTTACTCAACCGGAAAGTTCGCGGACGTGGCGTAGCACGAACCATTGTGATTATGCCATATGTCATTTCAAGTGCAGTTGCCGGAATTATATGGCGTTGGATGTTTGAACGTAATTTTGGAATTATTAATACGTATCTCCAGCAACTCGGATTACCTTTCATTGGCTGGTTATCAGATCCGAATATTGCTTTGTATTCTATCGTGATCATGAACATCTGGTGGTCAATTGGTTTTAATACGGTTACTTTCCTGGCTGCTATTCAAGGTATCCCAGAAGAACTTTACCAAGCGGCTCAGGTGGATGGGGCATCGTCTTTTCAAAGTTTTCTCTATATTACGATTCCCCAGCTAAAGCCCATCATCCTGTATGTCACTGTGCTGTGCGCTGCGAATTCGTTCCAAATGTTCGATGAAGCATATGTTATGACACAGGGCGGACCGCTCGGGTCGACCACCACGCTGGTTTATAAGAGCTATATTGAAGCGTTCAAAAGTTTTCGATTGGGATATTCGGCTGCACTATCTGTAGTTACCTGTGCAATTATCATCATCATCACCCTGATTCAAATGAAAGCGAATAAAAGGAGCGATGTGTGAAAAAGAAAAGGCTATCTTTATTATTTACTTATGTGCTTCTGTTTCTTGTGACGGCGTATTACCTCGTTCCAATCCTCGTTATGGTATCAACGTCGCTGAAACCACAAGGGCAGGTGCTTTCCAGAACATGGGAATGGATTCCGCGAACGTTTACTGTGGAGAATTATCAGTATGTGTTGCAACAGTATCCATATCTAAAATGGACAGCGAACAGCTTAATTGTCACGTTTGGCACTGTTGTATTGACATTAATAGTGAGTTTGCCGGCAGGTTATGCTTTTGCTCGTTTAAAAATGCGTGGAAAGAACATACTTTTTTCTATGGTGATGCTAACTATTATGATTCCTTTCTTCGCATATACTCCACAACTCTATTTGTTAATAACAAAAATGGGATTGAAGAATACCTATTGGGGATTGATTTTACCCATGAGTACCAGCGGGGTAAGTGTTTTCTTGTTCAAACAGTTCATCCAACAATTGCCACTCGATCTGGAGGAAGCGGCTGTTTTGGATGGGTGTTCAAACTGGGGTGTTTTTTTAAAGGTGATTCTGCCATTGACAAAACCCGCTATTGTTACCTCAGTAATCTTCACTGCAGTTAAAAGTTGGAATAATTTGTTGTGGCCACTCATTGCGAGCAGTAATGATGCCGTGAAGACGCTGCCAGTAGGGCTATCAGTGAATGTCTTTCAGGTGGAGACAGGACTTTCAAATCAACCGCCATATGGCATTGTTATGGCGGCAGCTTTGCTATCAATTATCCTGCCTGTCCTTCTGTTTGTTTTCTTACAACGCTACTTCGTTCAAGGGATCGCGACCACTGGACTGAAATAGAAAAAGACCATTTCAGGAGAAAAGTAATGCCATTATTTGGAATGACTGATAAAAAGATTGAGAGTTATGAAGCTCAATTGAGTCTAGAAACCAGGAACTTTGTTCAACTTTCAATCGAAAAAATTGTCAAAGCAAAAGAAACAGGGGAAAAGGTTGTTGTAATCCTTGGTAGTGGCCCGAATTTGCACGAAGGAGTGACTACCTTGATGGCTGAATTGATGAATAAAGGAGTGGTGGATGGGTTATCGACCAGTTCGGCAGTCATCTCGCACGAACTTGCAGGTGTTTTGGATAAGGTTAAACGAGTTAATGGTGTTAAGCTGGGAATAAATAAGAATCTGTTACCGAAAGGCGAGTTTTTTGAGATCACTCAACTGCCCCCCCAATGGTTGGATGTTATTGATCAAGAGATGAACATTGACTATGAGCTAATGCAGCGTGGTAACCAACTGGAAGGGGATGTGATTATCAAGGCAGCCGGAAACATGGGTTACCCTATGGGGCTGCGCTCTGAAAGAATTGCGAAAGAAATTCTGGGCATTGCCAGGGCATACGGCGTACCTTTTGAGACAGCGGCTGGTTGGGGTGCTGACCCCCATACCATGATAGGAAGCGGAGCCAGAAAGAGATTACCTGTACTGGTCAGCGTTCCTCAATTGATTGGCGGAGGTGGAGTTGGCTTATGTATTGGTGACAGCATTTCAATCACGGAACGCTGCATGAAAATGGCACAAATGCTTGGAAGTGCAGATGTGTTGATCGAATCGGCTGTGGCACTCACCCAGGAAATTCACGATGGTCCTTTTGAAACCTATACCGGTCATGGAGTTTGGGGGTATTGGGATGGGTATAAAAGTTATAGTTTGGAAAACAAAACACTTATCCGCATTGACCTTGACCCTAACCTCAAACGTGCGTGGGATATGCAGAGGCAGGACTCATCCGTGCAAAATGCGATTAACAAAGGCTTGCCAAAAACAAAGCTGACGGGAATTCCATTCCGCATGGAAATGTCGGGCTTTGCCAGGTTGGAAACGAGCATTCCGGTGGTGGGGGATATTGGCGTTGTTTGGCCCGTTATTGCCTGGCATGTCGCAGAAAGATTGAAGATCGAGTTGGATTTTATAAACCATCCGCAGCAGACTGAAGAAGGACAAAAAATGCGTGAATGGATCGTGGATGAGATTCATCCATTCGATCGTGAACAAATGATAAGGATTGGACAATCATACCAATAGGAGAAAGAAATGTTTGTTTTAGGTATCATCCCCGCTCGCTATGGATCATCGCGTCTTGAGGGAAAACCCTTAAAGGATATTTGTGGAAAACCGATGATTCAACACGTTTATGAACGTGTGCAGTTATCAAAATTGATTCATGAAGTCATTGTTGCTACAGATGATGAAAGAATTGTAGCGGCGGTAAAAAATTTTGGCGGAAAAGCTCAAATGACTTCCATGAATCACAAGAATGGAACAGATCGCATTGCTGAAGTTGCAAAAACGATAGAAGCAGGTGTTGTTGTGAATATTCAAGGCGACGAACCACTCATTGATCCACGAATGATCGATGAAGCGATTCAACCCATGTTGGATGATCGGGAATTGAAAGCATGCACTCTCTGCCGTCCGATCCTTTCTGAAGAAGACATTTCTAGCCCCCATGTGGTAAAGACTTTATTCGATTTAAAGGGGAATGCACTGCTTTTTTCCAGAGCGCCAATCCCCTATCCTCGCAATAAAGAAGCGTATACAGCTTATGAACATATCGGTGTGTATGTTTACAGGAAAGATTTTTTGATGCAATACGTTGACATGCCGCAGACACCGTTAGAGATAACCGAATCTTTGGAACAATTGCGCATTCTCGAGAATGGGATACGGATGAGAGTTGTGAAAGTAACGGTTCCATATGAAGGTCTCAGCGTAGATACGCAAGAAGACCTGGAACGTGTACGAGAGATTATTAAAAAGCGGGCTCAATGATGAAGACCATGCAAATCTTTCAAAGCAATGCCGAGTTCAAATCCTGTCACTCAGTGGCGTTATGCGAGATGATGAATGGGGATCTGCTTGCCGCATGGTTTGCAGGAGATGAGGAGGGCGCAAAGAATTCCGTTATCCTCACCAGCCGCAAAGAGAAAAATAAAGAAGGATGGTCACCAGCGCGCGTCACCGTGAACGTGATCGACAAAGCGGCTGGCAATCCGCGATTATTCATCGGACCGGATGAAGCGGTGTGGCTTCTTGCTCCCATTAATTATGGCAAGTGGTGTCAAGGGGGAACGAGGTTGTTCGTAAAACGTTCTTACGATGATGGCAGGTCATGGTCAGATCTTGAGCTTTTCATCAATCAGGCAGGAATTCTCGGAAAAAATAAGCCGATTTGTACAAAAGCGGGCACTTGGATATTGCCCTGCGAATATGAAGAAAGTTGGCAGGCGGTTTTCCTGCGTCTACCAAAAGGGAACGAAAGTTGGGAAATCATCAACTGTCCCAGAACGAACGCTCGTCTGCACCAACCAAGCATTATCCAAAAAGAAAGTGGAGAATTACTGGCTTTTATGCGAACGTGGGAGGGTTTGGTTTACCAGACCCGATCTGGTGATGATGGGAATACATGGTCGGAACCTGAAGCCACTGGAATACCCAACAATAACAGTGGTATTGATATGGTTAAGTTGACCAAGAATCGCATTGTTTTAGTCTGCAATCCTTGTGGTCTTGGGCGTGATGGCAGTATAGTCGTACATCCAAAAGACCGACCTGTTGAAATCAATGTGCAGGAATTATGTGAGGCGGATTCGAAACAAATCTTGACCATCATCGATCCAGATAATCAGGAAGTAAATTCTTCACGTGCCTTTCCAGTTTGGGGACCCCGCAGTCCGTTGAGCATCCTGTTGTCAAATGATGAAGGAGATACGTGGCATGTGGTTGCTGATATTGAAGACGCTATAGGTGAATATAGCTACCCGGCGATAATCCAAAGCGGTGAAAAACGAATATCCGTTGCATATACCGCAAATCGCACAGAGATTCGTTTCACACAATTTGATATTCCCGACTGTTTCGACGGAAAGACATTTTCAACGAATGCAGGGTAAAAGATGATAAAAGAAACACTTATTTATCCTCTTGAAACACTTGAACTACCGGCTCATGTAAAAAGAGCACTGGCATCGATTGAGAAGATTGATTTTTCTTCCATCAAAGAGGGGGAATATATGCTGGATGATGGGAGCAAATTGATTCTCTCCACCTATGAAACACAACTACTTGAAAAACAAGTTCGGGTTGAGGGACATAAAAAATTTATTGATATCCAGGTGATTCTTGAAGGCGAAGAAACAATTGGCGTGTTATCTGCTAACCAGATCGAGAATAAATCGGAATACGATGAAACGAATGATATTTGGACTGCAGAAATCAATGCTGAAAGGGTGGAATTCATAGATTTGAAAAAAGGAGAGTTTCTTGTCCTGTTTCCGATGGATGCACATGCCCCTCAATTGGCTGCCAGAAACATACCTGCACCTGTGAAAAAAAGTGTGATCAAAGTTCTATCGCGATAATTTATCTGGATGGGTCATCGTATACTTGGACGTTAACCATAAACGGCAGGTGTTCCTGAAATCTGAGTATTTTTTAAACGAAACAAGAAAAATATCCCTGGTGAGGATGTGAGTATTCCATATCGGTGAGAGTTATGATGATTCAGAAATATTTCCGAGATAAGAATAGAGTGGCGCTTGCTTTTTCTGGTGGCGCCGACTCTGCATTTTTGCTTTCTGTAGCGAAGGAGTGTGGATGTGATATTCGCCCGTACTATATAAAAACGCAGTTCCAAACGCGACACGAAACGAACAATGCAAGATGCCTGGCTGATGTTATTGGGGTTCCATTAAAAATATTGAGCTTTGACGTGTTCAGTGTGCCCAATATTATTCAAAATGAAGCAGATCGATGTTATCACTGCAAATACGCCTTTTTTCGCTTGATACAATCAGCAGCAGCTGCGGACGGTTGTGAAATGATCATTGATGGTACAAATGCGTCCGATGACGTGGAAAACAGACCTGGTATGCAAGCTCTAAGTGAATTAGGGGTGTCTTCTCCATTGCGAGAGAGTGGTCTTTCTAAATCTCAAATACGGGAGCTTTCTCAGCATGCAGGGCTTTCTACGTGGAATAAGCCTTCGAATTCCTGTCTGGCAACGCGTATACCAACCGGTACGCCCATTAACAAAGAAACATTAAGAAAAGTGGAAAGAGCAGAAACCTATCTGTTTGAATTAGGATTCAGCGATTTTCGTGTAAGGATATTCCACGATGTCGCGAGAATACAGTTGTTAGGAACTCAGTTCGATCGGATAAATGCATTGCGATTTGACGTATTAAGCTATTTTTCCCAGTATTTCGATGAAGTTTTTTTGGATTTGGAATGTAGAAATTAACCAAAAGAGCATCAATGAACAAAACTGAAATATTGACATTGTTACATGGAGTACAGTCAGGTTCTGTTAAACCGGAAGAAGCAATACTGAAATTGAAACTTCAACCATTTGAGGACCTGGGCTATGCCAAAGTCGATCATCATCGTGTCATACGACAGGGCTCGCATGAAGTGATTTTTGGACAAAATAAAACAAGTGAACAAATTGCAGGAATTATTATGGGTTTAACCCATAATGGTGCAACAAATATTCTCATCACGCGACTATCGGCAGAAACGGCAGAATCTTTGAACGCGCTTGTTCCAATCGAATATTATCCCATTCCAAAATTAGCAATTGCAGTGCGCGACACAACGAAACCAAAAGTCGGTTTGGTTGTGGTGGCCTCGGGTGGTACAAGCGATATATCTGTATGCGAGGAAGCAGCTCTTACCGCGGAAACACTTGGCAGTACTGTGACCCGTTTGTACGATGTTGGAGTGTCTGGAATACATCGTCTGTTAACGCAACTAGATGTGTTAATGAGTTGCCGTGTTGTTGTAGCTGTTGCGGGGATGGAGGGGGCTCTTGCTAGCGTGATCGGTGGATTGGTTGATTGCCCCGTGATTGCGGTACCCACTAGCGTGGGCTATGGCACTAGTTTTGGCGGGGTGGCTGCGTTGCTATCAATGCTAAACTCTTGCGCCAGCGGGGTTAGTGTGGTGAATATTGATAATGGTTTTGGAGCTGGATATCTTGCGAATATGATCAATCAGATGGAGGCATGCCAATGAAGACACTTTACTTCGAGTGCAATATGGGCGCAGCAGGTGATATGATGATGGCTGCCTTGCTAGAACTCTACCCATATCCTGACCAGTTTTTGCATACCCTGAATTCACTGGGCATTCCGGGAGTCAATGTCAAACGCACCGTTGTGGATAAGTGTGGAATTAAAGGCACAAGCATTGTGGTTGAAATTGAAGGAGTTGAAGAGGAGAGCGGGCTAACTTATCACGCTGGCGATCCTCACCATGAACTTGAGGGATCAAATATCCATGACCATCAACACAATCTTGACCATGATTACGTAACATGTAAGGACTTTGACGGTGTACATATACCTTCTATGAACTACCACGAACATGTTCACGGCCACAGTTCTTCCACAATGAAAACCATCACAGAACTGATTGACACCCTCCCTATTTCTGATTCTGTCAAATCTCATGCAAAAGCAGTCTACGATTTGATCGCTTCGGCAGAATCGCATGTTCATGGCGTTCCAGTGAGCGAGATCCATTTTCACGAAGTGGGCACCCTGGATGCCGTAGTAGATATTGTCGGTGTCTGTTTATTGTTAGAGTTGCTTGCTCCAGAACGAATCATCATTTCCCCTATTTGCGTCGGAAACGGTCAGGTAAAAACCTCTCATGGGATATTACCAGTACCTGCGCCTGCCACTACTTATCTATTGCAGGGGGTTCCAATATATTCAGGGGGTGTAAAGGGTGAATTATGTACCCCTACAGGTGCCGCACTGTTAAAACATTTTGCCGATAGTTTTTCGAATATGCCTGTTATGCAAGTTACGGCAGTGGGGTATGGTATGGGAAAGAAAGATTTTAAAGCTGTGAATTGTGTGCGCGCATTTTTGGGAGACTGCACGGCCAGCAACACCCCTGAAGAGCAGGTTGTAGAATTATGTTGCAATCTTGATGATATGACTCCCGAAGCCCTTGGTTTTGCGATGCAAATTTTATTAGATAATGGTGCGTTGGATGCATTCATCATTCCGATTCAAATGAAAAAGAATCGTCCTGCCCAGATGTTGGTTTGCATGTGCAATTCTGATCGTGCCTATGAAATGGCAGCGCTGATGCTCAAACATACATCTACAATAGGTGTCCGACAATCGAATTTCAACCGCTATGTATTAGAATCTGATATCATATCAGTGAACACCACGTTTGGAGATATTCGAATCAAAATCTCTACAGGATACGGCCTTGTTAGAATAAAACCTGAGTATGATGATGTTGAACGTTGTGCAAAAGAGCATAATGTTTCTTTTGAAACGGTCTATCAAGCTACATTAGCAAGTAAAAGGGGAAATTTACAAATGTAGAACTCAAAATAGTTCTTAAGAGTTCGTTAACAGAAATATGTTCAAGTTGTTAGTTTTCTCTACCTATCAGTTTTTTATATTTTGTCATTAATAATCCAATTTTATAATAAATTCATCTTGACATTGACCTTACGTCATAGTTTATGATAAGGATCATGGAAACTGTGCAGAAATCCTATTCGGTCAAAGAACTAGCAGAAATGGCTGGCATCAGCCCGCGCACCCTGCATTATTACGACCAGATCGGGTTGCTGACACCAGAGCGACAAAACGAAAATCGCTACCGTGTGTATCGGCATGCGCACCTGCTTAAATTGCAGCAGATCCTGTTCTTCCGTGAATTGGATTTTTCATTGGAGCAGATCAGGGAAATTTTCACACAACCAGAGTTTGATATGCGATCAGCTCTGCTTGTGCATCGTACTAACCTGCAGAAACAGCGAGTGCGTATTGACCAGCTCATTGCCACAATTGACAAAACCATACAATTCATTGGAGGAGACCAAAACATGTCAGACCAAGAACTATATGCGGGTTTTTCAGAAGAAAAACAAAAGGAATATGAAAAAATAGTTAGAGACAAATATGGTGATGAACCATTAGATACCAGTATGAAGCGCTGGAATAGTCTTACAAAAGAACAACAAAAAGAGATGATTAAAAATGGTGATTTGTTTCACCATAAGATTACAGATTCCATGTCGCTAGGTTACGATAGTCCACAAGTTATGGAACTGATGCACCAATATTGGAGAAATATGCAGTTCTTCTATGAGGTTAGCCTGGAACACTATGAGGTGTTGGGGCATATGTATAATGACGACCCAAGATTTCGGGCTACCTATGAAACGGTAGCACCTGGCTTGGCAGCTTTCATGGAAAAAGCCATCGCTCATTTCGTGAAACTGGAAAAACAGAAATAATCGTAAATCCTGCACCTCTTATATGGTGCAGGATTTTATAATCAACTGGGATGCTATTATGGGATAAAAATCCCTTCCAACTCCCCGTGCAAGCCAGGTAGTTTATAGATCTCACAATTCTCAAACTGCATTAGAATGATCTCTCCATCACTGTATTGGTCGGTTATCAAGCTTACTCCCAACAGATAGCCATCTTTTTCCCAAACAATTCCACTGATGGCATCGGCGGGTTTATCCAGTATCAATCTGGCTGAACTGCCATCCATTCCTTTGATATAGAGGCTGCTGTTATCACGTCCACGGTAGGCTACCCACTGCCCATCCGGCGAGACGGCAGGGTAAGGAGCTTTGCGGGAAGAATCATCGAGAATGAAGAAGTCATGCATGCTGCCTGTATTGACGTTGACCGCCTGCAGCATAAAGCCTTTTCCCCCGGCATCCGGCACGGCGAAGTAGATCAGGCTGCCATCCGGTGACCAGCCTGCAATGGATTCGTACCCCAGATTGGTCAATTGTTTGCTTTTGCTGCCATCCAGCGCGGCTACGAAAATGCCATATTCTGAAAGCGGATTGAGCAGTGCGAGATACTTCCCATCCGGTGACCAGTGCAGGTCATACCCGCCACTGCTGTTAGGCAGGATGCCGGATTGTTGGGTAGCCAGATCAACAATGACAATCCCTTCGTCGCTGGGGTAAGCCAGTTTTGTCCCATCAGCATTTAAAGCACCGCGAGTTGCATTCGGTATAGTAAATGCTACTTCCTCTCCATCTAAACTTTGCAGAACCAGCTGTGTTTCGGGGTTGAGCTGCGTCAGTACCATCCAGCCATCCAGTCCATCCGGCAAATCGGGCAGATTTGAATAAGAATTTGCGTCCAGGCAGACATCTGCGGCACTCTGGGTTTCAGGTCGCGGTGTTGGAAGCGTTTCGGGCTGCCATTGTTCTTCCCAGTCGCGGGTTCCGCTCAGCTTATAGAAATCATAAAACTGAAACACAATCTTTCCGGTGGGTACTTTTTCAAATTCCATGCTGCGCGAATAAGGACCTCCTCCACCCCCAATAGCAGGATGGTCTTTCACCTGCATGGAAAAGTTCAGTTCCACATCACCTTCAAATCTTAATGAATAACCACCATAAGCATGCCCTGTAGTAGTACGGATGGAAACCAGGCGGAAATTCGAACCATCCAGATCGAAATCATGGTTGATTTCCCATTCCTGACCCTCCTGCGGATTCTCTCCAGCATCAAATTCATATTCAAAAGGATCAGCAAGATCGACTTTTGTATATATTTTGCCGGAGTAATGAATGGTGATCGGGAATTCAGTATCTTCCGAGTTAAATTTTATTGACCAGGGAAAGTCATATAGCCCAACTGGCTCACCGGAGGTAGACAGATCGATATCTTCAGGAAAACTTGTGTCGATAAGTTTCCCCTTAGCATCGGTGTAGATAACGCTGGTGAGCTGGAGCTGCTCGTTATCGGCGATATCGGCATGGAACCAGCCGAGCAGGATAAATCCGTCTTCGGTATTGATGGTTTCATCGATTTGGATGGGGGAAGACGTAGCGGTTTGTGATTTATCCGCCGGAGTTGTGGTTGAAGAAGTTGATTCCTGAACCGGCAGAACGGTTGTCTCGGCAGGAAGCAGAATAAACGTCAGGGGAATTTCCCAATTGGTCGGAACGGTATCCGGGAGCGTGTTGAAGAGGCAGGGGATTACAAAGATAACCTGATCCACGTCCAGTGGGATAGGATCAGTTTTGGCGATCATTGTTCCGTCGGGCAGCATGATGTATTCTTGCTTGATGCAGCCTGAAACCGCTTCATTTTTGGGGTAAGCTGAAAGGGGAACTCCCGAAAATCCGTAATCGATCTCTGTCTTTTGCGGGGTGAGCAGTGCCTGATTCACCGAAACGGTCACCCCGTCGCGGGTGACCCGTACCGGTCCGGATAGAACGCGGATGGGCTGCGTCTGATCCACGATGCCAATTCCGGGGATGTAGCCCAGAAGTTTCAAAACCTCTGCATATACCTTTTCTGGACCGATCAGCAATATTCCCGCTGCGAGGGTAAAAACGATGCACATAACCACTACCCAGGCAGGTCTCAGTCTGTGGCTCTGATGAGAGAAATGTTTATCAGATACGGATGTCTTCTTTAACTGACTCTCAAGCTTGGTGACAAATTCGGGACGCGCATCCGGTGTGGAGAGGGCTTTCCGCAGCTCGTTTTCAAAAAGGAGAATTTCCTTATTCATAATTTTCCTCCAACTGTTTTCTCATCCGTTCGATGATGCGGTAAACAGCTTTTTTAACCGCTCCCTCGCTACGGTGCAGGATGCGTCCTATCTCCGCGAAACTGAGTTCTACCACGTAGCGCAGACGGATCAACTCCTTGTCCTTCTCTGGGAGGGCATTGAAAATAACTGCAATGTTTTGCAGCCGTTCGGTGCGGATCACATCATTCAGGAAATCACTATCAACTGGAATATCATCAGGCAGATCTTGGGTAGTGCGCCTGGCATTCGCGCGGAAGTGATCGACGGCTTTTCTTCTGGCGATCGAGAACAACCAAGCAACAAAGGTACCATGATCGTTGTAATGGGGCAATGCTTCTAGCGCTGCCAGGAAGGTTTGGGTAGTCAGATCTTCCGCTTCATTTTGATTGTGAGTGCGGTTGTAGAAATATTTATAAACCGCCTGTACGTTGCGCCGGTACAGTTCTTCGAATGTATTTGGACTGGTTTTCATCTTTGCTACCAAGGCGCAATCGTCATTTGCTGGTGGTTTGTCCGTATCGACCAAAAGGTGTGGTGAATGTGTCATGAGCCTCCTTTACTGTCCTTCATCATGTTTAATCGTAGGAAAGATAAAAAAGGGACACTTGAAAATTAATAAATAATGAGGATTTTTTTGTTATTTTGTTTTTTTATAATGCGCAAAAATATCTTTTATTTGGCTTTCTGTAAGAGCAGCAGGTTTTTTCCCTGTCTGTAAAGCAATATGATAAATCTCTGCCCCTGTTTCTAGATTATAAGCATTCTGATATGCTGCATCGAGGGTTTCCCCAATGGCAACCATCCCGTGATTTTTTAAAATCAATCCTTTTAGATCCGGGCGACTGTCAAAAAATGCAGCTGCCCCCGTTCCCACTTCGGTTGTGCCAGGGCATTGATAATCGGCAACAGGGATTGGACCACCAACGAAGAGCAACTCAAGGCAGATCACAGGTAACTCCATCTCCACTGTTGAAAAAGCAATGGCATAGCGCGAATGAGTATGGATTACCGCGCTGACTTCGGAGTTGGTTCGATATATTTCATAATGGAGGGCTTTTTCAGATGAAGGGTTGAATTTCCCTTCTATCTTTTTACCATTTATATCCGTTATCACTACATCTTCCGGATGCATGTGATCATAAGGAATTCCAGATGGTGTAATCGCAATATTTCCATCCGGCAAACGCATGCTGATATTCCCGGCTGAAATGCGGATTAAATCGACTTCAACCAGCTTCATAGTGGTTTCAAAAACTTGTTGTTTGTAGATGAAATAGTGACCCATAACGTTTCTTCCTTGTCTAGTTTTACATCGGATTTGGCTGATATAAGGGTATCAGTATAATTATATAATAAAATCCCAAGTGGTTAAGACCACTTGACATGAAAAATGTTTCATTGTATGATGGTACCAGTTGATGAAGCGGGATAGGGGCCGTATACACTTCATACGCCGTCTTGAATCAACAATAATGAGGAAAATCTCAAAATTGTTGAGAGAGAGGATGGTTTCATTGCAATGGCTGCCAATTTTGCAAAAACCAAAAGCTTGTTTTTTCTATCTGACTTCTTTGACTCGCTGAAATCCCCAAGTGTAATTTATCGCTGGCATGCTGTTTGGAGATAACTCCTGGCGCACCCGTCTATGGGTGAATAGCACCTCCTTTTAATTTATTAATTAAAAGGACTATTTAGATTTTATTTAAAGGAGTTATTATGACCAGCCAGGATATACATTCAGAAAAACAACATCACATTGATATGAAAAAAGGGGATGTAGCCCCAACCGTTCTCATTCCCGGCGATCCGGGACGTGTGGAATTATTCGCTTCGCTGATGGATGAAGCAAATAAAGTTGCAGAGAAACGTGAATATATCACCTATACCGGTAAAAAAGACGGCGTTCCGATCAGTTGCACCAGCACCGGATTGGGCTGCCCTCCTACTGCTATCGGTGTAGAAGAGCTAATTCGCATTGGTGCGAAGAATATCATCCGTATCGGAACCTGCGGTGCTATCCAGCCTTTTTTGGAACCCGGGCATATGATCATCGCCACCGGTGCAGTACGTGGTGAACACACCAGCGAAGAATTCATCAATATGGAATATCCGGCGGTTGCCGATTACCGTATTGTACGGGCATTGATCGATGCCTGTGAAAAGTTGCACTTGCCTTACCACCTCGGCATTGTGCGTTCGCATGATGCGTTCTATCTGGAATCACCCTGGGCTTTGGGTGATTATCGAAAACGCTTGCAACCCTGGGTGGATATGGGCGTACTGGCTCTTGAAAATGAATCATCGGCGATCTTCGTGATCTCCGGCATGCAAGGTATTCGCGCCGGAACGATCTTGGCTAGCGGATACTCGATCTTGGAAGAGCACGAAGAGAAGATCCATGAAGAAGAGAACATTTGCAAGATGGTATCGGCAGCGATTGAGGCAGCCAAGTTACTGCATGAGCGTGGTTTGGCGAAATAGGAAGGAATATCATGGAAAAACAACACCATATTGATTTAAAACCCGGCGATGTTGCCGAGACCGTATTTTTACCCGGCGATGTCCATCGTGCGAAATTCATTGCAGACCTTTTTGATGAAGCGGAATTTGTCGCGCACAAACGCCAGTATGTAACCTATACCGGCACTTATAAAGGAACCAAAGTCAGTGTCACATCAACCGGAATCGGTTGCCCGGCACTTGCCATTGCAGTAGAAGAATTGATCAATGTTGGCGCCAAGAATTTCATCCGCATTGGAACATGCGGAGCGCTGCAAAAACAAGTACGTTTAGGTGATGTGATCATTGCCAGCGGCGCGGTGCGTGGAGATGGAACCAGCCGTGAATATTTTCCACTGGAATACCCGGCAGTAGCAGATTTTGATACATTGGAAGCCTTGATCGCTGCTGCCAAAGAACGTGGTGTGAACCCTCATGTGGGTATCATCCGCGCTCATGATTCTTTCTATGCGGAATCCATCTTGGCGGGCGGAGATTATTTGGTCAAGGACAAACCTTGGATCGATAGTGGCGTGCTTTCAACTGAGAATGAATCATCCACCCTGTTTACACTTGCGACCGTGCGAAAATGCAGGAGTGGTACGATTCTGATCCCGGTTGGGCATCACCTTTTCCCTGATGAAATGATCAGCACTGAGCAGCTTTCGGATGCGATCAAATTAGAAACGTTGATCGCGCTGGATGCTACGGTCAAACTCAAACAGAAGTTTGGATAAAAGCAGGCTGATTTCATGGAACTTACTCTAAAACAATATCAAGAACGGGTTGAGAAGGATTACCGTTGGAATTTCTTCTGGATGGCGCTTGATAACATGATGTTCTTCTTCATCTTTATGGGCTTATCTCCGTACACCGTTCTGCCTTACTATGTGCAACATTTTACCGACTCGAGTATTTTGATCGGGATGATCCCTGCCATTTACATATTGGGGAATACGTTACCACAGCCTTTCATGGCACGTTTCCTGGCGGGAAAAACCGACCGAAAAAAATATCTTCTGGTTGCAGCCTTTTTACAACGGTTTGGGATCTTGGGATTTCTTTTTCTTTCCATCATTCAACCTTTGTTGAATTTACCCAGTACCCTAACCCTGATCATCTTTTTTGCCATGATGATCTTGCAGAATATCGCCAGTGGTTTCTATGTGCCTGCCTGGATCGATTTTATGGGCAAAATGATCCCGCGTAAAAGAGGTATGTTGTTCGGTGTCTCCAATTTCTTGGGTGGGTTGCTGGGAATTGCCATGGGCGCTTTGTTAACCTACTTGCTGGATTCCTACCCTTATCAACAAGCTATCCAGGTCATTTTCGGGATTAGTTTTTTGGCATCCATGATCTCTTTCGGAGCGATCCTCTCCTGGAGAGAGTCAGTGCCTCCCAGAATGAATGAAGATGAAAAACGATCTGAAGATCATAACAAACCCTTGCGGAATAAGAATTTCGTCCGCTACCTGATCTTTCGCGGATTGATGGTGGTGCTTGAGATAGGCGCTTCATATTACACACTGGCAGCCTTGGCGAAAGGAGATATCACCGCGGGACAGATCGGAATTTTCACAACTATTATGTCCCTGGCTGAAACACTCATAAATCCGGTGTGGGGTTGGTTGGGGGATAAGACGGGCTTTATTAATGTAGTGAAGGTATCTGCTTTGTTAGGAGTGGTGGCAGCACTGATGGCAGCCAATCTCAACAGTTTGACTGTGTTCTATGTGGTTTTCATTTTGGCTGGTTTGATGGTGAGCGGATTCCAGATGACCAATTTCAATACCATCTATGAATTCAGTCCGGCAGACCAGGTTCCACATTATACGGCAGCCAGTCAAATGGCTCTTTCTCCTTTATCGGGAGTGATTCCATTTATAGGTGCTGCTTTGATCAATTCGTTTGGATATGCAGGCGTCTTCTGGATGTCCGGATTGGTTGGGCTGTTCGGTTTTTTGGGCATGTCGACGATTGTAAAGAACCCGAAGATTCACAAGGGAGCCTGAGGAGCGCATAATGACAAGTCAAGATGTGCATTCTGAGATTCAACACCATGTCGATATGAAAAAGGGTGATATTGCTCCTACCGTATTAATCCCTGGAGAACCCCAGCGTGTGGAAGTGTTTGCTGCTCTGATGGAGGAGGCGACCAAGGTTGCTGAGAAACGGGAATATGTCACCTACACCGGCAAAAAGGATGGCGTGGCGGTGAGCTGCACCAGCACCGGATTGGGTTGTCCCCCAACCGCCATTGGTGTGGAAGAATTGATTCGTATCGGAGCCAAGAATATCATTCGTATTGGAACCTGTGGTGTCATTCAACCCTTCATCAAACCAGGGGAGTTTATCATTGCCACCGGAGCCGTGCGTGGAGAGCATACCAGTGAAGAATTCATCAATATGGAATACCCGGCGATGGCTGATTACCGCATCGTACGGGCATTGATCGATGCCTGTGAAAAGTTAGACATGCCATATCACTTGGGTATCGTGCGCACCCATGATGCTTATTACCTGGAATCTCCTGAAGCACAAGGAAATTTTATGGAACGATTACAACCCTGGATTGATATGAGTGTGCTGGCGCTGGATAATGAATCTTCTTCGATCTTCGTTATCTCCAGCATGCAAGGTATTCGCGCCGGGGCCATCTTGACCTGCGGAAATCCTATTTATATGCCAGATGCAGATAATTGTGATTGGGAAACCAATATCGTCAAGATGGTAACGGCTGGTATTGAAGCTGCCAAGCTTTTAGCGGAACGAGGACTGGCGGAGTGATGATGGAAAAACAACATCATATCGATTTGTTGCCGGGCGATGTGGGTGAGATCGTTTTTTTACCTGGAGATATCAACCGAGCAGCCGTGATCGCCGGACATTTTGATGAAGCCAGTCTGGTTGCGCATAAGCGGCAGTACATCACCTACACCGGCACTTATCAAGGCATTAAAGTCAGCGTGACGTCTACCGGGATCGGTGGGCCGGCGGTAGCGATTGCCGTGGAAGAACTGATTAAAGTCGGTGCCAGAAAATTTATTCGTATTGGGACGGGCGGCGCACTGCAGAAATGGTTGCCCATTCCCTCGTTGATCGTTGGAACTGCAGCCGTGCGTGGGGATGGCACCAGCCGTGAATATTTCCCGCTGGAATATCCAGCAGTGGCGGATTTTTTTACCATGGAAGCCATGCTGCATGCGGCTCAAAAAAGGAAGGTGGATGTTTATCCGGGTATCATTCGTGGACACGATGCTTTCTATGCAGAATCTATTTTTGCAGATGTGGATTATCTGAAACTAGATCGTCCCTGGATCGATGCAGGAGTGTTGATCACCTCTAATGAATCTTCCACCCTGTTTCCCCTGGCAATGGCAAGGGGTTGCCGTGCGGGGACCATTTTATGTGCCGTAGATTGCCACCAGCGCCCCGGCTTGGAAGCCAGTGCACAAGCGATTGATGAATCTATTTCTAATGCCATCGATATAGCCCTGGATGCTGCAGTGGAGTTATATCAAATGGAGCATCAAAATACAAAAGTAAAAGTAGTTTAGAGGTTAGTTAAATGAAAACACTATTGAAGAATGGGATCAGTTTTGATCCAACAACCTATGAAGTAAAGCCAATCAATATCTTGATCGAAGATGATGAGATCATCACTGCCAGCGAAAAATCCATGGAAGAATTACTTCCGGATGAGACAGTCTATGATCTCAAAGGAAACCTGGTCATCCCCGGATTTTTGGATTGCCATACTCACCTTTCTCAATCTTTCGGAAGAGGCATTTATGATAACTTGCATTTGACCCAATGGCTGGTCACAATGAGCACCCAGTTCGATCTCACCGAAGAGGAGACCTATAAAGCAACCATGTTGGGCTGTATCGAAGCTTTAAAATCTGGAACCACTACCGTGGCGGAAATGGCATCTTCAGGTCCCCACTTGGATGCAGCAATCCAGGCTATTGCAGATAGCGGGCTACGCGCCGATGTCTGTACGGCGATTGGTGATTTTCAGGAGGGTGAAAATCCGCCGCCGGATATGAGTACCGATCAGGTCTTGGATGTGATGCGCAATATGCATAAAAAATGGCATGGTACTTATGGTGGGCGATTGACCGTACGTGTCAGCCCGGTGGGGCTGCCAGCCTGCACCGAAGAACTAATTCGTGGCTCACGTGACCTGGCAAATGAACTGGGGGTTGGCATCCATACTCACTGCAGTGAGGGTGAAACGGAAACCCAGAATGCCTATGAACGTTTTGGATGCAGCGAAGTAGAAGCGCTGGAGCGCTTTGGATTGCTTGGACCGGATTGTCAATTGGTGCATGATATTTGGTTGACGGAACACGATAAACAATTGATAGCTGAATATGATTGTAGTGTTGTAACCTGCCCGTCGACCAATACCAAAATCACAGATGGTATGCCACCCATGCCTGACCTTTATAAATTGGGTGTGAATATCGCCATCGGCTGTGATGGGGAAGCCAGCAGTGGCATCTATGATATGCTGCAAGAAGCCCGTTTGGTTTCCCTCCTTGGGAAAGTTCGGACGATGGAAGCAGATATGTTTCCCGCCGAAACCGTTTTTGAAATGATGACCGTCAATGGTCGAAAATCAATTGGATTCAGCACCAAAGTCGGAGAGATCAAACCCGGATTTAAAGCTGATCTTACGATCATTGAATATCCTGCGCCCCATCTCATCGATGAACGACGGCTATTATCCAATTTGATCTTCTCTGCTACCGGAACTGACGTGCTCTCAGTCTTTGTGGATGGGAAGCCATTGATGTGGCAACGTGAGCTATTGCATATGGATGAAGAAAAAATAATGGCAGATATTTTACAGACCATGCGAAAAGCTGATCATTTACTGTCAAGGTAATTTCACTTCTTGTTAAATGAAAAGCACGAATATAATTACGTAGAAGGAGGTGGTAGGTTAGAAAAAATTGTTAGCAGTACCGAATATAGCAGTAAAAAAATTTAAGGAGAAGAATAAATGAATAAAAAACTGTTTTTGGCTCTTTCTGTGCTTTTGATCGCAACCATGGCATTGACTGCCTGTGCGCCAAAAGAAGAAGCTGCACCTGCTGAAGAAGCAGCTCCGGTAGAAGAAGGAGCGACACCAACTTTCAAGGTGGCTATGTTGACCGACCTCGGTGGTCTGGCAGCCAGTGAAGAAGTCAAGGGTTTCTCCGATCTTGGTTGGGATGCTCTCAAACAGGCAGAAACTGAACTCGGCGTTGAGATCACCCTGCTGGAAGCCAAAGAATTGGCTGACCTGGAACCCAATCTGATCAAGATGGCTAACGAAGGTTACGATGTGGTCGTGGGCGTTGGCTATCTGTTCACCGATGCGATGAGCGCGGTTGCTCCCCAATTCCCCGACACCAAGTTCATCATCGTCGACAGTGTAGTTGATGAACCCAATGTCGCTTCCTTGGTCTTCGCTGAAGAACAGGGTTCCTTCCTGGTTGGCGCCATTGCCGCTGGCATGAGCCAGACTGGTACCATTGGCTTCATTGGTGGCATGGAATCAGCACTGATCGAGAAATTCGAAGCCGGCTACATCGCTGGCGCCCGCGCGATCAATCCTGATATCGTTGTGCTTTCCGGTTACACCGGCAACTTCACCGATGTTGCTGCCGGTAAAGAGCTCACACTGACTCAATACGGTCAGGGTGCCGATATCGTCTACGCAGCCGCTGGTTCTTGCGGTTTGGGCACCATCGAAGCTGCTGAACAAGAAGATCTCTACGCGATCGGTGTGGATACCAATCAAGACGGTATCGCTCCCGGTTTTGTGTTGACCTCCATGCTCAAGCGCGTCGAAGTTGCCGTGTTCAACGCCATCAAGGGCGCTTATGAAGGCAATTTTGTCGCTGGCATTACCACCTACGATCTGGCAGCCGGTGGTGTTGGTTACAGCCCCATGGAATACACCAAAGACGTTGTACCAGCCGGCCTGCTTGACACAGTCAATGCACTTGCAGAACGCATTATCAGTGGCGAGATCGTTGTACCGACAACCGTCGAAGAAGCCAACGCATTTGTGCTTCCTGAATAAGTAGTTGAAACAAGCAAGGTGGGAGGGTTGCCCTCCCACCTTGCAATTTATACCAGTTACTGGAGGAAGAATGGCTTATATCCTTGAACTGCGCGATATCTGTAAGCATTTCGGTAATGTGCTCGCAAATGACCATATCAATTTGAAGGTTGAAAAAGGAACTGTGCACAGCATTGTTGGTGAAAATGGCGCAGGAAAAACAACCTTGATGAATATTCTCTATGGGTTGTACAAACAGACCGCGGGTGAAATTTTTGTTGATGGAAGCGAAGTCGATATTGAGAGTCCATCAGATGCGATCGATCTTGGCATCGGAATGATCCACCAGCATTTTAAGCTCATCCCAGCTATGACCGTTGCAGAAAATGTAATGCTGGGAATAGAACCTACCAAGGGGAAAGTTTTTCTCGATCTAAAAAAAATCAACGGATCAACGCTTGAAATTTCCAATAAATACGGTCTGGCAGTAAATCCAAAATCGATGGTTGCCGATATCTCTGTGGGTATTCGACAGAGGGTCGAAATTTTAAAAGCACTTTACCGGAATGCTAATGTCCTGATTCTCGACGAACCAACCGCACTACTGACACCTCAGGAATCGGAAGATTTGTTCCGCATCATCGAACGGTTGAAAAAAGACGGCAAAACGATTCTCTTTATTTCGCACAAATTAAAAGAAATCATGCAGATCTCCGATGTCATCACTGTTTTACGCGATGGGAAAGTTGTCGATACCGTCAAGAAAGCCAACACGGATGAAGTGCACCTCGCGCGTTTGATGGTTGGACGCGATGTGTTCTTGAAACCCGCTCCGAAAACCAAAAAGATCGGTGAACCAATTTTAAGAGTAGAAAACCTCTCTGCAGTCAATGAATATCATCACCCGGTTCTCACCAATGTGACGTTTGACGTATGCTCAGGCGAAATATTAGGAATCGCAGGAGTCGATGGGAACGGGCAAACCGAACTGGTGAGAGCTCTGATCGGTTTGCAGCCAATAACGCAAGGGAAAATCTCTTTGAAAGGTACCGAGATCACTCATTTATCGGTAAAAAAGATGCGCTCAGCCGGGATCGGCGTTATTCCTGAAGACCGGCTGCAGGAAGGATTGGTCGAAGATTTTAGCGTTGAAGAAAACCTGTTCCTTGGATTGCAACGAAATCAACCATTTTCGAATGGCAACAAGCTAGATTGGAACGCGGTTCATAAGAACGCTGACAGTCTTGTAAAAACCTTTGACATACGCACGCCAAATATCGAACATAAAGCTCACTTGCTATCGGGCGGAAACCAGCAAAAAATCATCGTGGCTCGCGAGATCTATCATGCGCCCGATACGATCATAGCCGCACAGCCCACCCGTGGGTTGGATATTGCCGCTACAGATTTCGTTCATGAGCAATTGATCAAACAACGCGATTCAGGGAAAGCTGTACTGCTGCTGTCCCTTTCATTGGATGAGATCATGCTGCTCTCAACACGCATTGCGGTCATTTATAAAGGCACGATCGTCGCGGTTGTCAACAAAGACGCCGTCACCCCCGAAGACCTTGGTTTGATGATGTTGGGCGGATCTTACGAGCATATTTCCGCATAGACGAAAGGAAACGACAATGCTTGGTATTCGAAAATTCTTTTTAAAACGACAGCCCGTTTTTATCACGATCATCGCAATAGTGCTGGCTTTTTTTGTGGTGGGTCTTATTCTGGCTGCGACTGGTCGGAATCCGTTCAATGCCGTCTACTATTTTGCGCGCGGTGCATTCGGAAATGTGATGAACACCACCGATACGATCTCCAGAGTTATCCCGCTGACCATCGCCGGTATCGCGTTTTTGGTTGGCGCGCAGAGTTCTGTTTTCAATGTGGGTATTGAAGGGCAGTTGCTGCTGGGGGCAATGGCTTCGGCGATTGTGGGTTACATCGTGAAACTTCCCTTTTACCTTCACCTGCCCTTGATGCTTTTAGCGGGCGCCCTTGTGGGCGGACTGTATGGTTTGATCCCAGCCTGGTTGAAAACAAGACGCAAGGTGAACGAGATCCTGAGCACCATCATGCTCAATTACCCGGCTACCTACCTGACCCATTTTCTGGTATTGAAGGTCATTCCCATTGAAGGTGTTGTGCCAGCCACTCCCTTTATTGAAGATTCTGCCAGACTGCCCCTTCTCATTCCTGGGTCACAATTACACGCTGGGGTTTTCATCATGATTCTGGTTGTCATCTTTGCTTACTACCTGCTGTATAAGACCTCACTCGGTTATGAGATGCGTGCAGTTGGCTACAACCGGGTGGCAGCGCGTTTCCATGGTATTCCGGTGGAAAAGAGAATGAACTTCGCATTCTTCTTGAGCGGCGCGCTGGCTGGTTTGGCTGGTGCTGTTGAGGTGGCGGGCGTTCACTATCGATTCCTCGATCAATTTTCCCCTGGGTATGGTTTCGATTCCATTACGGTGGCTCTGGTAGGGCTGCTAAATCCGTTTGGGGTGATCATCTCGGCGACCTTGTTCGGCGCCCTGAAGACAGGTATTTTGGAAATGTCGGTGTACTCCGGAATTCCCCGCCAATTGACCACGCTCATTAACGGTATCGTTGTACTCTTTGTCGCAGCGAAAGATATTCTAGGTGGATGGTATGCCAGAATTTTCCGCGGGAAAAACACCTATGAAGCAGAAAAGGAGATATCACAATGAACTTGAATTGGGCTGATGCATTAAAAGCGATCTTCACGTTAACCCTGCTTACATCAACCATTCGGGTTAGCATTTCGATTATATTGGCAGGGATGGGTGAGATGCTCACCGAACGGTCGGGGGTGTTGAACATTGGCGTGGAAGGAACCATGTTGATGGGTGCCCTGGCAGCCGCATTGGGTTCTTACTTCACCGGAAGCCCCTGGATCGGGCTAATCGCGGCGGGGTTGACGGGAATGCTGATTGGGCTACTTTTTTCATTCATCGCCATCACGCTTCGCAGCAACCAATCCATCACCGGTCTGGCTATTTATCTGCTCTGTGTTGGTCTATCAGGATATCTATTGCAGATTATTTTCGAACACGGTGGAAACTCGCCAAAAGTAAACACGTTACCAATGTTACACTTCGCTTTCCTCGAAAAGATCCCTCTCCTGAACGCTATTTTTAACGACCAATCGGCAATTGTGATCCCGGTATTATTACTGCCCATAATCATGTACGTGCTTTTCTACCGCACTCCATGGGGGTCGTGGTTGCGCGCGGCGGGCGAAAATCCGAAAGCGTTGGCAGTGGTCGGGAAGAACCCTGTGCGGATCCGCTATGTTGCCACCTTGTGCGGTTCCTTTCTGGCTGGGATAGGCGGCGCTTACCTTTCTATTTCTCAAACCTCTCTCTTTTCTGAGAATATGGTGGCGGGGCGTGGTTTCATCGCTCTTTCCGCCGTGATCTTTGGTGGGGTGAGACCATTCGGTGTGTTTCTGGCATGTGTATTCTTTGGTTTTATGGACGCGCTGCAAAAGACCTTGCAAACCGTGATCCCTGACACAATCATCCCACGTGAATTGTTTATGTCTCTTCCTTACCTGTTGACGCTTCTGGTGTTGGCGGGTTTCATCAAGAAAAGCGGCGGACCGGCTGATATCGGGAATCCTTATCTCAAAGAGTCTCGGTAAGTGACCGCTCGCTAACTTTTTGGAAAAAGCCCTGCAAGATTTCTCTCTCCTCCTTCTTGTGGGGCTTTTTTACGCGAAAGGATTAGAAATGAAACGATTGGTTTTGGATACCGACCCCGGCATCGACGATGCCCTGACCATCCTTTATGCGCTTGCTTCACCGGAAGTGAAGATGGAAGCCATTACGGTGGTGAATGGTAACTGCCCAATGGAGCAAGGGGTGATCAATGCACTCAGTGTGTTAGAACTGGCGGGCGCAACGCATATTCCGGTAGCCAGGGGTATGGACAAACCCCTGCTGTTGCCTGTGATTAATGCAGAAGTGACCCATGGAAAAAGTGGCTTGGGGTATGCGGAGCTGCCACCCCCGAAAGCCAGCCCAACGGAAAAACACGCGGTTGAATTGATCCGTGACCTGGTTTTGCAGGATCCAGGACAGATCAACATCGTCGCTATCGGACCATTGACAAATATTGCCATGGCAGTTCGTTTATATCCGCAGATCGTCGACGCGGTGCAACATCTGTACATTATGGGAGGTGCCATCAACCATTGTGGAAACATGACCCCGCAAGCGGAATTCAATATCTATTGTGATCCGCACGCCGCTTCCATCGTGTTCCATTCTGGCATTCCATTCACTTTGGTACCTCTGGATGTGACCTATCAGACGTTGATGACCAGGGATGATCTGAACATGTTTGCTCCACTACAAACCCCGCTCAGCGATTTTGTGATTAAAGCCTCCAGCTATGTCATGAAATACCTGTCGGAATCACAAGAGGTGATGGGCTGTGCGCTCAACGATCCGCTAGCGCTGGCAGCACTTTTTCAACCCAATTTGCTGGATATCAACCACTTGGTGCTGGACGTAGATACCAATTATGGTGTGAGCATGGGTAAGACCTTTGCCGATTTCTATAATTATGAACAGAAACCCGAAAACGGATACGCAGCTCTCAACGTGCGTGCCAGGGATTTTGTAGAAATATTTATTGAACGAATGATTAAAATTTCTCAATGATAAATGTAATATATTTCATGTGATTAAAATAATATCCTTGACAAATTATCATTTTTTTAGTATAGTTGCGCCCAATATGCAAAAACACAACCATGCTAAACGAACGAACAATATTAACAAGATCCTGATTGGAGGAGTTGTTCTCGTTGCTGAATGGTGGTGAATCAAATGCTGAAACAAGAGAGGCTTTCCAGGCAGGAAAGCCTTTTTTATTATCAGCATACAGGAGGTGTTTTGGAGGAAGGAATATTGGAAGTTTGCAGTATCGAGCAAAAAATTGTCAAAGGAGTTTTGAAATGAAGAAAAATTATAGTTTTGTTTTTACCGCTCTGCTCATTGCAGCCATGCTATTGACATCATGTGCGAAGGAAGAGGAAGTCAAAGCCGGTATGGAAGGACAGACATATGAATGCCTGGGTACCGCCGAAGATGCCCTCGTTGACCTGGATTGTCAGGAAGTAACCATTGCAGTTGAAAACGCCTATCTGCCCTTCAACTATATCTCATCTGAGACCGGTCAAGCTGGTGGTTGGGATTATGAAGTATGGCCGGCTATTTGCGAACTGCTGCACTGCCAACCGGTATTCGTTGAAACTGCCTGGGAGGGTATGATTCAATCAGTGGCTGATGGGCTAGTCGACACCGCCGGTGATGGCGTGACCATTTCAGAAGAACGTCTAAAACAAGTTGATTTTTCTGATGGTTATGTCAATGTGGAACAACGCTTGCTGGTAAAAAAGGGTGAGGATCGTTTCACCAATATTGAAGAATTCGTTGCCGATCCTGACCTGATGCTTGGCACCCAAGCTGAAACCACTAACTATGAAACTGCTGTTCTCTATCTGTCTGAAGATCGCATCAGTGCTTTCGAGCAGTTCCCGTTCGCCGTACAGGCTTTGATCGCGGGTGATGTGGATGCCGTTCTGATCGATGAAACCGCCGGCTTGGGTTATTTGGGCAGCAATGCAGAAGACCTTGAATTAATCGGTCCTTCTATTTCCAGTGACGAATTGGGTTTTCCCTTTGAAAAGGGCAGCGATCTGGTAGCACCGGTCAATTTAGCCATTCAGGCTCTCAAAGATAATGGTTTCTTGAATGAAATCAATCTGAAGTATTTCGGTCCCGATTTCACCATCACCTACGACGATATTCAGTAGGAATCGTGAAGAATAATACCGCCGGGTCTTCATATAAAGACCTGGCGGTAACCCAAAACGGAGAAGCAAATGGCTATAAATGACCGATTATTAACTCAAAAAAATAAAAATGAGGTCCATACTGTTGATGAGATGGAACTGAAAAAGCAAGATTTTCCCTGGTGGATGGTGGCGATCGGATTGCTGATCTTGACCACGTTTGTACTGATCCAAATCAGCCCCGATTTCAAAGATGCATTCAATATCATCCGGGCTGGTTTGGGCGTTACCATCTCTACCACCCTCATCGCGTATTGTATTGCCTTGTTTATCGGATTGATCGTGGGGTTAGGACGCGTATCGGAGAGTGTTTTCTGGCGCAATCTTTCAACGATCTATGTCGAGATCATCCGTGGTGTACCCTTGCTAGTGCTCATCTTCTTTATTGCTTTGGTTCTAATCCCAGCTATCACAAACCTCCTCAGTAATCTGGGCGTCTATCTTACGAGTGTTGGGTGGCAAGGTATTGGCGGTGTATTGGCTGCCATCGAAAATCGATCTGTCTCCATGAATTCCCGAGCGATCATTTCACTGGCGATTACTTATGGTGCTTTCTCAGCTGAGATATTCCGTGCTGGTATCCAATCTATCAACAAAGGACAAATGGAAGCAGCGCGATCGCAGGGGATGAGCCATTGGCAAGCCATGCGGTTTGTGATCTTACCACAAGCAATCCGAAATGTGTTACCCGCCTTAGGAAACGATCTCATTTCAATGCTGAAAGATTCTTCCCTTGTTTCTATTTTGGCAGTACGTGATATTACCCAGATCGCCCGCTTATATGCGGGTCATTCTTTTAAATTTGCCCAGGCATATTCGATCCTCTGCATTTTATATTTGACCTTAACCCTGGTGCTTTCACTTGTCATGAAATTTATCGAAGGGAAAATGCGCAATGAACGAAAATAATGCTCCTATGATCGAGATCAAGAATCTCTCAAAAAACTTTGGCGTGGTGGAAGCCGTTAATGATATCAGCTTGAAAGTATTTCCAAGACAGGTATTGGTCATCATTGGACCTTCCGGCTCGGGAAAATCTACCCTGCTGCGTACTATGAACTGGCTGGAATGCCCAACCGATGGAGAAGTGATTGTGGATGGGGTGTCCCTTTCTCATAACCAACATCACATGAACAGTATCCGCTCCAATATCGGTATGGTATTTCAAAACTTCAACCTGTACGGGCATTTGACTGTGTTGGAGAATATCACACTGGCACTGCGCATTGTGAAGAAGATCAAGAAAGAAGAAGCCCAGAAAATTGCCCGGCAGCAATTGACCAAGGTAGGAATTGCAGATAAGGCAGATTACTATCCCGCCCAACTATCTGGCGGGCAACAACAACGGGTTGCCATCGCGCGTGCCCTAGCCATGGAACCCAAGGTCATGCTTTTTGATGAACCTACCAGCGCCCTGGACCCCGAGATGATCAAAGAGGTTTTGGATGTGATGCTGCTGCTGGTGAAAGATGGTATGACTATGGTGATCGTGACTCATGAAATGGGTTTCGCCAAGGCTGCTGCGGATGAGGTAATCTTCATGGATATGGGCAGAATCGTAGAAAAAGCTGCACCAGATATCTTTTTCAGTAATCCAGCTTGCGAACGCACCAAACAATTCTTATCTCAGATACTATCTCATTGATGTTAAGAATTGGGAGAGTGCCTTATTGACTGGAATCGAAATATTTACTATAATACGCCATCAGTTAATAGGACAATGTCTTATATTATGGGACATCGGAGTTAATCATGCAAAACGGTTCATTTCATTTTTACAAGGACAAAATCATTCTGCGGGTCAGGAACCGTGTCTGCAATAATTCCGAAGAACTCATCCAAAGCGAACTGTTCGAAAAGATCCTGTGGCGTTTTTTGAAAGGGCTGGAAGAAAGTGAGTCGGTGCTGCTGACGGTATTTCCGGATTCGCGGGTCAGCCGTGAATCGATGGAAGTACTCATCGAAACCTTTTATTATCTCTCACGACTGCCAGGTGATAAAACTGTGAAACTGGTAGAAGGATCTGAAGTTTTCTTAAAAGATCCGTTCTTGCTGAATGAACTGGTCGAACAGTTCTATAATTACTGGCGACATCTGCATCGTTTGATCATCTGCGATTCGGTTTTTGACCGTTTCGATCAGAAACCTTATCGTACCTTCAACGATTTGGTGGAGAGTTTGATGCATATTGTGCGCTCCACCTATCGCACTATTCAGGAGAATATCACCGGCAACCATCCCAAGATCTATCGCCAAGTCAGTGCTGGCGCGGAGATCGGGGCTATTGCACTGCCTTACCATATCAACTATGCTGCCGGATTGTATGATTCTCTGCAAGATATCTTTGTCATTCGCCAGGCATTGATCTATCCCCCCATGATCTTCAAGACTCCCATGAACAAACGTACCGGGCAGTTCGAAGCGATCGATAAAAATCCGCTAACCGATCTGCATTTGCCAGCAAACGAATGGTTGTGTTATCCGGCGAAAGTGGGTGAACTGCTGATCATGGTTTACTTCTGCCTGGATTTCTTCGAATTGGGTTTTTCGTTATGTAATCTGTTCGAATTGGCGGATGAAGAAGACTTGAAGCGTAAACCGGATGCAATCTTCATCTATGGTGCTCCTCCTGAGGCAGCTCCGCATGTCAATGGAAATGAAACTGTTTTCTACGAGGACAGAGAAAATGATTGTCTGATTGGAACTATCCCCTACAAAGATGAGTTCGGGTATTTTGGTTATCTGAAAAAGATGATCTTGACCTTGCATAATATCAAACGCATGCGCAGTGGTTTCTTGCCTTTCCATGGTGCCATGGTGCGCATTACCCTACATGGCAGCGATTCTTTTTCTTTGGTGGTGATGGGAGATTCAGGTGCTGGTAAGTCAGAGACCATTGAAGCGCTACGCCGCATTCGTTCATCAGAGATAAAAGAGGTTCTGATCGTAGCAGATGATATGGGTTCCTTTGCACTCACACCAGACGGAAATGTGATCGGCTTTGGAACTGAAATGGGCGCTTTTGTGCGTCTGGATGACCTGCAGGCAGGCTATGCTTTTGGTCAGATGGACCGTACCATTATCATGAATCCTGACCAGGTCAATGCAAGAGTGGTATTGCCCGTCACCAGGTATGAATATCTCATCAAAGGTATTCCTGTGGATGCTGTTTTGTATGCTAATAATTACGAGATGGTGGATGAAGAGCATAAAGCTATTGAGAAATTTGCCACACCACAAGATGCGCTACGAGTGTTCCGGCGCGGGGCTGTGATGAGCAAGGGTACCACTACCACGACCGGTATCGTGGAGAATTACTTTGCCAATATCTTTGGACCGGTTCAATATCAGGATTTGCACGAACAGATCGCTGAAAAATATTTCAATGCTTTTTTTGAGGATGGTTTATTCGTCGGACAGCTACGCACGATGCTGGGCATTCACGGGCAGGAACAAAGCGGTCCCGAGCAGGCTGCCCTTGAATTGCTGGAGTTGATCCGCAATCGTTTATGATACTTTTTGCATAGTGATGAAATTTTTCAGTGCAGATCATCATTAATTTGATAGAAATGTACAATCAACATATCCATATAATATGGAGCGCGTATGATCAATGCAAGTTTTCGTTTTTATGCAGAGTTGAATGATCTGCTCCCCCATGAAAGAAGGGCAACTTCATTTGACCTGAAATTTCCGGTAGGGCAGACGGTAAAACATATGATTGAATCTTGCGGCGTTCCACACACAGAAATAGATATGATCCTGGTTAATGGTAGTTCTGTTGGTTTTTCTTATCAATTACAACAGGGCGACCGGGTAAGCGTTTATCCCGTATTTGAGACATTGGATATCGCCTCAATCGGCAAACTTCACTCTGATCCGCTGCGGGTGTGTGCATTCGTGTTGGATTGCCACTTGGGTCGTTTGGCAGCTTATTTACGGTTACTGGGTCTGGATGTGTTATATCGCAATGATTACTCTGATGATGAACTGACAATGATCTCAGAGAGAGAGAAGAGAATCTGTGTCACACGAGATAGGGGATTATTGAAAAGAAAGCAGATCAGCCATGGCTGCTTGATCTATTCGCTTGCTCCCCGTGAACAAGCGCTGGAAGTAGTGCGACGATTTCAACTTGAAGCACAGTTGAAACCCTTCACGCGCTGTGTAAATTGTAATGGATTATTGCATGCGGTTGACAAGAAAGTGATTGCAGAACAATTATTGCCGGGGACGCGCAGTCACTACTATGACTTTGTACAATGTATATGCTGTGGCAAGATTTATTGGAAGGGATCGCATTACCAGCGTTTGGTCGAATTTATTGAATCTATTACTAATAATTAGATCCCTCTTGTCATTTCATAAAATCGTAGTATTATCCCTCTTCTGTTGTAACAATCATCCATATACTGTAAGATAAATTAATAGCTATAAGGAAACTGTGAACGAAGAACTAGATATCGATCGAATGAAACTTGCCTCTTTGCGGGCAGGGGAAGTGTATACATTTTTGGGCTCAACTCCTGATGGATTGAATCGGCAGGAGATCATGGAAAGACAGCAGCGCTATGGGGAAAACCTGTTACAAACTGAGAAACGTATACCACTGCTGATGAAGTTCGTTGCCAATTTCACTCATCTAATGGCGATTTTATTATGGGTGGGTGGTATTGTGGCATTCATCGCGCACATGCCCGAACTGGCAGTAGCTGTTTGGTTGGTGAATATTATCAATGGGGCTTTCAGTTTTTGGCAGGAATTTAGAGCCGAAAAAGCATCTGAAGAACTACGAAAATTACTTCCAACCTATACCCGGGTGTTGCGGGATGGGCAGGAAATCAAAATTCTAGCAGAGGAACTTGTGCCGGGAGATGTGGTGCTTTTTGCGGAAGGGGAGAAGATTTCAGCGGATTGTCGCCTGGTCGAACAGGCAGCTTTCAGGGTTGACCAATCTACCCTGACAGGAGAATCACGCCCTGTCGGCAAGAGTGCTGATGCTTCAGTACTAACGGATATATCCGTGACCGAGCAGCCAAATTTGGTGTTTGCCGGGACGAGTGTGGCAGCTGGCACTGCCAAGGGCATTGTATATGCCACTGCCATGCATACTGAATTTGGCAAAATTGCCCATCTCACCCAAACCATGAAGGAAGAATTAAGTCCCTTACAGATCGAGATGCAGTCGATCACCAAAACGGTTTCGATGATCGCTGTATTGGTCGGGATTGTTTTCTTCATTCTGGCTTTTCTGCTGGCACATATCGACCTGGCAGAAAGTTTCATTTTTGGGTTGGGAATGATCGTTGCTTTTGTACCGGAAGGGTTACTGCCCACAGTGACCCTGGCGCTTGCAATGGGTACCCAACGCATGGCAAAACGCAATGCCCTGGTGAAGAAATTATCCGCGGTGGAAACATTGGGTTGCACTACTGTGATCTGTACCGATAAAACGGGCACATTAACCCAGAATGAGATGACGGTACGCCGTCTGTGGGTGCCGGAATCTAAGCATGGGGCACAAGAAAAATGTGGCACATCCATCGCAGTGAGTGGAATCGGATATAACCCGTTGGGAGAGTTTCATTATCTCGATCGCAAAGATACCCCGGTTGAGATGAACTCGCTGAAAGAACTTTTACGAGCGATCCTTTTGTGCAATAACGCCAGACTCATCTCCCCACAATCCAGTGAAACCAGCTGGCGCATCCTGGGTGATCCGACCGAAGCTGCTTTGAAAGTTGTGGCGGTTAAAGCAGGAATAAGCGAAGATGACGAATTGATGCGGTTCCCCCGTATTTTGGAGAATCCATTTGATTCGCGTCGCAAACGCATGTCAACCATTCACCTCGACAAATCAAGCAGTCAGCGTGGCGCGTATTCCCGGAGTGCGCGGGTGGCTTTTGTCAAAGGCGCTCCGAAAGAATTATTAGAACTATGTACCCAGATCGATTGTTCTGGCAGTGCCATTCCATTGATACCTGAAATTAAAAAATCTGCCATGGAAGAAAATGATATCATGGCGCGTGATGGGCTGCGGGTGCTGGCTGTGGCAATCCGCTATCTGCCGAAAGAATTGGAAGGTCAACTGGCAGATGAAGTCGAACAGGACCTGACCTTTTTGGGCCTTGTGGCGATGATGGATCCACCACGTGAAGAGATCAGTATGGCCGTTCAGAAATGTAATCAAGCCGGCATTCGGGTCATCATGATCACCGGTGATTATGGATTGACTGCCGAGAGCATCGCACGCAGAGTGGGCATTATCCATTCAGCTAATCCACGTATCATTACAGGGTTTGACCTGGAACGACTCTCTGATCAGGAATTGGAAGCTGCCTTTTCCCAAGAAGTGATCTTTGCCAGGGTCTCCCCCGAACATAAACTGCGGGTTGTCATGGCACTACAAGACCTGGGGAATATCGTGGCGGTGACAGGAGATGGCGTAAACGATGCTCCTGCCTTGAAGCGTGCTAATATCGGAGTTGCCATGGGAATTACCGGCAGTGATGTTGCCAAAGAAGCAGCAGACATGATTTTGATGGATGATAATTTTGCGTCCATTGTGAATGCAGTTGAGGAGGGGCGTGCTGTGTATGCCAATATCAAAAAATTTACTACATACATTTTCACTAGCAATACACCTGAGGCAGTGCCTTTCATCTTATATGCATTTTCTGCAGCCCGCATTCCGCTAGCGTTGAATGTGATGCACATTCTGGCTGTTGATCTTGGTACAGATATCGTTCCGGCTTTAGCCTTGGGGGCTGAACCACCCGAACCGGGTACCATGCAACAGCCACCGCGCAATTTAGATGAACATATCATCACTCCAAGATTATTGCGACGCGCTTATTTCTTGCTGGGTCCACTGCAAAGTTTTGCAGTGATGGCAGCATTCTATTATTATTACTGGACCAATGGATATGCGGGACAATGGTTGAATCTGCCTGCCAATGGCGCTATCTACCACTCTGCCACTGCTATGGCACTAGCAGCTGTGGTGACTACTCAAATTGGCAATCTTTTTGCGCAACGAGCAGAAAATACTCCTATCACCAAGATGCCATTATTCAATAATAAATTGGTTTGGATCGGCATTTTTTCCGAGTTGCTTGTGATAGCAGCTATTGTTTATGTACCGCTGTTTCACCATTTTATCGGGACGGCAAGCTTTTCTCTCCGCTACTGGCCATTTCTCTTCGTCTGGTCGCCCCTGTTAATGATCGCGGATGAGATTCGTAAAATAATCCAATGGAAGAAAACTCCCAAGGGAGCAAACCAAGGAGGTAACCGATGAAAGTGATTGTTATTGGATGTGGGAGACTGGGTTCGAACATTGCCCGGGAATTGGACCAGCGTGGTAATCATGTAATCGTGGTGGATAAAGATCCGGTTGCATTGGAAAATCTGGGTAAATCCTTTCACGGAAAATCCGTAGTTGGCATTGGTTTTGACCGGGACGTGCTGAAAGAGGCTGATATTAATATGTCCGATGCACTGGTGGCAGTCACTGCCAGTGATGAGGCCAATGTGGTCACAGCCCGCATGGCGAAGTTTGTATACCGTGTACCAAAGGTAGTGGCACGTGTTTATGACCCGAGGAAGGCGGAGATCTACCGGCGCCTGGGTATTCCTACCATTTCTCCGGTTTCCATCGCTGCTGCACGTATTTCTGAGATATTATCTTTTACCCAATTAAATACGGTGATGAGTATCGGTTCTGGTGATGTGATGATCACCGAAATAGAACTGACCTCTGCTTTTGAAGGAAAAAAGTTGGGTCAGTTAGAGATTCCCAATGCTGTGCACCCCATTTCTCTCACACGCGAAGGTAAGACTATGCTTGCTAATCCGAATCAGCAATTGCAAATGGGTGATGTGGTGCATTTGTCGGTGATAGCCGAAATGGCTGACCGGGTAAAAGAAATGTTGAAATAGGACAGGAGGTTCCCATGAAAGTATTAATCATTGGCGGTGGGAAAGTCGGAACATACTTGGCATCTCATTTGCTTTCAGCAGAGCATGAGGTGATGGTGATCGAACAACGGCGTGAGGAAATTGAACGCCTTCATTGCGAACTCGGGGCAGAACATGTGCTGCTGGGCAGCGGTACGGACCCGGTGGTGCTTGAAGCGGCGGGTATTCGCAAGGTGCCGGTGATAGCCGCAGTAACGGGTAGTGATGAAACTAATCTGGTAGTAACCAGTCTTTCTCGTTTTGAATTCAATGTTGCGCGCACCATAGCCCGGGTGAACAACCCCAAGAATGATTGGATGTTCACGGAGGATATGGGAGTGGATGTGGCATTGAACCAGGCAGATCTGATGGTGCATTTGATATTGGAAGAGATGTCAATGGGTGACATGATGACACTTCTAAAACTACGCCGCGGGAAATTTTCCATTGTAGAAGAAAAACTTACCCCGACCAGCAGCCTTGTTGGAAAGCGTCTAGACCAGGCAAAATTACCACAGGACAGTGTAATCCTGGCTGTGTTGCGTAAGGATGATATTCTCATCCCGCACGGTTCTCTGGTTCTGCAAGCGAGTGATGAAGTGATTGCGCTGGTGCATGCTGCCCAGATAGATCAATTAGAAAAAATGCTGAGTATGTAGCAGGTAATGAATTAAGCCGACCCGTTTTTGACAAAGTATTAAGAAGAAAACGGGTTGCTTGTGTTTAAAATCGAGTGTGTTTAAATCAGTCCATAGGCGCATGAATTAGAGCGAAGAATAGAATAGGATATTATATGGATCTGGTATGTAATTATATGAAAGATAATTGAAGACAGGTAAAAAAAATGAGTACTGCACAACGAATTGGGATAGTTCTGTTACTGGTTGTAGTGGCAGGATTAAGCGGCTTTCTAGGTGCCTACATCGGCGGCGCGGTGATATTGAAAGCAAGTGAAACGAACATGATCACGGCTACTGCCACTTCCACGACCGAAGAAGCACAGGTGGTCAATAAGAACATCATTGTTACCACATCCGAGATCGATACGATCATTACGCAGGTTGTGGAACAGATCGAATCGGCAGTGGTGACGGTGATCGGTACCATCCCTGGTACCCAATCGGTCTTCGGCAGGACCGCTGATGCACAGGTGAGCGGCAGTGGTTTTATTGTATCCGATGAAGGGTATATCATAACCAATAATCATGTCATTACGGATGCTGATGCAAATTCCCTGTATGTTGTGTTGAGCGACGGCACAGAATTGACTGCACAATTGGTGAGCCGGGATATCTATGCCGATCTGGCAGTGTTAAAGGTGGAGGGTAGTATGCCTGCAGTTGCTTCTCTGGGAGATTCGGAAGATCTGAAACCTGGTGAAACGGTGATCGCCATCGGCTCCCCTCTGGGTACCTTCCGCAACAGCGTTACAGTGGGGGTGATCAGTGCTACCGGGCGCACATTGGATACTGGTGAAGGCTATAATATGGAAAATCTTATCCAAACCGATGCAGCGATTAACAGTGGCAATTCCGGCGGACCGCTGGTGAATCTGGCAGGAGAGGTGATCGGTGTGAATACGCTGGTAGTGCGCGGTAGCAATAGTTACAGCAATACTATCGCCGAAGGATTGGGTTTTGCTATTCCATCAGATACGGTGGAATTGATCAGCAATCAGATCATCCGTCAAGGCTATTTTGCACGCCCGTATTTGGGCGTAGGGGTACAGAATGTCAATTCTTCGATCGCAAAGCGGTATAATTTACCAGTTGACTGGGGTGGTTATGTTACGGAAGTAGCAACCGGAAGCCCCGCTGCCAAAGCTGGCTTGCATGTACAAGATATCATAACGCGCATCGGTGATATCGATATCACGGAGAAAACCACATACCTGAATGCATTGTTTGCTTATCAGGCGGGTGATGAGGTAGTGATTGAATTCTACCGAAATAATCAAAAAATGAGTGCAAGTGTGGTGTTGGCAGAGGCTACCTACTAGATCAACAGAAAGTTGAGAATTTATCCAATTGAAGTCCGATATACACTTGGTCTGTTTTGACGTTGATCATACGTTGCTGACAGATCAGCAGGAATTAACAGATAAGACCAAACAAACCATATTTGATCTGCAAGCGCGCGGTATCAAAGTTATTGTGGCAACGGGAAAAAACCTAGCTGCGGTACAGCCTCTTGTAGACGAACTTGGTATGGATGATCCTTTGATTTTTGTCAATGGTTGCTTAGTGCAGTACCGGGATGGTCGGGTAATGCTGCATGAGGAACTGCGTCCCGATCTGACTAGGCGCGTGCTTGAATTGGGAGACAGGCAGCGAATGGATATGATGCTGTATTTTGTCAATGATACAGTGGTCAAAGCCGGCGGTATTTTTAATAGTGCCTTGGATAAGTATGGCGGTCCTGCTCCAAGAGTAGTTGAGAAATGGCAAGATCTGGGTAAGGAACTAGACCATGTTTTAAAAATTGTCTTTATTCATAGTGATGATCATCGTTACCTAGAAGAAATGAATGAGGTTTTAAGAAAAGAGATCCCGCAAGGTATTGATCTTTGTTTTTCATTACCTATTCTACTGGAGATACACCCGGCGGGTGTCAGCAAGGGAGCGGCGCTCAAGAAGGTGGCACTTACGCTGGATATTCCTATGAAATCAATCATCGCATTCGGTGATGGAGAAAACGATCTTGAAATGATCCAATATGCAGGTATAGGAGTAGCACTTGGGAATGCCACTCCTACATTGAAAGCTGCTGCAGCCTATGTGATCCCCTCGAATAATGAAGAAGGACCGGCAGATTTTCTTATCGAATATCTCAATTTGCACTGATCACGGGTGCCGGTTTCTGCTTGGGAAAACCGAATAATATGATCAGTGCACCCACGATCAAAAAGGGAATTGAACCGATCACTCCCGTTGGGTAAGGACCGAGGAGGGTGGGTGGGCTCTGGATCAAGAACAGCACCCCCAATGAGGCGATCCCATTTAGCGCACCGTGAGCGATATTGGCTGGCCAGACGCTCTCTGTTTTCATGGAGAGCCATGCGAAGAAGATACCTACCAAAATAGTGAACCAAATCATTGCTATCGGTCCGAGAATAGGGCTGCCGGGATAATCAAAGCCATAGTTATAACCCATTAGAATGACTGGCCAGTGCCAAACACCCCAAATAATACCCTGTAAAATGATAGCTTTTCTTTTCCCAAGGGGGAGCAATTTAGGCAGCAGGTAACCCCGCCAGCCGAATTCTTCCCCGAAGGTGCTGATAAGATTCAAGATGGGTGAAATCAGGATCGCGTAACCGATTTGCATAACAATGAGGGAATTGATAGCGGAAGTGTTGGCATCCCCACCGCTGAGGGCAAGTTGTGACCGCAATACAGAGAAATCAGCATCGTAATAATTAGGGAACAATGCAAAGAAAAGCGCCGTACCCAGCAGTACCAGAATGGGAGTGCCTACCCAGGCCGCCAGAACATAACGCCAGTCTTTACGCATATTGAGCTTGAGAAAGAGATCGCTTTTTCCTTCCTTGGTGATGAAACGAGTGAGGATATTGGCGATGGCGGGACCCCACATATAGGCGCTGGCAAGCAATATATAAGCCAATGAGATCGAACCGCTCTCAATCACGATGGGGCTGTTGGTCAGTCCCCCGGTCAGGTAAATGACCAGCCCGGTGATCCAGGAAATACCAAATGCAAAAATTAAAAACAGGGTTAATCTTTTCTTAGTAATATTATCCATTTATCGATTCCTTTTCTTTTTTAATTATGGTCATACATTAATACCGAAAACTCTGCGAATAACATCCCCAATGACAAAGGAAAACAGCGCTACACCCAGGCTGATGGTGGACATCTCAAGAAAGCGCTTCTTAAAATCAAAGTCTTTGGCAACTGAGATATAGAAGTTGAAGATTGCAATCACCAAGATAGCATTGGCGATTGTCCACAGCAGGGCAACAATGAAATTAGAAATGACCAGGTAAGGGAAGATCAAGATAGCCACCGTGAGAATATATGCAAAGCCAGTATAAATGGCAGAACGTAGTGGAACCTTTTCATCCTCTTCTGATTTAGAAGATAGATATTCTGAAGCTGCCATTGAAAAAGAGGCGGCAATGCCGGTGATCAACCCTGCTAGCGCAATTATCTTGGTGTCTTGAAAGGCAAAGGTCAGACCTGCCAGAGAACCGGTCAGTTCTACCAGGGCATCATTCAATCCCAGAACGACCGAGCCGGCGTACTTAAGGCTTTCTTCATCCAACATCTCCAGTAATTCATCTTCGTGTTTTTCTTCTTCATCCAGGATCTCTTTGGCTTCCGGGATTGAGCCGATCAATGCTGCATAATTCTCCTGTGCTTTTTCTTCCCCACGTTCCATCAATTTAATGCCAAAAGTTAACCCCAAGACTTTGGATAACCAATAATAAAAATTGATGCGCAATTTGTTGGGAGTGGTATCTTTTTCGGTATAACGCTTCCAGATTTGATAGTGCTTCATTTCATCTTGGGCGATATTTTTGATCACAGTTGCATTGTGCTTGTCTTTTACCGCTTTAGCCAGTTTGAGGTAGGTGTAGTGCCCGTCAAGCTCTTCTTTTTGCAGTTTCAAGATGCGTTTTTTTTGTTCGCTTGTGATGGTCATGATATGGATAACCTCCTTTTTGTATTGTTATGTTTTGAATTTTACCCTTTTATAGAGAATTGCCATCTTGTATTTTTATTAACGTGGATATAAACCATGTGATCTCACCTTCAGCGATTTTTAGGCAAGTAGTGAAATTGGAGAGCTATCATCTTTTTACCCGTTTATAGACCACTTGTAATATCTGTGATCGGAACGGATGCACCGGATATTATGTTCTTCTTGATAATTGAAGTTAACTGAAGCAAATTGCTATTTTGAACTAATCAAGATTAGTATTAATATATCTGATAACAAACTATATAAACTAGATTACAAATATTGAGGTTTATCTTTATAATTATTGTTTAGACATACTGTTTTCCAGCAGTTCAGTGGAACTCTGAAGAATGTTTTGTGGAAAAATTGAGGGCGTTTCAACCTCACAAACGCCCTTCATTTAGTGCATATGGGATTTTATACTGATAGCCATGAACTTCCAAAACACGGTATTTCGTATCGTCGTTAATAATAAGTGGAATGAAAATGAATGGAAATTAAAAATCGCACCCGCCTGATTATGATCGTTTTAATTCGTGTATTTCTTACACTGGGGATTGTAATGGTATTATTTTTGGGCATGTGGGTCGGCTATTTTACAATTCCGCTTATTATCATTGTTGTTTTTTCAATTATTTTGGCAATTTCTGATATCGGTATTCTATTCACTCTACGCGAAAAAAACGGAAAGGAAACGAAAAAAACAAAGCGTCGAGGGAATGGTTATGAGTTTATTGATGAAATAAACATTGATGAAGAACATGAAAAGTAAGGAAATTCCGTATCTGCAACTTTCTACAAATTTTTGCCCGCAGAATATCTATCCGGGCATTCCGGAATCCGTTTCGCAAAAATATGGTGTAGTTCCATTGTGGATGGGACACGAGAACTATGTGGTTGGCGTCGCAGATCGTCAATTTAGATATAAAACTTCGATCGAACGTCTAATAGAACATCCAATTAAGCTGTTCTTATTACCATATTCGACCATTCAATATCTTCAATACCTTCTCTATGGAGATCATTATAGACTGAATATTCAGAAAGGTGTTTCTGAACTCTATCACTGTCTAAATGGGAATCCAGCAAATCGTGATGAGATGAACTCCCGCGACCATGTTGAGAAGAATCATGTGAATGAGAAACTTCTCAGACATAACCTTACGTTTACAGAAAAAGCCAACCTGGAATGTTTAGGAATTGACTACCAAATACCGCACTTTGATCTCAATGCGACTCGAATCGATACTGCGCTAGCCCCATTAATTCCATTGGAGACTGCCAGGCGATATCACGTCATTCCATTATGGTGGCTTGGGAAGTGTTTATTTATCGGATGCAACAGTGCTACAATATCGGAAGATTTTCCCCATCTGGAAGAACTTTTTCCATTTAACTATCAATTGATCTTGTGTACGGAAAGGCAATGGAAACTTGCCTTTCGCAGTATTTACCTTGAGGGACAAAAGGAAAAAACAATCTCCGAGCAAGATCTAATTATTTATTATCAACGCCATTTTTCGCTGGATGCCGGTAATTTGCAGCGTGCCAAGATTTATAGCAATCAGTACAAAACTGATTTGACCCATGCGTTGCTCGAATTAAAGATCATTTCACCAGCTATGGCATTACAAGCGCGGTCAGTATTGATGGGTGTACCCAGAGTTGAGTTGATCCAAAAATCACCCTCTGAAAGTGCGAAGTTGCTCCCAGTAGAAATTGCTGAATTGCTGGATGTGGTTATTCTTGAGCAAAATGGGAAAACCATTTCAGTAGCCGGCGATGAGATCACCCGTGAAAAAATAGATGTGGTTCATTCCATTACAGGTTATGAGGTGAAGCCTTATCTGGTCGATTCGGATCATTTGCAGATCTGGTTAAAACAGATCCGTTCAATGCAAACTAACGAAACGATTACTGGATATGAACTTTCTTTAAGAGAAATCTTATCATCACTTGGGATGCTAACTGAAAAGCAGATGAATGAAGTGGAGAAAGAATCTGCAGATGATGATGTGAGTTTTAGCAAACGACTGCTTGCACTGGGTTATTTGAGTGATGCTGATCTGGCAATGTTATTCAGCCTTCAAACTGGCACACCTTCTGCTGTTTTAGACCATGCTAATTTGAAGCAGGATTATTTGAATGAATATTCGCAAGAATTTGTGCAGAAACATTCCTTGATCCCTCTATATGAATCTGAAACCGCAATATGGGTTGCAACCACAGACCCATTCAATGGAGATGGATTTCAACAAATAGAACAATCCAGAAATAAACCGGTCATCCCCATCATTGCCCCAACTGGAGTGGTCGAGGCGATCATTGAGCAAACTTGGGGTGCTCACAAACCTGTCATTATTGGTGATGCATATCCATTTATCCAAAAATTGATCAGATTCGATTTTCTTACGCAAACCCAGGCTAATGAAATGATTCGTCTAATTAAGGAAGAACGGCAGTCATTTGATGAAGCTTTTATGAATGCCACTTTTTTTGATGCACGGCAAACAAATCGGATACTGGCAAATGTTTTTTCGATCCCAATACTGGATATTTCCCTAGTGGAAGAATTGCGCGAACAATTCGACGGTTTAGGAAACAAGACAACTCGCCCGTTTTACAGTGACCCCATTGATCCAAAGATTGCTACTCTGGTTGATAATGTGTTTGCTAGTGAACATACTATGCTACCCATTCGAAAAGAAGAACAGCATGTTCTTGTGGCATTTGCAGACCCCATGACAGTCCAGAATCTCAAATTCTTTGAAGATCATCTAGGGGTACCTATTTCACCGGTACTGGCCATCCGTTCTGATTTGAAAGACGCAATTTCTCGATCGTTGGGGCGCAAAAACATTGGTACCTATTTAATGGAAAACGGGTATATCAGTCGCAGACAGCTGAATGATGCGTTGGAATTATCTCAACGCACAGGGGTTCGACTTGGTCAAGCTTTACTGACCAAACAGTACGTTCGTGAGGTACAGATCTATGAAGTTCTTGCAAAGCAAACCGGATTTGAATTTATTGATCTAAAAAACACGGAGATCCAGGAAGAAGCTGTCCGGCTGATTGATCCGGATATTGAACGTGAGTTAGGAATTCTTCCAATTCAGGTGAATGGTTCCGAACTAACGTTAGCCATTGTTGATCCAATCGATAGACGCAATATCGCAAAAGCGGAAGAGTTAACCAAGAAAAAAGCGCATCCTGTGATAGTTTCTGAAGAAGGCTTCGAGTTTGCACTTGAACATATCTATAAATCCGATTACACCACCACCAGTACATCCAATTTGCTAAAACGATCTCCTAGAGAGTCAGCCTTTCGTGTTCTAAGTAAAGGGCAAGCTATTTTCTTCTCTGTTGTGTTCTTTCTTTCATTAATTTGGATGATCCTGGATTTTACTTCCTTTGCGATCATCATTAATGAACTGGTCACCATTTTTTATATCGGTTTTTCTGGTTATAAGTTCTATCTTGTATATAATGCTATGAACCATGATTGTGAGGTTCCTGTTTCAAAGGCGGAACTTGATGCACTTGATCCCGTGCAATTACCAATTTATACTCTACTGGTGCCGGTTTATAAAGAAGCAGAAGTCCTGCCGGACTTGATGAAATCATTAACTCAATTGGATTATCCAAACACAAAACTGGACATTAAGATACTTCTGGAAGAGGATGATATCGAAACCATCCAACGTTTCTATGATCTGGATTTACCCCCGCATTTCAAAGCCACCATCGTTCCGGGATCACAGCCCAAAACAAAACCAAAAGCCTGCAACTATGGGCTGATTCATGCCAAGGGAGAATATATTGTAATCTTCGATGCAGAGGACCGTCCGGACCATGATCAACTCAAGAAAGCGGTTGTGGCATTTGAAAAATCTGATTCAAATGTGGTTTGTATTCAGGCTAAACTGAATTATTACAACCGCACACAGAATCTACTCACCCAATGGTTCACCTCGGAATATTCAATGTGGTTCGATCTTTTTTTGCCTGGCCTGGATGCTTCGGAAGCCCCCATTCCCTTGGGTGGTACCTCTAATCATTTCAAGCGTCGTGCCTTGGCAGAGGTGGGCGCTTGGGATCCACATAATGTAACCGAGGATGCTGACCTGGGGATGCGATTGTATAAGCGCGGCTACCATACTCGTACGATCGATTCGACGACCTATGAAGAAGCTAATAGCAGGGTGAATAACTGGCTACGCCAGCGTTCGCGCTGGATCAAAGGTTATATTCAAACCTGGTTGGTGCACATGCGTGATCCTCTGAAATTAGCGCGAGAGGTGGGCATAAAAGGTTTTATCAGCTTCCAGTTCGTTACCGGTGGCACTTTTTTCGCAGCCCTGGCAAACCCGATCTTATGGACGATTACCACGGTGTGGTTTTTAACCCAATGGGCATTTATCCAGGAAACATTTCCAGGTATGATCTTTTATTTGAGTTCGCTTAGTTTGTATTTGGGAAACTTCGTATTTACTTATATGAATGTGGCGGGAGCCATGCGGCGCAAACATTATGACAATGTGCGTTATGCATTGTTGAGCCCCGTATACTGGGGTTTAATGAGTATTGGAGCATGGAAAGGCTTTTTGCAATTGATCACCAAGCCACATTATTGGGAAAAGACCATCCATGGCTACAGTGAGGAAAAGGGATTCAATCTTGAAGAAGAAATCATCAAGGAGGAAGAAAATGCTTCCTGAAAGCAAGGTTGTTGACCCGGCACCTATTTCCCCTCCTATTTACACACCTCGAGAAAAGAACCACTTCTATATCAAGGAAGGTATTCGGAAATTATTTTCTCATCCTTCCACGCATATCTTCATGATATCTTTTTTGATCTATGCGTTGATCGGCATTTATGGCACATTGGCATACGATATAGCTGATTATGAAGGTTTATCGAGAATCTCTCAGTCATTTGCAGCTGTTTTTGGACGCGATCCGCACCTTTCAGCCATTGGCTATATCTGGCCTCCTCTGCCGGCTGTATCGGATATTCCGTTCATTTTACTTCTGCATCCTTTCGACCTGGATATTTTATCGGGTAGTCTAATGAGTGCCTTTTATGCTGGTTTCGCTATGACCCAGCTTGATAATATTTTGCGTCGCTTTTCTCTGGAGAAGAAATGGCGCACTGTTTGGATGATTTTATTTGGTATCCAGCCACTGGTGTTGCATAATGCTTCTTTGGGGATGTCGGAAACCCCCTTCATTGGATTTTTACTATTTTCATTTAATGGATATCTGGTTTGGAGACAGGAGAAAAAAAACCACGGAATCATGATAGCTGCCATCGGCGCATGGTTAGCAATTTACTGTCGTTATGAAGCGCTGGCATGGACGGTTGCTATGGCGGCAGGGATCGCTTGGATATGGCTTTTCGAGAGAGGAAAGACATCACCAGAAAAATTGGAAGCGGAGTTGCTGACCTATCTGGTTCCACCCGCATACGGATTCATGTTCTGGATCTTTCTAAACTGGACAATTATGGGAAACCCGATCTACTTCTTAGTGGGTCCCGGGGCAACAGCCAACACCCCTGATACTGCCCAGACCCTTGGACCAGATCAGATCTGGTATTATGCAATGAACTCTGTCAGTGGTTCCATGCGTCTATTGTTCACTGAAATAACTTTTGTAGGACCGCTGCTGGTTGCTGCAACATTGCTCTTACTGTTAATTATTTTTGTTAAAAAGCGTTGGATTGATTTTGACTTCATCATGCTGGGTTGGTCAATCATTCTTTTTACATTCGTAATCGGATACCGTGGTTATTTGCCTGCTTTCAGTCGATATTTTATCTGGCTCATTCCGGGCGGTATTATTGTGATGGGAGCGGTTCATTCAAGATTAGAGAAAAAATGGCAGCGCACGATCATTAACCTGTTACTTGTTGTCTTTCTGGCATTTCCTGTATATAACCAGGTTAATAAGAAATGGGCTCTGATCCAGGAGCCAATGCCACAAAAACTGCTGTTGTCCTGGATCATTGCTGGTGAGCAGCAATCTGTGTCTTATGAGAACTCCTCCCTGGCTGAAATGCAGATGATAGCCAATTACCTAAATGAGCAACCTGAAGATACAATTACAATTGTAGATCATTCAATTTCCATGTCATTGGCATTGATGGTGGAGCATCCTAAAAATCTGGTGATGACAACCGATATGGATTTCTTTGATATTTTACGGAATCCTATTGGAAAGGCAGATCAGATACTGGTGCCGTATCCTACTTTTGATGCTCGTGGACGTTCACAGGTGTTGAAGTATTATCCGGGTATTTATGAGGGCTTTGAGATGTGGACACATTTTAAAACTGAATTCCCATCACCATTACCCTGGAGGCTTTACGAGATTGTTGATTCTGATCAGATCGAGAATTAAGGAGAGTGCATATGTTGAAGACAAAAGGAAAGCAAATTTGGATCAGTATCTTAATCATATTGACATCTTTAATGTTATTCGCAGGGATACCTCAATCCAAAGTGAATGAACAGAGTAGTATTTTTACCTTCGAAGATCTGGGGATATTACTGACAGATGATTCATTTAAAGGGATCAATGCTGTTCATGAATATGGTTTTGTTTACCCCTCTATCTGGGAACCTCAAGCTGGCAGTGAACTAACCCTTGTTTTCAGCCATGCAAAGGCATTGAGTGAAAAATCATCATTTGTGCTGGAACTCAATGGATCACAAATTGCCAGCATGGAACTCAATGGTGAGAATAGTGATCATGGTGAGTTGCACGTGCAGATACCCCAGCAGTTATGGGTGGAGGGATACAACCGCGTCACGTTGACATTCTACCTGGGGTTTGAAGGATTTGATTGTATGAATTTGGACGATGAGCTGTTATGGTTCACAGTGCACACTACTTCAAATTTCGTTCTAAATTACCAGGATAAAAAAGCGGATCCAATTTTGAATAAATTCCCATTGCCTTTTGTATTGGATTCTGGCATTCTGGAAAATGACGTGACTTTTATTCTACCAGATGAGCCGACATCTGCTGAAACCAATGCGGCAGCTCTGATAAGCGCAAAATTAGGGCAATATGCGAGCTGGCGTACGTTGAACGTTCATTTTGCAGATCAACGTGATGCTTTAACCACTCCTGATGCGCTAATAGGAAATATCATTCTGGTCGGGCAGGCTAACCACCTTGCTCTGCTTGATAATATGGATGTGCCGTGGAAAATTGAGAATGGTTCCATCATGGATATAGGCGGTGATCCATATCCTGAGAATGCCGGTATTTTATGGACGGGACGATTTCTTGATAATGATTACAAATCTGTATTGGTGATAACTGGCAATACGAATGAATCCCTCATAAAAGCCGCAAAAGCCCTTACCATGGATTCGATCGTTGAGCAGTTACCAGGTAGCCTGGCATTGGTTGAACAAGTACCTGCTTCAATATCAGCACAAACAACCTATACCCCTACTTTTACTCTTGCCAAGTACCAGTATCAAGATAATACCTCGTGGGGAACATCCGAACAACAAATTGCATATACTTTGCCGTTTGCTACCTCATGGAAAGTGATCAATGATGTGATCTTGAATTTGCATTTTTCTCATTCAGATTTTGGGGATTCAAATAAATCGTATATTACGATCTTGATGAATGGTACACCAGCGGATACTATCCAATTAACCATAGATAATGCAGATGATGCCTGGCAGGAAGTTGTTATTCCTGCCCGTCTGTTTGATTTTGGAGATAATATTTTGACCATAGTCAGCAACATTAATAATCCCGAGGGTGATCGTGATGCTCGTTACGCTTGTTTGGATGTGGATCCGACTGCATCTTGGATTGTTGTGTTCGCTGATTCGGAAATGACAGTTCCGTTAGGACCATCCAGCGATGCTCTTTCGATTAATGAATTTCCTTATGCTTTCATTGGAAAATCCGATCTATCAGATTTTGGTTTTATTCTTCCAGACGAGACGAATAAAACAATTGATGAAATGGTCATCCGCTTGAGTGGTTTTCTTGGTCATTATTTGAATGGAGAAGGGATTGGTTTGCACGTGTATAATCCTGCTGAATTAGCCGGAGTTAAAGAAAAACCCACCCACTTGATCATGATCGGTTTGCCCACCCAAAATAGCGAAATTGCAAAACTTAATGAACGCCTCCCCCAACCTTTTGAAGAAGGCACAAATAATCCTATGGCATTGAATGATGTTGTTCAGGTAAATCCCAATTTTGCCGATATTGGTTATTTGCAGGCATTATTAGATCTCGAAGGCAATCCCATACTAGTCGCCACCGGAACTTCGGATAAAGGAATCGGTTGGGCAGTGGATGCTTTGATGGATACTACCAACATCAAGAATCTCTATGGTGATCTGGCGCTCACCCGAGCAGAGGGATCCATTTCATCTGCGTTAATTCAAAAAACCGAGGACCTTGTTCCAGCAACGCAGGATATGCCAATTGAAACCTCCCAACCTGGTGATCATCTTTACCTGTGGATCGGTGCCGGGTTTGGATTGATAGCTGTGCTACTGGTTGTTGCAAAAATAATAGAAGAACTGGTAAAGAATAAGAAATCGAGGAAACATGATGAATAAAATCATCTCCAAAAACAAGCTGTCTATTTTAATTGCATTGCTGGGATTGGTATTAATTGCAGGTGCTGCTAGTCTGGTTTACCTGGACCAGCAAACTTTCATTATCGCCTTGTCGATGTTGGGGTTTTTAATGGTATTGACCATTCTTCAATTCGGCAAGTGGATCAATTGGGTGATGCTGGTATTGAGTATAGGTGCTTATGGATGGATTCAGTACACGTCACAATCTTCACTACTGGGTGCTGTGGTTCTTTCTGGTGTGTATGCTGCGTCAGCTCTGCTGGCTTTGCTGTTCTCTCATGCGATAAACCGTGAGACGGACTATATTCTCAATCAATACTCCTCCAGCAATGTTCTCATTGAAGAGTTGACTGTGCATGATTCATTGGGATTAATCAAATGGCATGTCTTCAAACAATTCCTGAGCGAGGAATTTATCCGTTCAAGGCGGTCGAAGAAAAGTGTCAGTGTTCTGATGATGCGTTTGTTGAATTATCAAGACTATGTGTCGAATGGAAATAAAAAGCAAGCAGAAGATTTGATGACGGAAATTGCCAGGATTAGTTCGACAATATTAAGGACCCTTGATAAAGTGTCAAGACGTGACCAGAATACGCTCGGGGCAATTCTCCCCGAGACCTCACAAGACGAGGCAAAAATTGCTGCATCGAGGGTGATCAACGGAATTATGCAAAAAGCCAACGCGGCGGTATATATTGGTATTTCTACTTTCCCCGAGGATGCAGTGAACGTTGACAAACTAATCTCAAGAGCTGAAGCGGCGCTTGAATTTGCCATTACATCTGAAAGGGAACAGATATCATATGCACAATTAAATGCGGACTCAGGCGCATATTCGCCAGTATCTCGCTTGCACTAGATTGTATAACAGAAAACAACGACGAGAATATCTATAAGAGTATTTTCGTCGTTGTTTTTCTTCTTCTTTACTATTCGACCTGGTGAAACGACTATAATAATAGTGGTTCAACCACAACTTTATTATTACTGAGAAGAGGAATTGGAATGAAAGAGAAGCATTTGTTTTATCAGTTGAATCGCTGTACGGGCTGCCAATTATGCGTGATGGCATGTTCCCTGGCGCGCGAGGGGGTATGTGGGGAAAAAGAATCATTGATCTCTATCTTGACGCACCCGCAATTTGGCACCTCACAACCGCTGGTTGATCAATCTTGCATGTGGGAAGAATGTGATGCGCGCTGTGTGGAGGTGTGTTCTCCAGCAGTGCTGCACCTGGTTGCACAAGAGGATTGGGGCAGGTTGATGGCGAACCCAGATTGGAATCCAGTGCCCATTGTGGTGGGGGGAAAACACTCATGAACAGAGGATATTGTGATAAGGTTGCCCGTATTGATCTGACGAGGCACATCGTTTTGATTGAACCTCTAAATGAGAAGTTGAAAGAGCGTTATATTGGCGGGCGCGGTTTTATCGCCCGCTGGTTGGTGGATGAGGTACCAGCTGATCTGCACCCGTTCGATCCACAAGCGTTGCTGGTAATTGCCACTGGACCACTGACCGGTACCATTGTGCCCACTTCCTCCCGCACTGAAATCGGAGCAGTGGCACCAGAAACCGGAATATTTTCGATTGGCAGTGTGGGAGGTAGTTTTGGGACGAAGTTGAAACGAGCTGGCTTGGATGCACTGGTTATCACTGGACGATCGGAAACACCGGTATACATTTTGATCAGCGATGAAAATATCGAGATCAAAGATGCCAGTTGGTATTGGGGAAAAGATGTCTTTGAAACCGAACATGCTATGCGAATCGATAACCATGAATCGCGTTTATCCATAGCTTCTATCGCTCCATCTGGAGAAGCGGGTGTTGCTATATCGACTATCATGGTAGACCGAGTACGTTCAGCCGGACGGGGCGGTTTGGGGGCGGTGATGGGCAGCAAGAACCTCAAAGCGGTAGCGGTCTATGGCTCTGGTAGTGTTCCGATCTACGATCCGCTATCTTTTTGGAAAGAATGCCAGACACTGCAAAAAGCTGCGACAAAGAAATACTTTGCCAGCCGCTGGAAATCAGGCACTTATGGTGCTCTAACACGTTATAACAAAGCCGGTGCATTGACCACTTATAATGCTCAAAAAACCGCCTTTGAGTTTATCGATCAGATCAGCGCTGAATGTTACAACGAGAATTTCAAGATCGGTATGCGGGCTTGTATTGGTTGTTCCATGCCGTGCTGGTCCATCTATACGGTGCAGACTGGAAAATTCAAGAATCTGTATAGCGATAGTGTGAATGCATCGACTTTCAAAGAATTGGGAGCGCGCTGCGGAATGCATGAGATGGATGCAATTTTACGTGCCCATGATGATCTCAACCGCTTTGGATTGGATACCATTTCCACGCCGGCGGTCATTTCTTTTGCCATGGAATGTTATCAGCGCGGTATTATCACTTCCCGGGATTGCGATGGACTGGAATTATCCTGGGGCAATACAGACGCGATCATTCCGCTGATTGAATGGATCGGTAAAAACCAGGGATTTGGTGCGCAGCTTGCCAGAGGTGTGCGGGCTTGTGCAAAGGAATGGGGTGCAGATGCTAACAGCTATGCCCTACATGTCAAAGGACTGGAGACAGTGGCAACGGATCCACGTGGACAACCATCCTGGGGATTGGGATACGCCACTTCCAGTCGCGGAGCCTGCCACATGCGTGCCTATGGCAATTTCGAATACGGTGGGATGGATGATGCCAGCATGATCCGCATTTCGGGCACCACTGCTATCGGGGAGCGCTTTGGCACGACTGGTAAGGGAAAAGCCGGAGCATTTTTGGAAGATATGCATGCCTTTGGCGATTCGCTGGGTACCTGTAAGTTTATGACGCGCGCCGACCTGGGATTCCCGGAAGCGCTGGTTGGTGTTTTGAATACTGCTACCGGAGCGAGTTACAGTGCCGATTCTTTGTATAATGTGGGCGAAAGAATCTCCAATCTTGAGAGAATCGCAAATCTACAGCGTGGCATTACCCCTGCGGATGATACATTGCCGGAACGCTATTTGAAGGAAGCAGTTCCCGAAGGACCCGCTAAAGGAAAAATTTGTGACCTGGAACCCATGTTGAGAGAGTATTACCAGCATCGCCAGTGGAATTGGGAGGATGGTTATCCCTCGCCGGATAAATTAGAACAGGTTGGGTTGGATAGGGAAGGGAATGATATATGAGAGAAGCAAGGTCTCTAGGAAGATCAGTTGCACCACTGGCTGACTATGCCCGCCAGGGAGCCACGCAGATCGCCATCATTGTGCCAGATGTGGAAAAGACAGCCGCTCATTACATGCACCTCTTTGGAATAGGTCCATGGCATTTCTATACCTATAAGAAACCTTTGTTGAAGCACATGACCTACTATGGGAAGCCAGCCAATTATGTCATGCGTATTGCGCTATCCTATTTTGGACCTACCCGTATTGAATTGATCCAATCAATAGCTGGGGAATCCATATATACAGATTTTGTGCGCGAACACGGTTATGGAGTACACCATATTGGATTGGTCGTGGCAGATATGGATAGAGCTCTGCAGGATGCGACTTCTGCCGGATTGACCATGACCATGGATGGTGCGGGGTTTGGATTGAGCGGGGACGGACATTTTGCGTATTTGAATACCGAGAAAGAACTGGGTGTGACCATCGAGTTCATTGAAAATCCCCAGAATCGAGTGCTACCCGAAAAGATCTTCCCTGATATGCAAAATTGAGATGATTGCAAAGGAGGGCGGGGTCAGGAAACATCCTGACTCCTTTTTCTTTATACTCGAGAGCTCGCCGAACTTCCCATTTGCACGCCGCTTTTGATATACTAGGAAGAATTATCGGGAGGACGCTATGCATTATCGGCGGATAATCATTAAGATCGGCACGTCTACGCTTACTGGCGGTTCGCGCGCACTGTATTATCCCCGAATTGTGGCGCTTGCGCGTCAGGTCAAAACGCTGCAAGAACAGTGCTGTCAGACTGTGCTGGTTTCTTCGGGCGCCATTGCTGCTGGTAAAGAGGCGCTCAATTTTCCCAACCTCGGTAAACATATTCCCGCCAAACAGATGCTGGCAGCCATCGGGCAACCGCGCTTGATGGCGATCTACGAGCAGATCTTTTCTATGTATGGCATTCATGTAGGTCAGGTGTTGCTCACCCGCACCGATATCACCAACCGCAAGAGCTATATCAATGCACGCGGTACGCTGGAAACCTTGCTTGAAAACAATGTACTACCGATCGTCAATGAGAATGACACCACTGCCACTGACGAGATTGGCATAGGTGATAATGATAATCTATCTGCACTGGTGGCGACCATGCTGGAAGCGGATTTGCTGCTTTTATTGACCGATATTGATGGATTGTATGATGGCAATCCGGCGGATAAATGCTCCAGGCTTATCAAAGAGATCAGAGAAGCAGAGATACCTCCAATCGTTTGGGACGCGGTTGGCGGTTCCAACTCTGGGTTGGGAACAGGTGGCATGCTGACCAAATTGCAGGCGGCTGAAGTGGCACGCCGTAGCGGTACTACTGTGGTCATCGCACACGGGGAAAATGAGAATATCCTGCAGCAGATCATGGATGGAGATACACCCGGTACATGGATCTACCCGCTGGAGGATAAAATGGAAAGCCGCAAACGCTATTTACTGGCGAGTGCTCAGAAAGGAGTGGGGGTGGTAATTGACGAAGGAGCTTTGAAAGCTTTGCAAAAAGGGGGCAGTTTGCTGCCGGTGGGTGTGAAAACAGTGCGTGGAGAATTCCAGCGCGGTGATGTAATCTATGTACTTGACCAGAGCGGTAAGTCTTGTGCATTGGGGCGCTGCACCTATGCGGCAGATGAGATTGCACGTGTCAAAGGGATGCACACCAGTCAGATCGAGTCGGTGTTGGGATATTTATATGCCGAAGAGATGATCCATCATGATGATCTGGTATTTCTGAAAGGCAAAGGAGGGTAAGTATGACATCAGTCCTTGAAATATGCCAGCAAGCAAAAACAGCATCGCATGCCTTATCTAAATCTACTTCTCAACAGCGCAATCAAGTCTTACTCACTCTGGTCGATATTTTACAAAATAGGCAAGCTCGTATCCTGGAACAGAATCTGGCAGATTGTGAAGAAGTGCGATCAAAAGGACTGAATCCTGCCTTGTTGGAACGGCTCAAACTTGATGAGAAACGCATCGCTGCCATGGCAGACGGTGTACAGGTGGTAGCCGCCTTGCCGGACCCACTCGATCAACGGTGCGGTCAAAAAGAGCTACCCAACGGACTGCATATCTATAAGCAGCATGTCCCGCTGGGAGTACTGGCGGTGATCTATGAATCACGCCCTAATGTGACCATTGATGTGGCTGCTCTGGCGATCAAATCGGGCAACGCGGTCATCTTGCGTGGGGGAAAAGAGACTTTACGGACCAATGCCGTTTTGGTGGATTGCGTGCAGACAGCAATGCAAAAAATTGATATTCCCAGTGCTGCGGTACAGTTTATCAATGATCCGGATCACTCATTGGTGGAAGAGTTATTGGGAATGTATCCCTATGTGGATATGCTCATCCCGCGGGGTGGGGCAGATTTACACCGCTACTGCCGTGAACACAGCCGCATCCCGGTCATCACAGGTGGTATCGGCATCTGTCATCTATTTATCGATGAGAGCGCCGATCAATCCCGTGCACTGGAGGTGATCGCCAACGCCAAAATACAGCGTCCTACCGTTTGTAATGCATTAGATACTGTAATTGTGCATGAAAGGATCGCGGCTGCTTTTCTATCGCTCCTGATCGACCGCACAAAAAAAGAAAAAGTGACCCTGCACATCCCCTCCGACCTGTTGCAGATATTAATGATCGATTCATGGGAGTATATACAACAAATATCTGAAGGTGATTATGATAAGGAGTGGCTTTCGCTGGATCTGAGCGTGAAAGTAGTGCGGAATGTGGATGAAGCCATTACATTTATTGGAAAACACAGCACTGGTCATTCTGACGGCATCTTGACGGAAAATGATGCCAATGCCGCTCATTTCCTGCGGATGGTCGATTCGGCGGTGGTATATGTGAATGCCAGCACCCGTTTTACGGATGGTGCGGAGTTGGGCTTAGGCGCGGAGGTGGCGATTTCTACCCAGCGCTTGCATGCGCGCGGTCCTATGGCGCTGCAAGAATTAACTACTTATAAATGGGTGGTGAAAGGAAATTACCATACCCGTGTTTGATCAACAAGAAAGCCGCCACAATAATGTGACGGCTTTTTCTTTATAACATTAATATTGCTTAGAATGAATTACTTTAGAAACCTTTAAGAGCGTTTCCAAGCCACAGCAGGACGAAACCTGCGGCTACCAACCAGAATTCATAACCGCCGATGAGAGGGAGGGCAACAAAATTGCCGATGATCCCAAGGACGCCTAGGATGGTTGAGAGCCAAAAAACGAGTTTGGTGGGAGGACTGAGTTTCATGATTTTCTCCTTTCTTTAGTTTCTATACTTAATATAACGAGAAAATCATGTAAAAGTTGCATTTATTCGGACATTGACGAATTGTTAATAAAGCAAAAAAGTTCCTTATTCGGCGTTTTTAATGGTGATTTCCACTTCCTTAACAACTTCCACACCTCGTAGTGCTTTTAACATGCCTAGAATGGTTTGGGTGATGATCTCTGCCGGAAATTGGGTCAGAGAGATTTCTTCGCCATTCACTTTGATCTGAATCTCGCTCATTTTGATCTCCTTTTCATTTGAGCTTTTTTTGTCTTAATTTTTGGTAGAGGTCTTCAAAATTGCCATCATAAGTAGAAATGGTGTTAGTTCGGAGATCTATCTCTCCCAGACGGATCTTAGGAATCCAATCTTCCAGTGCGCCTTCCACGAAGATGAAATCATAGTTGTTTTGCTGCAGCATGTGGTTGATGATCTGGCGAGTTGAAAGCGGTTTTTTAATCAAGAAGGTCGTCTCGTTGGTGGATGAGAATGCCACCGTTTCAGCTCCAGCCTGACCATAAAGGAAGGTATCTTTTCCTTCGGTATCCAGGTCGATAGCTTGATTGGACACCTTTACGACACCAACATGCTGCCCTTCTGCGGTTAAATGATTGACAATGTGGCGGATCAAATAAGTCTTACCAACGCCTGAATGCCCATAAAAACCTAAAATGAAGGGTTTGGGTTGAATTTTATTCACCTTCTTATTGTAGCGGAAAAATACTGGATTAGGGATTTAAATTTGAACCTGCATTAGTATTGGTTGGTATCTATGCATTACCCATAATCTTTATACAATAAGTGCGTTCTTGTGGTCCATCCAGTTCCACAAAATAAATATTTTGTCTTCCCCCTGTGATTATTTTCCCGTCATTGAGTGGGAAGAAAACTTCGAATCCCAGTAAAGCACTACGTAAATGGCAGGGAGCATTGATCGCCATCTGCCCATCGCTGTGAAGATAACGCGCATGATGATATGAATATTCATCGGGGACCAGACGCTGGATCAATTCTTTAAGATCACTTTCAATATCGGGTAGTCCTTCGTTTACGGTGATTGCTGAAGTCGTATGTTTGGACAGGATGAATACCATCCCATCCTTTATTCCCGAGTCTTTTACCTTGCTGTGAACGGTATTCGAAATATTGATGATCTCCGTTTCCTGTTCTGTGATAATGTGTATTTCTTCATAATAGGTCTTCATAATTAATCTCCGGTTAATAATTTTAAAGGAGTGTTGAGAAAGGCGTTATCGGTAAACTCCTGACTGAATGCCAGAGAATTGAATCCACGAACAGCTCGGCGCATATCTTGCCGTGGATAATTGCTGCCGTATATCGTTTTACGGATTAGATTCCTTTCAAAGACGTTTTTACCGATGGTGGTACCTATAACGTGTTGGAGGCATTCTTGAGGGGTTCCACTATAAACGACTGATGTATCAAGATATACATTTTCGTATTTGATTGCTAGCATAATGGCTTCTTCTACCCAAGGCCAACCAAGATGCGCGATCACAATATTGGTATTTGGATGTTTCTGAATGGTTTCTTCCAGATCGCCAGGATGGGCAAGTTTAGATAATCCATGCGGCGCCCAACTGAGGCCGCAGTGGATCAGAACAGGCACTTTTAATGAACTGCACAATTGAAAAATGGGATCAATTTTATTCTCATCGAGCAGAGAAAAATGCTGGAGGGCTGGATCGAGTTTCAATCCCTTTAACCCCAGTTCCTTTATAGCAAATTCAAGATCTTGACACGCTGTTTTTGAATTTGGATCCACCGAGGCAAACCCAAGGAATCGCTTGTTCTTTTTGACCAGTTGTGCAACGACTTCATTAGAGGGTATTTTGCAGCTGAATGCGGATGAACAATCGATTGGCAGTAGTACACATTGATCAATCCCCGCAGCGTCCATCTCTAGTATGAACACTCGTAGAGGTTGGGCGGGAAACAGCAATCCGAATACGTTTTGAATTGCATCAGAAAGTGCGGGGTCGTTTTCTTGAATTTCCCTAATCATCATTGGGTGGGTGTGAAAATCTATTTTCATCATGACCTCATTTAAAATTAAATTGGATGGATGTTGATTTTTCCACGAGTTCTACTACATTTTGTAAAGACGGAAAGCGATCTTTTGTTTTAGAAATATAGAGTGCCGAGGTTGCTGTACCGAAAGCCAAACATAAATCTAATGGCCAGTTTTGCATCCTGCTGAAAACAAAACCGGCATTAAAAACATCTCCAGCTCCTACTGCATCGATTACTTTTACTGAATGAGCGGGAGTATAGATTGTGACTTCATTTGTCTTGGCTAAACTCCCTTGAACACCCATTTTAATAATGACGCTTTTGGCTCCATCATTCAGTAAGGCACTCGCTGCTTTTTCAGGATCTTTTTCAGAAGTAATGGCATGCGCTTCATCCAGGTTGGGAATGAAATAATCGACATGTTGGAGGGATTTACGGAGATTGTAGATCGTTTTATCTTGCCAACCTTGTGGGTCCCAACCGGTATCTAGAAATGTGATCTTTCCCATTGCTTGAGCCTGCGCGAGAGTGTATTGAGCATCACTGAGTTCTAATCCCGGTAGAAAAAAAATACCCATCAGGAAGAAAAAATCCGATTCTTTAATACACTCATGATGTCTGGTCAGTAGACTTCCATTAAAAGCAACCAGCGAACTGGGGTCAGAGACGAAAGCGCGTTCACCATCGTTTCGCACGATTGCCACCGTGATGCCGGTCTTTCCGTCTTCAACTATCTCAACCTCATCAATGTTTGCGCCGCTGTTTGCCAGATCATTGATGATTTTTTCCCCATAGATATCATTTCCCACATTTCCAATAATTTTTATTGAAATGTTGAATTTTCGTAAAGCGAATGCGGTATAAGCTGTTTGACCGGATGAAACGATACTGTAATTATTTCCGAGTACTTCCTGTCCCCAAAGGGGCAGATTGGGAACGTTTCTAATGATCATATCAATGTTGAGATTCCCTGCTAAACAACCACTAGGAAGATGTTCCGTATTGAGGTCAATTATTTTTTTCATTTTAGTTCATCATAGTAATTAATGATTAGGATGTCAATATGTGTAAATATAATTACTAATATGTTAATATCATAACATAAAAACGTTAAAAATATTGACAAAAGAAATAAAAAGTAATAATATGTAACTAAACAGACATGGAAAAGAATATGTTAAGAGCTGAACGGCAAGCAAAAATATTGCAGATTATTAGAGAAAAAGGCTCTATTTCGAGTGAAGAGCTTATTGAGCTATTCGATGTTTCTCACGTAACGATCCGTCGTGATCTGGTAGCATTAGCTAGCCAAAAATTGATCGTTCTTGAACACGGGGGCGCCACCAGCATCGATTATTTGGAGGGAAAACCCGAACCGCTGTATGACACCAAACTTTATGTTCACTCAGACAAAAAGACGGCAATTGCCAGAGAAGCGGTAAAACTCATCAAGGATGGGGATATTCTCGTCCTTGATTCGGGGACGACCAATTATCGTCTCGCGCAGCAGTTAAAAACGGAAAAATTTAGTGCTTTAACTGTCATTACCAGTGACATCATGGTTGCCAAAGATTTAAGCTCACATTCACGCATTGCTGTGATCATTTTGGGCGGTATTGTTAGGAAATCATATTACAACGCCTATGGACCATTCACTGAAATGATCCTTGGAAATTTGAAGGCAAATAAATTATTTCTTGGGTTCGATGGGGCGAGCATGCGTCGTGGATTCTCAAATAATGTTCTGGAAGAAGTGTCCGTCAAACAAAAAATGATGGAAATTAGCGACGAAACGATCGCGTTGGGTGATTCAACTAAATATGGTGTGGATGCACCATATGCGATTTGTGGTTGGGAAAAGATCCAGCGCGTAATCACTGATGCTGCTATTGACCCACAATTTATTTCGTTCTTTACGGAACATGGATTGTCGTATCAACTCGCAACAGAAGAATAACCAAACACTGAGGATTATAATAATCATGGAGCAAATCGCAGATTTCAAGTTCGATATTCCCACCCGAATAGAGTTTGGAAATCAGGTTTTCAAAAAACTAGGCAAATTGTGCCGCGGGTATGGAAACAAAGCATTAGTCATTTCATATAAAGATAGAAGTCTACACGCATTCGTTGAAGAATGCGTGTTTTTATTAAAGGCAGAAAATATTGCAACATGCCTTTTTGAAGAGGTTGAAGCGAATCCCACCCATACCCTAATTAATAAGGGCGCAGAGCTTGCTTGTTCAGAAGGTTGTGATTTTGTAATTGGATTGGGCGGGGGAAGCGCCATCGATACTGCCAAGGCTGTTTCAGTTGCAACGGTAGAGAAGATTGATATCTGGGAGATCGTAGAGGGAAAGGAATTGACTCAAACGCCACTTCCATTAGTGGCAATTCCTACTACATCCGGGACCGGATCAGAGGTTACTCAATATGCGGTCATCAGTAATCGTGAATTAAAAAGGAAAGAGGGCTTTGGGAAAAAGGAATTTTATCCGCACTTATCTTTGCTCGACCCATATCTGACGGTTGGAATGCCATCTTCTATCACAGCTGCCACTGGATTGGATGCACTGACCCATGCCATTGAAGCTTATACGACTCGTTTGGCTAACCCATTAAGTGATCTGCTGGCGGAAAAAGCGATTCAACTGGTGGCAGATAATCTGCGTACGGCGGTGTATTCCGGACAAAACATGCAGTCACGCTACAACATGATGCTAGCAAGCATGCTAGCAGGAATGGCGATTACTCACGCTGACACTTCCCTGGCGCATGTCATCGGTGAAGCAATTGGAGCAGTGTTCAATACCAATCACGGGCTCACTGTCGCACTCACATTGCCTGCGGTGATGGAATACAACTGTTTTACTAATCTTGATAAATTTGCAAACATCTCTGCTTTGATGGGTGAGGCAGTTAACCACCTTGCTCCGCGCGATGCTGCTTTGCTGGCGTCTTCTGCAGTACGGAAACTGATTGGGGATGTCAATGTTCCGACTTGTTTGGCGGAGATGGGAGTGAAAAGAGATGAAACGGTGCTTGATCTATGTAGCCGTCCTGGCTGGGATGCAACAAATCTTCGTTCCGCGAAGAGGGCGGATTTTCAGGACTTGATTGAAGGAAGTTTATCTCCGGAATTGTCTTACTGGAAGATAACAACAAAATAGAAGAGGAAGATCATGAAAGCTGCTGTTTTGTATTCTGCAGGGGATATACGCGTAGAAGAAAAGCCTATCCCTCAACCGAAATCCGGTGAGGTCTTGATCAAGATACATGCTTGCGGGGTTTGTGGAACAGATGATGCTCTTAACAAAGGCGAATACCCTGCAAATTATCCGGTGATTATAGGGCATGAGTTCTCTGGAGAGATCATTGAAGTTGGCGAATCGGTCACGGCATTTAAGGTAGGTGATAGAGTGACAGTAGACCCAAATCGCACCTGCCATAAGTGTTATTTTTGCCGGAGTGGTTTGGAGCATTTATGCGATAACTTGCAATCAATGGGTGTGCACATTGATGGCGCAGATGCGGAATACTGCGTGATGCTTGAGAGCAATATTTATAAGATCGGGGATGCAATATCATATGAAGAAGCGGCGTTTTGCGAACCTTTAGCCTGTGCTATCCACGGTACGGACTTGGCAAAAATAAAAGTAGGTGATGCTGTGTTGATCATCGGAGCTGGTGGCATGGGGAATCTTATAACACAATGCGTGAAAAATTCCGGTGCTTCAACCATCATTGTCAGTGAGCCGATTGCAAAGCGTCGAGACCTTGCTCTGTCAAATGGGGCTACCCATGTTGTTGATCCATTGAACACGAACCTGCTAACCGAAATTAAGAAAATTCGACCCATGGGGATGGATGTGGTTTTTGAGGTTGCGGGAATTTCGAGAGAACAAGCTGCTTGTCCTTCTTATACGCGAAAAGGTGGAACGATCGTCTTTTTTGGATGCAGTCCTAAAGACAAGTTTATTCAGATCAATCCTTTTGACATTAATGAGAATGAACAAAGAATCCTGGGTTCTTTCAATAATCAATTTGCAACCGGGAGAGCGGTGGATATGTTGGTGAACAAGAAGATCAGGGTAGATAACCTGATCTCGCATCGTTTCGCTCTTGATAATTATCTGGATGTTTTCAGTGTCTTCGGAACAAAAGACTCTGTGAAACTAATGGTCCTTATGGACTGAATGAAATTATTTCAAATCTTAGGAGTAATGATGGATATTGAAACTTTTGAAAAACAAGCTTTGCAAAGCCTCCTTTTCACCGCCCCAGTTCTCGGCGATGATATGGGACGTTTCCTTAAAGAAAAATCAACGATGATTAAGGAGTTGGCAACACAAGCAATCGATGAGAGCGTGGAGCATATTTATTGGGTGGGAGCAGGAAATTCAAGAGTCAACTTATTGTCAGGTAAAGAATTGATGGATCGATTTACAAATATACCCAGTGATTGTTATTGTTCTTATGAATTTATGTGGCGTTCGCCTGAGCGATTAGGAAAGAACGCCTGGGTGTTTTTGGCATCTTTTTCAGGCGCAACGGAAGACACGGTAGAGGCTCTACGATATGCAAAAAATAGAGGAGCCAAGACCATCGCTTTTGTGGATAAGGCGAATTCCCTCATGGGAAGAGAAGCAGATATCGTGATCGATTACACATCCAAAGGATTATACATTCTTCCATTGGCGGGTTCCTTTTTATTCGTACTCGAATTGGCAAAGAAGTTGGGTAATTCTAAAGCAGCCGCTCTTATCAAAGGATTGAATGAGATTCCGGCTTTATTGAAAAAACAATATGTAGAAGAAAAAACACTCGCGAAAGAATCGGCAGAAAAATTCCGTGGGCAAGAAATGATCTATACCCTTGGAACGGGACCATTATATGGTTTGGCATATAAGTTTGGGTTAACTGTTTTCATGGAGAATATGCGTGTGAATGGTTCTTTTATGGAAACGGCAGAATTTCGCCATGGACCAGCCGAAATGTTCGATCGTCATAAACCTGCTTTTGTGATCTTGGTAGGTACGGATGAATCGCGTCCTGTTTCTGAACGGGTAATCAAATTGATTGAACATGAAAACTCTCCTCTCCTAATTTTCGACGCAAAGAAATACCATGTAGATCCTTTGTTGGAACCGTTTGTCTTGATGATTCCCTTGCAGTGGTTCGCCATCTATTCAGCTTATATCCGGGGCATCTATGATCTGGATGAAAGAGTTTTGATGGGACATGGCATTATGGGGAAAGGTTCAGGAGTTACTTGGCCATAAGCAACTCGTGATGATTAGATGAGAAAACAATGAAAGAATACAACGATACGATTCGATTGGGATGCACAAAAAAGTCTGTTTGCGTGGGATTCGATGAATATGCGATTCCTTATATCAGTGCACAAACCGATTACGATGCTTGGTTCACCCTTGGTTTTTTGCAGGGAAAAAACCGCACTTTTCAGCTTGAATATTATAAACGGCAGGCAAATGGGGAGCTTGCTGAAGCATTTGGTGAAAAATTCATTCCTGCTGACAAACTCATGCGTACGATCGGGCTATCGCGTATCGCAAAAAAATATTTATCTCATCTGGATGATGATGTCTATGAAATGTTGAATGCTTTCAGTAATGGTATCAATTATGGCATCGACTATCGTGATCAATATCCTGAAAATGAGTTTGAAATCCTCAATTTTGCGCCATCCAAATATTCTATTGCAGATGTTCTTTCTATTCAATTATTTCTTGCTTTCTCGTTGACCCACTGGCTCGGAAAATTGACCCGATTTCTGATTCTACAAAAAGAATCAGCGGAAGTGGTGAATAAGTTAGATCCGCCTTTTGCAGCCTGGAATTACTTGATCAAACCGGTGGGTGAAAAGGCAGAAGTGGATGATGGAGAACTTTATCGCGAATTGGTAGAGGTAAAAAAAACACTGAATAAAAAGGGCGCATCCAATAACTGGTGTGTATCTGCCGATCGTTCGACCAGCGGTTTTCCGATTGTGGCAAATGACCCGCATTTAGGAGCTGATATACCGGCTCCGTGGTATTTTGCCAATGTAAAAGGAGAAACGTTTCATATCTGTGGAGCATGTTATCCCGGTTCCCCTGTGTTCTTCTCGGGTCACAATGGGTCTGTGGCATGGAGCATGACGGCTGCCTTTATTGATAATGTAGATCTCTATTTGGAAAAACTGGATGAGCGGGGTTCCGCAACACTTACGGATGGGAAATATATTCCATGCGATGTGCTGGAAGAAGAGATCCGGGTCAAGGGCAAGGATCCGATCGAATTGAAAATCTTGGAAACCAAACATGGACCACTCTTGAATTCGGCTTTTTCATTTAGTGATGATCCGCTTTTATCCTTCTGCGCCAGTTGGGCAACCCCCAAACCGATCCGTGGCTTTTTCTGTATCCAACATTGTAAAGATGTGAAAGAGGTGAAAAAGGAGTTTGAGTATTGGTCTCTTACCTCTACCAACCTGGTTATGTCAGATGTGCAAGGCAATATCTGTTGGCAGTTGTGTGGTGAAATTCCGATCAGAAGAAAAACAAAAGGGATGTTGCCAATGCCAGGTTGGGATTCGGCATATGATTGGGAGTTCGATCCGCTTCCTTTTAGCGAGAATCCTTATATCTTGAATCCGGAAGAGGGATTTATAGCAACTGCCAACAATCGACACTCTAAGATGAAAGATGAACCTTATACCGGTAGAGATTTTATTGATGGATACCGGCATGCCCGGATAATTAATTTGCTAAAAACCAAGCAGAAGTGGTCCGTATCTGATTTCATAACTATGCAGCAAGATCAGTATTCCACAGTATGGGAACAGATTCGTGGAAAGGTCCTTGCGATTTCACCGCAAAATCATGCAGTAGAAGAGGCACTTCAGATATTGGGTGATTGGGATGGTTTTATGCGCTCTGATTCAACTGCCACCTTGATCCATGAATTTTTCATTGCGGAATTGACCCCAAAGATCATCCGTGAAATAGCTCCTGGTAGTGTAACTATGATCTACGATACTTATAATCCAGCGATTGGGTCAGCCTGTTTTGCCATGAGCCGCATCAGCCAGATCGTTCAATTCATTAATGATCAACCAGGGGATATGTTTGAGGGAAACTGGCAGAAATTGCTCCATGATGCTCTTGAGGTTGCAATGCAAAAAATAATGGAGGACCTTGGTACAGATGTATCACATTGGCAGTGGGGAACGTATCGTCCACTTGTTTTGCGACATCCCCTAGTGCGCAATCTGGATGATTTCAGAGCAGAAGAATGCTGCAAACGGTGGAATCTTGGTCCAATTCCATGGGGCGGGAATGAACAAACCCTATCAGTAGCAGCGGGAAGCATATTGAATCCGAAGATTGCTCCTGATTTCATTCCGAATCTGCGCAGCGTGATTGAGGTTGGGAATTGGGATTGTAATAATTTCGCGCTGGCTGGTGGTCAATCGGAAAATCCATACTCACCACATTATCATGATCTGTTCGACGAATGGAAGAATGGGAAAGGAATCACTATTGCGTGGTCGAAATTCAAAGTTGCTGAGATGGTCAAAGAAAATCTTTTGATTCGATCCAATAATCATACATTAAAGGAAATGATTGATGACTAAATTGTCAGATCGAAAAGATCTACATATCGGTTCAAAATTTATTATAAAAGAAGAGTTAGTGAAGCATGGTATTGCTGCTTTACCTATCATCATAGTTTTATTAGCATCTTTAATTATTGGATTGAGGGTCCCAAATTTTCTGACCGCAAGAAATGTGATCAATATTTTAGAGCAGTCGAGTGCGATTGGGTTAATGGCTATCGGACTGTCTTTTGTTTTTATTGTTGGTGGAATGGATATATCGATTGCTGCGAATATGGGATTGAGTGGGATTGTCGGTGCGGTATTGATGCGGATAGGGCTACCCCCTGCACTTGCTTGTGTTGTTATGATATTGGCTGGTACATTGATTGGTATGATCAATGGCTTTGCAGTTGCGTATTTAGGAATGATCCCGTTTGTTGTTACACTTTCAATGATGTATGTGGCTGCTGGTGCGTCAGTTTATCTTACTGAGGCGACCAGCATTTCAGGTCTCCCTGAGATATTTGTCAATACCATCATGATGCGAATTTGGAAAATTCCCTTGCCTGTCATTGTGGTTGTTATTTTCTCAATTACGGCTACCAAATTCATGCGCTCAAGTTATTTGGGCAGATGGGTTTACGCAGTTGGGACAAACATCAAGGCTGCAGAAATTGCGGGTATACCCGTGCGAGGGGTTAAGTTCTGGGCGTATGCATTAGCAGGTTCATTTGCGGGATTAACAGCGATTCTTAATACGGCTCGTTTAGCATCCGCATCTGCCACAATGGGTACTTCAGTGATTGTATTGGATGTGGCAAGTTCTGCTGTTGTGGGTGGGGTGAGTATGTATGGGGGTGTGGGCACTCCACTGGGAGCAGTGATTGGGGCTTTGCTCATAACTCTCATTAGCAACAGCATGAATATGATTGGTGTATCTTATTACCTTACCTTAGTAGTCAAAGGGTTTGTGATTATTGCGTTTATCGGATTTGATTATTGGATTAGGAGAGGAAATGAATAATTCACACTTCAAACTCTCTATGCAGAATATAGTCAAAGAATTTCCAGGAGTGAAAGCTCTTGATAAAGTTAATTTTGAGATTGAACAGGGGAAGATTATGGCATTGATTGGTGCGAATGGTGCCGGAAAAAGTACGTTAATGAATATTTTGGGGGGAATCCATCAGCAAGATACCGGAGAGATTCTAATTAATGGAAAAATAATCACAATTAAAGATCCTCTCGATGCTTCAAAAAAGGGAATTGCTTTTGTTCATCAAGAATTGACTGCGCTTTCAAAACTGCGAATCATGGATAATATGTTGATTAATGATTATCCAACCAAACTGGGATTGATCGATGATTCAGAAGCCAAAGTAATATGTAAAAAAATCCTAAAAAGGATAGGTAGCGATCTGGCTCCAGAAGACTTAATGGAAGATATTGGACCTGGCGATCAGCAAATGATCGAGATTGCCAGAGCTTTAGTACATAAACCCAAACTTATTCTGTTCGATGAACCCACTTCCTCATTATCGAAAAAAGAAAAAGACAATCTATTTAAAGTCATAAAGAAACTGAGAGAAGATGGCGTTGCTGTTGTATACATTACTCATTTACTAGATGAAATATATGGATTATGTGATGAAGTTATGGTGATGCGAAATGGTAGGGTTGTCAGTTCGGGTTTAATTGATGAATTTCCGAAAGACAGAATTATCTGTGATTTATCTGGAGAAGATGGACGAAAAAAGAATGTGACTAAGAAGTCATTCATAGTAAAAGACGATGTAGTTCTCGTAGTAGAAGATTTAAATCGCAGTGGGATCTTGCATGATATCAATCTTAGCCTTAATAAAGGAGAGGTTCTGGGGATATGGGGATTAATGGGATCCGGTCGCACTGAATTGGTGCGTGCATTAGTGGGGTTGGACCCCATAGAATCTGGAACTATTTATTCTATTTGTGATGGTCATAAAAAACAGATTGCCCCCCATGATCTAAGGCAATTGGTCGGTTTGGTAACTGAGGACCGCCGCAATGAAGGGCTTTTTCAACCGATGACAGTTGCTATCAACTTATCTATTGCGAATCTAAAGGCTTTTCTTGGAAAATCAGGAGTTTTTATTGATAGAAAGAAAGAAAAAAATGAAGTCGAGAAAACCATAAAAAAATTAAACATTGTTGTTTCCAGCCAATCTCAACAAGTAAGAACGCTAAGTGGTGGAAATCAACAAAAAGTGATCTTGGGAAGGTGGTTACAGCGTAATCCAGAGTTATTTTTCCTTGACGAACCAATAAAAGGCATTGATGTCAATGCGAAGGCTGAGGTAAAGAACATTATTCACGAATTAACGATCAGCGGAAAGTCTATTCTGATTATTTCTTCTGAAATTGAAGAGTTACTTGGTTTCTGTGATCGGTATTTAGTGATGAACAGGGGAAGTATAACCGCGGAATTTCCACATACAGCTACCAAGGAGCAATTAATGGAAGCATCGCTAAGTGCAAGAGAAAAGGGGATTATGCAATGAAGAATACAAACATATTAATTAACCGTTTACTTAAATATGGATTGTATTTTGCATTACTAATCATCATTGTATTTTTTGCTTATATTGCTCCGAGTTTTATCACAGCCAATAACTTCATTGATATGTTACATACCTTAGCCCCAAATCTAATAATGATCTCAGGATTGGCTTTTGTTGTCCTAACCGGTGCGATCGATTTTTCAGTAGGCTCGATTGCATTTTTGGCTGCTTCCATTGGCACTTACTTGATGGTTGTTCAGAAAGTTCCGCTGATAATAACTTTGTCAGTGATTGTGTTAAGTGCAATGATCGCAGGATTCCTAAATGGGATCATTGTTGAAGTAATCAAAGTAAACCCATTGATCACAACTTTCGGCACAATGCTGGCATATCGTGGATTGGGCTACATGATTGGAGGTGCAAAATATACTCCTATTCCTGAATCTTTAGCGCAACTACATAATGTCAAAATTGGATTTTTATATATGGATACCGCAGTGGCAATTTTAATTGTTGTAATTCTTTATTTGATCCAATATAGAACGGTATTTGGAAGGCACTTGATGGCAGTGGGGAATGATCGTGAGAACGCAAGAAAATTGGGTGTAAAAACTTCATCTATAAGTATTAGAGCTTTTGTTATTTCGGGTTTTTTCGCTGGTTTTGGGAGCATTTTTTATATGATACAAGGTGGATATATGACACCTAGAATGGGGCAGGGACTGGAATTTACTGGGATTGCAATAGTAGTGATTGGTGGGATTAGTCTTTTTGGTGGAGAAGGATCAATCTTAGGTTTACTGACCGGGATCTTTACATTTTATATTGTGGAAAATGGGCTCCAGCATATAGGTGTGTCACCGTATATCTATCCCTTTCTACGTGGCGGTATCATATTCCTTGCAATGTATGCGGATTCATTGAAAACGAAATTTCATTCTTTACGGAAAGTCCGGACATAGAAAAAAGGAGGTGTGTATCAATCGTTTATTTAATAGAGAAGTTGTAATTAAAAATAGAAAGATATAGAGAGGAAGAAATGCGTAAAAATAGAATCAAAATATTTACCGGTCTCCTGATTTTCGTTCTTGTCTTTGTTGCATGCACTACTGCAGCAGCTGAAACATTTGGAGCAGATGAAACGGTATCAGAAGAGCCAACCGCGAAAAGTGAAATAACGATAGGATTATCGTGGAATCGCAAAGACCTACAATTGATCGAAGCCTGGGAAGACTATATGGCTTTGCACGCTAAAGCTCTAGAAGACGAAAAAGGAGTAACGATCAATTGGGTTATCAATGTCGCTGATGGCGATGTGACTCGTCAGGCATCCAATATTGAAGACCTGATCAGTCAGGGTGTCGATGTGATAATTGCTCGGGCGGAAGATGGAGCAGCCATTTGTGCTTCTTATAATGCCGCAAAAGAAGCCGGAATTCCTTTTATCACTTTTGATCGAGAGGCACAAGGTTGCACTGTAGATGCACATGTTGGTGCTGATTCATTTAATCAGGCGGTTTCTGCCGGTGAAGCTTTCGCTGACCTGTTAGAAGCGAATGGTGTGAAAGGCAAATGCATTGAATTGCTTGGTGACTTGCGAGATCAGAATGCAGTCAATCGCTCTGAAGGTTGGGCTAAGGTTGAAGCAGAACGTGGCGCATGGGAGACTGTGCTTCAAGTTCCCACAGAATACAATCCCGATATTTTCATCTCGGGCACAAAAAATGGTTTTGCATCCAATCCTGATGTGAACTGTATGTTTATTGTTACTGATGCCGGTTGGGGACTGGTACAGAATGCACTCGATGAAATTGGCAAGCTGGCTAAAACCGGAGAAGAAGGACATATTTGGATTGCATCACAGGACGTTGACATTCCAGGATACCAGGGTTTGATGGAAGGTTACATGGATGTTAGCACTTCTTATGATGCATATTATCATGCCCTCGAAGTGGTAAAAGCAGCCTATACATTGGCGATGGGTGAATCATTGGAAAATAATATTATTTTGGTGCCTGGACGTGTAGTTACTAGCGAGAACGTCCGTGACACTACAGATTTATGGGCACGCGATTACGGGGATTATCAAGAATAGTTCGAAGGGATGCCGAGGGGTACAACCTATATGGGTTGTACCCCCCTATTTCATTTTACTCCATTATACATAGAATATTCTATCGCTGTACTGTTTGAGTAATGCGGTGTTATGCTCAGTACCCCCATCCACGTTCGCAGCAATGAATACCGGTGGTGTGATCCCTTTTTCCAGCAATTTTTCTATGGTTGCTGTTGTCAGGCAGTGCATAATGGCTATGCTGGTGATCCCTGAAGCGGGGGTGAATTTGGTTTTCAATCCTTCAATTGAAAGCATAGCATCCCCCTTATCGACTTTATTATCAATGACAACATCGGCAAATTCAAACATTTTCTTTCCCGAAGAATGGCGGGACCCCACGCCTTGCGTATATTTTTGGGAGGTGATGCCGACGACCTTGATGCCTCTCTCTTTGGCAATTTGAGCCATTTCAATGGGAACTGCATTGCGCCCGGAAACGGAGATGATGATGAGAACGTCTCCTGATTGGATGGGCTGATTATCAAGGATGATCTTGGCGTATCCGCTCATTTTTTCCATGGCTGATGTCATGGTATTGGGATGAACATCCAGGTGTGCGATGCCAGGTGCATAGATGGGATTCATCAACATCAACCCGCCGGCTCGATAAACCACATCCTGAATGGGCAGCGAGGAATGGGTACACCCAAACCCAAAAAGTCGGTTACCTTTTTCGATTGCATCTGCCATCAATGAGGCGGCTTTGTCGATGGCAGTTTCTTCTTCGTTATTGATCTTGTTCAGGAGTTCAATTACCCCTTCAATATATTTTCGAGTCAAAGTTGACATGTGTTACTCTCCGATTGGATTTTGTATTTGAAATTTGAATTCTCCACCCACCATGGTGGCAATGACATGATAGGTAGAGTCGAAAAAAGTCAGATTGGCATCATTCCCTACCCTGATAAATCCTTTCCTATCCGATATCCCCATAGCTGTAGCGGGAGTACTGGTTGCCATCTTGAGCACGGATTGAAAATCTAGTTTTGTAAATTCTATTGTATTGCGAATTGCCTGATCCAGTGTGAGCGTACTACCTGCTAAGCTTCCATTGGCAATCCTGGCTGCACCATCAGCAACCCTGACTGCCTGACCACCCAACTCATATTCTCCGTCTGGTAGACCTGTGGCACGCATGGCATCCGTAATGAGAATAACACAGTCGATTCCTTTAACTGCAATGGTCAATTCGACTATTGCTGGATGAAGGTGAATACCATCGGCAATGACCTGAGCGTAAATGCGTGGATCATATAAAATGCCTCCAACAGTACCTGGTTCTCTATGATGTAATCCTGACATTCCGTTGAAGAGGTGAGTGGCTTGTTTAACGCCGAGATTTGCGGCGTGGAGCACCTGATCGAGAGTGGCGTTACTGTGACCGATTGCCAATTCAACTTTGTTCTCAACGCAGAAATGGATCAAATCATCCGATCCATCCAATTCAGGTGCAAAGGTCAGTAACTTCACAATGCCTTTTTCGATCCATGTCATATATTCTTCTGGCTGTGGGCTTCTTAAAAATTTTGGATTTTGAGCCCCCTTATATTTCATATTGATATACGGTCCCTCAATATGTGCTCCTAGAAGATTTGCACCTGACAGCATATCTTCACAATGCAGGATATTATCTAAGGCTAGGTTGATATTTTCCTGGGGATTGGAGACAGTGGTGGCATGGAAGGATGTAACACCATGCTGTACGAGAAAAATACTCATCGTTTCAAGTGCTTCTGGAGTGGCATCCATCGTGTCGGATCCCATGCACCCATGGATGTGAATATCAATCAATCCCGGGGTGACTAATAAATCCCTGGCATTGATCACGCGCTCATTATGGGACATGCATCTTAAATCGTTGTTTGACGGATTGATACTAATAATCTTTCCATCTTTGATATCGATTTCTTGATTTGCCAGAAACTCACCGGGTGTGAGAATATCGGCATGAACTATTTTTATTTTCATCGTTTGCTTAATAAAAAGAGGGGAGGGGTGACCCTCCCCTTACATACATTTAGAAACCGAATATCTTTGCAATTCCCCATATGACAATGCCAGGTACGATTGCGTCGGGGACAGTAAAACCTAGACCAACTGCGCCGAGCCCGGAGAGATCTCCGAACACCTGGAATTTGTAGGCAAAACTGATAAGAAACCAGCCTACGAAACTCCACAGGAAACCACCCAGCCATGCACCTTTACGACCACCAGTTGCATTTCCAAAGATGGCGCCAGCACCACTCGCGAAGAAAGCAGCGATCATGCTAGGGAGTGGAACAGGCCAGCCGATCAGTGCCAGTATAACCATGCTGGCTACCTGCCCGATGGTACCGGAGATTAGCCCGAAGATCAGTGCGTTAGGAGCATAGGGATAGATGACCGGGCAATCTAGAGCGGGTTTCGCACCGGGAATGAGCTTCTCGGCAATACCCTTAAAGGCAGGTGTGATCTCGGCAATCAACATACGTACCCCTTGCAACAGCACCAGCACACCGGCAGTAAAGTTTAGAGCGGTCAAAAGAGTAAAGACAATCCAATTTTGTCCCCCACTGATGTTCTCGGCGAAACCGGTTGTCCCAATTTGCCCGAGAGCCAAACCCGCACCAATGAAAGCAACCAGTAGCATGATGAGTGAAATTGAGACCGACATGTCGCGTAAGAAGTTGAAGGATTCTTTGATCTTGACGTTTTCAGAAGAATCTTCAGGTTTCCCGACCAGCTTACCAGCCCATGCCCCCAGCATATTTAGCAGTGTTTGACCATGACCAAATGCGATCTCATCACTGCCGGTGATCTTGCGCATGATGGGCTGTGCTAGGGCAGGTGCGAAGGTCATATAGAATCCATCCAAGACCGATGCTAGTGCTACAACGACTGGGGTAGAGAAACCAAACGAGTGGAATAGGATGGCGAATGCACCCGCGTGAACCCAGATCATGTGGCCGGTCAGGTAAATATAACGATATTTCGTAACTCGTGATACCAGGACATGGACTATGTATCCAAAGAGCATTGTCCAGGCAATTTCAGCACCAACATTCATCAAGTTGGTATTTTGGACTGCTCCCACCACAGCTTCATCATAGGTTACAAAGGTTTCAAAACCTCCTGATGGGATCCCGTATTCAAAAAATTGTTGAATCGGGGTCAGTGCATTGATAAGGGCGGTGATACCGATCCCAAGGATCAACTGCCCTAAAATAGTCTTCAACGTGCCTTTAAAGACATCCCCGGCAGTCTTTTTCTGCAACAGCAAACCGACCATAGCAATAAAGCCAAGAACGATCGCGGGGAGTGTGATCAAAGACAGAATTGTATCAAATATAGCCATTTCATCCTCCTAAAGATTTGTTTTGGTAAAAAAACGACCAATGAAAATGAATAATTCGATCAGTAGAAAACCTCCTTTCTTATGAGAGCTCTCTTATTGCTTGCAAGACTTTTTCTTTAATTTCCGCTTTATCAACCAAATTTTTTATTAAAATTATCTTGGCGGGATAATCCTTTAAATGGGATTCCATATCCACCGGCGCGACAACGATATCTGCTTTATTGCCTTTGAACGATCCAAGATCCCACGGACTAGTTTCAGCCTTGATCCCTTCAGCCTTGAGGATATCGTCAATAAATAGCTTGAGCATCATACTTGTTCCAAACCCCATTCCGCAAAGTGTTGCTATAACCATTTTTCCTCTACTTTCTGTTATCAATATAGGAAAATATTGAATTTTTTAACGAGAGTGAATTTGTGTTCTCGCGCAGTACCCTTAAAAAATTTGATTCTGATAAATAACCTGCTAATTCTGCCAGTGCATCGATATGACTTTTTTTGTCATTCGCTGCCAGAGCGAATGCTAAATCAACCGGATCATTGGTTGAATGTCCAAAGCAAATAGGGTGTTTCAAAGTCACTAGCGCAAGACTGGATCTGATTACTCCATTTTCAGGACGTGCATGTAATAAAGCGATTCCTGGTGCAATGACGCAGTATGGTCCTAGGTCTTCCATTACTTTTCTCATGGCTTCTATGTACTGTGGTAGTACGGTCCCAGCCGAAACAAGCAGCCCCCCCGCTTTTTCAATAACTTGATCTCTTGATAAGAGATCAAGTTTTGCCACAATTGCATCCGAAACCAACAGATCTTTTAAATTCATTCAATTTGCTCTTTACAACTCAACAACTGCGGTCAGATTTTCAGGTTTATCGGGATTCAAGCCCTTTGAAATACTGCGTTCGTAGGCAATGAGTTGGATCAGTGGTAGATATAGTGGGTATGATAATATTTGAGGAATATCCTTTTCCCAGGAGAATGAAAAATCCAACTCCTTGGCACCGTGGTTTAGATTGCCAACTCCTAGAGTTCTTCCCCCCAATTTTTTCATGTCGTGAAAAACCGGCATTTCAAAATTGAGCGAATGTGGGTCTGTGAATCCTACAATAAGGGAATTTTCATTTACCATCGACATCGGACCATGGCGAAATTCGAGAAAATGGAATGCCTCGGAATAACTTAATGACATTTCTTTCATCTTTAACATTACTTCCTGTGCTAAACCATACTGTGGGCCGTTTCCAAGAAAGAAAAATCGCTCCAACACTGGATTGTTTCCAATCTCAAATGCATTTTCCTGATAATGGTCGAGCAATGTCTGCGCGCTATGACCGACGAGCTTGATCTGCTCGTCAGAAATATTTCTTGTCCCCATTAGAATAATTGGCCACATCATATTGGTGAATGAGCGAGTTTGTGCAATGCTGTGTTCCATCCCGCTTGAAGTAACAATGGCGGCAGGTGCCATTCTGGCGAGCGGGCTGTCAGCATAACAGGTAATGGCTAACGCATCTCCCTTCTTCGAACGAATGAAAAGATCCAGGGCATGTAAGGTTTCTGTCGTCTTGCCAGAACGGGACACGGAAATTAATAACGTTCGCTGATAAGGGTTTGTCCAGCTTTCCCCCGAATACCATAGTTCAGATCCTGGCAATGATCTACATGGTATTCCCAGAGTATTTTGCAGGAAACGTGCAGCCCATATCGACAAATAGTATGTGGAACCACAACCGGTAATGATCACCTGGTCATAATCTTGGAGAACTGGTAATTTATTTCCCCAATCTTTTTTTAAGAATGAAAGAGTTTCAACCCATGAATAAGGTTGCGATAAGATTTCTTCTCTGGTGTATTTGCCTTGCGTTTCTTGCATAAATCATTTCTCCTTGTTGTTATACTTGAATAACCTCTATATCCTGTGATCGAATTGCTTGGACTAATTCAGGATGTGCATTGTCAGTTGTAACGATGATTTTTGCTGCGGTGATGGGTGCAGTGCGGCTGGTGGATACATGGCCAATCTTGGTGTGGTCGGCGACAATGATGACATTGTCGCTGATACCTAAGATCTTTCGATCCGTCATGAGTTCTTGAGGATCCTCACTAGTAAGTCCAAAATGAGGGTGCACCCCCCGCATTCCAACGATCACTTTATCTACCCGCAGATCCTCAATGACTCTTTCTGCAAAATGTCCGATCATGGATTGTTCTTCTCTGCGCAGGAACCCCCCAATGCCGATGATAGGCATTTTCCCATAGATGCTCAATTCATTGATGATGGTAATGGCATTGGTTAATACAGTGATATCATCCCGCTCATGCAATTCTTTTGCAACATATAACGTAGTAGTGCCTGAACCAAGGAAGATCACTTCTTTTTCCTCGATCATTGGCGCTACTGCTTTCGCAATGCGGACCTTTTCCTCTTTCAATAATTCCATCCTCTTTATAGTGGGAAGTTCGGAATAGGTTGCTGATCGTATGGGCAAAAGAGCTCCACCGTGAGTCCTCTTTAAAAGATTGTTTTTCTCGATCTCATACAGATCTCTGCGAATGGTCATTTTAGAGACGTCAAATAACGTGGCTAATTCGTTCACATTGACACTGCCTTTTTGATCTAGCTCTTTTATAATCATCTGCTGTCTTTCTTCTTTCAACATAGCATCCCTTTCATCTTATGTTGTTATTTGTTATTACGTCAATTAATAGCACATAAAAGCACAATAATAATGATCGAATATGTTCGATAAGAGGGAATTAATTTGAAAATCGTGGAAAATACATATGTCATACAAAAACGAACAGAACATTGATAATGAAAAGCAATATATTTTGTGTTACATGAGGAAAATAAAAGAACAATGAAAACTCTTTCTATTGGAAAGATAAGGGGATTACAGCAATGTTCTACAGCTGACGGAAAATTTGCAATCCTGGCACTGGACCATCGCAATAACATGCGCAGGCTGCTCCATCCAGAAAGCGAAGATTTAACCACTGCGATTGAGATTATTGAATTCAAATATCAAGTTGTATCAGCATTGAGAAATATACCCAGCGCATATCTTCTGGATCCACTTTTTGGCGCAGCCCAATGTATTTCTTCTGGTATTCTTCCAGGCGGCGGCGGATTATTAGTGGCACTTGAAGCGACAGGCTATACTGGTGATCAAGTAGCCCGACAGAGTAAAATTCTATCAAATTGGAGTGTAAATAAAATCAAAAGGATGGGTGCAAATGGTGTGAAATTGTTGGTTTATTACCATCCTGAAGCAAAAACACATCATGATATCGAATCTCTTGTTGGGAAAGTTGCCGAAGATTGCATAGAAGCGGATATCCCGTTTTTCCTCGAAATCTTAACATATTCCCTTGATCCAAACAGCAGCACATTGATGAATGATGAACGTTATGAAGTCATCATCGAATCTGCAAAGCGCTTGACTGCTCTTGGTCCCGATGTATTAAAAGCGGAATTTCCTATGGATGTTCAACAGGAAGATGATCAAGAAAAATGGCAAAAGGCATGTGAGGGATTAACACAAGCGAGTCAGGTTCCTTGGATTTTACTTTCAGCTTCAGTGGATTTTGAAATGTTCCTACGGCAAGTGGAAATTGCTTGCCGGGCGAATGCCTCGGGTGTGGCGGTTGGTAGAGCTGTTTGGAAAGAGGCAACTGACCTACGAGATGTCGAACGCTTGCACTTTCTCCAAAGCACTGCCAGAGCAAGAATGCAAAGGATTAATCAAATAGTTGTGGACCAAGCAAAGCCGTGGGCATCCTATTTTGATCCAGTCTGTGCGAATGAGTGCTGGTATAAGAATTATCCTGGATCGTAATACTAATGGAATATAACACTTTCGCATGTGGCAGCATCATACAGAATAAAATTGAAGAGCATAAATCTGGAAAAAAAGCTGGTGTCTATTCTATTTGTTCAACCAACCGGTCAGTTTTGCTAGCTGCAATGCAAATGCTTCGAAATTTACCGGAACCATTGTTGATCGAATCTACTTGCAATCAAGTTAATCAATATGGTGGGTATACAGGAATGACGCCATGTGATTTTTCCTTATATGTTAAAAGTCTGGCAGATGAGTCAGATTTTCCTGTAGAACGAATCATTCTGGGAGGCGATCACCTGGGACCAAACCCTTGGAAAAATGAAACTCATGCAGAGGCAATGAAAAAAGCTGAACAGTTGATCTTTGATTGTGTGACAGCGGGTTATCAGAAAATCCATCTTGATACTTCTATGTCTTGTAGAGATGATTCTGAATTGACTAAAGAGGAAATCGCAGAAAGAGCCACACGGTTATGCTTTCAATCAGAAATGAAAACCTCGAACCGATTACCAGTATATGTGATAGGAACAGAAGTACCGATTCCGGGCGGATTGACAGCCGGCCATGACGAAAAAGCACATATTTCGAATGTCCAGGATGTAGAAGAAACCATCAGTATCTTTCGGAAGACCTTTATGAAATACGGATTACAGAGGGCATGGGATAGAACAATTGCAATTGTGGTCTCTCCTGGAGTGGAGTTTGGGGACAGAGAAATTTTCCAGTATAGTCGATTCCAAAACAGAGCACTTCGAGATTTCATCGAAACAATACCTACCCTCGTTTATGAAGCGCATTCTACTGATTACCAACCCCCATCATTATTGCGTCAAATGGTGGAGGATCATTTTGCCATTTTGAAGGTCGGTCCTGCTTTGACATTTGCTTACCGCGAGGCGTTGTTTAATCTGGCTGCGATTGAGAAAGAAATACCAAATATTGATCAGAATTTACGGTCTAATTTAATAGAAGTTTTACTGCATACCATGCATGCTCAACCGACCCATTGGAACGAGCATTACCAGGGCACACCTCAGGAAATTGATTTTTCATTAAAGTACAGCTTTAATGATCGGGCTCGATATTATTGGGGACAATCATCTATAAAAAGTGCTGTTGAAAAATTAATTGGAAACCTGCAAAATACCCCCATCCCATTAGCATTGATAAGTCAATATTTCTCTGTCTTCTTTAGAAAAGTACAGGAGGGGAGTATCCAACCCGTTTCGAAAGATTTAATTCAAGCCAGCATTATGCGAGTGCTAGAAAATTATCAGTTTGCCTGTCATATTTAAAGTTCTCTACTAAATTTCTTCATCATCCAGAATGATATCCAAACTGTGTAGCAGGGATATCGCTTCGGGAAGGGTGAATCTGGTTTTGTGCAAGGTATTGACTACCGCATTGATATCGTAGTTCCTGGCATCCCGAAAGTCGGTTTCTGTGAGATCGGTGTGAAAAAAGTGCGCTTTTATGAGATCAGTGCGTCGTAGGTCAGCCCGGCTCAGATCTGCTTCACCAAATTTGACCTCCTGCAACATACAATCCATGAATTTGGTGTTTTCGAGCAGGCAGCCGAAGAAATTGCAATAATTAAGATTGCATGCGATGAAATGCAGAGGAGGTTTTAATGCTTTCTTCTGCCATGTCAAACGTGTCCAATCGATCCCAACCAGACGTGATTTACGAAATATAGTGTTTTGGGATTGACAATGCTCCAATTTTGCCAGGCTGAGATCACATTGTTCAAATGAACAGTCCCTAAAATAGCAGGATTGCAGATCGGTCTCTACCATCTGACAGGAATGAAAGGAGCATTGCGTGAAATTGCGGTCTTTAATCGCAATTCCGCTGAAATCTTTCCCGTTAAAATCAAACTCGAACAATTCTCGACCAGCAGGAAATTCATCACCCATCCTTCCATTGTATATGAATTTGCCCGCTAAACCAGTTTTTCCTGATATTTCTTTCTGAATTTAGCGAGTTTGGGCGAGATTACGAACTGGCAGTAGGGCTGCAGCTTATTACGAAAATAGTAATCTTTGTGATATTCCTCTGCCGGGTAGAATTGCTCCAGTGGTATGATCTCTGTTATGATGGGGGTAGAAAATTTTCTTTCTTTTTCCAGATCGGCAAGCATGCCCTGTGCTTGCTTTTTTTGTTTTTCATTTAAGTAAAGAATGATAGAGCGATACTGACTGCCGATATCGTTACCCTGACGGTTAGGCGTGGTAGGATCATGGGTTTGCCAGAATATTTCCAGTAAGTCTTGATAAGTGATCACACTCGTGTCAAATTCGATCTTCACTACTTCGGCGTGTCCGGTGGTATCACTGCATACCTGCTGGTAAGTGGGGTCGGGAGTGTGCCCGCCCGCATACCCAGGCGTGACTGATTTGACTCCCTCTAACTGGCTGAAAATAGCCTCTGCACACCAAAAGCAGCCACTACCGAAAACTGCCGTTTGCATCGAATCGTTATTTTTCATCGGGTATGAACCTCATTGAGATTGAATTCACACAGTAACGTGTGTTTTTTGGCGTAAAACCTTCTCCTTTGAAAACATGTCCTAAATGGGCACCGCAGGCAGTACATTGAATCTCGGTGCGGTAGCCATCTGCATCGGGAAGTTCTTTCATGGCACCCGGGACGGCATCATCAAAGCTAGGCCAGCCGCAGCCGGCATCAAACTTGTTGTTGGAGCGGTAAAGCAGGGCGCCGCACTGGCGGCAGGTATAGGTTCCTTTTTCAAAAAAGTCATCGTATTTTCCGCTGAAAGGGCGCTCGGTGCCTTTGTGCAAGATAACATATTTTTCTTCAGGTGTAAGAGGTTCCATTTTCGTCATAATAACCTCACTTTTCTATTGACTTACAGTGTATATAGGAATAGCGGATGATGTTGTTAGCAAAGTGTTAATCCCATAGTCAATTACTTTGTTGTACAATCCCCCTTCTCAAAGTTTGTGCTATCTGATAAGATAAGCACCGTTCTTCATCAGAAAACCTCGGCGCAATAAAGCCGGGTTTTTTAATGGAAAAGAAGGATTCAAATGCTTAAAGAAAGAACAGATCTAAGAAATATTGCCATCATCGCGCATGTCGATCATGGAAAGACCACCCTGGTAGATGGATTATTGCGTCAAGCGCACACTTTTCGCGAGAATCAGCAGGTCGCTGAGCGTGTGATGGATTCCAATGACCTTGAGCGTGAACGCGGCATTACCATTCTGGCGAAGAATACTGCCGTCTCCATTTTTGACCCCGAAACCAAGCAGCAGGTTAAGATCAATATTGTGGATACTCCAGGGCATGCCGATTTCGGTGGTGAGGTTGAACGGGTCATGAATATGGTAGATGGGGTGTTGTTGCTGGTAGATGCGGCAGAGGGTCCCATGCCACAAACCCGTTTTGTCTTGAAAAAAGCTCTTGAAATGGGGCATAAGGCTATTGTGGTCATCAATAAAGTGGATCGCAAGGATGCTGAGCCGGAACGTGCTCTCAACCAAACCTTTGATCTTTTTATTGATCTGGGTGCCAGTGATGAGCAGGCTGATTTTCCTGTTATTTATGCCAGTGCAACAGTTGCCCGAGCTGGACTCACGCCCAAATTAAGCCCTGATTTACAACCTTTGTTTTCAACTATTCTGCGCTATATTCCTGCACCCATGGTGGATATGGATGCGCCATATCGCATGCTGGTCACCAATCTGGGTTACGATGATTACCGCGGTGTGACTGCCATGGGACGCATTTATGCAGGAAAAATTCATGTTGGGCAAGATCTAACCCGTATATCGCTGAATGGGGAAATGATCAAGGAATGCGCTCAGTATTTATATATTCACAAAGGATTGGAACGCATCGAGATGGAAGAAGCCAGTGCCGGGGAGATCATCACGCTGGCTGGGCTGGAAGGTATTGCCATTGGCGAAACGCTCACCGATCCCGAATACCCCGATCCGTTGCCTCCCATTCGGGTGGAAGAACCGACCGTGCGCATGACCTTTGGTGTGAATACCTCTCCCTTTGCTGGTAAAGAAGGAAAATGGGGCACCTCCCGCAAGATCCGCGAGCGCTTATTTACCGAGTTGCGCACCAATGTGGCTCTGCGTGTTGAAGAAACAGAGAGCACTGATTCGTTCTTGGTATCAGGACGTGGTGAACTGCACCTGGCGATCCTGATCGAAACCATGCGCCGTGAAGGATATGAATTTCAAGTATCACGTCCTGAAGTAATTTTCCATAAAGCGAAAGATGGTTCCTTGTTGGAACCGTATGAAGAGGTTTACATCGAAACCAGCGCTGACACGGTAGGCGCAGTAGTGGAAATGCTTGGTAAGCGCCATGGCAACATGAAGGATATGCGCGAAAATACTGATGGCACCGTTCGTATCGTCTATGTTGTGCCAACCCGTGGATTATTGGGATTTCGCTACCAATTCCTGACTGCTACACGGGGGCTGGGTGTGATGAACACCCTTTTCCATGGCTATGACGTTATCACCGGCAACCTCATCACGCGCTATACCGGTTCTCTGGTGGCATGGGAAAGCGGTGTTACCAGCACCTATGGATTGAAGAATGCCGAGGAACGCGGTACCCTTTTTTTAGGTGCCGGAGTGGATGTTTATGAGGGCATGGTGATCGGTGAATATGCCCGTCCGGGTGACCTGACCATTAACGTATGCAAACAGAAACACCTCACCAATATGCGTTCTTCCAATAAAGATATTGAGATTAGATTGACCCCGCCGCGCGAGATGAGTCTGGATGAAGCCATCGAATACCTGGCGGATGATGAACTGCTGGAAGTGACACCGCAGGCATATCGCATCCGCAAGCGTATTTTGGATAGTGAGGAACGCGGTAAATTGGTTAAGAATTCCAAGAAGGCGTTAGACGAAGAATAAGGTAAGATAGCGATAAAAAAGAGCGATGAAAATACTCATCGCTCTTTTTGCTTTGGTTATCATTTGGTTTATATGGGTGCCAGAGTTCCGGCAAAGATCTGCCAGGCCAAGGCAGTTTTCGCCACCAAGCTCAAGATGATGTAAACCCGCTCCCCGTACAGGTAGTCTTTCCAGTGTCCCACTTTCTTATATTGCAGCACCATGTTGATGGCAAAGCTGTTGAAGAAGACGAAGATGGTGGGGATGATGGCATAGACGAACGCCGGTGGTTTGGTATCCGAGGAGGAAAGGGCACTCAGGAAATAGATCACGATCACGATCCAGGGGATGATACCAGCGATGCTCCCGTAAACAAAAGCATGCCAGTCGGTCTTTTCGGTGGTCTGATTGTGACGTTCCATCATGATTCCGGAAAAATTCATCATGGCGTTGATGCCGAACATCAAGATCATACTTCCCATATCCCAGATGCCCACCAGCATCCCGATCAACACGATCATCAAGGATGAACTGAGTGCATACTCGTAAAACCTGACTGGGTTCATGCCCTTTTTCAGGTTTTTCACGTAAGCGGGATATCCAAAAGTTGCCAAGTAGAAATGTGCCACTGCTGAGATCAGCAAGAAAATTGCCACTGCCGGACCAAAAGGCAGTTCATAGAGCAGGCTTGGATCAGGGGTGAGGGTTAAGGTGGTGGTATCAAATTTCAGAAAATTAGTAAAAATAGGATAAGTTGTATCATTGCTTACCACCCACATAAAGATACCTTGGGTGAGATGCAGAAAACCCATAATGATGTTAAATCGGCGCAACTTTTGGAATGTCCTTTCGTCAGTTTTTTCCGTGTTCATTTTTCTCCTATTCTTTTCTTCAAATCTATAATATTCCTCTGGAAAATACAAGTATGCATCGTCTTTAGATTGAAAAATACCTTGAAAGTTAAAGAGCATCATACTTGGATTTCTTATTATCAGAAAATGGTGATATGACATAGGTAATGCCCCTCAATTACGAAAGTGAGAGTACTTTTATGATTGTGAGTAATCTTGATTTTAAGTGGTTGGTCGTACAATTATCATGCTTGATCAGCATAAATTAACTGGTGAGATAAAAAAATGAAAATAGTCACAGATTCCGGAACCGATTCGCGTTGTATTAATACGAACAATTATGAAATTCACGAAGTATCCCTTAAAGTGAATATTGGGGAGAAAGTCTATCTTGATGGTCAGGGGCAAGATCTAGATCAATTCTATCAATCGATGGAAACGAGCGAAATTTTACCAAAGACTTCGCAACCCTCTGCAGGAGAATTTGCAGATCTCTATCGTAAATTGTCCAAAGAAGATAAAGAAATCCTATCCATCCATATTTCTTCTGGATTGAGTGGCACGGTGAATTCAGCCAAAGCAGCTGTTGCCATGGTGCCAGAAGCCAATGTGACCATAGTCGATACCAAAACCCTTTCTGTGGGGGCTGGCTGGCAGGTGATCGAAGCTGCCAAAGCAGCGGCAGCAGGTTGGAGCAAAGAACAGATCGTGCCTTACCTGAAACGCATTGCGGATGCCACCCGCACTATTTATACATTGAAGGAACTGAAATATCTTATCAATGGCGGGCGTATCAGCCATATGAAAGGACTGATTGCTTCCATCCTGAATATTAAACCCCTCATTGGTGTGGATAATGAAAAAGGCAATTATACTCAATTGGGACAATCACGTTCCTTCAAACTGGCTTTGCAGGGATTGGTCAACCTGGTTGGCAAAACCATCTCGCCAAGTGAAAAAATGGTTGCCCAAATTGTCCATGCAGATAATACTGAAGGTGCAGAATCGTTGAAAGAACAGTTGGATTCCGTGTTCAAAACCGTATGGTATCCGATCAGCCAGCTTTCGCTGGTGTTGGGCGCTCACACCGGTTCCAGCCTGGTAGGGGTTTGCTATGCACCCGCCGCGGTCTTTGAAGGATTATAAGACAAGATAATCTAAAAAAAATTGATAAAATGGTATATGTCGCGCTACGGCATATACCTATTTTGATTTAAGAGAGCAGGAGTGAAATGAAAAAGAATCAACGGATAGCTCTTGTTTTGCTCTATTTGCTCATTCTGAATGCGTTGATCTGGGTCTTACTGGCAATCTTCACCGTGGTTCAACGCTATAAGAATGGATCGATTTCGCCTTTTACTATTTTGCTTATTGGCATGATGATCGGGAATGGCTTGGTGTTTGGGTGGTGCTCCTGGCGTTTGTCAATGAGAAGTTACCAGATTATCTATATTGCCTGGCTTGTTTTGAACATCATTCTCACATTTACCGACCAATTTGGTGCATTGGATCTGATAACGTTAATTCTGGATACTCTTATTCTCAGCTTGCTGTTACTTTGGATGAGATATGGGCATATTCAAATAGAAGAATCCTGAATCAGAATCTCTGGATGTGCTGAATTACCATATGCCAGTGCCGGGCATTTTGATGTGATTTCTTTGTAATTCTTACTATCTTCCCTATCCTGTTGGTGAAGTGGTGTAGATTACTGAAAGTCGACCCCAAACAGTTCAAATTTCTTCTAAGTGATGAATTTATCCTTGTGATCATCAACAAAATTAATATTAATTTCATGAGATTGTTGCAAGAACAAAAACGGGTTGCTTGGTCAAAGCAACCCGTTTTTATCATCTCGATTTACTGAACTAAGCATTGATCAAGGATTTTGCCAGATCAACTGCAATTGATGAATTCTGAGCATATCCATCTGCCCCAATTTTTTGAGCATAGTGTTCATTCAGTGGAGCACCGCCAACCATGATCTTTACCTGATCGCGCAACCCTGCCTGCTTAATAGCCTCTATGATCTCAGACATCTGAGGCATGGTGGTGGTGAGAAGAGAAGACATCCCAACCAGATCGGGTTTATTTTCAATGATTGCTTTCAAAAATATATCTCTGCCCACATCTACACCCAAGTCGATAACTTCAAAACCAGCTCCTTGTAACATAATAGCGACTAGATTTTTCCCGATATCATGCAGGTCACCTTGAACCGTTCCCAGAATGATTTTGCCCGGTGATTTTATTTTTTGAGTTACCAATAACGGTTTGAGAATTTCCATGCCAGCTTGCATGGCTCGCGATGCGATCAGTACTTCTGGAATGAACAAATCTCCTGTTTTAAAATCTTGTCCAACTCTATCCATTCCGGCCATCAATCCCTTTTCAAGAATTTCGAGGGCTGGCGTTTCGTTCTGGATGGCAGAATTTGTTTGTGCGACAACTGTAGCTAGATCGCCATCATAGATAGCATCGGCGATGTTCGATAATGAACTCATTTTCTTCTCCTGTTTTTATTCGATATTATTTTGACGTTGTTTTAACTTCATCAAGCAATACGTTAATTTGTGTGGCGATCTTTTCATCAACAACTCGTACAGCACCATTTTTCAAGATCGTTTGCACTTGCTCATGAGCCGCATCGGTAATTGAAGTGAATCCTTGTTCTTTATATTGCTGATTCCCAGATCGGTAACAAATTTTAGGGGTGAACAGCTCTTGCCTTGCAAAAATACGCGTGTGATCTTCCAACAAATAATTACCTCCTGGTCCGACCTTCTCGATCAGATCGAGTGCATTGGTTTCATTGGATATATTGATTCCGCGTGTGATCCTGAAAATATTGCCAAGGATCGCATTGTCGATTACCAGTTGTTCATAGCTGGAGGTCAAGGCATCTTCCATCAATCCCGCGGCAGCAATTAAATTAGCACCTGCCAATACTGGCAGAAGTGCATTCAAGGCTTTTTCGGACCCGTTTTGGGGATCAAATGCAAAGGTACTGGTTCCCAAACCATAAACATCCGAGCAAATTCCATATTTATGTGCCAGTTGAACAATCGCAGTGGACATCAGTCCCAGCTCCACAGAACCAAAAGTGGCTGTACCCGTTCTCATATCCATCGGAATAGGGCGGGTCGTGTATTTCACTTCATTTCCCGGGTTAATGATTTGCACCAAGATCAAACCGGTTAGAAATTCGGCATTTTGTTGAATGAGAGTACCAGCCAAACTAACCGGGCTGGTGCCGCCGCTGACTGGACAGGGTGCAATGGCGACAGGCAGTCCAATTTCTGCATATTTCATCAGGATCGCCGTTGTGGATTCCGAATAATTTAATGGGCTGGCAGGACATACACTTCCCCAGATAAATGGTTTTTCAAGAAATGCTTCATAACTGCCACTAACCAGGCTGCCGAGCTGCAAAATATAATCCAGATTACGAAGACTGTATGCCGAAACCCCATAAGGCTTATTGGTGTATTGGAGCATACAGGCAGCTGTATAAATATCTCTAAGTTCAGCAGGGAATTCCTGCGGGTATACCACAGGTCTGCAAACATGGATATTTTCAAGCGCATCTATCAGAGTTGTCGCCTTAATGAGATCTTGTTCGGTTGCGTCTCGGGAGATGCCCATATCGAAATCATGGATTCGTACACAACCCCCTACATTATGCCCATAGGTTTTTCCATTGTTAAGGTCATAACATGTACTGCCGGTTCGGTTCCAGACATTAAAATGATGTGAGACCTTTGCCAATGCACCTTCAATCAGATCTGCCGGAATCCAAACCATATGTGTTTCGGCGTCAACTTTTGCGCCGGCATCCTTGAACAACTCGCGTGCTTTCATATTATTGATTTTCACGCCGACTTCACCTAGAATTTGACGAGATTCTAGATCTATCCTATCCAAATCTTGTTGTGATAATAGTTCAAATTTCATTTTTTCCTCTATTTATTTCAGTGATGAAAGATTTTCCATTTTGTGTTTTAGGAAGATCGAAATACTCAACCAGTGATGCTCCCACATCGGATAAACTATCTCGCCCTCCCAGTGGTATGGCTGGAAGAGTGGGGGAGTATACAAGCAGTGGTGTGATCTCCCGGGTATGCAACCCTGTTTTTAACCCAGGATCGTTACCGTGATCTGCAGTGATGATAAGCAGGTCTTCCGAGTCCATTTGAGATAAAAAACCAAACAAGAATTTATCAATGGTTTCAAGAATAGTAGCGAATCTATCTATTTCGCCTCCATGGGCAGCCAGATCGGTTTCCTGAACTGTGGCGGCAATAAATCCACTTTTCATGGTTTTGAATTGTGTTTGGATACAATCAAGCAATTTGTGTGTTTCAACAATTGGGTTCCTTATGGCTTGATCGCATTCGATTAAGTCTGCCATCTTGCCATCCAGAAATACCTCTTCATCAGCCCGGGCGAAAATGGAGGCAGCCTGCAAATCTGGGTTCACTCCAAACCCCATGTGTTTTACCAGTAGATTTTCGTTATAGACGCCAAGCGCCGGGCTATTCACACCTATTTGTCCGTTTTTTCGTTCTTCGACATGGGCTAGAATTTTTGAGAGTGTCAGTCCGGGACCACCAAATACTATTACGCGGGCAACTTGAACATTACTGCGGATTATTTTTCCAATATTAATTGCTTCCTCAAAATCAATCAGATCTGTACAGACGGTTAGATTAATGTTTTGCCCGGCATCCGCCTCAAGATTATCAGCAATAATGATCGCGTCATTGATACATAGGAGCGGTTTTCCGGAAAACGGTCTCGAAATGGTAAACCCCTGTCTTTTTAATATGCTTTCAAATTCATCTGCTTTCTCACTGATTAAAGTCTTTTGGGGATCCAGTGGAATGGCGCCCATTATTTCTTGGTGTCCAAGATAGCTGTCTGCGCCTTGATAAGCCAGATTGCACCACCCCCAGCTAGCAATCAGATCGATAGATTTTTCCGGTAAATGATTCAGACTGTTTAATAAACCTAATCGGGTTAGTGTTGGAATTGCGAGGTCAGGATGATATCGTAAGATACACCCGAGAGTATTGGCGGGAATATCCTGGCTCCTTGTTTGAAGTACATCGGGCATCGCGCCAATGCCCAATCCGTCTAATACAAGTAATAATGCACGTTTCATAGCATCACGTTCATTGATCGATTCTTTGCCCAAATGGGTTATAGATTCCGACTAATTCAGGGTTGTTCTTTTGAATACCCTTGACGACTGCCACGGATGAGCGCGTTACAAAGAGCTGGGCTCTGGATGACCAGAGGACAGAATCACCAATCTCGACTTTATCTTTCGATTTCATCTTTAAACTGACATAATAATCAATTGCAGTTTTATCAGGAGAAATGACCTTTACCTCGTGTAAAGAGGTTAGTGTGTTTCCGACAAGAGCTTTAGTAACCGTAGATCGTCGGTATAATCCTCCACCGTAACAATAATACATATCTTTATAAGCGTGAGAGATCTCGGTCACATGGATCAATGCCGGTTTTTCCGGTTGACTGCTGACGGCATGAAGGGGAGTGGTGCCGGTTAATGCATTGCCGGGTTCAACGTGCGTTGCGCCATTTTCTCGAAGTAGAGGATAGGTATTGCAACATGAATTACCCGGAGCATTGATCTGCAGATGTTCCTGCGTGTAATGCTTGACTATAATTTCTGCGGCTTTCTTCAAAGTGTGCAGATTCTTTGTGGGAACATAACTATTCTTGTCTGGTTTGAAAATGGTGCAGGGAAAAGCGGTGACCCCTGCGATATTGATATTGGGCAGTGAATGGATTTTTTCCAAATTTTTCTCTAGGCGAGTTAGTTGAAAACCGCCGGTCTGACCCGAATAGATGAAGTCATCCTCATCAACCACACGCAATAAGATATTCACCCATAAGTGATTTTTTTTTGCTATTTCTGATAATTGATGAGCCTTTTCAAATGAAAAAACAGTGACCACTTCAGGATTCGATTGCAGAATTTTTTCAAAAAAACAGTTTGGAATTTGTACAAGATGACCAACGTGACCAAGTGGGATCTTATTTCTTAATAAGCTAAGGGCTTCATTCCAATCTACCGAGACTGCTTTTGAAATGCCATTTTTACTGACTTCTCTGGCAAATATGGGATTGAATCCCACCTGTTTGGTAATGAAATATTGCGATAAATTATTTTTTTGAGCTGATCCCACTAAAATGTGAGTATTCTTAACCACCATATCCAGATCGATAATAAAGCAGCTGGGGGGAATTTCCCCTGATTGGTGGAATTCGAGTGCAACTGTTAACAAATCGGGATTGTATTTTCTAATTTGATCTAAAAACATGGTTCATTCTGCCTGTTCAATAGATTTTGTAAGAATATTGATAATTAGATCGGAACCACTGCGCATGGGGTTAATTCGGATCATTGAATCGGCAAGTGCTGGATTATCGGCTAAGAATGTCCCTGATACGCGGTAGAACATGGGCGCAATCTCATACCTGGATTCGGCTCCCACTGGATGGGGGGCTGCTCCCAATTTCACCGCATATTCGAGAACTTTTTTTGCAATTGGTTTTTCAAATTCAACCAGAATCACCCGTGATTGCGCATTTGCGATGAATACATCACGAACACCTGGAATTTTCTTTTCTTTGATTTGTTCAACTGTTTCATCCACGACTTCTCTTTGAATGGCAAAAGCTACCGGAGCGAATACCATTGAACGTAAAACATCCAATGCTTCAACCCCCTGTACCTGCGAACCTCCAGAATAGAGATCTTTTCTGATCGGATCAATTACTTTTTTTGAGCTGAGAATGCAGCCAATCCCTTCCGGTCCGAGCAGTTTGAAAGTTGAAAAAGTGGAAGCGTCTGCTCCCAACTCAATGCCGATCTGTTTGACTTTACATACAAGATAGTTTTCGTCAGTAATAATAAAGATGGACGGATTGATTTCCTTGATTAGGGAAATTGATTCTCTTAACGAATACCTGTCTGATATTTGCTGTCGCGCGTGTTGGATGATGCACAATTTCTCTTCAGAAACAACGGTTTTATTGATCTCCTGAGGGTCATTTAGATCAATAAAGATGGGCTTTAACCCCATGGCGCGAAAGGTGACCGAAGTGGTTGCATAAACGGGTGCCTTGTGCAGTAATATCTCCTGATTCGGATGCGCAGCAGACATCAGAAGAGAGCGGATGGCACCAGTTCCTGAACCCCGTACCAGACAAGCATCTTCGGAATGAAAGAATTCGGCTAATACTTTTTCTACTTTAACGGTATGAAGCGGGCGACCGGCGATTTTGTTTACGCCAAGATCACCGGCATTCAAGATTGATTCACCATCAAAATAGTGAGAAATGCATTCAACGAGGCGAAACTGCATATGTTTCGCCTCATCTACTGTAATTTGGTCAATTGGGAATGTTTTCATAATTATTTGAAGGAAGGAGTTGTGAATCTAAGCGGCCGGGATATATAACCCAACTACTGCCAGAACATTGATCAGAATTCCTGTAAGAATAGCTGCGATCGGTCCAATTGCCATACGGACGATGCGGGTTCCCGTGATTTCGTTTAATACATAAGCACCCGCCACGACCAGGAATCCAAGCCCGGGAGCCATCGAATTGGCAGCGATCATAGAACCCACCAGTGTAGCAACTTCGAGTAGTTTGGTCATTGAAGTTCGAATGTTGTCTGCCGCATTGCGAACACCAGGAAATTTATCAAGAAGTTTGCCAATGAAAACAAGGCTGTATGCTTCCAGACTCATGGTAGCTGCACCGGCAACTGCGGCAATGATCCAGCTTGGAGAGAGTAAACCAACAGTGGCAACAAAACCAAAACCATCAATCGCGAAGACACCTGAGGATAAAGATGTCATCGCTTTCAGAGGAATAAAGGAAATGGCACGGGCAACGGTGATGCTGGTTGCTGCGGCACGATCACCGGCGGCTAAGGTAGTAATGGATTGCGGACCTTCCATCATTATGGCTAAATTGCATGCAATACCATAAACAGCACCCATTAAAGCAATGTAAGGCAGATTTTTCTTGATTCGCTCTGCACGTTCTGTAAATAATGCCGCCATGCTTGATTCGGTTTTCTTTTCATTTTTTGGTTTGTCAGCAATTGCAAAAACTAACAAAATGATCACACCTACGGCTAAGGCGATGCCATCGGCGCTAGAAAGCCCCGCGGCACTTGCGATTTGGCGTGCTAATACGGTCAAAGCAAATGTGATCAAACCTTTTCCAATACCAAATTGCATCGCGACTGCAATGGCTGGGAAAATTGCAAATGCATAGATGATGGGATCGCCCAATGAACCAAGAGTACCGAAGAAGTTGATAGGGAGTTTCTCAAATAAGTTTACGATAGTTTGCAGTCCAATCACGAGCAGGGCTCCATACGCACCACCGGTGACGAGTGATCCGATAAATCCCCACAGGCTTTTCTTGTCTTTCATCCACCCTTTTTCAAAAGTACCAGGGAACCAAGTACCGATGATATCTGTTCCGAGCCAGAGACTGTGAACCAGAATAATTGATGAGGTGAGTGAGAAGGGAATGCCGAATCCGATCACCAGACCGAAACTCAAGCCAAATGAAATAGCTGCCAATTCGGCTCGCTTCATGCGTCCTTCGATCAATTCTGGCATTATCGGTCTTAACCCATCATGGTATACTGCAATACCTCGGTTTGCTAATGCTGAACCAAGTGCGCCTGCAATGGCTACAACAACGATTTTAATTACGGACATTTTGTTCCTCCATTTATTTAGCCGAAGGGTTATTTAGGATTGCTTGAACAATCAGGGGAACAGCAAGTTGCACGTGGTCGCATGTGAAACCGAGGGCTTTTTTCCCATCCTGTACTGCTTTTTCGATTTCCTCTTTGCGGGGTGGTTTCCCTGGCATACTAGCAGTAAAACATCTTGAATACCCAAGGATAGCGATTGCCATTGAAATAGCACCGCCACCGCCAGTTGCACATGCACCCAAATAATAATCTGCATCCCCCTTTAAAACTTCTTGAACTCCACTGATATCTGATGTGATTTTTACTTCGATCTTCCCTTCAGCGAATTTTTCAACGAGATCTTTAATTTCTTTTGTATTCATTCCACCTATATTGACCTTTATCATGATCCTTCCTCCTGTTATCTCAATTCTTATCTTGTTATTTTTTCCTCCTTTCTTCCTAAATGTTGGCTTATGTTTCGCAAGTGAATGGTTAAAAATGCCATTTCACTTTGGCTAAAATCAATTTGATATTGCTGTTCTAGCAATTGAGCGATCTTCTTAGCGAAATTCATTTCGTTGTGAAATGAGCATGCTTCTTCCATACAAACATCGGGAATTTCTGAGAGGGTTTCTTGAGATTTTATTTTTTTGATCGTAATCGCAAGATGTGTAACAAGTGGGGCACCATTCGATTCATCGAGCGTGGTGTGGTATTCTTTTTCGGTTAAAGTGATTATTTCCTCCGTGATCCGAATTGATTCCGGTGAAGCTTGCTGACTATCAAGTAAGAACTTGAAGCGATCTGTGAATGGCATTATTCCTCCGAAAACTAGTACATTGGAAGCATTTCTTTGTTCATTACTTTCTTTTGAATATCCAAAATCAAGTCGACATCAATACTGGATTGGAAAGTATGAATCAGAGATTGGTGATCTTCTTTAACTGCGATAACTGCTACGGTGTTATCCAAATTTTGAGTGATCTTATTCTTTTGAAGGGAGATTATTTTGAAGGAAGAATCAGATGTGGCAAAATCATCGGTATTCCAAATAGTCGCATCGATCTGTTTTTCACGTAATGCGGAGCTTAAATTCATGTAGCTGATCTCAACGAAATCCACCTTGAGATCTTTTGTCACTTCTTTGCACAAGCTGATCTGATCAATTGAATCTGGGTCAATCCCAACTTTCATGCCATCTTCAATCATCTGCTTGTTTTGGTCGCGTAAAAAGATGGCATGTTGACCAACGTACGTTTCAACCCCTAGGCTAAAAATATCTTTGATCTTCCACCCTACAGCTTTGGCAGAATCACAAGCGTATTTAGAAAGAACGATAAAATCATATCTGCCTTGTATTAGGGTTTTAATACGATTCAAAGAACCTCTGCAAAATAATAGATTGATTCCCAAATTTGCCTGAGTGAAAGCTTTATTTAAGCCACTTGCCAAACCTTCGTAGCGCCTTGAATAGGGTAGTGGCATACCCCCTACAATAACATCCTGACCAGCCAGCGCACATAGCTGAGGATAGTCGATCTTTTCTATAAACGTTCCCAAATGCCCTTTGGTAGATAAACTGATCGCCCCTACATCTTGTAGATATTTTAGTGCTGCCTGTACGGTACCTGTTCCGACTTGAAATCGCTTTGCATAATCCTGATATCGTTCGATCTTTTCTCCAGATTTATGATTCAAGAAAATTTTAGCTAAGGCAATTACAACTTTGCCTTGTTGAGAGATGAGTGGTCGTAATAGGTCATTTTCCATGATTGTACTAAATACAGAATATTGTATATTCAAATTATAATCAGATTGCATATATTGTCAATGGGCTTTCTTTATTGTGGCTTTTCTTTATTGTCTTTCTTTATTGTGTAGCAGCAAAGTAGTAAAGTCCTATTTCAGCAAAGTTAAAATGTCCTCCTCAGAGGACAGCAGATGAAATGGACAATAACAATGACGCAAGATGTAGAAGCAAAGCGGTAAAATTCTGATCTCTTTTATTTTGATATTTGTTGTTTCATGCGTGATATCGGTATATAATCAAGCGCTGATTTAAATTTACCCCGGATGTGGAATGAAAAAATCAATCACCAATCATGCGTACTTTATTGCATTGACAAGCGCGGTCTTTCTCTCAACTACCGCCATCTTTATAAGATATTTAACCGTAAATTATGGCATCCCGGCTCTGGTATTGGCTTTCTGGCGTGATTTTTTTGTAGTCTTTACACTACTTCCAATTCTGCTTTTAAGCCATGGCAAGCTCCTGCGAATTAAAAAGAAGCAGCTCCTTTATCTGGTGATCTATGGTCTGGTTCTGGCGATCTTCAATTCTTTCTGGACAATTTCCGTTGCCTTGAATGGTGCTGCTGTAGCGACAGTTCTGGCTTATTGCTCGGCTGCTTTTACTGCGCTTTTAGGTTACTGGTTTCTGAAAGAGGGATTAGGTTGGATAAAAATAATTGCAGTCATCAGCAGCCTGACCGGATGTGCCCTTGTATCCGGAGCATATACCCAAGCTGCTTGGCAAACGAATCTGATCGGGATCTTGAGTGGAATACTGGCAGGTCTGAGTTATGCCGTATATAGTCTGATGGGGCGGAAGGCAAACCAGCAGGGAATGAATTCCTGGGTCACCATTCTGTATACGTTTGCCTTTGCAGGTATGTTCCTGCTGATCACAAATCTTATCCCAGACTCTCCAATACCTGGCTCAGCCAGCCAACCTGCTGAGCTGTTCTGGCTGGGAACGGACTGGAAAGGCTGGTTGCCACTCTTTTTGCTGGCTGCCGGTCCAACTGTGATGGGATTCGGTCTCTATAATATCAGCTTGCGATTCTTACCTGCCAGTGTGGCGAACCTCATTACCACATCGGAACCCGTGTTTACAGCAATTTTCGCTTTCTTTATCTTTGGTGAACGTCTGAATGCGATTGAACTGTGTGGCGGATTTATGATCATGGTCGGTGTTGTGTTGATTCGACTTGCAAGTAATGGAAAGAAGAGGATGAAACCCGATGACATCCCCGGGATCTAGAAACCCCATTTTTCAGATGAAAATTTGAGATCTATTCTTGACTTTTTACAAATGTGATTGTACTCTCTTTAAATAAACATCCCGGAGGTTAAAGTGCCTATCTTAGATGATCTTTCGAAAGGACTAAAAAAAGGAATTGAAGAAGCAGGGAAAGGATTGAAGGAGGTTGGCGAAAAGGCCAGTGATGCCGTTAAGACCTTTGAAATCCAGCAGGAGATTGATAAATTGGAAGTGGAGATCAAATCAATCAAGATTGAGATCGGAGATGTAGTGTTGGCATTGATGGCGAAAGGAATGAGCCTGGATCCTACCCTGACCGAACTGGCGGTCAAAATCGAGGGCATTAAAGCCCAAATCGAGGGAAAGAAAGCCAAGATCGAAGAGATCAAGAACGATTAGACACAATTATAGTTGTATAAAAACAGGAGAGCGTATGATTGAGCCCTCCTGTTTTTTAGATCTATTTATTCTCTACCAGACCAAGTTTTTTGAATACCAGCGGTGCACCGGCGGAGATCCATAGCCCTGCTAAGGCATAGCGGATGAACCGCAGGGTATATCCCAGAAAATTTGCATCACGTGGGAAAAGAGTTCCTAGGCCAGCCCATAATAATAACACGCCAGTGAGACCGATCACAAAACGAACTATCTTTTTGACCAGAATCCCCTTGGTATTGAAGTCGCCATTCCGCTTGATCCACATCACACCAGTTGAAAATCCAAAAAAGATGGCAGCATTGGTAATGGTACCATCTAATGACATCGTATCTATTTCTCCGGAGGGATCTGTGATGGTTGATATTTCAACCCATTGGACGGGGATCTGCCAGTTCAGATTCAATCGAATGATCGCGGCATTCAGGGCGATCATCGCTAAGGCAATGAGAAACATATACATTACAAATCGTCTAAAAGGAAGATTCTTGACCCAGGCAGTAATGGGTTTTTCGAGATGGATATACAACAACAGTAGTAAAGAACCCAGTAACCAACCTGCCAGCACGTCGGATAAAAAGTGCACACCCAGGTAGATACGTGATATTCCGATCAAGAGGATTAACAGAATAGCAGTGATGGTGACTGCTTTTTTCTTCAAGGATGTGGCAAACAATCCCCATACACTGGTGGCATTCATGGCGTGCCCCGAGGGCATTCCAAATGAATGCTCAGAACTATAGGCAACTACCTGTTTATCGACCCAATAGGGGCGAGGGCTTTTAAACAAAAGTTTCGCCATACTATTTAAGCTGCCGCTGATCACCAGCATCAATCCGATACGAAATCCTAACGTTGCATCCAAACACCAATACAGGGCAGGCATTACCAGCATGTAGAATTCTTCATTTCCAAAGAAAGTAAAAAATTTCATGGGTGCCGACAGCCAGCTGCCTAATCCCTGAAGAAAATGGGTAATTTCAATCCCGAATGCCCAAATAGAATCCATCATTCCCTCCAAAATAAGATCTTGTAATGTAATTTTACATGAAGACAGGTGAAAGGTCTTGCACTATATTCCCAAAAAGAATTGACATACCTAATAAAATATCATAAAATAGAACAAGCGTTCAATGCAGGAGGATGAAATGACATACGAATGCAAGATTATTGAAACAGAAGATCAACCGGTACTAACAGTGCGCACTACCGCTGCCGTGGAGAAACTCCCCCAATTCTTCGGAGAAGCCTATGGCAGTATTATGCGCTACCTGGCAGAGATGGGAGAGCAACCTGTCGGCATGCCCTTTGCCGCATACTACAATATGGATATGCAGGCGTTGGATGTAGAAGCGGGCTTTCCAGTTGCCAGAGATCTAGCAGGAAAAGGGAATATCAAGGCTGGAAAGATTGGGGGTGGAAAATATGCCGTGACGTTGCATATTGGTAGTTACGATTCGGTGGGTCCGGCATATGAGGCGCTGGCAGATTTTGTCAAACAACAGGGTTTTGAGGTTGGGAAGATTGCATATGAGTATTACTTGAACGACCCTAGCGAAGATGCTAACATCCAACCCCAGACGGAGATCCGTTTTCCGTTAAGATAATAACAACAGATTATTGAGGGATTCATGAAAGCTGTCTTGGAATTGGTGCGTCGAGATTTGCAAGATAGTGTGGATGAGAAAACCAAAGCAACCTTTCACCGTTTTTTCAAAGAAGAGGTGCTGGCTTATGGCGTAAAGACCGCTACGGTTGAAAAGATTGCCAGACAGCACTGGAAAGAAATATCTCAGCTTGAAAAAAGCGAGATCTTCACCTTATGCGACAATTTGTTATCTAGCGGATACTGTGAAGAAGTTTTCGTTGTTTCAAACTGGCTTCCTGGACTGGTAAATCAATTTGTAAAGCAGGATATCTTCCAGTTCCGAACATGGATCGAGAAATACATCGATAATTGGGCAAAATGTGATGGTTTTTGCAATCATACGGTGGGGGGTCTGGTTATGAAATTTCCACAGTGCCTGGACGAGTTGAAGAATTGGGCACGTACTCCGCATCGCTGGCTAAAGAGGGCAGCTGCGGTTACCTTGATCATCCCGGCGAAACGTGGCGCATTCCTTCAAACGGTGTTCGAAATTGCAACCATCTTGCTGTGCGACCCCGATGATATGGTGCAGAAGGGCTATGGCTGGATGTTAAAAGAAGCCAGCCGGCTGCACCAACAAGAAGTATTCCAGTTTGTAATGGAACATAAAAAGCAAATGCCTCGAACTGCCTTGCGCTATGCGATCGAGTTGATGTCGGATGAGATGCGTAAAGTAGCCATGTTAAAAGACTGGTGATATCTGTCAAAAGAGTTTTCCAATTGTTGAGAAAACTCTTTTCTATTTTAACCCTGACGAATATCCCGGTTATTGTATAAGTAACCGATTGCTTCACCCAACGGGTTGTTCTATACTTTTAAATTGTACAGATGGAGGGCAAAATGAAACCAGCTTTATTAGTGATTGATGTTCAAAAACAGTTCTACAAGATCAATGATGAGACAGCGCACTCATTGCATGAAGCTGTTGAATATATCAATGAGGCTATAAAGGTTTTTCGCAAGCAACAATTACCGGTGGTTGTCATCCAGCATATGAATGTAAAAAATGATCTGGTGCCCGGTGCTACAGATTTTGATCTTCCTGATGAACTGAAGATTATCCCCCCTGATCTGTACATTCATAAGACCTATGGTAATGCTTTCAATAAGACCGGGCTGCTCGAAGAATTGCAAAAAGTGCAGGTTGACACGGTCATCCTATGCGGTTTTTGCGCAGAGTATTGTGTGTTGTCGACTTATCATGGCGCCAAAGATGTGGACCTCAATCCTATTATGCTGAAAGGGGGGCTGGCAAGCATGACCTCCAGAAATATCGTCTTTGTTGAGGACATCTGCGAGATTGTTTCATTGGGAGCACTGGAAAAATTCCTTGAATGATATGAAAAACGCTTGAATTGGAATGCTTTATGAAAAAGGATGAATTGTTATTCTTTGAGAAACAAACCCTGAAAATAGATGATTTCCCTACAAAAGGATTGATCCTCGATATCGCTGGTGGCGGGGAGGGGGTTATCGCTCAGCTGAAGGGTGATCAGGTGGTTGCCATCGACAAAAATTTTCAAGAGCTGGTTGACGCACCTTCTGGCGGTTCGAAGGTCCAGATGGATGCTACTCATCTGTTGTTTTTGGATGATAGCTTCAATACCGTCACGGTCTTTTTTGGGTTCATGTTCATGCCTATGAAAATTCATGAACAAGTGTTGCGGGAAATTCATCGCGTGCTCAAACCGAGCGGCAACTTGTTTCTCTGGGATATTGATGTAGAAAAACCAGCCACTACTGATAAGCAGGGTTTTGCCTTCTACCTGGAAGTTCAGCTACCGGATAAGTTGATCCAAACTGGCTATGGATTCCCCTGGCCACCCGAAGCACAAACCAGCCGATATTACTTGCAGATGATAGATAGAATGAGTTTTATACAGATTGAAGAATCTCAAGCGGGTTCGACTTTTACCATACGAGCAAAGAAACCCGCGTAAATATCTCGATTGAACAACATTTTATCCTTATTAAGTTGCTTTTCATATATAATACACCATTCAAATCATGATCTGAAGGAGAAAAGCATGTCCGAACTCAAGCAATACTCTGCGGTTCCCCCAATGCAAATTGATATCAAGAAGAACTATAAAGTGAATGTCAAAATGGAAAAAGGTGGTGAATTCACTATTTCTTTATTTCCCGCACAGGCTCCCATTACAGTGAATAGTTTTGTTTTCCTGGTGCAGGCAGGATTTTATAATGGGGTTACTTTCCATCGTGTGCTGGATGGTTTTGTCGCACAGGGTGGGGATCCAACTGGTGGTGGATCAGGGGGACCTGGTTATGAGTTTGTGAATGAAGATTCCGAATTGAAATTTGATAAAGCCGGTGTGGTGGCCATGGCGAATGCCGGACGAGATACCAATGGCAGCCAGTTTTTCATCACTTACGCCCCCATCCCTCATTTGAACGGGGGCTACACCATTTTCGGACAGGTGACAGAAGGGATGGATGTGGTGAATGACATCACCCGTCGTGATCCTTCCAAATATCCCGATTTCAGCGGAGATGTGATCGAAAAAATGACCCTGATCGAAGGTTGATTCTACTGATTTGAAGAGTGGGAGACAAAATCATCTCCCACTCTTTTGTTTATTGATTATTGAAAGGTAATCCGATTTCTTTCCAGGCTCCGTATCCTCCTGCCAGATTCCAAACGTTGGAGTACCCCAATGAGATCAAGTCTTGAGCGGCGTCATCGCCCATTGATCCAACCTTGCAGTAGACCACGATCTTTTGTGCTTTATCTGACGGAAAAAGATGTGCATTATCCAATACTTCATTGTAAGGGATGAAGAGATCAGTGCCAGGGATATTCCCCTCGAAGGGAATGTGAACGTTTACCAAGAAGACATCTTCATTTTCCAGGGTTGATTTCAATTCGGAAACAGTGAAAATACCGTGAGGTGTGACAGCCACTTTAATAATATTTTGTGAGATGGCAGTTTCAGGTGTGGATATGTCAAACGATGTTGTAGATGAAGCGCATGCAGCACAGATTATACTTATTGTCAGAACAATGATCAGGATGATCGGTTTCATAGTATCCTCATGATTGGATTAATTTGATGAATAGTATCCGCATATGATGCTTGGTTTGAATAAGAGATGTGTTAGATAAAAAATGTTCCGTTTTATCCGCTGCGGTTTTGGATCAACAAATGAGGAATGCATTATTTGGGGGACCAGATGATTTGATGATTGCAGGCAAGTATTCAGTAACATATTCTTTAAAAATGTAGGTATTCATTTCTTTCTGAATATTTTTTAACAACTCCTGCTTGACTTTTCGAAAATATTCTATAAAATAGATATATGAATTGGGAACGCTCCCAATTTTCACAAGGATCCTAGCACGTTGGATCAAAATTACTTCGGAGTCATAGCTTGGACAATCTAACCCTGGAAGATATCGCAAGAAAAAGCGGCGTTTCACGTTCGACCGTCTCGCGAGTCATTAATGACCATCCGAATGTTAGTCGGAAAGCACGTGAGCGCGTCAAGGAAGTGATCAACCAGACTGGGTTTCAGCCGCACGCCGTTGCCAGGGCATTGGTCTCTAACCGCGCATGGACGTGCGGGTTGATCTTGCCCAGAACGATCAACTCATTCTTTACCGACCCTTATTACCCTTGCTTGATCCAGGGTATCGCACAAGCATGCAGTAAACAGGATTACACTTTTTCATTATTTTTGATGGGGGATAAAGAGGACGAAGAGAAGATGTTTGCACGGGTAGCCAGACGTGGGTTCATGGATGGCATTCTGTTTCAATCTGATCAGATTGGGGATATGCTGATTGATCGTTTGGCAGATTCAGGCATGCCGCTAGTGGTGCTAGGAAGGCCATTCCAGGAAAATAAAGTTAGCTATGTTGATATTGATAACGTTGAATCTGTGGAAGCGGCGGTCGATTACCTTATCCACACCGGTCATAAACGTATTGGTACAATTACCGGACCTCTAAATACCACAGTTGGGATTGACCGTAAACGTGGTTATGCCAATTCACTTAAAAAAAATGAATTGATGTTTGATGAATCACTGGTGGTAGAGGGGACATTTACCGAAGAAAGTGGATATCGGGGAATGAAGAAACTTCTTCCCGCCAAACCGGACGCGATATTTGCTGCGTCAGATCAAATGGCACTGGGAGCGATCCGGACGATCAAAGAATATGGATTGAATATCCCCGAGGATGTTTCCGTGATCGGATTTGACGATTTTCAGCTTCCCATTCCACCGTCGATTTCTCTTACAACTATACGCCAACCGATTGCGAGATTTGGTAATGAAGCGTTGAATTTACTGTTAGATATCATCAAGAATAAAAGTGAATCACCCAGGCAGGTGATTTTAAAGTCGGAATTGATTATTCGTGAATCAACAAAATAGAAAGCGGGTGTGCATAGGGTACATATATTTTTTTTGATTCAATTGGGAGCGATTCCATAAAGGAGGTAAAGAGGGAAGATCATAAAATAAACCGACACATAATTCTATAAAAACCTAAAAAGGAGAGAGAAAAATGCGTAAGAATGCTTTATTTCTATTGAGTGTTTTGATTATCGCTGGAGTGGTTCTGGCAGCCTGCCAACCGGCAGCTGAAACAACAAGCGAACCCGCCATATCAGATGATGCTTCAATGGCATCTGAAACGACGGCAGAAGAAACTGTTCCAACTGAATTTCCTCGCAATGAAACCATCTACGTCAGTGGTGCAGCTTGGGGTCCCGCTTCAACCTGGAATCCATTCCAACCCGGTAGTCTGGCAAATACAACAGGAACGATCGGCTTCGTCTACGAGTTCCTGTATGCATTTGATCCACAAACCGGAGAACTAACTCCCTGGCTTGCAGAAAGCGGGACCTGGGCTGATGATACCACATTCGATGTGACCCTGCGCTCCGGATTAACCTGGACGGATGGGGAACCCCTTACTGCAGAAGATGTGGCATTCACATTCGAGCTAGGAAAGCAATATGCTGCGCTATGGTTCAGCCCGATGTGGGAGTATGTTGAGAGTGTTACAGCGTTGAGTGATACCGAGGTGGAATTCAAGTTGTCCAGTGATCCACTTTATCAGGAGTTCGAGAACAACCTGTATAATGTTCCCATCGTTCCAAAGCATCTGTGGGAAAACATGTCTGAAGAAGACATCACTGTTGGCGTGAATGAAAATCCCATCGGTTCCGGTGCCTACAAATATCTCACGAATTCCGAAGATCGCAATATTTGGGTACGCAGTGAGGAATGGTGGGGTAATGACGTTTTCGGCGTACCTGCTCCGAAATACATTGTTGACATTCGGACATCTAGCAATAACGTTGCACTTGGTATGGTCTTGAAGGGCGAAATCGATCTGAGTAATAACTTCTTGCCCGGTGTGGCAGAAATGGCAGATAAAGGTTATGTAAAGACATATTATGCTGAAGCTCCTTATATGCTTTCAGCCAATACGGCAGTGTTGTTCTTGAATACTACACTGAAGCCGCTGGATGATGCAGCATTCCGTCGTGCGTTGGCGTTTGCTATCGATGTTCCTTCTATTGTGAATGTGGCATATGCTCAATTGGTGAAAGCAGCCAGTCCCTCCGGTCTGTTGCCGGTATTGGATAAATATGTAGACCAGGATGTGATGGCTGAGCTTGGCTATTACTTTGATACTGCCCAAGCCAAACAGATGCTGGCAGATGCAGGTTATGTGGACATTGATGGGGATGGCTTTGTGGAAACTCCGGATGGTGAGAAGATCGAATTGCAGGTTACTTGCCCCAGTGGGTGGACTGACTGGATGGCAGCCATCGACATCATCGCCTCCAGCGCACAGGCAGCCGGCATCAATTTGAAATCTGCTTATCCGGATTATGGCGCATGGAACACTGAACTTCAGGGCGGAACATTTAACATGACACTCAACAACTGGGCATCCATGAGCAATACTCCTTGGACCCTCTATAACCTCTTATTCCGCCATCCCATTCAGGACCAGATGCAGAGTGGTAATTTCGGGCGCTATGATAACCCAGAGATCTTCAATCTGGTGGATGCATTGGCCAGAATCCCAATGTCTGATGAGGAAGGGATGAAGGAAGCTTGCTCGGCAATTCAAACTGCCATGCTCACCGATATGCCAATGATCCCTCTGTGGTACAACGGTCTGTGGGCTCAGTACAGTACCTCCACCTGGACGAATTGGCCTGATGAAAATTCAGCTTCACCGACACTGCCAACCACATGGTCAGGATACTGGCAGTTGGGTGGATTGCAAACTCTGATCAATCTAGAACTGGTAGGTGAATGACCCCCGGTCATAAATTGTGAGACCATCTGAAAATACCCCTCCCTGTTTGAATGGGGAGGGGTATTAGTAAACCGAATATACCGGAGTGGAGATTACATGAAGCGTTATTTCTTGCGAAAGATATTGATTTATTTACTGACTTTTTTCCTGGCTGTTACGATTGATTGGCTGATCCCGCGCTTTATGCCTGGTGATCCGATCCGCAATATGTTGACCAGGGTTTCAGTGAGCAGCAATGCGACTGCGATCCAAATGATGTACGATTATTATTCACACTTATTTGGATTAGACCTTCCCGTGTGGCAGCAGTATTTTAATTTTTGGAAATCCCTTCTCCAGGGTGATCTTGGCATAAGCACTTATCTTTTTCCTACACCCGTAACCAAAGTATTGGCACGCGCGGTTCCATATGATGTTTTTCTATTAGTCCCTTCTATTCTTCTGAGCTGGTATGCTGGAAACAAATTTGGTGCATTTGCTGCGCGTTCTAAAAAACTAGATAATACTCTATCCCCGTTGGGTTATATTCTCAATGCTACGCCTTATATGTGGCTGGGTATTTTGCTGGCATGGTTTTTTGGTATTGTACTTGGCATCTTTCCAATCGCCGGTGCTTATAGTTTCTCTTTGCAACCAAACTTATCCTTGAAATTCATTGGAAGTGTTTTGCATCATTGGTTTTTACCTTTTGCGTCAATCTTTCTGGTGGAGTTTGGAGGGCAAGCGATCGGCATGCGTAATATGATCATCTACGAACTTGAAGCTGATTATTCCCATTATCTGGGCACACTGGGTGCCCCGAAGAAACTCATTCGAAAGTATGCCTTCAGAAATGCGATCCTGCCGCAGATTACCGGGTTGGCATTGAAATTAGGTGTGATCGTGGCGGGTGCATTGGTGACCGAAGTGGTCTTTTCCTATCCCGGAATTGGTTATTTGCTGCTGGCTGCGATCCAGAACCAGGATTATTTCCTCATTCAAGGTTGCTTCCTATTTATCATTATTGGAGTCTTGATAGCGAATTTTACGATCGATATTATCTACATATTGATCGACCCACGTACGCGCATGGGAATGACCGGAGAGACAGCATGAAAGTATTAAAGAACAAAAACGAAATCTTATTCTTCGCATTCAGGAATTGGAAGTTGCAGATTGGAGTTTTGATCATCCTGCTATTCATTTTCATCGCTTTGATCGGACCATCTCTTGCTGAATTTGAACCATTTCAATACGCAAATGCACTTGGTCCCGTTCCACCATCTTCCGAATTCTGGTTGGGCACCACTTTCTTTGGACAGGATGTGTTTTCACAATTTGTGCATGGCTTACGTGCGACATTTACGGTTGGTATCATTGGTGGGGGTATTGGTACCTTACTGGGTTTGATCATCGGTTTTATTGCCGGTTATAAAGGTGGGGTCATTGATGAAATACTCAATGCCCTGACAAATATTGTTCTGGTAATCCCGACCATGGCGGTGTTGCTCATTATCGCCGCTTATTTGCAGGTTCGCACGGTTTTCATCGAATGCATCTTTATCGGATTGACTTCCTGGCCATGGACGGCGAGAGCTATTCGAGCACAGACTTTCTCGCTCCGCACGCGTGATTTCGTTGATCTGGCGAAACTGACTGGTGTGAAATCTTTGAGAATCATCTTCTCAGAGATCGCCCCCAACATGATGTCGTATTTGCTACTGATATTTATTTTGCAGTTCGGTGGGGCGATCTTGACTGCCGCCACACTAGATTTTATCGGTTTGGGTCCAACAAATGCGATTTCTCTGGGCTTGATGATGCAATACTCGGTTTTGTGGGGAGCCTTGCAATTCGGTATGTGGTGGTGGTTCGTTCCACCCGGTCTGGCGATCACAATTATCGTGGGGGCTTTGTATAGCATGAATGTCGGTCTGGACGAAGTTTTCAATCCTAAACTTAGGGGGATGTAGCGTATGACCTTAAAAGTCGAAAACCTCACGGTCTACTATCAAACTATCAGGGGTGATGTTCGAGCACTTGAAGATGTGACCTTTGATGTTCAGCCTGGTGAGATCATGGGGCTGGCGGGTGAATCAGGATGCGGGAAAACTACCCTCTGTCAGAGCTTGATCTTTCTCACTCCTCCTATGAAATATATCAAGGGTAAGGTTGTTCTCAATGGGATCGAATTACCGGTTTGGGATACCGAAAAGATGAACAAATTCAGATTCAGGGATATTTCTATCATTCCGCAATACGCCATGAATGCCATGAATCCTATCCGCAAGATTGGTCCAATGACTAGAGAATTACTGGAAGCTAAGGATATCAATTATCACTCCAATTTAGCTGAGATCAAGCACCGTCTTGACTTGGTGAACCTGCCTCACGATGTGCTTGATATGTATCCCATCGAACTTTCGGGGGGGATGAAGCAAAGGATGGTGATGGTGCTTTCAACCTTGTTAAATCCATCGTTGCTGATAGCCGATGAGATAACCTCAGCCCTGGATGTCGCCAGTCAGAAGGCTGTGGCTGAAATGCTGGTGGATTTCTTGCAAGAGGGTTGCTGCAGTAGCGTGATCTTTATTACTCATGATATCTCTATTTTGTACCAGATCGCCAATACCATTCTGATCATGTATGCTGGTTGTCTGGTTGAGAAAGCCAGCACCGAAACCATCATCCATTCACCTCGTCATCCCTATACCAAATTATTGATCTCCTCCCTTCCAAAGATTGGAGCAAGATACAGCGAAAAGAAATTAAAAGGAATTCCGGGTCAACCTCCCATTTTGTTAGATCCTCCTGTCGGTTGCCGATTTCGGGATCGCTGTCCGGTGGCTTTCGAAAAATGTGTTGAGGTCCCTCCGTTCATGGAAATAGCCCCTGACCATTTGGTAGCTTGCTGGCGGGAGGTGCCCCATGCTTAGTTTGGAAAATGTATCGAAGGTATACAGAGTGGGGACCTTTGGGGGAAAGGAACTGCATGCGGTTAATAATGTGAGTTTCTCAATCGGGGAAGGAGAAGTTGTCTCCCTAATCGGTGAGAGCGGCAGCGGGAAAAGTACTATAGGGAAGATGATCTTACTTTTGCTATCCATCACCTCCGGTAAGATCTTTTTTGAAGGGCAGGATATTTCACTCATTCAAAATGATGAAACGAAGGATTACTACCGCCGGGTTCAGGGGGTGTTTCAGGATCCTTACAGTTCTTATAACCCGATCTTTAAGGCAGATCGTATATTCCAGATGATCCACGATGAGTTCTACCCCAATCTCGATTCTGTTTTCTGGAAAGAAAAAGTCAATGCTGCTTTGCAAGATGTGGGATTGAACCCACAGCATGTACTGAACAAATTCCCGCATCAACTAAGTGGAGGGCAGCTACAGCGTTTTTTGATTGCGCGGGTTTTACTGCTTGATATTAAATTTCTGGTAGCCGATGAGATCATCAGTATGTTGGATGCTTCTGTTCGTATCGATGTTTTGAATTTGCTGGCGGGATTGAAAAAACGCGGTCTCTCCGTCCTGTTCATCACACATGACCTATCTCTGGCAAATTATATCAGCGAGAATGCTATCATCCTCTACCATGGCTGTATCACTGAGAAGGGGTCAACTGAAAAGATTTTTGAAAATCCATTCCACCCCTATACTCAAATGTTGATTTCTGCAGTGCCCCGTCTAGATCATAAATGGAATACCCCGATCAATACTGAAATTAATAGAGCACCCACCGGCATTCCGCGCGGTTGTGTGTACAGTGATCGATGTCCCCTGGTCTTTGAGAGATGTCAGGAAAGACCGCAATTGGTCGAGATTGAACCAAATCATTTTGTTGCATGCTGGAAAGTTGAGTGATCATAGATTCCACTTGTGACGAAAAATACTCTGATTATTGTTTTTTGGAGGCTTGATGCAATACGGTTTTTTTGATGATGAGCAACACGAATACATTATTACCAGACCCGATACACCACTACCATGGATCAATTATCTGGGCTGTCAAGATTACTTTGGGATCATTTCCAATACAGCTGGAGGGTATTCTTTTTACAAGGATGCCCGCCTGCGCCGGCTGACGCGCTATCGTTACAATAATGTTCCCCTTGACAGCGGCGGAAGATATATTTACTTGCGGGAAAATGACCCTCATATTGCAGCACCAGACTCCTTCTGGTCACCTACCTGGCAGCCGGTTAAAAAAGAACTGGATGGGTATTCCTGCCATCATGGATTGGGGTATAGCAGGATCACCTCAAAGTATAGGGGAATTCAATCCGATATCTGCTACTTTGTTCCTCTTGGTCAGTCTCTTGAGATCTGGGATGTACATATTAAGAATACCCGAAAAGAAAAGGCTGATTTGTCTTTATTCTCAGCCATTGAATTTTGCTTATGGGATGCTTGGGATGATGCCACCAATTTCCAAAGGAATTTTTCCATTGGAGAAGTAGAAGTAGCGGGGGATGTTATATATCACAAGAGTGAGTATCGGGAAAGAAGAAACCATTTTGCTTTCTTTGCCTGTTCTGAAAAGATCAATGGCTTTGAAACCCAGCGTGAGGACTTCCTGGGTGCTTATCGTGGTTGGGATGACCCCCGGGTGGTCAAAGAAAATAAAATGCACGATTCGATCGCCCACGGTTGGGCACCTATCGGCTCGCACCAACTTAAGTTCCAACTAAGAGCAGATGAGGAGAAGCGCATCATTTTCCTGCTTGGTTATCATGAAAATCCGGCGGATGCCAAGTTTGAAAAGGGAAACCCGCAGATCATTAATAAGGAAACAGTCATACCACTGATCGAAAAGTTTACACAACCTTCGAATGTGGATGCTGCGTTTAAAGAACTAAACTCATATTGGCAGAGCATCTTAAATCATTTCCAGGTAAGCTCGCCAGATGAGAATGTGAACCGCATGGTCAATATCTGGAATGCCTATCAGGTAATGGCTACTTTTAACATCTCACGTTCCGCCTCCTTTTTTGAAAGCGGCGTCGGCAGGGGCATGGGATTTCGTGACTCAAACCAGGACCTACTGGGTTTTTGCATGCTTGATCCCCTGCGTGCTCGTAGGAGGATCGTTGATCTGGCTGCTACCCAATTAATCACAGGTGGTGCCTATCATCAATACCAGCCTTTGTCGAAAACAGGCAATAATGACATAGGCAGTGGTTTCAACGACGATCCTCTATGGCTGGTATTGGCGGTAGCTGCTTACATTAAAGAGACCGCTGATTGGGCAATTCTGGATGAGATGGTTCCTTACGATGGTGAGTTTTCTTCTGCTGAAACACTATATGCCCATTTGCAGCGTGCCTTACAGTATACTCTTGATCACCGGGGGCCACATCAGTTGCCCCTGATCGGGCGGGCAGACTGGAACGATTGCCTGAATCTTAATTGTTTTTCTGATTCGCCGGGACAATCCTTTCAAACAACCACCAATCGCAATGGCAAAACAGCGGAGAGTGTTTTGATCGCCGGATTGTTCATTCTAACAGCCACGGAAATGATCCAGATGGCTGCCCATCGTGGGGATTCAATACTACAGTCTAAATATGATTCCGCAAAAGAAGAGATGGAAACTGCAGTATGGCGGGCTGGATGGGATGGCAGGTGGTTCAAGCGTGCCTACGATTATTTTGGAAACCCCATCGGGTCTCATACAAATAAAGAGGGAAAAATTTTTATCGAACCCCAGGGCATCTGCGTTATGGCAGGATTAGGATTGGAGGATGGAAAAGCCGAACAGGCGTTGGATTCAGTGACGCAGAATCTGGCTACCCCTGACGGGATCGTGCTGCAGCAACCCGCTTATTCTACCTATCTACTGCATTTGGGAGAGATTTCTTCTTATCCGCCTGGATATAAAGAGAACGCGAGTGTCTTTTGCCATACTAACCCTTGGATCATGATTGCAGAAACAATGATTGGCAGAGGAGACCGTGCATTAGATTATTATTTACGCATAAATCCCTCTGCTCGAGAAAAAATGAGCAATGTGCATAAGTGTGAACCTTATGTGTATGCTCAAACTATCTCTGGACGTGATGCTGCTGTGCATGGTGAGGCGAAGAATTCATGGTTGACGGGAGCTGCTGCTTGGAATTTTGTGGCAATCACTCAATGGATCCTCGGTATTCGCCCTGAATATGAGGGTCTTCGTATTGAACCGTGTATTCCGCAAGACTGGTCCGATTTTTCTGTGACGCGGCTATTTCGAGGTGTGCGTTTTCATATCAATGTGAAACGAAAAGGAATGGGAAACAAAATTACTCTGTTTTTGGATGGGATACCGCTACCAGAAAACATTATTCGTATGGAAGCCTTCAAGAAAAAAGAAATCGAAATCCTGGCAATACTCGAATAGGAGAAAGTATGGAAAAACATTGCCTGCACAAGGGTATCAACCTGGGTGGCTGGCTTTCGCAGTACAAACGCTATGATCATCAGCATTTCGGAGAATTTATCACCCGAGCTGATATTCAGCGTATTGCAGATTGGGGCTTTGATCATATCCGTTTGCCCATCGATTATCCGATGCTGGAATGTGATTCCCGACCTGGTAAATTACTGGAAAGCGGGTTGGATTATCTTTTCGGATGTTTAAAATGGTGCGAAAAAGCCGGATTGCGTGTAATCCTGGATCTGCACAAAGCTCCCGGTTATGCATTTGATGAACAGGAGTCAAATCAACTTGAGCAGAGTATTGCCTATCAGGATCGCCTGGTTCGTCTGTGGTCTGAGATCTGCAGTGCGTTGCAGGCGGTAGATGAAGACCTATTGGCACTCGAACTGCTGAATGAGGTGCATTTCAAATCGTCGGCGGTTTGGAATGAAATTGCGCAACGCATTCTGCGGGCAATTCGCCAAATCGACTCAAAACGCTTGATCCTGCTGGGGGGAAATTATTTCTGTTCGGTGGACCATTTATCGGAACTGGTTCGCTTCGATGATCCGGAATTGCTGTATAAATTTCATTTCTACCTGCCAGCTTCGGTAACCCATCAAAAGGCATATTGGTTTGATGGGCTGTATGAATTCGATCAGCAGGTAGGTTATCCGGGAGAAGCTACTGGTTTGAGGGAGTTTCTGGAAAAGAATCCTCAGTATCAGGAACGTCTCAGCGAAGATGTGGATCAGTATTTCGACCGCGTTTATCTGCTGAAGCGCTTGCAGCCAGCCATCGCTTTTTCACACTCCTTGAATCAGCCGCTGCACTGTGGCGAATTTGGCGTGATCGATAAGGCAGATCGGCAGACCCGTATCAATTGGATCAGAGATATGGTTTCTTTGTTTGAAGGAAACAATATCGGATATGCATATTGGACTTATAAAGAAATGGATTTTGGATTGGTGGATCAACAAGGAAATATTCTTGATCAAGAACTAATTGATATCCTGGTTAGGCGGTGAATATGAAATATGGTTATTTTGATCTGGAACATAAGGAATATGTGATTACGGACCCCCAAACACCTGTGAAATGGATCAATTATATTGGCACGCGTGATTTTGGTGGATTTGTGGACCATACTGGTGGTGCTTTGATCTGCCAGGATGACCCGGCTTTCAACCGTATCACCAAATATATCCAACAAATGCCTTCCTCTGATTTTAAAGGAGAAACGCTCTACCTGCGTATCCATACTGGTGATGAGTATCTCGTTTTCTCACCCTTCTTTGTGCCCACCCTGCATGAGCTGGATCGATTCGAATGTCATATCGGGTTAGGATACACACGCATTGTCAGCCGGGCGTATGGATTGGAATGCTGTGTAACCATTTTTATCCCGCAGAATGCTCGTTGCGAGATCCGCGATATTCGGATCAGGAATGTTTCTGATCGGGTGCTGGATGTGGATGTAATCCCGCTGGTGGAATACACCCATCCAGACGCATTGGCGCAGTTCACCAATGCTGATTGGATCCCGCAGACCATGCAAAGTGAAGCTCTGTTGCAGCAAGATGGTAGCATTATTTTGTTGCAGTATCCGTTCATGTACAGAGATTGGAAAACCAATTATTTTACATCCAATTACCCGGCATCTTCGTTCGAAACCGACCGCAAGAAATTTCTAGGAGCCAACGAGTACGGTAGTTTTCGGGATCCATTTTCATTGCATGCTCCTGAATTGACCAATGCGATAGCACTGCGTGGAGATAATATAGCAGCGCTCATGCACCACTTGGGGGAACTGGCAGCAGGGAAGGAAAAGAGCATCATTACCCAACTCGGGCAGGTAGAAAACATTTCACTCACTGTGGATCTGACCTCTCGTTACAAACAGGTTGTGCGTGTGGAGCAAGAACTGGAGAAGCTTTCACAATTCTGGCATGCCTATCTGGAGACATTGACAGTAGAAACCCCCGATCCGGATTTGAATGCGATGATTGATCTTTACAATCCACGCCAGTGTTTCACCACCTTCACCTGGTCACGTTATCTATCGTATTACCAGATGGGGTTGGGCGCGCGCGGTATTGGCATCCGGGATTCTTCACAGGACCTACTGGCGGTGCTGGCTGCCCTGCCGCAGGAGAGCGCTCAGTTTTTGGAACGCCTGCTTTCTTTTCAAAAGATAGATGGCTCTGCCATGCACCAGTTCAATCCGCTCACCAATCTCGGAAGCTGTGGGGATTCAATGGAAATGGAGGATCGCTATCACTTTTACAGCGACGATCATCTCTGGCTGGTGCTAGTTACCGCTGCTTACATCAAGGAAACTGGAGATCTGGCATTTCTGAAAAAAACTATTCCCTACTACGAGAGAGACCGCGCCGGAAAACCACTGGAGCAAGGGACCGTTTTGGATCACATTGAAAGGGCACTTGCCTTTACCAACCAGAATGTGGGCAGTCACGGTATTCCCTTATTGGGTTTTGCAGATTGGAATGACACGGTAAACTTGCCCAAAGGATCTGAATCGTTCTTTACAGCCAACTTATTCGGATTGGTATTGAAAGAATTACTTCCAGTTATCCAGGCATTGGGCAGATTCAACTTGCTGAAAAAATTCCAAGATGTATATCAAGAAATGCAGCGAAGGGTGGAAAGCTGTGGTTGGGATGGAGCGTGGTATTTGCGCTATTTTGATCACAAAGGAAGGGCAATCGGCTCGCATAAGGACGAATACTGCCGGATTTACCTGAATGGACAATCATGGACAGTGCTGTCAGGCTTTGCATCGGGAGAACGAGCCAAAATAGCCATGGATTCTGTTTTTGACAAATTGTTCACCACCAGTGGTCTCAAGATATCCACTCCTTCGTTTAATGGATACGATCCTGTTTATGGAGGGATTACCACTTATCGACCGGGTACCAAGGAGAATGGCGGTATTTTCGTTCACCCCAATCCCTGGGCAATGATCGCCGAAACCATGCTTGGCAACGGCGATCGCGCTTATCAATATTACTGTGCTACCAATCCCGCGCTGCGTAATGAAAGAGCGGATGTATATGAGTGCGAGCCGTATGTTTATGCTCAAAATATTCTCAGCGATGAACATCCCCAGTTTGGACTGGCGCGCAACTCTTGGTTGACCGGTGCGGCTGCCTGGCATTATATTGCTGCCACGCAGTTTATTCTGGGTATCCGCCCCTCGCTGGATGGACTGCTCATCGACCCCTGTATTCCATCAAGCTGGAATGGTTTCACTGCAACCCGAAAATACCGAGGAAAGACCATCCAGATCGAAATTCACAACCCCACTCACATTTGCAAAGGGGTACGTTCACTCGAATTGGATGGAGTGAGGATCATCGGTAACCTGATTAACTTTAAAGACATGAGGTCAGATTCGCATGTCGAGGCATGGTTGGGAAAAGAAGACTAAATGGGTCCATGCGTGAGGATCCTGCATGAATAACTTTTTCTTTCCGCCTGGATGACTAGATCGACAAAGCGGACATGCCATACTGCCTGAAAATATCCACCTTTGAGGGATTGGCTTTGACAAAATCAATGATCTCATGGATATAACCGAAAGCCACACAAATGACGGTATCGGCTCCGCCGTAATAGATAGCGATTCGTCCGCTATCTCCATCCACCAGAGCTGCTCCTGGGAAGGCAACATTGGGCACATCGCCCACTTGTTCGTAAAGACGTTGAGGGGAAAGTAGATAGGGTTCACTGCGCGCAATCACCTTCCAGGGCTGCTCCACATCGAGCAACGCGGCTCCGAAACTGTATACAAAACCATTGCAGGACGTGAGTACTCCGTGGTAGAACAGCAGCCAACCTTCACTGGTTTCGATGGGCGTCGATCCAGCACCGACTTTGGTCGCCTGCCAGCCGTAGGTGGGACCCATGACAAAACGGTGGTGTCCCCAGTATTTCATATCAGGACTTTCACTGTAAAAAATATCTCCAAAGGGGGTATGCCCGGTGTCACTGGGGCGGCTGAGCATGGCGAACTTTCCGTTGATCTTGCGCGGGAACAGCACTCCATTGCGGTTGTAGGGGAGAAAGGCATTTTCCAGCTGGAAAAAATCCTTGAAATTAAAGGTATATCCCACCCCGATCGTGGGCCCATGATAGCCATTGCACCAGGTCACATAATATCGGTCTTCGATCCAGGTCACACGCGGATCATAAGAATACAGAAAGGTTGTGATCTCCTGGTTTTCCTTTTCAGCGGCTTTCCACTGGATGCGCTCGTCAGATAACTGCCAATGGATGCCGTCGTCGCTGAAGCCGACATGCAACTGCTGAACGCGAGTTTTGTTGTCGCAGCGGAAAACACCTGCAAACTTGCCCTTGAAGGGCACCACCGCGCTGTTGAAAATGCTGTTTGCCGATGGGATCAGATCACGGGGAATGATAGGATTCTTCGAATAACGCCAAATGGGTTCTGTGCTCCGGGCAGGTTTCTCTTCCCAGGGGATATTGGGCAGGGGGGAGCAGTTCTTCAAAAGTTCTTTTTTCTTGTTCATTTTCTTTCCCTCTCCTTTACTCTGATGATCGTTTGATCATCTCAAAACACATGCGGCTTTCGTGATAGGAACTCTCCCAGGGTCCGAGCTTGGGACTGGTCTGATCGACCGTGCCATCGGGGGTCAAGCGCTTGAACCAGCCGCCATGTACTTCATCGATAAATTTGTCTTGGATGAAATTCCAGCAGGTCTGGCTGGCGTGCAGGAACCTGGATTTACCCGAAAGCTGATAGGCATTATAGAATCCGATCACCGCTTCTGCCTGTGGCCACCATTCTTTACCGGTCTGATTGATCTTGCTGGTTGTGCCTTCTTGGATGATGCCGCCGTGCGGGTCCATCCCAGAAGATAACACTCTTTCTGCCAGATTTAGAGAGACGGATTGGATTTTTTCTATTAATCCATGGTCTCCTAAAACGCTGGCAGCCTCATCGAGCAACCAACTGCCTTCGATTTCATGCCCACAGGAAACAAGATCGGATAACGAATGCCATTCTTTATCCAGAAAGAGCTTAAAATGTCCGCTTTGAGGGTCGATGATGTATTCTATGAAATCAAGCAGCAGATTTTGCAGGCTATTCCGAAGTGAAGGATCGTTCCACACTCTGAACAGGTTGGTATACGCTTCGATTAAATGTAGCAAGGTGTTCATCGATTTATTGCAGTTCATATCTTTAGGGCTGAGGCGCATGTCAACCAACGGTGTAAAATTGCGGGCACTTCCTTCGATATATCCACCGAATTGTGGATCGTGGGCATGCTCTTCTACAAGGTGATAGAGATGGATAGCACGGTTCAGGCTTACCGGATCATGGGTTGCTCGGAAGAACTCACTGTAGCTGTAGATGCCAAATGCCTGGGCATAGTACTGCTTGTGATCGGATACCGGATTCCCACGTTTATCGATCGACCAGAATAATCCCTGGTAATCTTTATCCCAAAATGCTGAATCAAGATAATCGCGTGCCATGATGGCGACCTGCAGGTATTCTTTTTCTGGATAGTGGAGATAGGCATGCGAGAAAGTCCACAGGATTCTGGTGCAGGTTACTGCAGTGCGGGGAATATCGTTATTGATCCGTCCATCACTGTAAACAGCACCAAAAAAACCGCCATTTTCATAATCAGGGGCGGTTTTTATCCAGTAGGGCAGAATGTTATCGAGCAGTTCTCTTTCAAATTGTGATGGGAGGAATTGATTATTCATACGCGAGGTTTTGAAATGCCCTGTTTTTGGAATTATTGGGAACGCTCCCAATCAATCTATTTTATCATGAAACCCCTCTTTTTGGTTCAAGTGACATTTTTTTTGATCAAGGAATCAAGTTTGTTTCTTTGCCTTCGCGGATTTTTTTGCTGGTTTATCAAGATCATCCCGGTAATGGTGATGATCGAACTAATTTAATCTTAAACTGAAAGAGCGGTATACTCAATGTTTGATCGGCGATGTGCCTGAAATATATCAAGAGTGAGATTTATCATCAATCAATAATATTAGAATAATACTTTTTGTGATAGAAACACTGATAAAACTGTTCATCGCATCCGATTGATCACTGCACATGATTGAGGGAGATTTTCATTCAATACACCTTTAAATACGTTAAAGAAAAAACATATGTTGGACAAGATAAAGAAGAGTGCCTTATACCCGAACATTGGATTGATCGTCCTTGCTTATATCGCGTTCATCGCTCTGGGGATGCCGGATGGCTTGTTAGGTGTAGCATGGCCATCCATTCGAGCCGATTTTTCAATCCCATTGGATGCGGTTGGCGTATTGATTTTGTCATCAATGGCTGGATATTTAACTTCCAGCTTTCTTAGTGGTCTTCTCGTTTCTCGCTGGGGGATTGGAAAAGTTCTCATGATAAGCTGCGTTATGACGGGTGCGGCACTTCTCTCTTACACGTTTGCTGCAGATTGGTGGTTGATGGTGTTGTTGGGTACCGTAAGTGGTCTGGGAGCTGGAGGAATTGATGCAGGTCTCAATAATTATGTGGCTGCGAATTTCAGTGATAGATTAATGCAGTGGTTGCATGCCAGTTATGGGATCGGCATTACCCTTGGTCCAATTATCATGACATTATCCCTTTCAATTCTAAATTCCTGGCGAATTGGATATCGTATAGTAGCTTTATTTCAGTTTCTATTAGCCGCTTGTTTTTTGTTAACCCTCTCTTTATGGAAATTAAAAAAGCAAACTGAGAAAAGTGAAGATTCAAAACCGCAAACTGAGAATAAAGCGCCTTTTATCGAAACGTTAAGGCAGCTACAAGTGTGGTTAAGCATGTCCTTGTTTTTTACGTATGTTGGAGCTGAAGTGTCAGTTGGAACATGGATTTATAGCCTGCTTACAGAATCACGTGGAATTGATGCAACTCTGGCAGGATATTTTGTCAGCAGTTATTGGGCGACCTTTACTGTTGGTCGAATCATTGCGGGGATTTTCGTGAAAAAATTGGGGGTAAACACTTTGGTACAAGGAAGTGTGGTGGTAGCTTTGTTGGGCACATTTTTATTAATCTGGAATCCCTCCGAAGTGATGAATCTGTTAGCAGTGGCTCTCATAGGTTTTGCCATTGCTCCAATTTTCCCATCTTTAATGTCGGGTACCAACCGACGTGTGGGTTCTCGTTTTGCTACCAATACCATTGGTATGCAAATCGCTTTTACAGGGTTGGGAGCTGTGGTTATCCCCAGCTTTTTTGGGATGCTGGCACGTCATTTTTCACTGGAGGTTATTCCTGTTTGTCTGGTGGTTGTGTTTTCAGTATTATTCTGCCTTTACCGTTTATCAATGCAAAAAGCATGTAAATAAAGTGGGAGTAATCTATCATGAGAATGATACTAAAAGGCGAGAAAGAATAACTGCTTGCTGCTCTAGAATTGAATCATTTGATCTGTAGTAATTTCAATATTGATAAATCACTCATAGGAACGTGTTGGTCATAAACAAGAACATCATCCAACCCGATGGATTTGTTTACATCTTGGTGATGAGATATATTGGTGCTCAGCCAATAAAAATGCATTCGACAGTGATTATTTCTGCTCAATGAACAACATTCAACAGAGATCGCTTTGCTGGGTGCAAATTGAAAAATAATCAGGGTGGGTAAGTTTATGTTTTCTCATCAATATTGTGCAGGACAGATTATCGCTACTTCATCAAGTTCCAATCAATGATGGGGTGTCTTTTTAATATTTGTCATCGTTATCCCAACTGTGGCGATCAACAAGCTGATCCATGCCTGGATGGAGAGCGTATCTCCCAGAAAGATGACCGAAAGCAGTGCAATCTGCACCAGCATAGAATTATTGAGTGCGCCGGATTCTACCGCGCTGAGCACTTGCAGTGATTTGTTCCACAGGGTGAAAGCAAATGCTGTATTAACTGCTGCCAGGCTTAAAATAACGATCCAGTTTGTGATGGAGATGGTAGGAAATTTCTCACTTGCTAATCCGATAACCAGCAATAGGATTGCTCCGATGCTCATGCTGACGCCGGTTGTTACACTGGCAGACAGATTTCCATGCCGGTTGACCATTCTTCCCAACAGCGCAGCCAGTGCATTGGCAAGCACAGTGAACCCAGCAAAGAAATAACCGATTAACTCACCCTGCAGGTCCGGATTAGGAGTGAAGTAGAGCAGTACCCCAATGATGAAAACGGAGATACCTATCCACTGGAGAAGACTGGGTTTTTCGTGCAACAAGAAGATCCCGAAAATGGCGATAAAAATGGAAGTGAAATTCAGTAGCAGGCTAAAAGTGGTGGTTGGCAGGTATTTGAGAGTGATGAATTGTCCACCCTGTGTGAAAGTGTAAAATACGATCCCCAGCAAGGTCAGTTGCTGCCAGTTTTGTATGGATAGGTCCCGAATGACGGATCTACTTTTCAGCAATTTGGGTAGAAGGAACAAGCTGGCAAATCCGTAGCGCAATCCAGCAAAGGTCAACGGGGGAATGTCGCTGATGGTGAATTTGATGAGGATCCAAGAGGAAGACCACAATATGGTTACCAGCAGAGCCTGCAATATGGCTTTAGTTCTTTGGGAAGAGATAGTATTGTTCATATCTAAAATTATCTCATTGAATAGGCGATTTTAAGAAAAAGCTTGACTTGTTTTAGCTGAGATGATATAGTATTGCCCAATTATGAACTGCTACCGGGCGTACGCTACTACTACCGCTACTACTACCACTCATCACGATCGTGATGGAGGGTTGCGGTGCGTTACCTGCAGCAGGAATGGATAGAATCAATCTATCCGTAAAAAGGAAAGAACAAACGCCTCGTACCCCACGAGGCGTTTTTCTTTATCTACAAGCTTTCATTATAAAGAGGTGCTTTATGGACGGGAACAAGATCAGGAAGAAACAAGCCAGATTGCTAGTGATGAAGTTTGGAGGAACTTCGGTCGGGAGCAGTGATGCCATCGCTCAGACGGCGCACATCATTCAGGATGAATGTGCCAATTGGGAGGATGTGGTGGTGGTGGTTTCGGCAATGAGCGGGGTAACCGATGCCTTGATTGCCTGCGCAAAAAGCGCGGTCACGGGAGACCAAGAAAAATATGCAGATTTGGTGTGCGCTGTGCAGAAAAAACACCAAAGGGTTGTTAATGAACTTATCACCAATCATGAAGTCAAGGTCAAATTGCAGGATGAACTGGTTGTCTTGTTCGACACACTACGTTTGTTGTGCCAGGGTATCCATATTATGGGAGAATTGACCCCGCGTGGAATGGATGCAATGATCTCGCTGGGAGAACGGATGAATGCCCGCATGGTGAGCGCCTTGCTGCATCAGAACGGGTTTGCCAGCCAGGCAGTGGAAGCTACTGCCCTGATCATTACGGATGATTCCTTTCAGCATGCGCACCCAATAATGGAACTTTCCCGCAGTAAAACCAGGGCAGCTTTACAGCCGTTGCTTGCAGATCATATTATCCCGGTGGTGACGGGTTTTGTTGCTGCTAACCGCGAAGGTATCATTACAACCCTGGGCAGAGGTGGAAGCGATTATACTGCTGCACTGTTGGGTGACTTTTTGAATGCTCAAGAAGTATGGACATGGACAGACGTAGATGGTGTGATGACCGCCGACCCACGTATCGTGCCGGATGCACGTGTTATCCCTGAACTCACCTACAATGAAGTTTCGGAGATGGCATATTTTGGAGCAAAAGTACTGCATCCGCAAACCATCCGCCCGGTGATAGAACGTGATATTCCCTTATGGGTAAAGAATACCTTCAACCCTGCGTTCCCTGGCACACGTATTGATGGCTGTTCTAAAACGGAGCGTGGGCGCATCACTGCGGTCACAGCCATCCACGGATTGAGTCTGATCACGGTGGAAGGGCGTGGTATGTTGGGTGTGCCTGGTATCGCAGCGCGCACCTTTGCCGCGGTTGCCAGGCACGAAGCCAGTGTGCTGATGATCTCCCAATCTTCTTCGGAACAGTCTATTTGCTTTGTTATTCCCTCTGATATGGAGGTGGCGGTACTCCAAGCTATTGAAGATGAAATGGCTTTAGAACTAACCCGCCGCGATATTGATCGAGTGTGGGCGCAACCGGATGTGGTCATTGTGACTGCCATCGGATCGGGCATGCGCCAGACCCCCGGTGTTTCCGCCCATCTTTTCGGGGCGCTTGGCAAGAAAAATATCAATGTGATCGCCATTGCGCAGGGCTCATCCGAATACAGCATTTCGGTAGTGGTATCTGCGGCGGATGCCGACCAGGCAGTGCGCCAGATCCATGAGGAGGTGATCTGCAATGAACTATCAGAATAAAAAGATCAACGTGGCAGTACTGGGTGCCACCGGAGCGGTGGGACAACGTTTTGTGCAATTATTATGTGATCATCCCTGGTTCCAGATCAGCACGCTGGCTGCCTCTGAACGGAATGTGGGCAAACGCTATAAAGATGCCTGTGGATGGCATCTCAACAATGCCATGCCCGATGTCGTGCGCGAAATGACCATCCAACCTGTGAAACCTTCAGTAGATGCCCAGATTGTTTTTTCTGCTCTCCCTGCGCAGGTGGCGCGAGAGATTGAGCCGCTTTTTGCGCAAGCTGGTTATGTGGTTTGCTCCAATTCATCTGCTTTCCGCCTGGATATGGATGTGCCGGTCATCATCCCGGAAGTCAACGCGGATCATCTAGCACTATTGAAACGGCAGAAAGAACTACGCGGTTGGAAGGGATTGCTTGTAACCAGTCCCAACTGTACTACCACCGGCATCGCCATTCCTCTAAAGCCGATCGATATGGCTTTTGGGGTGAAGAAGGTGGTAGCGGTCAGCATGCAGGCAGTTTCGGGTGCAGGCTATCCGGGGCTCTCTTACCTGGATATCCAGGATAACGTCATTCCCTTCATCAAAGGTGAAGAGGAAAAAATGGAGCGCGAATCCAAAGCCTTATTGGGTCGTATGGCAGGTAAACAGCGCCTGGATGCAGATTTCATTTTCAGCGCCCAGGCGAACCGCGTAGCGGTGTCGGAAGGACATACCATTTGTCTTTCACTGGAACTGGAAGAAAAAACTGAAATTGCAGCTTTGCAAGATCTGCTGCGGGATTTTCGTGCTCCTATATACCGTCCAAACTTGCCCAGTATGCCCCTGTTCCCCATTGCTGTGCGAGAGGAAGTTGATCGACCGCAGCCACGTAAGGACAGCAACGCTGGAGAAGGGATGCAGGTTTCAGTGGGGCGTATCCGTCCTTGCCCGGTGTTGGATGTGCGTATGGTCTCGGTGGTACATAATACATTACGCGGCGCAGCCAGCGGTGCTATTCTGAATGCGGAATTGTTGGTGGCAGAAGGATATCTCTCATGAAAAACTATGGATTTGCTTCCCTGCAGGATTTTCTGGGTGATCGCATCCTCTTCCGCAATCTCAATGCACTGGACCCTGCTTTACCGCGTCTGGATGACCTACGCAAGGATGTAAATCTGTCCCCTAACATCATTCCACGCAAGACCTCCCTCGATTATGCGCGTGTCATTATCGAATTGGTGAAGCAAGCTCGCCGACAGGATGGTAACCCAGCTGACATTCGCCATATCATTTATGTGGGTGATACTCGCATGAATGATGGCATGGCGTTCCGAAATATCTGTGCGAGCGCGCACTGGCGTGGCGCTGCCATGATCATTGCAGAGGATGATGAACTATCAAAATTGGATCAAGAACAGGATGAAAATTCCATTATCTTTTTCAATAATCATTGGGTCAATCTGCGCGTTTTTCACTTGCTTTTACAAATGAAGGAAATAGAGTTGAATGAGGAAACAGTGGTATTGATCGATGTGGATAAAACTGCCCTGGGCGCGCGTGGACGCAACGATGCAGTGATCGATGAGGCGCGTGTCAAAGCTGCCCAGACGGTGCTGCAAGAGATTCTTGATTATACATTTGATGTTGATGAGTTTGTGCGTGTATATTCGACTTTGAATCAGCCCGCCTATCATCCCTTCACTGGGGATAATCAGGATTATCTGGTATATATCTGTCTGATCTTGCTGAGTGGACTTTTTAAATTGGAAGATATTGTTACCGATGCTCATCTTGGATTGCTTTCCAATTTTGACAGTTTCATCGATCAGGTAGAGCAGCGTTGTATAGATCTGCCAGTTGGTGTGTGGGAAGTGCATCACGAGATCTACCATCTGGTGAAATGTGGAGATGCCACTCCATTTAAACAGTTCCGGAAAATGGAATATCACACAACCTCGGCACGAATGGGTCAACTCCCTTGTCAAAGCTCAATTGAGGAACTACTGCAACAAGAGATCCTCATCACGCGTGAAGTACAGGAATTTGCAGTGCGTTGCCGCAAGGCGGGCGCCACTCTATTTGGGCTATCAGATAAGCCGGATGAAGCATCAGTGTCCTTTTCTCAAGATGAAAATTTGAAATCTTTACATCAGATATCAACCCACGTGGTAGGAGCGAAAAATGAGTGAACAAAGTTGGTTGGAATGTATTCGTGGCTGCGGTGAAAAGCATGCCATCACTGAAGTGGTTTACCAGTGCGAACAGTGCGGTGGTTTGTTGGATGTGAAGCATGATGTGGATGCTCTCAAACAGCGTTCTGTGGGAGAGTGGAAAGAATTGTTCGAGCAGAGAGCGGCTGTTCGCTCCGGTTCTTACGCCAGCGGAGTATGGGCAAAGAAAGAATGGGTCTGCCCACAGCTATCATTGGAAGATATCGTCACCTTTTATGAAGGAAATACTCCGCTCCTAAAGGTTCCAACCCTGGGAAAGCATATCGGTTTGTCTGATCTGTGGGTAAAGCTATGTGGGAATAGCCATACCGGTTCCTTCAAAGACCTGGGTATGACAGTGCTGGTTTCTGTAGTAAATCACATGATCCGGCAGGGCAATCCTATCCGGGCGGTGGCATGCGCCTCTACTGGTGATACCTCTGCGGCACTGGCTGCTTACGCTACGGCTGCCGGGATTCCGGCGGTCATCTTATTGCCACATGCCAAAGTATCACCCGAACAACTTATCCAACCGCTCTCCAATGGTGCCAAAGTACTGTCGCTGGATACAGATTTTGACGGCTGCATGCGCGTTGTACAAGAGCTGACGCAGGATCCGTCCATCTATCTGGCAAATTCCATGAACTCCCTGCGCATAGAAGGGCAGAAGACAGTTGGTATCGAGGTTGTGCAGCAGTTTGGCTGGCAGGTGCCCGATTGGATCATCCTGCCAGCGGGCAATCTGGGAAATGTCAGCGCACTGGGAAAAGGGTTGCTGTTGATGTACGAATTGGGATTGATCGATCATCTCCCGCGTATTGCCTGTGCTCAGGCGCAGAATGCCAATCCTTTTTATCTGGCGTATAAAAATGGATTCAAGCAATATCAGCCTGTTGCGGCGCAAAAGAGCATGGCGAGCGCCATCCAGATTGGGGCACCGGTAAGTTATGAGCGGGCGGTTAAGGTCATGCAATGTTTTGATGGAATAGTTGAACAAGCTAGTGAAGAGGAACTGGCGAACATGTGTGCTCTTGCTGATCGCAGCGGGCTATATTGCTGCCCGCAGACCGGAGTGGCACTGGAAACTGCCCGCAAATTGGCAGTGCAGGGCGTAATCAAACCAAACGAACGCGTGGTGGTGATCTCGACTGCCAATGGGCTGAAATTTTCCCAATTCAAAGCCTCTTACCATGATGGAAGGATGACCGGTATGGATGCTCTATATGCCAATCAACCGTTGGAGTTGCCAGCCGATCTGGGTGCGGTTTTAGCAGCGATTGGGTGATAAGGGAATTACAGTTTTTATTATTCTAGCGATCATTATCATTTCCTTCATAAAATGAAATCTGTTTCTTGAAGCGGATATCTTTTTATGAGATGATTGTACATAAGAATTACTTAGAATTGCTTCTAGGGAGAACTCAGGAATGATCTCAAAGAAAGATTTACGCAATCTGGTGATCTATGAAATCTACGTGCGCAATCACAGCCAAGGCGGTGATTTTCAGGGAGTGATTGGTGATTTGCCGCGCATCAAAGCTTTGGGAGTAGATTACATTTGGCTGATGCCCATCCATCCCATCGGAAAGGTTAACCGCAAGGGCACGTTGGGCAGTTCTTATGCCATTGCGGATTACACCACCGTCAATCCGGATTATGGCACCGAACAAGATTTCAAACATCTGGTTGATACAGCACATGATCTGGGGTTGAAGGTCATGATCGATGTGGTTTATAACCATACTTCCCCCGATTCAGTTCTGGTGCAAGAACATAAAGAATGGTTCCGTCTGGATGTGCGAGGCAATCCCACTACCTCGGTGCCAGATTGGTCTGATATCGTTGAGCTGGATCATTCTCATCCCGAGTTGCACGAATATCTGGTAAAAGCCATTCAAAAATGGTCTGCGCTGGGGGTGGATGGCTATCGCTGTGATGTGGCATCCCTGGTACCGCTGGAATTCTGGTACAAGGCGCGGGCAGCTGCCGCTGCCATCAATCAAGATACTATCTGGCTGGCTGAGTCCGTCCATCCGGATTGGGTGGCAGAACGGCGCCGCAACGGGTTGTTTGCCCTCTCAGATAGTGAACTCTATCATGTCTTCGATATCACCTATGATTATGACATTTTCCGAGCTTGGGAGCGGGCAGTCAAGGGTGACCTGGATACCCGTTACTATCTAGATCTGCTTTATCTGCAAAATGCCATTTACCCGGTAGATTATATCAAGTTGCGTTATGTCGAGAACCATGACACTGATCGGGTGATGGAGTTAGCCCCCACCCGACAGCAGGCGCTGGCATGGACTGCCTTTCAAGCTTTTAACAAAGGTGCCTGGTTGATCTATGCTGGTGAAGAATCTGCCACCCCCCATAAACCGGATCATTTTGAAAAGGACGTTATGCCCTGGGGAAACTATGAATTGACTCCTCTGATCCAAAAACTGGTCGCTTTGAAAAAAGATCCAGCTCAAGTGACGGGTGAATTGCACTTCCTGACCTCACAACCACTGATACAGGCAGTGTGGTTGGCACAGCCTACCAGCCTGGTGGGCATCTTCAACACCAGCGCAGTAAAAGGTGAATTCCCCACCGAATTTCCTGATGGAACTTACCAGGATCTGCTATCCGGTGAGGATTTCGTTATTCGTGACCATAAGATGAATGTTCCAGTAATGGCTTGCATTTTCCACTGTGCTTTATCGAATTTCAAACCCACACGAAAGATGCTGCTGGTTTAGCCCATCTTATGGTATCTCATTGTGTGGTAGCTGGCAGGCTGAACATGGGGATCAACGCCAAGTCGTCGATGGTCAGTTCGGATTGCCCTTTGTCATTGGGCGTGAAGTTGCTTAAAAAATCTTCTTGTGTGCCATCATACCCGGCTGACCACACCATATCAACCACCCGTGTATGGTTATTGCCTGTCGGTGCACCACCCAGGCGCCATTGCTCGGCGCTTTGATTGACATCTCGTATACGCCACACACCTAACGATGGATAACCATCTTGGCTCATCACCACGGCTGCGTATGCCCAACTCTCCGGAGTGGAATCCCCGAAGGTCTCGCGTGGCACGCGCATGGTAACGGTATTGGTGGCAGGATCTACCAGTATCTTGATCTCGGTGTTGGCGCTTAATGCTTCTCCGCTTTCCGGATCAGGCACCAACACCTCCGGATACCAGCCCTCACCCCACACAACCACATCCCAACCATATCCTTCCTGCAGCCCCAGATTCCTGCCGGGCAAGAGCAGACGCGAGCCGGTGCCAGCGCCCGGATCGGTGTCTACATATACATCCATGGTTTGCAAGGATAGATCGATGGAAGAACCCCACGGATTGGTGATGGGACCGAAAAAATTGAATGCAAACATCACATATTTATCGTTATATGAAACCTGGAAGGTATTGATATCAAACACCTGTGCTTCGAAGACCGTGTCGGTGGGATAAGTATAACTACCCGGTCCATGGTCGTCCCCTTCGGGATCCTGCACTTCGATAGCACTGGTATAAGCGCCGATCTGCAGCAGTGTGATCTCCGCCGGACCATCAATGGGGAAGCTATCCAGATTGCTGGGGTCCACTGCCTTAATCAAGATGAAATCCCCACTTTCCAGTTCCCCTAATTGTTCAAATGGAATGGCGATCTCGATGGTGCTGCCCTGGCGGGCTGCTGTCCAGTTGATATCGGTGGCTTTCCAGGCTTCATTTTCCACACTGTAGCTGCTTAAATTATCTGAGTTGAAATGCAATAGATGAGATGCTGCCATACCGATTTGATCGGTGCTATTCTCATTTAGCACGAACGGATAATATTCCGCTGCCCCCGGAATGCGTAGATACAAGTCTCCGCTATTCTTCAAAACATCAGTGTTGAGCATATCTATTCGCACATACAGGTTGTTGGCATCCATGCTGATCGCCATGCCCTGTAGTGAGGCATTTTCATCCGGATTGCTGTAGTAAGCTGCGGTTGACCATTCTTCATCCGTGGCTGCGCCATCTATTGTTACCGTAGAAGCTGCAGTGAGATATTGATCTGGTTTCACTGCCTGGGGTGGGATGATGGGCACGTTCAGAAATGCCGGAATCTCGTCTCCCAGTGACTCATACACTTTCATCAAGAGCTGGCGGAAACCCAGATCGAAATAAGTATCCTGTCCGGAATCCTGGTCAGCGCCATACCACCAGAACCAATCCGAACCTTCCGCCAGATACATGTAATCCTGCGCCAAGGCGATGGCATCTGCTGATGCTTCACGTTTATGGGTTATATCATACTTTGCCAGGTGATCTCGTACCTTGCCGAGATAGTCCCAGGCTTGGTTCTCTTCATCCTCCCCGATCCAGGTATCGTAATTCTGGCTGAACCAGGCACTCGGGAAGAGTGCATCCAGTTCCTGCTGCTCGGGGAACAGCGCCAGGTATTCGCTGGGGGTGACGGGTTTGATGGTTTTACTTTCCGATAGCATGCTGTAAAGGGCGTTCAGGAATTCTTTGCCGTCATTGGGGTAATATTCCCAGGCATTTTCGCCATCCAGGATGATGCTGACGATATGTGGACCACTGGCATTTTCTTTTACCAATTCCTGGCGGATGTTTTCGAGGCGCTGCATCAGGTCTACGGCAGCCTCTTCACCGGGAGTCTGTGAATAGGTGAAACCCACTTTATCCGATAAAGTCCAATCCCGAAAGAAAATTGCTACCGGATTGCCTGTTGCCCCCTGTACATAATAAGGACGGTAGAGGGCATCGGCTTCCTGCACGGTCTCTTGCCCATTACGGGTGAAGTTCGCCATACCGAGCGAGGCTGCCAGCACCGGTTCACCGGTTGCCATCCACTGGTATCCGGCATTGGCGATTAATGAAACTACATCCTCCGCCACTGCTCCTTCACCAGGCCACAAGCCCTTGGGCATGTGACCGAAATGTTCCTGATAGATCTCTACGCTGTTGCTCAAGTGTGTGATGGCATCATTTGGCCAGGAGAAACGCGTGGGCAACTCGGTGGTGAGATTGCCAACTGCCGCCAGATCGGAGTTATATATCAAAGGAAGGATAGGATGGGCGTAAGGGGTGGTGATGACCTCGATCTGCCCGCTGTCTTGCAGTTCTTTATGAACAGGAATGATCTGTGCCATGACGCTGCGTACTTCATCGAAAACGATCTGTTTATCTTCTTCATTGAAATCGCGCCCTTTATCCACCAGAGACTTCAAAGGTTCCTGTGCCAGAAAATCTGGATCGAACCATGCCAGGTTGAACCAGATTTGCAGATCGCGGAAATCCTGAACGGAAAAATCGGTCATTGCTTTGGAAATAGAAGCATCGTCGCTTCCACCGCGCTTCTGCAGCAACTCTTCATAGCGCGGGAAACGCCCGATGATATTGTCGTAATTGGCATCGAAGAAACGGGTGAGGATGAGTTTCTTTTGTTCGTCGGTCAGTTCTTCAGCAGGTACTTCTGCCATTATCCAGTATAGGTCTTTAGCATCATTGTCCACAAAATCATCCAGTTGCCGGATCAATACGGGCGTGAGATTAAAGGTGACGTGTACATCGGGATAATTCTTAAGAATACTTGCCATGTCATAATAATCTTTGGTGGCATGCACCCGCACCCAGGGACGGGTGTAGACTCCATCCTCATCCTTGTAATAAATGGGTTGGTGCTGATGCCACAGCAGGTTCAGATATAATACGCTTTCGTCTGTGCTGCTTTGGGTAGGAGTGCTGGTCTCCACATTTGCTTGTGGGGCATTGTTGCAAGCACTGAACAGCATTCCCACCAGTAAGAAAATGGAAAGGATCAATTGTTTTATTCTCATTTCTTCTCTCTTTCATTCATTAAAAAAATCCCCAACTTCGGTTGAAGTGGGGATTTTGTGCAGCATTTTAGGTTATCCCTTTACGCTTCCCAAGGTCAAGCCTGAGATCATGTATTTGGACATTGCCAGAAACAGGATCATGACCGGGACGGAGACAATAATAGCAGCAGCATTATACTGCCCCCACTGCACCAGATACTGCCCCATCAAGCGGTTCAAACCGAGCGGCCAGGTCAAGATGGATTCCTGGGAACCCAAGATGATGCGTGCGATCAAGAATTCGTTCCAAGCCTGGCTGAAATTGAACAGGAACGTGATCGCCAGAGCCGGGGTAGAGAGGGGCAGGATGATCTTCCAGAAAGCTTGTAATGGAGAGGCTCCATCGATGATGGCAGCTTCTTCCAGCTCCGTGGGGATGGTATCGTAATAACCTTTCAAAATCCAGATACTGAAAGGCACGGAAGTGACAGCATAGGCGATCACCAATCCACGGTATGTTCCGATCATGCCCAATTTGATGGCAAGGATATACAATGGCACCATCAACATGGCAGTTGGGATCATCTGAGTGGTTAAAAGATATATCAGAAGTGTACTTCTTCCTCTGAACTTAAAGCGGGAAAAAGCATACGCCGATGTGGCTGCGATGATCAATCCAATAATGGATGTGGTGATGGTCACTGCCAGGCTATTCCAGATCCACTGCAGTAATCCCTGGTCATAGATGACCTTGTGATAATTTTCGAAAGTTGCGTCTGGTGGAACGATGGATAGATCGGTTGAAAGCACCCGGTTGCCTGGGCGTAGTGAAACGCTGAAGATACGCATCAGCGGATAAATGGAGATCAGGCAGTAAAAGATCAAAATCAAATGGATGATCAGCCGTTTGAACTTGCTGTCCCCACGCCCAGCATGAAAGAAGGATTCTTTTCTTCGTTTTATCGGCTTGGATTCTGATGTGTTGTTTTTGTAAGTAGTGCTTTTGATAGCCATTAGTCTTTCACTCCTTTCAATGCGCCGGTGGTTTTGGCAAATACCACGGAATAAGCGAGCAGGATGAAGAAGATGATAAAGGCGAAGGCGGCTGAGAAGCCATAGCGATTGTACTGGAAGGCTGCCCGGAACAGGGCGGTGACCAGGATATCACTGCTCTCCAGCTCGAACTGGTTGATGAAGAAGGAAATATTGAATGTGTTGAATGTCCATACAGTGCCGAGGATAACAGCCGGGGAAATAACAGGCATCATGATCGGAAAAGTGATCCTCCAAAATTTTTGCCAGTTGGTAGCACCATCCATTTCGGCTGCTTCATAGAATTCACCCGAAATACTCTGCAGCCCACCCAGGAAGATAACCGTCATGAAGGGAATACCTAACCAGATATTAACAATGCACATGGCGATAAAATTGGGTGCTGGACTGGTCAACCACTGCACGGGTGACAGTCCGATGCGCTGCAGCATGATGTTGATCCAGCCGTATTCGTAGTTGAATTCACCGCGCCACGCCATGGCAGCCACCACTTGCGGAAGTGCCCATGGGATAATAATGATCATGCGGTAGATACCGCGCATCTTCATTTCACGATTGAGCAATAAAGCCAGGATCATACCACCGGTCACATGGAAGAATACATTCACAAAAGTCCATAAGACGGTTCGCCATAAAAGCGGGAAGAAAGTGACCTGTTTTAAAACCGGTTCAGTAAAGACGCGTACATAATTTTTCAATCCAATAAAAGAAAAATTGAAAAAATGGCTCAAACTCATGTTTGTCATGGAGATATACCCTTCCCATAACAGCGGGTATACCTGCAGGACAAGCAGACCAAGAATTGCAGGAGAAACCAGCATATAAACTAGCGCATTCTTTACCTTCATCCATTTCACTAGAATGAAGTATAGAAGTGTCTCAAGTGCTGCAACGATGAGGGCTACTGCCAGGATGGTGGTAGCTACTTCGGATATGCTTTTTAAAATCGCATCAAAGTTGAACATAGGTCAATACTCCTTTGATGATACCTAAAGAATGACAGGCGATAATCTATGAAAAAATGCTGGAACCGGATTATCCCGGTTCCAGCTTTGAATGGTTGCCCTGTGCAATTACTCTAATTGCAGGATGCAGGCTTCTGCAGCGCCTTGCATAGCTGCGGCTGCATCGGCAGGTGTTTCGCTACCAGCCAACACCAGTGTCTGTTCTGGTTTCATGGCGTCCCAGTTGCAGCGCATCTCGGTTACCGAGGGCATAGGAACCCCATAACTCATCTGGAGGGCTGAGCCGGCGAGGATGGGATCGTTGGCGATTGCCTCGTTATCCAATACCGATTTCAAACCGGGCAGTCTCTTGAGAGTATCCAGCTGGTTCAACTGGTTTTCTTCATTGGTTGCGAATTCGATAAAGCTAATGACCGCGTTCAATTTGTCACCGCTCAGGTCTTTTGGAAGCATGAAGTATTTACCGGAGGTGTAGGGCGCGGGGTATTTGCCAGTGGCGGTTACCATGGGTAGTGGAGCTACACCCAGTTTGTCACCAAACTGCTCTTGATAGGCACCCAAAGACCAGTCACCGTTGATCAGCATGGCAGCTTTGCCTTCCTTGAAGAGGGTATCGGCTGTATCATAATCAGCTGATTCGGGGACAATTCCGTAGGTGAATTTCAAGTCATACAAGAATTGCAGGGTATTAACCATAGCATCAGTGTTGAGAGTGGGTGTTACACCATCTTCGGCAAAGACACTCCCATCAAAACCGCCTAACCACGGAACAAGCCAGAAGGGTTCGGTCATATTGTAAACCAGACCGTAATTGTCACCGCTGGTAAGTTCCTGACCCTTTGCAATCAATTCATCGGTATCCTTTGGTGCTTCAGCGATCAAGTCTTTGTTGTACAGCAGCATCAAATGATTGCCACTGGAGATCGGGACACCCCAGGTCTTGCCATCCATGACAACACTGGGAACGTATAGGGACATATCGAAATAATCATCAACGGGTTGGATGATTCCGGCGGTGGTGAATGGTCCAGCATGGTCGCTAACCGTCCACAGTAGGTCGGGAGCTGAGCCCGCCAGACTGGCGGTTTGGAAATCTTCACGCAGTGTCTCGGTGTCCTTCTGTACCACCTCAAAAGTGATGTTGGGATACATGGCGGTGAAGGCATCGCTTAGGCTAACCACATACTGGTAAGCGTTGTCAGATTCACCTTCCTGTGTCCACAATTGGATGGTGACATCTCCGGTGGGCACTTCTACTTTTGCTTTGCATGCGGTGAGCGCTAATGCAAGCATCCCTAGAATTACTACAATACTGAATGTCTTTTTCATATTTTCTCTCCTCAGAAAATTTGGAACTTATACCTAAAATTATGCTTTTATGGTCTCTTAATGCACCTCCTCTAATACAAAATTTATATTGTTCATACAAACCAAACAATACTCAATTTGAATTAACTTTTACTGATAAAAGGGGAAAAATATTTCTGAACCGAATATTGCTATTCTTTTTGTTCATACTTTGTAGAAGTAAAACTTGCCTTAATCCAGTATACACACATTTCTATAGATTTAAAGGATCATTTTTGATGACTATCATCTGTTTTTTAGACGAAAATCATACTTTGACATCATGAAATTTTGTGAATGTATTAGAATTGGTTCATGGAAAAACCAAACAAGTACGCTCATTTTCGATTGTTGGGAGCTGTGGCAGGTGATGTGATTGGTTCACGTTTTGAGTGGAATCCTGTCAAAACCACTGATTTCGATTTGTTTCACTCTGATTGCACGTTTACGGATGATACCATTTTAACGGTGGCTGTTACCAGTGCTATCCTGCAGGGTGGATCTTTTGCCGAGGAGATCTGGGATTTTGGAAGTCGTTATCCGGGTCGTGGCTTTGGTAACAATTTTATGCAATGGTTGTCTGGACCCAAAAAAGAGCCCTATAATAGTTTTGGTAACGGTTCGGCCAAGCGAGTCAGTCCGGTTGCGTGGGCATATGATACCGTTGATGATGTGCTGGAAAATGCATATCAAAGTGCGGTGGTTACCCATAATCACCCCGAAGGTATCAAGGGGGCTCAGTCGGTTGCGCTGGCGGTCTTCATGGCGCGCCAGAAGAAAAAGAAAGATGAGATCCGCGCTGAGATCACCCGACGATTTGGTTACGATCTGAATCGCACGCTGGCAGATATCCGCCCTGCTTATTCTTATGATGTCACCTGCCAGGGTTGTGTGCCTGAAGCTATCATCGCCTTTTTGGAATCAGCCGATTATGAGAGCGCGCTTCGCAATGCCATTTCCCTGGGTGGGGATGCTGATACCCAGGCTGCGATCGCCGGTTCTATTGCAGAAGCATACTATGATGGTGTTCCGGAAGAGATAATCCAGTTTGTGAAGAAGATCATCCCCGAAGAATTCTTGCAAGTCATTAAAGAGTTCAATGTCACATTCATCGACCATGATTAACATATAAAAATACGAGATTTTCGATCTCGCTTTTTTAATTCTACATATCCCGACTGGCGAGGATGGGAATGCCCGTTCCCAGTGCATCATCCAGAATGATCTGTCCTTCTTTGATAGGCGCTTTGATCTCGATGTGGCGCAGTAGTGCCAGCAGTTCCATGATGTGCGCCTTCGGAAATGGACTGGCGGTGTAGACAGGCAGCAGCGGATGCCTGCCACCCTGGATGCGCACCGTGGTAGCTACCATACGGCGTGGATCTTTCTTTTCCTCAATGGCATATTCCACACCACGCTTGCAGCCTTCGTTGGTGACCAGTACCTTTTCGCCATCTTGCTGAACGCTTAAACGGCAGCCTTTGGGGCAGGCTACACAGATGATTTGTTTGGTGGATATCTCTGAATCGCTTATCATTTTTATTCCTTTTCGATGATCTGTACGGTGAGGTGCTGTGCTTTTTCCACCTGTTCGCGATGTTTTGCTTTCAATTCAATGGTGACCATCTCACCCGGGCGTGCGTAAGGCAGCGTGCGGCTGGCAATCACCTCTTCTCCATCTAGTACCTGCACTTTGACCGGTTGTTCCAGTGGTTTTGTGACGCGCATCTGCAGTTGTTCGTCCCCGTGTTGTAAACTGAGCGGATCAAGGGTATGTGGGATGATATGATGTACATTCTTGCCATGTTGGATGGCTATCTTCTTCTCTCTGCAACTTAGTTCGCCGCTGGCATAGCGGGCGGCGCTCTCTCCGGCGCGCAACCCTGCCGCGGTTACCCAATCTACCAGGTCATACACATGCACCACATTGCCGGCTGCAAAAAAACCTTCTGCGCTGGTCTGGAAATGATTATCCACCAGCGGTCCGGAGGTCAAAGGGTCCAACTGGATGTCGATCTGGCGCGACAGTTCGTTTTCGGGTATCAATCCCACCGAAAGCAACAGGGTGTCACAGGCGATCACTTCTTCGGTGCCGGGAACCTCCTGCCAGTGGTCATCGACCGCCACGGTCTCTACCGCTTCCACGCGCTCGTTTCCAATGATGCGTTTGATGGTATGCTGCATTTGTAGTGGGATGTCAAAATCCTGTAAGCACTGCACATAATTGCGCATCAAGCCGGATAGATAAGGCATAATTTCCAGCACGCGTTCCACCTTGGCACCTTCAAAGGTCAACCGGCGTGCCATGATCATACCAATATCCCCGGACCCCAGGATAACGAATTTCTTCCCCGGCATAAACCCTTCCACATTCACCCAACGTTGAGCGGTGCCGGCGGTGTAAACCCCTGCCGGACGCGCACCTGGTAACTGCACTTGGGCACGGGTTCGTTCACGGCAGCCCATTGCCAGAATGATCGCTTTTGCCTGAATTTCCAGCATACCTTCGCTCTTGTTGCTGGCAAAAATACGTTTGTCTTTAGTGATCTCCAGAACCATGGTATCAAGCAGGAACTGAACGCCCGCTTCTTCTGCTTCATTAATAAAGTGTTGGGCATAAGCCGGTCCGGGCAGATCTTTTTTGAAGATCTCAACGCCGAAACCGTTATGAATGCACTGCAGGAGAATTCCACCCGGTTCTTTATCGCGTTCGATGAGCAGTACTTCCTTTGCTCCATTCTGCCTGGCAGCCAGAGCTGCCGCCAGACCGCCCGGTCCACTGCCGATCACAGCAATATCGCAATTTTTGATCTTCATTAAGCACCCCCTGCATCTTTGGTAGATCGATAAAGAAATTTTGAAGAGCTGTTCTTCTTACTTACCTCTAATTGCGAGATTCCTAATTCGCGGGCTAAGATCGCGGTCACGCGTGGCATATCGAAACCGCCCTGGCAGCGCCCGGTTCCCAACCAGGTGCGCCGTTTGATAGCATCATAGGTGAGCGCAGGGATGGGGGAGTGGATCTCTGCCACGATCTCGCCTTCGGTCACATTTTCGCAGCGGCATACCACCCGTCCATAGCGCGCATCGCGTTTGATCAATTCTTCACGCTGAGCATGGGTAAGATGCCTGAATTGCGGGCGGGCGGGTCTGATGGGATTCCAGTTTTTCTTTTCTTTCAGATGCTCCCCCGCATCTTTCATCAATTCGATCACATACTGGGCGATAGCTGGCGAAGCGGTCAAGCCGGGTGACTCGATGCCGCCCAGGTTGATAAAGCCCTGCACCTGCTCGGGGATCTCGATTATGAAATCGTGCTGGTAATCACAACCGGGAGTCAGGCAGGGTGCATTACCGCCCGCCCGCAGCCCGGCGAAGATGGCGATGATATGGCGTGGATTGATTGCTGGTACCAGTTTCTTGGCGCCTTCGAAGACCTCATCCAACCCCTGGCTGGTATTTTCCTTGTCATCTTTATTATCAATATTCTGGGCGTTTGGACCCAGGATGGTATTGCCATGCACGGTGGTGGTCACCAGAATGCCTTTGCTGATGTCGGTGGGCACCGGAAAGAGCACATTATTGACCGTGAATTGGGCGCGGTCCAGGACAAAGTATTCCCCTTTGCGCGGGGTGATATTGAACTCAGGGTGCACATTTGCCAGGTGCATGACCTTATCGCAAAATAATCCGGCGGCGTTAATCACCCAGCGGCTCGCAAAATCTCCTTGAGTGGTTTTGATCCCAACGATGCGGGTTTTGTCCCAGATGAAATCTTCAAAAGCGGTATGCCGTAGAATGGTGACCCCATTGGCGATGGCATTTTCAGCCGCTGCGATGGTGATCCCGAAAGGATCACACACACCGCCGCTGGTTGCCCAGATGGCGGCGCTCACAGCAGGATTGATGTTAGGTTCGCGCTGGCGCATTTCTTCACCACTGACCCTGCGCATCCCTGGCACACCATTTTTCTTTCCGCGTTCCAGCAGTTCATCCAGTTTTGGTAATTCTTCCTTGCCGATCGCCACCACGTAATCGCCGTGGCGCTCGAAAGCGAACTGCAACTCGGCGGCAAGCTGGTCCCACATGGGGTTGGCAGCCACGTTCAATTTTGCTTTCAATGAGTCAGGAATAGCATCATAACCGGGATGAACGATGGCGGTGTTGGCAGCGCTGGTGACAGAACCGATATCGGATTCTTTTTCGATCAGCAAGATGTGCAGTTCATAACGTGAAAGAAAACGTGCCAGCATGCAGCCGATCACACCTCCCCCGATGATGATGATGTCATATTTATTGTTTTCTTTTATGCCCATAATTTCTCATCTAGATAAAATGATGATCCCTTTCGATAAATATATGAAAAATCATTGAACTTTCTGGTTCGGAAAATATTCTTCGACCAGGGTTCTGGCAGTGGGTTCATCTACGATTAGTTCTTTGATGAATCCGCCTTTCAGGGCTGCATGTAACCCACGTACTTTTGCCAGTCCGGATACTACACAGATGCCATCTTTGTTGCGGAACAGATTCAAACCTGGTCCACTGGCACGCTGATTCAATGGGATATTCTCAAAACTGCCATCTTCGCGGAAGAATACGGTGGCAACATCTCCGACGATCTGGTATTTACGGATCTCCAGCAGATCACTTTCTTCCAGGTATCCTGCTGCATAAACGTGACTGGGCACGCCGGCACTGACCGAGCCGATGCTGTAAAGCAGCAGATCGGCTTGTTCTTGCAGTTTGAGGATGCGTTGGATGCTGCGTTCTTTCCACATAGCGTTTTTGGTGCTGGCATAATCGAAGAAGGTAGGGACGGGGAAGAGGTGCGCGCGTGCTTGAAAGCAATTGGCAAAGCGCATGATAATCTCGCTGGCATATTCAATACCCATGCTGCGGGTGTTGCCGGCTCCGTTCAATTGCACGACTTGGGCATTGTGGGTGGTTTTGGGCAGCAAATGACGGGAGATGGCGCTTAAAGTGGTTCCCCAGGCGATCCCCAAGATCATATTGGAATCGAAACGAGTGTTCAGGTATTTCGCGGTATATTGTGCTACTCGCTCCAGCCATTCGGCTTCTCCCACAATATCTGGTACCGGCACGACATGCGCTTCTTTGATCTTGTAGAATGTGGTGATTTCTTTCTCGAGGATCATGGGTTGTTCGACGGGGTCGATGATGCGGATATCGACATAGCCATTTTCACGGGCAAAGCTGATCAGGCGCGAGATGGACGAACGTGACAGGTTCATTTCATGCGCAATGGCATCACTGGTCATGCCCTGATAGTAATACATGCGAGCTGCTCGAATGGCTTGATTGATCTTCTCTGTCTTATCCATGATTGCTTTGCAATAATATACATCTTACCGCACATTTATTCAAAAGGTGTGCAAATATTTTCATATTTGAGACGTCAATCGATTCCAATTTTTGCACCTTTGTGCTATAAAATTGAAAAAACGAACAAAAAATCCTACTATGAAATAGATTCTGTTGACCATATTTCATCCACAATTCAGGAGCAAAAAATGGCAGATTATGTTGCATCCATTGACCAGGGCACGACCAGCACGCGCTGTATGATCTTTAATAAAAAAGGAGAGATCGTCGGCAGCCATCAGTTGGAACATACCCAGGTCTATCCGCAACCAGGTTGGGTGGAGCATAATCCCAATGAAATCTGGGCGCGCACCCAAGACGTGATCGATGAAGCCATGCGCAATACTGGCACCCGCGCGGAGGATATTGCTGCCATCGGAGTGACCAACCAGCGTGAAACCACCATTGTGTGGGATAAAACCACCGGAAAGGTGCTCTATAACGCTATCGTGTGGCAAGATACCCGCACGGATAGGATCATTCAGGATTTAGGGAAAGAAGGTGGTCAAAACCGTTTCCAGCACAGTGTGGGGTTACCACTGGCGACCTACTTTTCCGGTCCCAAGATCAAATGGATCCTGGATAATATAGAGGGTGCCCGCCAGGCAGGCGAGGAAGGACGGGCTGTTTTCGGCAATATCGATACCTGGTTGATCTGGAATTTGACTGGCGGGGTGGAGGGTGGAGTGCACGTCACCGACGTGACCAATGCCAGCCGCACCATGCTGATGGATTTGAAAACGTTGCAATGGGATGAAGAGATCTGCCACATCATGGGCATTCCCATGCAGATGCTGCCCGAGATTCATCCCTCATCTCAAGTTTATGGATATACCAAAACCGATGGTCCCTTTAAAGGTATTATTCCGGTGGCAGGAGATCTGGGTGACCAGCAAGCTGCCACGGTAGGGCAGGCTTGTTTTGATGTTGGGGAAGCCAAGAATACCTATGGCACCGGTTGCTTCATGATCCTCAATACCGGACATGAACTGGTGTTTTCTAAAAATGGATTACTGACCACCGTGTGCTACCAGTTCAAGAATGAAAAACCGGTGTATGCGCTGGAAGGTTCAATTGCTATTACCGGTGCTCTGGTACAGTGGCTGCGAGATAACTTGAAGATGATCGATAGTGCTCCCGAGATCGAGGACTTGGCGAAGACAGTTGATGATAACGGTGGTATGTATCTGGTGCCGGCTTTTTCAGGATTATTTGCCCCCTACTGGCGTGCCGATGCGCGTGGGGCTATTGTAGGGTTGACGCGCTATGTCAATCGTGGTCATTTTGCCCGCGCGGCTCTGGAAGCCACCGCTTTCCAGACACGTGAAGTGCTGGAAGCCATGAAAGCCGATTCCAATGTAGATTTGCTGGTGTTGAAGGTGGATGGCGGTATGGTGCAAAATGATCTGCTCATGCAGATCCAGGCGGATGTCTTACAGGTGCCGGTCATTCGACCCAAGGTGGCAGAGACCACTGCTTTGGGCGCGGCGTATGCTGCCGGTTATGCGGTGGATTTCTGGCAGGATCTGAACGAAATGCGCAGCAACTGGAGAAAGGATAAGGTCTGGGCACCCAAACCATTCAGCAAATTGCATACCGAAAAATACAAGGAATGGAAGAAAGCGGTTACCCGCACCTTTGATTGGGTAGATTAATAACGGATATTCTATTCTTCCCTATTTTTAAATAACCGACTGAAACCGTCATAGGGCACCAATGGAATAAGCTCGAAATCGATCAAGCCAGCCTGCACCAGTGGTAGTTCATTCAATATCTCCAAAGCCTGTCGTGTTGAATTTGTCTCTAAAACCAGCACGGCAGTATGTGTGTTCTGGTTGAAATAAATCTCCCGCAGGATGTTCCGTTGCTGCAGGTTCCATACCGCAGCAGCTTCCTGTTTTAGATAGGCACCAAAGTCGGTTTTAGCCAACCCTTCCTTCTCCACTTCCAGTGCGATGATCTTCATTCTTCCTCCTACTAGATACATTCATTATTAAAGCAAAAACGGGCATTTTCTACCCGTTCTGTTTTTCTAATAGCAATTGATGCTGTTGATCTTCCACCCATCGACTTCCTTTGCGAGATGTACAAAGAAATACTGATCCTCAAAATTGGTTTTGATCATGTAAGTGACCATCCCCGGGCTGACCAGCGGATCATCAAAGGTAATATAATCCGGTACGTCTTGACCGCATACGATCGGGTCATACGCTCCACCGGAATCAAAAGATGCTATGGTTTCATCGATCTTGTCGATGAAATCCTGGGTGACATAATGGCGATTGGCAAACACACGATCAGCCAGCGGGTTGCGGAAAGCACCTGTATCCGGATCCTCGAAGTAATCCAGGTAGTCCGAGAAAAAACCTTCCATGGCTGCTTCAGCGGAGAGCGTGCTGGCATTGGATTGGTCATTAGCGTTTGTCGCAGCTTGATTGGAAGATTTGCTGCAACCGCTGGTGGCTAAGAGGAAGGCGGTAGTGAGTAGAATAAATATTTTACGGTTCACAATATACTCCTAAATGAATGTTGAATAAGTGTGGTGATACAGGTGCCAATGATAATCCTTAAATTGATCAAATCAGATAATTCACTGCACCTAAATTGTGTTTTGACAAAAATCTGACAAGCCACATCGGGAAATACTTGATAAAATGGGACGCTAAAAAAGATGAGAAAAAAGATCGAGGAAATGATGTCTGTAATTTCTGATTTCCGTCAGATGAAAGATGCTTTCTTTGTGGAAGATGCGCAAAGCCCATTGACCGAAGAGCAGAAAACCACTTTCAAAGGTCTGCACTATTTCCCGGAGGATCGCCAATACCGTTTCTATTTGGAGATCGAAGAATTTTCCCAAAAGGAAATGGTGAATATCAATACTTCCAAAGGGGATGTGCGTACCTACCAGCGTTTTGGCAAGATCAATTTCCAGATCGATGGTAAGGATGTTTCACTTACTGTGTACAAGACTGATTTTGGTTTTTTTCTGCCATTTGTTGATAGCCTGGCGGGAGAACAAACCTATCCGGCAGGGCGTTATCTGGAGATCGAACAGTCTGAGGAAGGAAAGTACCTGGTCGATTTCAATATGGCTTACAACCCTTCCTGTGCCTATAACGATCGTTGGTCATGCCCTATTACCCCGGCAGAAAATCGTTTACCGGTTGCCATCAGAGCTGGGGAGATGATCTACGAAGCACATTAGCTGGTTCTGCTCCCTTTCACTGGGAGTATGCCTGAGAAACTCTGTTCTGTACACTACAAAAAAATTTATCGAATGTGCTCTTTCTTCGCAATTGATATGCGCTGTGAGGTAAAAGACACTCCGCATTTCTTTATGGCATTCATCCTCCTGCGGGCAACCGGGGATCGTTTGAGTGGAAATTAAATACTAAGAATCCCCTGCTTTGAGGCAGGGGATTTCATCTACTTGTTCTTGCTGTCGCTTGCTTCACGACCTTGAACGAAGTCCTTCAACAAAGAAGTAAACTCCATGGGGAAGATATATTTGGTGGATTGGCTGGCACCCAGGTCCTTCAAGGTGTCAAAATATTTCAGCGTGATGGTTTTGGAATCGATGCCTTTGGCGGCATTATATATATTTTCCAGCGCTTGCGCGTAACCCTCAGCATTCAATACCTGGGCTTTGCGGGTACCTTCAGCCTGTAAGATAGCTGACTGTTTTTGTCCATCTGCCACATTGATGGCAGCTTCGCGCGTACCCAGTGATTCGGTGACCACGGCACGGCGGTTGCGCTCGGCGGAAAGCTGGCGGTTCATGGATTCCTGCACTTCGCGGGGTGGTACGATCTCGCGGATTTCCACATTGGTAACTTTCACACCCCAGCGCTCGGTTACTTCATCCAGACGAGTGCGCAGCGCATTGTTGATCTGTTCGCGCTCAGACAGTACACTATCCAGCATGATGCTGCCGATCACGGAACGCAGCGTGGTGGTGGCGATGCCCTGGGCTGCCAGTTCGAAATTACCAACCTGCAGTACGGTCTTAGTGGGTTCCATCACTTTGTAAAACCACAAAAAATCGATGGCGATGGGTGCGTTATCTTTAGTGATGGAGGTCTGGGTGGGAATCTCACGCACTTGTTCACGCAGGTCTACCATCACTGCGCGATCGATGATCGGGATGAGCATTACCAAACCAGGACCGCGTTCACCCACGCAGCGACCCAGTCGGAAGACAATCAGGCGCTGATATTCCGGTACCACCCGGATGGATGATGCCAACAGGATGATGACCAGGATGGCAATCAATGCCGTTAAAATTGGAACAAGACTAAACATATTACCTCCAGTTTCTAGATTGACTAACGATTATTTCTTCTTCGTTTTTTCTACTTCAGGGAGAGAAACTTTCAAAACTAACCCGGAACGCTCTTTCACGACCACCGCGTTGCCTTTGGCGATCTTGCTGTCACTGGTGGCGGACCAGTTTTCTCCATCTACATAAACACTGCCATCATTCAGGATGTCGGTGATGGCTCTACCGGTCATACCTACCACTCTGTCGGGGTCACGCGCTGGTGCCAGTTTGTATGCGGCATAGGTATTGCGACCGACAATCCAAATGAATGCCCCCATGGTCGCTGAAACAATCACCGCCAACGCAGGATCAACTGCTAAAAAACGGCCATTGTGGGATCGGTAAACGAACAACATTCCTACAATGAGGGTTGTGATCGAAATCGCCAGGAAATACCATTTCCCGGTACGCTTCAAAGATAGAATCACCAAGATCACACCCACCAGCAGTAGTATGATCGCCCAGGTATTCACCGCCATGTTGGCGATCGAATACCCTACCAGCATTAATGAAGCCAGGGATAAGACCTCCAGCACACCGGTTCCTGGTGCAACCAGCGCAAAGATGGTGATCAGAAACGCCAGTGCCAGTAGAACATAAGCAACATTTGGATTAAGTATGAATTCCATAGAATCTCTCGCTTCCTTCTTTCAATACTCTCATTATCAACCTTAATGAGCACGAGGGCGATTAACAATATATCAATAATAGTACGAATTGATTTCAGTGACGGTATCAAACATAAGAAATGATGAAATGATCAGGGCTGAAAACCCATCTCAAATCACCAGCACCCTCTGATTGAATGCAAGAAACTGGTTCTGTGCGGTATTGGTTCTTTACTTTTCTCCGACGATCTGAAAATGTACTGTGCGTTCGCGTGCTCTTACCTGGTCGAAATCTGTGAAATAGATCTTGCCAAATTCACCCAATTCCAACTTTCCATTGATAATGGGGATCGATTCAGAGCGCCCCATGATGATCGAACGTAAATGGGCATCGGTGTTCAGGCTCCAGGATGGCAGTTCCTTTCGACTGGTGGCATCAGCGATGTGCGCCGGTCCGGGGTGCAAGTACTGCCCCTCTGTGCGGCAGGTAGGAACGATCTTTTCGAAAACATTCAGCAGATCTTGCATGATCGATTTAATGCCCCAAAAATTCTCGTCGTGTGACTCTTCTTGGATCATGACACTGCAGGTGGTATGCTGCGAGTACACCACCAGGATGCCATTCTGGATGCCTGATTTTTCCAGAGCTGTTTTTGCCTGAGAGGTGACATCATGGAAGGTTGGCATTCTTTCGGATTGTACCTGGATGGATTCGTGATAAACGGACATGGTCTTTTCCTTATTAACTATTCACTTGGTGAGTTTCGTCCCATGCAGTACGCATGGCTTTGATCATTTCTTCCAGCATGGCAAAGGGATCGTCTGCCAGCAGAATTCCGCTGGTTGAACCGCTGCCTTGTGCTCCATTCTTGACCACCTCATAGATATCCTGACCGCACTTGATGCCTGCTCCGTGTAGGACCAGGATATCCGGATTGATATGCCACACTAACTGGTTGATTCGCTGGATCTGCTGCTGGTCGCTTTCTTCACGTTGACCTACCCCGATCAAATCGGGTGATTCAGCCAGGATGATGTTGGGATTGAACCGGGCGATCTCCACCGCCTGTTCGGGTGTATCGGCGCATATCATTGATATCAGACCTACCTCGTCCCCTCGACGGATGGCTTTTCCGATCTCCGGTAAGGTTACCCGCTTTTCGGAATGGTTCAAAAGGAAGCCCTGTGCTCCTGCTTCTTTGATAGCCTCCGGCAGCACTGTACCGATGCCCCTGCCGGCTTTAATGACGTCCATGTGTTGGGCGAAGATGTGAATGTGTCTGGTATGGCTGGCGAGCAGGGGAATATCCACGCATTGCGGGGTGAAGATGATGCTCACATCATATTTTATGCTCATTATATCCGCGTGCTGGGCTAACCCTAATGCTTTCTTTCCATAAAGATAAGCTTTGGGACCGATCTCGAAGAAGGGTGGTTTGATCTGAATGCCAGGATACATTATCTGTTGGAAATCCTTTCTGATCTTCGAGAACTGCTAAACCAGCAGTACTTCCACACCCATGTCACGGATAGCCTGGACTATCTCGGCAGGAGCGCCATTATCGGTGATGATGGTATGGTAAGCAGAAACGGCTTTCACTGGTACGAAACCTTTTCTTCCGAATTTCGAACTATCGGTAACCAGTACAGTCTTGCGGGCGTGATCAGCCATCATGCGATCCACTTCCGCCATCAATACATTGGCAGTGGTCGCTCCACCTTCCATGGTCAATCCATCGGTTCCCAGAAAGGCAATATCGGCGGTCAGTTCCTGTAATTGGTTCAAGGTCTGCGGTCCAACCGTAGCTTGGTAATCCGGTAGGTAGATACCACCCAGGATGGTCAGGTTGGGGGATGGCCAGGTGAGCACTTCCTGCGCAAGCGGCATGGAATTCGTCACCATATTGATCATGTTACTCACCCGCAGAGAAACCGGAGTGTTGCGCACGATCTGCAGCGTGGTGGTACCGGAATCCAGCAGGAGGATGTTGCCCTGCTGGATCAAACTGGCAGCCACCTGCCCGATGCGTTCCTTGGCGCTGTTGTGTAGCTTTTCTTTTTCCTCGAATGAGTCTGTGCGGAAATTACCCGGGATCGGAATAGCTCCGCCATGCACCCGTTTCAAGCGGCGCGATTCTTCCAACAGGGTCAGATCACGGCGGATGGATACTTCCGACACGTTGAACATCTCCACCAGATCGGACACGAGTACCTGTCCCTTCTCTATGACCATCTGGGCGATCAACGACCTTCGTTCGGCTGCACTTGTTTCATTCATGACCATCACCAAAAATCCTTTTATTGTTATAGCTAGATTTCAATAAAATTCAATCCCTGCATTTTAGCGTAGATTTTAATTTTGTCGGCAAGGTGTCCAAATGCTAGTGCTTGATGGTGTGGCGCACCTGCTTCAACCCAACGGGTGCACCAATCCGCGATCGGCAGAGATTTGGGTTTGAACAGCATCTGAGGAGCAGCTACCGGTCGTGGCTTGATAGCGATGGATTCCCCTTCGGAAATGATCAAACGCCAGTGCCCCTGCACCGGTACCAATGATAGATTGGTCACCGGACCGGCTGCGTAAGCGAATTCAAACCCTGCACCAAAGCCCTTTACTCCTTCGTAATAGATGCTATGTTTCAGCGTCACATCTGCTGGGCTGGCAGCCATGGCTGGGTTGCCGTGCCCGTCGTGTGAGAGGATGATGGACTCATGCTTGAAATCGATGACATAGTTTTCCAGGAAGGTGGCTTTTCCAGTGAAACCCTGCAGGATCAACATGGCGGTTACGGTGGTGATATCGGCTTCGGTAGAGCAGGGAATGCCCAATTCGCATAGGCGACCTGTGCCATAGGAGGGAATGATCCCTACGCGCGGATCGGTTAGCCATACCTGGTCAAAGGATGCCACCGCATCAAATTTGCCATCACGAGTGACCTTTTCCAGTGCTAGCGCCAGCCGGCAGGATTGCTCGAACTGCGGTTGCGCGATATCGATCTTATAGCGTCCTGCTTCCTTATCCATCAGCGCTTTCACTTCTGCATCGCTGATCTCACCCATGGCAACCGAAACTTTTTCCGGCTCTACCGGCCAGCAAACCGGTCCTACATCCTGACGCAAACTCAACTGATCAATCATCAGATCGGTCATACCCTCAAAAGCATGCCCGAAAATGGCAATGCGCGCCTGTTTCAATTGCTTGATGATCCCGGCGGCATGGATGTAATCTGCCAATTGCTGGTGACCCTTGGGATCATCCATCATGGATGTTACTACCCAGAAAGATCTACCGGTGCGTAGTAGAAGGGAAGTCATCTCCGGAACCCCTGCCATGCCCGAGTTGAGCATGATCAGGTCGAAATCGGCATCTTCCGGAAGAAACTCGATCTGCTGGGTGTTCCATACAACTACCGGAGCGGTGGTGTTGAGGAAACAACGGGCAGGGACGATCCCTTTGGTGTAAGCTATCTCTACCGCGATGATCAGATCCACGTCTTCCGCGTTGAACATGCGCGCGGCAGTTTCTGCCTGATATTCTTCTTCAACCAGGGGTGGGCAGACTGTGTCTGCAAATTTACCGATGATCTCTCCGATATGATCAGCCACATTCTGTGCCTTGGGGCGCACATGTGCGGTTTTGTTATAGTCATCTTCCAGCAGCGCTGTCACCAGCACGCCGACTTTAGGTTTATTTGTCATTTCTATTCCTTTCTCTATTATGTATTTCGATTCTTGTCATGGATTCGTCTGGTAAATGAATCCAGACACTCATCAAGTTCACAATAATTGCGATATGGTTGTATATAAGCCCGTTTTTCTTCATCTGGTTGGAATGATCGCGCAGAGGTGATCATGCGCTGGCAGCCTTCTTCGATCGAATCGAAAATACCTACTGCGCTACCTGCCAGGATCACATCTCCTAACAGCGCGGCTTCTTCCTGCTGCAGAACAACTACTGTCTTGTCGCATACATTGGCTTTGATCTGGTTCCACAGATGGCTGTGTGACCCACCTCCACTTGAGATGATCTCTTTGATTTCAATCCCGGTATGCTCGATGTGTTCGAGATTACGCTTCAACATGAATGCCACCCCCTCCAGCAATGCCCGTACAAAATGTGCCCGCGTATGACGCAGGCTGAAGCCCGTGAATGACCCCCGTGCATCCGGATTGGTAGTGGGACTGAAAGAGCCCATCAAATGCGGCAGCATGAGCAATCCATCACTTCCGGCAGGTATGCTCTCTGCCAGTTTGGTCAGCAGATCGTAGCTGTCAGTGTATTGGGCTGCCGCATTTTGAACTTCTGCTTCCCCAAACTGATCTCGGAACCATTTTAATGTCATCCCTGCGGTGGGGCAGACCGGCACCATCAGGTATTGGTGAGGAACGCTGTGCACATAGATGGGTATGGAGCGCTCGGGATCGATGGCAGGATCGCTCACCGTGACCTGGATGGCTAACGCCGCCCCGGTGGTTTCAGAGATAATGCCTTCCCGGATGTTCCCGGCGCCAATGGCGCCCACCGCTTGATCCATACCGCCGTTGATCACTTTAGTGGCGGTATCGAGACCCAATTCCTGCGCAGCACCGGGTTGGATGTTGCCGATCACTGAACCGGGTTCATGGATCTCCGGTAATTGTTCACTGCTAATCCCAATGGAATCCAGCATGCCCTGCCACCAGCACTGCCTGTGGATGTCAAAGTACAGTGTGGTGCAGGAGATGGAGCCATCAGTGGCGAATTTCCCGGTCAGTTTATAGATCAAATAATCCTGTACCAGCAGAAATTTAGCCGTTTTCTGGAAAACTTCCGTTTCATTTTCCTGTAACCACAGGATCTTGCAGGCACTCCAGGTGGGGATGATCTCACTGATGCCGGTCTTCTCATAGACTTGCGCCTGGAATTGTACTGTCAGCTTTTCAGCTTGCATTGTGGCACGATTGTCCAGCCATACTAGCGCCGGATACAGTGCTTCACCGACAGTATCCACTGGGATGATGGTCTCGCCCTGGCTGGATACCGCCAGCGCGGTAATCGCATGAATATCTGAAAGGGTACTTTTGACCAACCTGCGTACCGTTCTAACGCAGACATCCCAGTAAAGATGTGCATCTACCTGTGCTTTTTCTGCGCTGGGGGTTTCAAGTTGGTATTCTTCCCGCTCAATACCTACGCAGCTACCGTCAGGTTTGAAAAGCCCGGCTTTCAGAGAGGTGGTGCCGACGTCAATCCCTAACAATAGCTCCATATCAATCCAGTTTATATTTACTTGCAACTTTATCAGGTGCCTGGAAATCTTTGACTACTTCTTTCAAGGCATCCAGGAAGCGATCAGGGTGTGCGGATTGGATGACATTCCTACCAAACACCACCCCTCGCCCACCGGCTTCGATCGCCTGGGCAGCTAATTTTAGTGCGTCGCTCTCTTGTGGTAGTTTCTTGGCGCCCAACGCCAGCACCGGAACCGGGATGGCATCTACGATCTTCTTGAATCCTGACCCGGTATAAAAGGTCTTTACCAGATCAGCACCCAATTCGGCGATAATGCGGCTGCCGATATAGATTTCATCTTGCAGATCTTCGGGCTGCTTGTCATCCCCACCGGTTGGGTATAGTTCACCGACCAGGGGAATACCAAGAGCGCGCTTCTGTGCCACACATTGTGAGAAAATCTCCACATTGTGTGCGTCTTCAACTTCATCGGGATTCAACATGGATAAACTTCCGATCACCAGATCAGCACCTTCCGAAACTGCATCAGCTACACTGATCATGGGTACGCTGTGGGAATGCTTGTAATTCCACATGGCGGCATAATTGGAGCCCCAGTTGAGACGGATGATACAGGCAGGAGCTCCACGTCTGGAAAAAACGCTCTGGCAATGCGCTGGCATACCGGGTGCCATCAAGACGGCGTCTGCTCCTGCCACTTTATCGATCACGCTGGGTAGGTCGATCATCCCGGCTAATGGACCGAAATATAGACCATGATCGACCGCGACCACCACTGCATTTTTTCCATCTGAAAATAACCTATTGAACCTTATTGATACTCCTGTTGATGACATATTGTTCTCCTTGGTAAGTTTTTATCTATAAATTTGAGTTGATGATTCCTGTCGCTTGCTTTTAAGTTACAATTTTTCTGTAGGGATGGAGCAGGGTTTACCCTGCCCCATCCTTCGCTATTTAAATTATTGAGCAATCAATTCCCAGCCATCAGAAATGGCGGTACCGGCTGCATCAAGCGCGGTGTAATCAGTTGGGAAGGTTACGACGGAATAGGCATCGGCAGGGGGAAATTTTGCCAATAGCTCATCCGGCAGGGTTACACTGGAGCGAATGGGATGTACGAAACCATTGGCATATGCCAATTGTCCTTCATCGGAATATTCCAGTTCGATCATCAGTTTTGCCACATTAGCGTGTGGTGCACCGGCGGTCACGAACTGGATGTACATGCCAGCTACTGTTCCTTCACTCGGGATGACAACCTGTAGGTTCATATCAGCGTTCTCTTCTTTGGCGCTCAAACCGTCAAAGTCCCAGAACAGGGAGATTGGGCATTCACCTTTTTGGATAGCAGCGGTGGATGGTTTCACACCGTTCAGGATCCCTTTTTCAATTAGCTGTGCAAAGAAATCCAAACCAGGCTGCACATTCGTTGCGTCACCGCCCAAACCATAAGCTGCTCCTAACACTACCATATTCGCAGTAGCTGAAGAGCGTGGATCTTTCATGCAAACTTTACCAATATATTCATCGTTCAGCAGGTCAGACCAGGTCTGTGGGACGGTTGTCACTGCATCTGCATTTACTAATAAAGCGATAGCGCCCCAGTATGCTGCTGACCAGCGTCCCTCGGGATCTTTGGCATAGTCTGGAATTTCATCCCAATAAGAATGGAAATATGGCTGCGACAATGCTTCATCCTCAACGATCTTAGCAAAATTTAAGCCAAGATCTGTGATATCAGCGATTGGCGCACCAGCTTCTGCTTCAAGAGCGGCGATGATTTCACCGGAACCCATATCTGTATCCTGAGTTTCGATACCATATTTCTCGAGAAGTAATGCTTTCATTCCGGCATAGTTAACCCAACTATCGGGGAGCCCATAAGATACAAGCACTCCTTCACTCTCGGCATCGGCGACAAGCTGTTCCATGGGATCTACATCGACTGCTTCATCAGCAGCGGGTTCTTCCATGGCAGATTCTTCAGCAGGGGCAACGGTTTTGGTGCAGGCACCCAGTACCAATGAAAACAGTACTAGCAAACCAATGAACATTCTAAAAATTTTTGACATTTCTCTTTTCCTTACTGATCAGTTATTTTCACTTCTTGAAGTGAATTTTAGATTGGACGATCACATATATTTTTTAGCCGGCACCTCCTTATTCTTGTTTTGTGAACTGTAACAAGACAATTGCATGTCTACCATTCGATTAACCTTCGATCAATACCTCTCTACCACCGGGGATGATGTCCAGTGTAAAAGGTACTTTTCCCACTGACCAACCCGGATTCCTGTCATTGTTTGCCTTGCGTGGTAAAGTTTTGTTATCGACCTTGATATTTTTGGGTAAAAAAGTCAGACGCAGGCGTTGATAGCCAACACTATTAAAACAACGGTACTGAATGTGGTTGGGTTCATAAGAAATGTGCTGGATCACGGAAGTCGAGCGCAGTATATGATCCTCGTCATCCGGCGCCAATTGGGGGTAGGAAGCCATTCCATCGATAAAATGCGGAACGTAATCGAAATATCCATCGGTAAACCAGCACTGGTTGTAATAATCGGGGCGGTCGATCCCTACCGTTACTGTACCGTCGGTGTTTGCCATGTAAGTTGCCCAATTGAAGGAGCGTATTGCCGTTTCTTGGTATGCTGTGTCGCCGGTCAATTCGGCGAACAGTGCGCAGATACTGGCGAAACGTGCCGTGTGGCTGCCCATTACAAAATAACAAAATTTCTGCTCGTGGATAGGGATGGCTGAAAAGAAAGGCTGTGCCCCTAACGTGCTACGCACCCATTCAATCAAGTTCACCACTGTTGTTTGCCATTCCAGGAACTGATCGCGATGCTCTAACAGGTAGCGGGCGGTTTCCATCGGTGAAAGTTGATCACGATTTTGGTTTTCAACATCCAGGCGGATGTCCTCAAAATATCCCTTCCAGATGTTGTTCTGTAATGGGAATGCTTTGATCCATTTCCAAACCAATTCCCGCGCATGTTGGTACCGCTTCATGCCTAGCTCGATCAGATCATCGAACAACCATACCACTGCGATCATGTGGGCGGTGTAAGCTTCTATCACCTGCCCATTCCTGACATCTACGCGGAAGGGCAAGGGAGAATGTTTGGTATCCCCTTGTTGTAATTTTTCTGCCAACACCGCTGCGCAGTGCTCGCCCCATTCCAAATAGCGTTTTTCTTCAGTGATCTTATAAAAATCGATATAAGCCTTGCCAGCCTGCGCGATCTTGTCCGGTTCGCTGACATATTCTCCATCGGCGCGCGCCCCAAAATAGATACCGCTCCCGGGATGAGCAGAAGCGTATGGCACGCCGCTCCAGTTGTAATTATCAGGAGTGCGGTTCTTCCATAGGTGCTCCAGCATGGCAGCCCCAATACCCAGCAGGTCTTGCTTGCCGGAATAAGGGTAGTATTTGAGTAGGGTGGTGATTGCCCAGGCGAACTTACCTGCCGGGTTATCCGGCCAGTCGGTCGGTCTGATCGGATCGGTCCAGAAACACGAATACAGCAGATACCAGGGCAGATCGTTGTGCACATCGGTTGGACAAGTGCGGATGAAATCCATCGCCAGTTTAACGATGCGACCATAACCGGTCCAGGCTTCCAGCCTTTCATGGTCATCCAAAACGATCTCGTGCCCGTTGATATAGATCATTCGTCCAGTGCCATCACTTTACAAGCCTCCGGCTTGAAAGAAAGCCAGATATTTTGATTCAGGGTTATGGGCTCAGTAGAAGCAACTGTGATATCTGCCACTACGCGTTGTTGGTGCACGTTCACCCCCAGGCGAGTCACTGCCCCATGAAAAGTGATGGTCTCTACCACTCCCTGGATGCTGTTACCGCTGTTCTTATCGGGTGGTGTACTGCTGACATGGATGGTCTCAGGTCGTACCAGCACCACTACTTCTTGCCCCTCCTTGAAATCAACCAGTTTACCGCAATTAATTTCCAAGATTTCGCATTGCACACTTGCCTTGCCGGTAGTTTTGCCGAAGAATTGGTTGGCGGTACCGATGAAGGTGGCGACGAATCGAGTTTGTGGAGCGCGATAAATATCTTGCGGGGTGCCCACCTGCTGGATGATGCCGTTCTCCATCACCACTACCTTGTCGGAAATGGAGAGCGCTTCTTCCTGGTCATGTGTTACATATACTGTGGTAATAGCCAACTCTGATTGAATACGGCGGATCTCGCCGCGTAGTGCCACGCGTACTTCTGCGTCCAGCGCCGAAAGGGGTTCATCTAACAACAGCACGCGTGGGCGCACTGCCAGGGCGCGTGCTAGAGCGATACGTTGCTGCTGCCCGCCTGAAAGTTGGTGCGGATAACGTTTGGCAGTGCCCTTTAGACGCACCATATCCAGCACTTCGTCAACCCTCTTTTCAACCTCATCTTTGGAGGTCTTTTTCATTTTTAGTCCGAAAGCGATGTTTTGGCGCACGGTCATATTTGGAAAAAGCGCATATGCCTGGAAAACCATGCCGATATCACGCTGATTGGGACTTATCCGGGTGATATCTTCTTTATCCAGAAGGATACTGCCCTCATCGGGCTGCTCAAAACCTGCAATCATCCTTAGAGTAGTGGTTTTGCCACAGCCGGAGGGTCCCAGAAAGGAGACTAAGCTGCCCTTGTCGATGTCCAGTGTAAAATCATTGACTGCTTTGACGTTCCCGAAGTTCTTATGTACATTTTTGAGTTCCAAATACGCCATGAGGTTCTCCTTGTATTTAATGGGCGTGTGGTGTATGGGCAGATGAACCCTGACCCTTTTTTCCAACCCACAGGATGAGAATGGATGCCAGCCACGCAATGCTGAATGAAATCACTGAGAAGGCGGCGGCAATGTTGCCGTTGATACGCGTGTATTCCACCAACAATAGCGGGAAGGTCTTGAACCTGGCGCCCAGAATCAGTTTTGTTAAAGTGAATTCGGCAAAAACCGTGGCAAATACCAGCAGGCTCCCGCTGATAATGCCCGGGTAGATGTTGGGGATGATGACCTTTAATAATACTTGCAGGGTGGTTGCTCCCAGGCTTTGACCGGCTTCGGTTAGCGTTAGCGCGTCGACGGAGCGCATAGCGTTTACGATTGGACGGTACATGAATGGCATCGAGTAGATGAAAACTGCCCCGATTAATAATTCGGGAGAGCGCCCGATGAAGGTGCCGTTATAAACTTGTACCAACGCTAGAGCCAGCACCACGGTGGGAATGCCGAAAGGTAAGATCATCAGCACATCCAGAAAAGACCTTGCTTGTGGTAGCCGAATAAAAACCCAGTATACGGTCGGGATGATCAGCACCAGACTGACTAGGATGGTTGAGACTGATAGGATCATCGAGTTGCGCAGGGAGCTGACAAAATAAGAAGCATCAGTTGCTTCTCCGTAATATTCAAAGGTGTAACCTTCAGGCAGGATAGTGCGGTCCCACCGGGTGGCAATGGAAAATACATAAGTGGAAAAGATAGGCAGTAACATATAGAAAAGGAAGAGGGCAATGAGAATGATCTGCCAGGCTTGCGTGCGGTCCTTCTTTTCTGGTTTGATGGGTGTTTTTGATAGATTTTTCATAAAAACCTTTTCCGGCACACTGCCTACTTGGACCAACGCCGTACTTTGCTGGTGGTGATCTGGTAAATGGCGATGCTCAATCCCATGATGATCAGTGATAACACTGCCATTGCCATTCCAATGCCGGGGTCGTGTCTTACTTCACCTGCAATCATGAATCCGATCTGCAGTGTGACCAGTGAAAGCTGTGATTCGACCAGTGTATAAGCGGTGGCGTATGCTCCGTAAGCATTGGCAAAGAGCAGGGTCAAGCCTGCCAGTAGAGAAGGTCCCAGAACCGGAATGCCGATGTGCCACCAGAATTGAAAAGTATTAGCCCCCAGACTTTCAGCCGATTCCTGCCATTCCTTCTTGATGCCCACGAATGCAGGGATGATGATCAGTACCATCAATGGTAGTTGAAAATAAACGTATGCCAACGCCAACCCTGAGAAGGAGTAGATGCTGAAGTTCGGGTACAGTTCATAGGCAAAGTATTTGAACACGAACTGCGTGATCACCCCATTCATACCCAGAATGATGATAAAAGCGAATGCCAGCGGTGCTCCGGAAAAGTTGGTGGTCACATCAGATAAGGAGATCAATGCGTTTTTCACTCCTTCTGAGGGTAGTTTATAGATGGCATACCCGATCAGAGTTCCCAGCACTACCCCGATGATCGCTGTCAATCCTGAGATCTTGATGCTGTTCACAAAAGAATTAACATAGATCGTGCGGCTCATCGTCTGGTAGTGTGCCAGGGTGAATTGCTGTGTGGCTTTATCGATGAAACTACCCCGTACCAGGAAGATGATCGGGACGAATTCAAAAGCCAGGCAAACCAGCAGAAATGGCATGAATCCCAGCCAATTCTTTAAAGGTGATTTTTGATATTTGGTGTTTGTTTTTCCCATCTTAAGCTTATTATAGGGATGATTGTTTCGTATGTCAATATATATGTTATTAATTATTACGATTGACTGAACGTTTTGATTATGCTACAATCGAAAACGTAACATCAAACGTGTTGTTGTGCTTTGTTACCGCTATCTACCACTGAAAAAGGGAGTTTTCTATATGAACTCATCTCTGCGATCACTTGAAAATCAATTTCCGGATCTGAAGAAATTCCTGATACAGGTCAATGAATTGGTTGGCAGCGGGTTCTTCTCACGGGATTGTGATATCCTCATCAATCGTACTCCGGGCAGATTGGATCTGATGGGCGGCAACGATGATTACACTGGTGGGCTGGTTTTTGAAAAAACCATTCGCGAAGCTACCCTGGTGGCAGTGCAACCGCGCTCGGATGATGTAGTGGAATTGTACAATCCGTCAGTGACAGCGTTCGATTGGCAAGAACGTGTTACTTTCCACCTTGCCGACCTGCGCGAGGGAGATCATTTGGCACCCATAGAAAAGGTACGCACCTGGATCAACACTGCCCCGCGTAGCTCCTGGGCTGCCTATCTGGTTGGTGATCTGTATTATCTGATGGAGCATTTCCCTGAAAAGGTTACTGCTGGTTTTTCGCTTTATCTTGAGTCGGATGTCCCGCTCGGCAAGGGCGTTAGTTCTTCTGCTGCGCTGGAGGTGGCGGTCATGAAAGCCACCGCTGCGCGTTATGATATCGAGGTATCAGGTGTGGAACTGGCTTCTTGGACACAGTGGGTTGAGATCGCACTCACCCAATCTGCCTGCGGCATCATGGACCAGTTGGCGGTAGTGATGGGTGATGAGAACTGCTTCGTACCCATGTTATGCCAACCCTGCTTACCTTATCCTCTGGCGAAATTGCCAGAGAATTTGTATGTGTGGGGTATCGATTCGGATGTACGCCATGCTGTTTCGGGGATTGAGTATGAGGCTGCTCGCGCTGCCACTTTCATGGGCTACCGCTATCTGTGCGAGTGGGAACATTTACAATCTACCCTCGATAAGAGCGGTGCTTTACCACGCTGGGTGGAACCCAAGTGGAATGGCTATCTGGCGAACCTCTCTCCTTCTTTGTTCCGCAGTCTATATGAGCAACGCCTGCCTGAATTCCAGTTGGGCAGCCAGTTCAACCAGCAGTTTGGCAATCATCTTGATCCCTTCACGCCGGTGCGTCCTGTGGTCAGCTATCCATTACGCGGTGCCACCCGCTATGCCGTAGAGGAAAACTGGCGCGTGCACGCTTTTTTCAATCTGATTTCCAAAACCACTCTGGATGAAGAAACCTGCCATCTGCTGGGTGAATTGATGTACCTCTCGCATCGTGGTTACAGTGAATGTGGGCTGGGCTCTCAGCAGACCGATCGTATTGTGGAACTGGTACGTGCAGAAGAATCACATGGTTTATATGGTGCCAAGATCACCGGGGGTGGAGCGGGTGGTACGGTGGCAGTATTGGGCGAAAACTCCACACGCGCGCGGGCTGCTTTCAGGCGAGTTGCGGAGCGCTACGCTGCAGAGAATGGTAAACAGCCTTACATCTTTGAAGGATCTTCGGCGGGGTGTGACGTTTTTGGGGTTCAAACCCTGAATATCGCATGACATTTACACGCCGAATAGTGTCTGCCAGTTAACTGGCTTAATTGAGTTGATCTCGTTTTCCATTTTTATTAAATTCCCATTTAACAAATCATGAAACTGGCATAGAATTAAACAGGAATTCCATTTTATTTACAATTGAATTCGGAGGGATCAGTGAGCGATTTTATTAATATGAGCTGTCCGGCTTGCGGTGGTCAATTGCAGGTGCAGAAGGAGATGCAGAAGTATTTCTGTATACACTGTGGCACTGAACTGCTGCTCAAGCAGGATGATGCAGGGGTTTTCAGTGCCATTCAGGTGCGTAATCTGCAAGCGTCAGCGAAGTTGAAGGAAATGCAGTTTTCCATAGCCGCTATAAATCTGCTCAAATCGCAGATCGCAGAATTGGAAGGGCAATTTACTATCATCCGAAACAATTTTCTGACCAATATCATTTCTATAAGGGGTGAACGCTGTTTCAAAGATTATGAAAAGGAATACCATATTTCTCCTGGGATCAGTCAATTTTGTACGCTCAACTGGGATTATTGGTTTAATCCCAGTTGGATTATCATGGGCTATACAAGCATCGATGATTTTCTTGCCCTTGCCAGATTCTTGCAACGCCCCGACTATCAAAAGAAAAAATATCTGGTGCCTATTTTAAGTTCATTTGAACCTCTGCCTGCCATCGCAGAAGAGTTGAAGGCGAAAAAAGCCCAATTAAATCAAATGCTTGAGCAAGCGATCAACAATCAATAAAAATGGAGGAACTATGAGCGAATTCATAGCAATGAACTGTCCATCCTGCGGAGGGCAACTCAGCATCCAGAGCGATCTGCAGAAATTCTTTTGTAATCATTGTGGCACCGAATTGTTGCTGAAACAGGATCATGATGGCATATTGACGCCCATCAAGGCGCGCGACCTGCAGGCTTCGGCAAAGTTGAAGGAGATACAGTTTTCTGTCACTGCCATGGAATTGTTAAAATCCCGGATTGCAGAGGTCGAAAAAGAGATACGAAAAATCCGCAGAACTTTCCTGGAATATTATCCTACCGTGTATGCAAGTTCGTATTCGTGGAATGGTCCTAAGTATTTTACTGATTATGAGAAAGAGAAGAACCTCCCTAACCCACTTGGGTGGCTCTTAGGCAATTGCCCTGGCGGTGACTGGAAGGACTATATTGAGAAGGAGGAAATCCCGGGTTATTCTTCTGCAGAGGAATTGATCGAATTCGCGCAGTTTGTGCAGCGCCCGGCGTATAAGAGAGATAAATATGTGACCACAATATTGACGATCTTGGAACCGCTGCCCTCCCTGGCGGAGCAATTAAAGCAAAAGAAACAGCAATTGGATGCCATGCTTGAACAAGCCATCAATCAATAAGAATGTGCATCCAGCGGATCAGCTGAGGTTCCTGTCGCCGTCATACAATTTATCCAACCTTGTTCCAACCACTTTTCCTTCCACTCACCCTGGCGTGCTTTTTCTCTGTGGATACCAACGAGGCAAACGATGATTAGAACCAGCCCAAAGGTCAGCAAGATCAGTCCGCTGCTCGTTGTTCTTTCTTATCGAATGGCTTTCTTGTATTGTAGGAAAATTGACGATTTAGCGATGATGTTCAGGAGGATTCCTTATCACCGGGGAGAGGATGGCTCTGGAAGAAATCCCACATCAGGCGTGTGGCATCGATCTCCTGGGTGGTCTTGCCCACCACCCAGCGTGGCATGGCTTTGCCGCCCGGCCAGGAATGTCCACCCCCTTCGATGCTATAGAAAACCACGTCTGCGTTATTGGCGCACGCTGTATAGGTGATGGAGTGCACCTTCTGGCTGATCTGCTCTGTGCTTGGAGTGGCTGTGCAGCCATTGCGCGTTGCCAGCTCTCGCGCGAAATCCGGCAGGCTTACGAAATCATAGGGGAAGCGCTGTGTTGGACCGCCTGCATAAGGTACGACGGCATCTGCTGTGCCATGAAAGAGGATGGCGGGCACCGCGCAGGTGGTTCTGCAGGCGGTCAGCGGGTAGAAATAGGCACCTGACACACTGCCGAAGGCAGCGATCTGCCCGGGGAGCGCACAGGATAGAGCGTGCGCCATACCACCCCCGTTGGAAAATCCGTTAGCATAGATGCGGCTGGAATCTATGTTGTATTTCTGCTCCAGATGCTTGATCAGTTCCGCAATGAAGCGGATATCCGTGGTTGGATTGTTGGCAGGTTGCTGGTACTCATACAGTTTCCAGCGTAATGGCACCTTGGTGCCCATCGGATATACCACAATGAAACCTTCTTTGTCTGCAAGATCATTCCACCTGCTCATGCGCATCTGGTGCGCTGGCCAATCCCCAAAACCGTGCAAGCTGATCACCAGCGCATTCGGCTTGGTGAGGTCAAGGTTCGCAGGCACATACAGGATGTAATGGCGCTTTATGCCTCCTGAATACAGACTGCCGTTGGAGCGGTGGATCATAAGCCAATAGACACCACTCAACAGGATTCCTCCAGATAACAGTACCAGTAAAGTGATCAGGATCATTTTCATCGTGATCGTAATTATAAGAGCTGGCTGCCTTTTTGGTTCCCTCCAACTCGTTCTTTAATCCTTCTAATGGTTTTCACAAAACACGCTGCGTTGACGCCGTTTTTGTAAATAGAAGGAGACGGGGTGGGAATAGTGTTATCTCCCATCTCCTTTGGGTATAAAATAGCAGCGTTTTTTTAAAGATTCGATCGATTATCACTTACATCCGGCAGACCACTCCAAACAACATCCAGCGTGAGTAAAACAAGGTCGTACACAATAACATGATAAACCTGGTCTGGCAACTGGGATGGACAAACACATACCTGGAATTCCACTGGTGGCTTCAAAACCATATGGCAGGCGGCAGGTATTATCCAGGCTTGCCAACTCCTTGACCGGGTAATCCTCTCCTTTCACCGGCGAGCCAGCTGCACTGGGACCGAAGTGGTCGTCGTAGTCGAACAAGCTGGGATCTTTCACCCCACCATCAGCCCAGGCGCCCCATAGGAATTCCTCGGCATTTTGAAGCAACGCGCGGCTGACCGCGATCTGGATGGCATTGGGATCCTCCGGAACAAGGCGCGCCCAGGCGACTTTTTCGGCGGTCATCTCCAGTGTATCGGTGTAGCCATTCTCATCATAACCTGCTTCTGCCACGATTGGTTTGGTACCACCCACTGTGATGTCTGGATCTATATACACTTTTATATTATTCATAGACCATTGAGTGGTGGGGCTGGCTGCCATCACTAGCATGTCTCCTCGCCCGCTCTGAGTACGGTCGAATTCGACCCCATAGTTACCGCTCAGTGTGCCACTGATTGGGTCCACCTCATCCAGCACGATGGTGAAGTAATAGAAAAACTCATCACTGGAAATAGAGGCAGTCAGGATATTTAAGTCGGGTTGGTAATCCATGTCCAGACTGGTGAAGGGACGTTCGTACAGGTTGTCGAGAAAATTATCCCCACTTATTACCCTCTTTTCGGATGCTTTCAAGCTGGCGTCACTGTCTTCCAAAATCCTTTCTGCTTCCGGCGAGGGTTCCCCTGGTGCTAGGTAAGGGATGGCAGTGGATTCTTCGACCATTGTGGTTTTTTCAGTGAGAATTACCTCGGTTTTCGCTTCTTCTTGTTTTCCCCCACACGCTGCCAACAGCAGCACATATAACAGTAGCATTCCAATATATCTTCCCTTGTGCATCATGTTCCTCCGTTTGTAAAAGATATTCCTGAGCAATGGGGTAGCATTGGTGTGTCGGATTACTGATATGGAGCGGTAATGAAAAACAGCCTAGATCCCCTGGCTGTTCGACGTTTTCTATTCAGATTGTAGCATCCCAGACCAAAAAAACAACCTTGACAAAAATAACAAGAGGTCAATAGGGAATTTGGTGTTGACCTCTTGTGCACTATGGTTCCAGTATTGCTGATTAGATTACCCTAATGGCATTCCCAATTCACACATACACGAGTAGCACCCAGATTTACCCAGAAAGTACATACGCATGTCTCACTGGGTTTGCTGGTGATGCACATGCCCGGGATGCTGCTTGCCATTTGATCGAAACCGTATGGCAGACGGCAGGTGTTATCCAGACTGAACAGCGCCTTGAGCGGGTAATCGGCATCGGTCTTGATGGGGGAGCCTGCAGCGCTGGGACCGAAGTGATCATCATAATCGAACAAACTGGGATCCTGCACGCCACCATCTGCCCAGGCACCCCACAGGAATTCTTCGGCGTTATCCAACAGGGCACGGCTGACCGCGATCTGGATGGCACTGGAATCATCTGGTGCGATGCGCGCCCAGGCAACCTGATCTCCTACCAGTTCTAGTGTATCTTGATAGCCAAATCCATCGAATCCTTCCTCTGCCAATATCGGTTTGATTCCACCTACCACCCCATTGGGATCGCTGTACACTGTTACACCCTCCACTGACCATTGTACGGATGGATCCTTCACCCATACCAACAGATCTCCACGCCCGCTCTGGGTACGATCGAATTCTATGCCATAAGAGCCGGTCAGTGCCCCGATGTCAGGATCCAGATCTTCCAATGCGATAGTGTAATAAAAGAAAGATTCATCGCTGGCAAGTGCAACCGTGAGGATGTTCAGATCGGGCTGGTACACCATCTCTTGCGAAGTGAAGGGGCGCTCATACAGGTTGTTGAGGATGTTATCGCCGGTGATGGCACGCTTTTCCTTCGCTTTGATGCTGGAATCTACATCCTCCAGGGTGCGCTCTGCTTCGGGTGGCTCACCGGGCATCAGTCTTGAGATTTCTGTGGGTTTAATGGTATTGGTAGGCAATATCTCGACTGCAACATCTTCTTTTCCAGTACAGGCACCTGATAGAAGGCTGGTACCTAGTATGAGAACCAGAAATATATGTTTCTTCATATTTCTCTCCTTAATTTATATAATTAGGATATAGATTTTGAATGGAAAAACAACCTTCGTGAAAAATTCATTTTCTTATGGAATTGTTAATAGTAGGATGAATCACTTCTGTAATTATAGGATTTGAACAATGGATGAGAAACAGTTAAAAGAACGCTTGCAGCAGCTTCAACTCCAGGAATTCAAGCTTTCACAAACGGCATGGCATGCTTTGCTGCCTTTCATGCTACGGCATATCGGCAGCCCGGATGCACAGTTGCGCGACGATCTGATCTACACTGCTTTTGTGCAGTGCATCTACCGCCAGCGAGTACTTTCTGCACAAGACCTACGGTCTATTCTGCAACCTGTGCTGGATGAGAAACATATGTTCTTCCATATGGGTGAAAAGGAGGGGGATGCGGTTTTCACACGTGCTTTTTCCGTACTGCTGCTGCCACTGCTGCTGGCGGTACATCGCGATCAACCCTATCTAACCTACCAGGAATTGGAGCAGGTCAAACAGGCTTTATTCAGTTTCCTGGCACAAGAAAAGGATCTGCGTGGCTTTGTACCAGGAAAAGGTTGGGCGCACACTGTGGCGCATGCTGCCGACGCGCTGGATGAACTGGCGCTGTGTAAAGAAACGGAACAGACGGATCTACTGGGAATGCTGTTGCTCATACGCACCACCATTTGTAACTCTGTCCAGGTTTACACCCACGGAGAAGATGAGCGCCTGGGTACCGCCGTGCTTTCCATCATTTCCCGCGCTATGCTCTCCGTGCAGCAGGTCAGGGAGTGGATTGCATCCTTTGCGGAACCTGTTCTGGAAATAAAAGAACTGCCTGATTCGTTATGCGTGCGTGCCAATGCGCGCAATTTCTTGCAGTCGCTCTATTTTCGTCTACGCTGGATAAACCTTGCAACCCCTTATGAAACAGTATTCGACCACAGCTTGCGTACCATCAGCCGTTACGGTGATTAGAAGTTCACTCCTCCTGAAATCCATGATAGTATGTATGAAACACTTGTTACATATTTAAAATGGAATGGCTGTTATTCTTACCCCAATTACCTGCTTCTCCTTCCACTCTGCGAGTGATGGTATGGCGCCTTATGCGTGATGCCGGAGCACTTGGATTGAAGAATGGGGTATGGATTCTACATCCTTCACAGGTGGCTTTTGTCGATAAATTGGAGTCTTACCTGAAGGAGCATGGTGCAGATAGTTATTGCCTGCACATCATAGTGCAAGATCCGGATGAGAATGAAAATATCCTATTACGCTTGCAGGAAGAGCGCGATGAGGAATATCGTGAATTCTGTGAAAAATGCGGTGCTCTAAAAGCAGAATTGCGAAAAGAGATCAGCGTCGAAAAGTTCACTTTTGCAGAGTTAGAAGAGACCGAAGAAGAAGTGCAAAAATTGCAGGCTTGGTTGACAAAGATCCGCCGCCGGGATGTGGTAGATGCACCTCTGGCGAGCCAAGCGCAACAAGACATGAAACAATGTCAACAAGGGCTAGCTGAATTTGCACAGCAGGTTTACCATCGCCAGGGTGTTCAACATTCATCGCGGAGGGAAGGAGATTGAATGTCAGAAAGTATCTCCTCATTTGGAGAACGCTGGAAAGCACGCGCCCGCCAGCTCAAACATGAAACCTGTGCCCTTTACCTGGCAGTGTGCGATCGTCGCACTCCCTGGTATGCCAAGCTGTTCGCTACAGTAGTGGTGGCATATGCTTTCAGCCCTATTGATCTGGTGCCCGATTTCATTCCGGTAGTGGGTTATCTGGATGATCTCATCCTCGTTCCACTGGGAGTGGCAATTGCAATCAAGATGATCCCTGCGCAGGTCATGCAGGAATGTCGCCAGCGCGCAATGCAGGAATTTGCTTCCGGGAAACCGGTCAATTATGTTGCCGGAGTGCTTATTGCGCTGGTCTGGGTTTGGGTATTGGTCACAATCGTGCGAAAATTCACTAGAGAACGATAATTCGCTTTTCGAGGTGAGATATTCCATAATGCACTTAGGTAGATTGAAATCATTTTCTCCAATTCTCCAATAAATCATTAATATTATTAATATGACAAAAAACATATAAATAATCTAGTTAATATCTGCGCTCAAAGGAAATCGATGAAAATGTCCAAGGTAAAATCCTCTCGGAAAAGAAAAAATAGCAATTCTCCATTTTTATGGATCGGTACTTTCCTGGTTGTGATCATTATCCTCAGTTTTATACCCTCCATTGATTTTGATCCTGTTGGCAAAAAGATTGCTGTCATGCCCGACCGCTCGCATGTGTCCCTGGGCATTGATCCGGGACCCTATAACAGTGATCCACCTACCTCCGGGCGGCATTACGCGGAGCATTTCACTTCCCGTTTCTTCGGTACCAATTCTTACATCTATCCTGAAGGCTATCTGGTCCATAATCTGGAGCACGGCTATGTCATCTTCTGGTATAACTGCGATCTGTTATCGGAGCAGCAATGTATTACCCTTAAAAGCCAAATCCAGGATGTGATGAACCAGGTAAATATGTACAAGGTGATTGCCTACCCATGGCACTCCATCGAAGTGCCGGTGGTGATGACCTCCTGGGGGCGCATGCTCTCCATGCAGCAATTTGATTCCCAATTGGCGCTGGCATTCATCGATAAATATCAAGAACAATCCCCCGAACCGCAGGGTGAATGATGGTTTTGATCTAGATCACTTGCTTTTTTCTAAAAAGAAAGTGGTATAGCATGAATAGAATTCCGCTGAGGAACAACGGTCCACCAATATACAAATAGACCATCCAATACATGCCGCGTGTCATATAAATATAGAATGTTCCGGTGGCCAGGTATAGTATGCCACCAAGCAGTTCCCATTTCCATGCTACCAGCAGGACAGCGATCAGGATGAAAGCAGGGATCATGTGTATCAAGAATCCCAACAGCATCTCCCCAAGGTTAGATTCACCATCGAATACATCTAATGCGAATAAAGAATAAAAAATAATCACCCCGATCCCTATTACCCTTGGCAGCCAATACAGGAACTTTTTCATAAAGTGCGTCTCCTTATGCTAATCATAGCATGCTTACAATGAAAGTTGGATGTGCTTCTTTTCCAGCCATGTTGCGATGGCACTCAAAACACCGACCAATCCCGCTGCCTGCAGTATCACCAACCAAAGTTCTGCATCGCTATACCAGCTTGGGATACCCGGTAGAAAAACTATGCCCAGCAGTATCAGGTGCAGCACATATAATACCAGCGGGTTCTTGCCCCATGCATCCAGTAAAGTGTTGTGTAATTTTCGTTTTGTCACCAGCCAGTCGGTGGCGAGGAACAGCAGTGCGCTGATTCCCAGACTGACCAGCACATAGCTGAAGGATATGCGGTGTTTGCTGACCGGGAGCCAGAAAGCCACCCCGATGCCTGCAAGGAGCGTTAAAATAGATAGCGGCAGAGTTAATTTACGTGCTCTGATATCATGGAAGAAATCTGCCAGTACGGTTGCCAGGATCATCATACTCCCCCAGGCGAGCGACCCCGCCAGCCCACCATGTGGGGATTGCAATATCGCTGACAGCCAAAACTTATCCAGCATGAATTGATAAATTCCCAGCAAGCCCAACCCGATCACCGCCCGGCAGGCGGTGGGAAGTTCGATGACCATCAGAGTTAGAATGCCGGCTGCGCCAATGGCTTGCAGGACACCCCAGTTGATGGTGGTGTCATCCACCTGCAGCCAGATCTCGCCAGCGGAGAGCAGCGTTCCGATCCCCAGGATCGCCATGAAGCGGGTGAAGAAATGCTGGTAGGTCCGCCTTTTCCCATAAGCGGCTTTGCGCCGTTTCCATGAAAGACCGTAGGTCAGTCCAATGGCAAAGATGAAACAAGGAGCGATCAGATCGATGACGGTCAGCCCGATATCGGGTGCGTGTTGTAGCCAGATGGGGGTGCTGTGTACCCCTCCCAGGTAGTTTGCCAGTACCATGAAGATGATGATAAGCCCGCGAAACTGATCGATGGCGACCAGGCGATTTGTTTCTGGTTTTGTGGAAGTGTTCATATTATTTATAGGTTAGAATCGCAACCGGAGAGAAAGAACAGAGCGCTGGTTGTCAGTTACAAAGATACCAGATATGCTGCTTACGGATGTCATTTACTTGAGTCACACGCTGGCGGGAATTTCTCTCAATATGGTCTTGTTCTAGTTAAAAACTAAAAGCCATGTTGGACATGGCTTTTACAGTTAGTCTGTAGCAGATTCTAATCTCGCACGCGCGCGATCACATCATCCTCATTCAAGATAAGATAAACTTGACCGTTTTCTTTGAGCTCTACACCACTGTATTTGGCGAATAGAATACGATCACCTGCTTCCAGCTTGATCAGCATTTCTTCGGCGTTGCCAACCGCTTCTACAATGCCTTCTTGTGGTTTTTCCTGGGCGGTTTCTGGTAGCACCAGCCCGCTGGCGGTGGTATTTTCATGTTCCGCAACCTTAACCAACACGCGGTTTCCTAATGGTTCAATCTTTCTCATATCTTCCTCGCTATAAATTTAATAATTTTTTGATCCTGGGTTGGTCAAAACCCACTATGATATGCCCGTTGATGTCGATCACCGGTACGCCGCTTTGCCCACTGCGCCGTACCATATCGCGTGCCGCCGCGGAGTCACGGGTCACATCCACATCACGGAAGCGGATGCCGTTCTGGCGGAAATAATTCTTTGCCATGCGGCAGTATGAACAGGTGGGAGTACTGAAGACGATCACCCGTGTTTGTTTGTGAGAAGTTGTATTGTGCATTGTTTTTCCTTAGATTGGTTTCTTGAAAACGTCGTTAAATATAATGATTTTGGATGGGGTAGCAAGGATATAATATTGAGACTGTTGAAAAAGAAGTGACAAAATTGACAAAGGGGGAGAGATTTAATAGAATAGGGGGAACAACAGCAGCGAGGGAAGCATGGCACACGAACACTTCATCGAGACGGGGGAAGGTACCTTTTA